>Ga0247757_10000350_pt1 | contig 39136 bp, 36 predicted proteins | sample UWRJL126311R4_FD_180929 | JGI IMG/M metagenome (GOLD analysis project Ga0247757, IMG submission 180929) | Plant litter microbial communities from Arlington Agricultural Research Station in Wisconsin, United States - UWRJ-L126-311R-4 | ecosystem: Environmental > Terrestrial > Plant litter >... | reverse complement strand
GATGTTGCTCGGATGCTCGAGCGAGTCGACGACGGACGGGATTGGTGAGCCGATCCTGGTTCGCTACGGCAATGCACGCAACGCTCAGTTCTTGAGCGGAGACCTGCCCGGTAGCCCGCCGCTCACCGACGAGGAAGTGCTGACGGGGGTAATGCCAAAGGCACCTACCGCGTCGCTCAACGTGAGCGTGGGCGCGGTGCGCGAGGCCGAAACCGGGTTCGTCGCCAGCGGTTCGACTTCGAACGAAGCCGTAGCCATCGGGCTGCGCTTGATGGACGTGGGCAGCGGCTACTGGGTGTTCCCGGTGACCGGCGCCGATCCGACCAAGCCCGGCACGTTCAACTGGAACGCGACCATCGACTTTGGCGGCAATGTCCCGCCTGGCACCCACGCGCTCGGAGTCGTGGCGATCGACGCGGATGGACACGCGGGTTCGCAATTCACCACCCAGTTGTGCGTGATCTCGGACATTCCCGACAACTTGAGCGCGTGTTCGGCGAGCGCCCAACCCCCGTTCACGGTGCTGAGCTTGAGTTGGGACACCGCCGTCGACTTGGACCTGCGGGTCGTCACGCCTCAAGGCAAAGTCGTCGATCCGAAGCACCCGAGCACGGCGATCGCGGTCAACGGTCAGTTCGACACCAGCGCGCCCAGAACGGGCGTGTTCGACACGGACGCCGAACGCAACTGCGTTCACACCGGTCATCGTCGCGAGAACTTGGTCTGGCAGGACGCGCCGCTTCCCGGGACCTATACCGTGTACGTGAGCTTGTACGACGCATGTGGACAAGCTGCCGTACGCTTCAACCTCTCGTTGAATCGGCCGGGCCCCGCGGACAAATCCGGCAAGCGTCGACTCGAGGCCAGCTACTCACAAGCCGGCGAACTGCTCGCCGTGGACGCGGACTCGGGCGCGAGTCTGGGTCTGTTCGTTACCCAATTTTCAGTGCAGTGAGCTGCACGCAACAAAGGCAAAGCCATGATCGTCGAACGTCTATTGAAGGTCGCCCTGCTCGGTTCGAGCTGGGTTTTGTATCTGCTTCTGTTTTTGTCCGTTGTCTCGTTCTCCGCGATGTTCGAGCGCTACCTATTCTTCAAGCGCCACCGTGTCGATTTCGAAGCGCTGCGCAAGGACGTGCGTAAATTCCTGCAAGACGACGATCTGCCCGGCCTCGACAAGCTGCTCAGCGCGAGCAAGGCCATCGAGGCGCGCGTGGCTCTCGAGGGTCTGCGCTGGGCGGCGGGCGGCCCCGGCGCGATCAGCGATGCCGTCGAGTCGGAGTTGGCGCGCGTCAAAACCGAGCTCGAGCGGGGCATGAACTTGCTCGGCACGCTGGGCAACAATGCGCCGTTCGTCGGCTTGCTCGGCACGGTGCTCGGGGTGATCATCTCTTTCCACGCGCTCGGTGAAGCCGGTCAGAACACGCAAGCCATGGGCGGCGTGATGGCCGGTATCTCGGAAGCGTTGGTGGCGACGGGCGTCGGTCTGTTCGTGGCGCTGCCCGCGGTCGTTGCCTACAACAACATCCAGAAGCGCATCGGTGAGGTCGAATCGCAGAGTTTGTCACTCAGCAAACTGCTGACGGCTTACGTGCGCACCGTCGATCGCGCCAACGGAATCGTCCCGACCCACGAAGCGCACTCGAATCGTGAGTCTGCCGATGATCTGAACGATGCGGACGAGCGCAGCAGCGTGAAGCTCGCCGGGGCGACGGAATAATCCGATGGCGGGCGTAAGTCAGGGCCGCGGCGGGCGAGGCGGAATCGTCGGCATCAACGTCACGCCGATGGTGGACGTAGTGCTCGTGCTCTTGATCATCATGATGGTCTCGGCCACGTACATCGTCTCGCAGAGCCTGAAGGTGGAGTTGCCCAAGACCGCTTCTTCGGACGACACCGTGTCGAAGACGTACGTCGTTACCGTGACCAAAGAGGGCAATTACTTTTACAACGACAAGCCTGTCACGCGTGATGCCCTGCAGAAAGAATTCCGCGGGGCGCTCGCCGCGACCAAAGACGTGAACCTCGTGATCACGGCCGACGAAGACGCGCACCATGGCAAAGTCGTGGGCGTGATCGATCTGGCCAAGGTCGAGGGCATCACCAAATTCGCGATCAACGTCGAGAAGAAGTAGCCGTGGAGCGTCGATCTGGTCTCCTCATTCTGAGCCTCGCCGTACACGGCGCGTTGGCGATAGGCGTCGGCAGCATCGAGATCAAAAAGTCTCGCGCTTCGACCGCTATCTCCTACGCTGAAACCCAGAAAAAGAAGAAGCCCGCCGAACCCACCAAGGTCGACCCGACGCCCCCCGAGAAGACGCCGCCGCAACGCGCCCTGGCTCGCCGGGCCCCGGCCCCTACTCCCGCCGAGGCCGAAGCACCGCCGCCGCCTAAGGCCGCGGACAATCCGGCTGCGTTCGACGCGCTGCCCGATTTCGGCGTGTCACTAACCGGTGGCGTCAACGGCACTGGTATCGCCCTACCGGTAGGGGGCGGTGGTCCGCCTCGCGGGGAACACGCGGTCGAGAAGGTGGTGCGTAAGGCGGCTGCGCCCGTCGCGGCGGCGTTGCCCAGTGATGGCTGCGACGAGCCACCGGCCAAACCGAAACCCATTTCGGTGCCGCAGCCGGGTTACACCGACGACGCGCAGGCCGCGGCCATCGAAGGCAAAGTGCGCGTGCAACTCACGGTCGACGAAACCGGCAAAGTCGTCGACGTCAAACTGATCGCGGGCCTTGGGCATGGCCTCGACGAAGCCGCGCTGGCGGCGGCTCGCCGCGCCACCTTCGAACCCGCGCTGCATTGCGGCAAGCCAACCCAGGCAACCTTCACGATCTCGATGCGCTTCAAACTCCCGACCTGAGCCCGGCTCGCGTCTCCTTCCCCTCACGCTCGCGTTTATTGGATATCCCGTTGCGACGTATTGCACTTCTTTCTTATTTGGCATTCGCCGCCGTCGGCTTTTCTCGGCCCGGCTTTGCGCAAACGGCTCCCCAGTCGGGTGAAGAGGCGCAGCGCCCGCGCCTGACGCGCCCGCCGAAACTCGTAAAATTCGTCGAGGCGCCGTACCCCGAAGCGGAAAAGGCGTCCGGGCGCGCGGCTTCGGTCGTGGTGCAGCTGGCGATCTCGGCAACCGGTACCGTCGACGCGGTGCAGGTGATCGAGTCCGCGGGCGCGGCCTTCGATCAGGCGGCCGTGGAGGCGATTCGGCAGTTCGTGTTCGAACCGGCGGAGATCAACAACCGCCCATCGCCGATCCGTATCAATTATCGTTACGACTTCGTGATCAAGGAAGAGGCGCCCACGACCGCGCAGTTCACGGGTTTGGTGAAGAATCACCAAACCGGCGAGGCGCTCGCGGGCGTGAGCATCGCGCTCGACACGGGCGTCACCGTCATCACGGATGAAGCCGGGCGCTTCGCAGTGGACGGGGTGGAGCCGGGCAAGCACCGGGTCACGTTGTCTCGCACGGACCTAAAGGCGCTGCAAAGCGAAGAAAATTTCGAGGCCGGCAAGAAGGTCGACGCAACCTACGAGGTCGAGTTCAATACACCCGAGAAAGATGCCGACGAAGAAGCCGACGATCTCGAGATCGTGATCATCGCGCCCACGCTGACCAAGCAAGTGGTCTCGACCAAGGTCGATGCGGATCAGGCGCGTCGCGTGGCGGGTACGTCGGGTGACGTGCTGAAGATCGTCGAGAACCTGCCGGGCGTCGCGCGCGCTACCGCGGGCTCGGGGCAAGTGGTGGTGTGGGGCGCCGCGCCGGAAGACACACGCGTGTACGTGGACGGCATGCGCATTCCGCTGCTTTATCACTTCGGCGGTTTCCGCTCGGTGATCCACTCCGACTTCGTCCGCTCCGTGGAGCTGATTCCCGGTGGCTACGGCGCTCAGTATGGGCGCGGGCTCGGTGGCTTGGTGAAGGTCGATACGCGCGACCCGGCTAGCGATCGGCTGCACGGCAGCGCCAACGTCGACTTGATCGATGCCTCGGCGGCGGTCACCGGACCGGTCGCCAAGAACATATCGGCTGCGATCGCGGGTCGGCGTAGCCACCTCGACACGGTACTCAACCAGCTGACTTCGCGTGATACGTCCGCCTTCTTCCCGATCCCGAAGTATTACGACGGGCAAGCGCGCGTGCGTTATCAGCCGGAGAAGCACACCTTCGTCGAACTCGGCGGAATGATCTCGTCCGATGACGTCTCGCGCACGGTCGCCAACGCGGATCCGGCCTATCGCAAGCAAGAGAACAAGAGCCTCAGCTTCCAGCGCGCGTACTTGCGCTACGAGACCGAGACCGCCGATGGCGGCAAAGTCAGCGTCATGCCCTGGTTGGGTTGGGATCGCTCCACCTTGACCGGACGCTTTGGCGGTACGCCAACCGTGCTCGAGGTCGACGCGCGCAATTATGGATTTCGTTCGAGCTACCGCGGTCGTGTCGCTCCCTTCCTCACGGCAGAGGTCGGGCTCGATTTGGAAGCTGCGACCTATTCGGCGCGGCGCGTGGGTTCGGTGACGGCGCCGCCGCGTGAGGGCGACGCGCGCGCGTTCGGTCAACCACCGTCCGACCAGATCAATCTCGATACCTGGAAGACCGCGAGCGGTAGCGCGGCCCCCTACATCGAGGGCGACTTTTCGCTGTTCGGCGATAAATTACACATCGTGCCCGGGCTTCGGCTCGAGCCGCAGTTCACGAGCGTGAACAAGCGAGTGCCCACGGAAGGCGTGTTTGCGCCGCAAGGCGTTTACACCTCCGACACCGCGCTCCAGCCGCGCTTGGCGGTGCGTTACGCGATGTCTTCTCGAGTGACGCTCAAAGCCGCATTCGGACAGTATCGCCAAGCCGCGCAACCGGAAGATCTGTCGGCCGCATTCGGCAACACCACCCTGCAATCGGCGCGCGCGACGCACCTGCTATTCGGCGGCCAATTCGAGCTCAATCGCAGCATCAGTCTGGAGACCACCGTGTTTCGGAGCACCTCGGACGGCCTTACCGTGCGCAATCCGTCGAGCTCTCCATTGATCGCGCAGGCATTGGTGAACGGTGGTGAGGGCCGCTCGTTCGGCGCGCAGTTCTTGCTCCGCCACGAGCTCGCCAAGGGTTTCTTTGGCTGGGTGGCGTACACCATCCTACGTAGCGAGCGCAAAGACGCGGGCAGCTCGGAATGGCGCTTGTTCGACTACGACCAAACGCACGTGCTGACGGCACTCGCGTCCTATGACTTGGGCAAGGGCTTCGACATCGGTGTGCGCGGCCGCTACGCGAGCGGCTACCCGCGCACGCCCGTCATCGGCTCGTTTTTCGATTCGCGCAGCGCGACCTATCAACCCGTGCTGGGCGCCAAGAACTCGATCCGCATCCCGGACTTCGTGCAAGTCGACTTGCGCCTTTCCAAGCGTTTCAAGTTGCAGACGAGCTCGCTCGAAATCTATCTCGACGTGCAGAACGTATCGAATCGCAAAAACCCGGAAGAAATCGCCTACAACGCGAACTATACGGAGCGGCGCTACATCGAAGGCCTGCCTCTCTTACCGGTACTGGGTGCCAAATGGGAGTTCTGAGCATGCGCGCCGCGCTGTGTCTGTCCGTGTTTACGGCGGTGGGCTGCGTGCCCACCTTCGATGACAACTTGCCGCTCATCGAGCAACCCACCTTGCTGTCCATCGCATCGGAACCGGCAGAAGCCACACCCGGCAAAGAGGTGCAGCTCAGCGCGCTCGTCGGCGTCCCACGGGTGGATGGCGCCGCACCGCAGGTGGATTGGGGCTTGTGCGTTGCGCGTAAACCGCTGACCGAACTCGGCCCGGTGAATCCGGTTTGCATTCAACCGCCGGTGAAAGCGCCGAAGGAGATCGTCGACTTGGGGTCGGCTCCCACCGTAACCGCGACTCTGCCGTTGGATGCGTGCCGCCTGTTCGGGCCGAGCTTGCCTGAGCCGATGAACGGTGAGCCTGCAGGCCGCCCCGTCGATCCAGATCCGACGGGCGGCTTTTACCAGCCGATTGGGGCCACGTTGCGCTCTTCGGGAGTGACCAGCTTGGGGGCCGTGCGCATCTTTTGCCCTCCGTCTGGCTTGGACCAAGAACAAGCCGCCGAGTTCAACAGCAAGTACCGCAACAATCAGAGCCCTCGCATCCAAACTCTGTCGGCCCGTCCGGAGTCGGGTGGATCGTCGCTCATCCCGGACGAGCCCGAGTCGCTCGTGGTCTCGCCCAAGCAGGTGCTGAGCTTCGAGGCAGCGTGGCCGACCTGCCCGACCTCGGCGCAATGCGGAGACGGAGTGTGCAGCGCGGGCGAAGACAGGAGCAACTGCGTCGAAGATTGCACCACTCCCAAGGGCTGCACGGGTGCCGAGAACTACGTGTGGTTCAACCCGGAGACACGCGCGGTCGAGCCGCGTCACGAGTCGATTCGCGTGTCCTGGTTCTCGACGGCAGGGCGCTTTGCCAACGCGGTGACCGGCCGTGAAGAGAGCGAGCTTGAGACCACGACCGAGAATACTTGGACGGCTCCCGAGACATCCGGCGAAGTCCGGGTTTGGGCCGTGATTCGCGACGCTCGAGGTGGCCAGTCCTTCCGTAGCTTCGTCGTGTCCGTGCGCTGAACACCGATAAATCTACTGTCTTTGATAGAAGACATTTGTCTTGATTCGCCGGAGCGGGCGGCATAAAGCGCTATTCATGCGCCTAACATTCGCTCTCTCTGCTTTTGCCTTGCTCAGTGCCGTGCCGCTGAGCGCCCACGCCGACGTCGTTACCGACTGGAACAAGAATGCCGTCGACGAGATCCGTAAGCTCGGCCTAGGTCCGAATCCGGCGACGCGCACGCTCGCGATCGCTCACATTGCGGCCTACGAGGCGGTGAACGCCGTGACCAAGACGCACGCGCCGTATCACGCCGTGCTCACGCCGAGTCTGCCGGTTTCTCAACCGGCGGCAGTGGCGAGCGCGGTGTACTGGGCGCTCGTGCTGCAGTTCCCGAACGAGAAGCCCACGCTAGACACGTTACTCGCGCAGAGCCTGGACGAGATCGCGGACGGCGCTGCCAAGCAGCACGGCCTCGAGCTGGGCAAGGCGGCGGCGGTCGACATCTACACGCTGCGCATCGGTGATGGGTCGACTGCGACCGCCAGCTACCCGGGCAGCACCGATCCGGGCAAGTGGCGCCCGACGCCGCGCGCCGACCTCTCGACGCCGTTGGCCGCCGCCGAGCCGTGGTGGCGGTCGGTCAAGCCGTTCGCGCTCACCAGCCCTTCGCAGCTCCGGCCCGCGGCTCCGCCGGCCATCACCAGCGCGGCCTTTGCCACGGCTTATTTGGAAACCAAGAGCTTGGGCCAGAAGGTCAGCACCACGCGCACCGCGGATCAAACCGAGATCGCGAATTTCTGGAGGCAGGCGACGCACGTACCGTTCAATGCCATTGCGCGCTCCGTAGCCAAGGTCCAAGAACTTTCGATTGCCGAGAACGCGCGCTTGTTCGCGCTGCTGAACATCACCTTGGCCGATACGCGCATCGCGGTTTGGGATGCCAAGTACGAGTACGGCTTTTGGCGTCCGATCACCGCCATCAACACCGACACCGACTACGGCAACGCCGCTGCCGTGCCGGACACGACGTGGGTGCCACTGATCGAAACACCGAATCATCCGGAGTACCCGAGTGGGCACAGCATCACGGGCGGCGGTGGTGCGCAGATCTTGGCGAGCCTATTCGGCTCCGATGACATCTCGTTCGCGGTCGGGTCCGATACGCTGCCCGGCGTCACGCGTGGTTTCTCCAAGTTCAGCGCGGCGGAGCAAGAGAACGCCGATAGCCGCGTTTATGGCGGTATTCACTATCGCTTCAGCAATGACGCAGGCATCGCCCTCGGACACCAAGTGGCCGACTACGTGCTGGCCAACTACCTGAAGGCCGTGCCCGCTCCGGTCGGCGAAGGCGGAGCCGGCGGTGAAGGCGGCGCTGGTGAACCGACCGCCGGATCGCCCTCGAGTGGCGGCAGTGGAGGCAGCGCCATCGGAGGCACGGGCGGCGCCACGACCGGGGAGGCAGGGGAGGCCGGCGAAGCGGGTGCGAAACCGAGCGGGGGTACGGGCGGCACGGGCGGTGCCCCGGCCAAGCCCCCGATCCCGCCGGTTGTTGCGGAAGACGACGATGATCCCACCTGCGCAGTGGCGCAGCCTGGCCGCGCTTCGGGCGCGTTCGGTATCGGCTTGTTGCTCGCCGCAGCGGGAGCCGCGTTCCGCCTGCGTCGCCGTCGCGGCGCACGCTGATCGGCAGAGCGCCAGAGCGCCGGCATTCGATCGGCGCTCTGGGGCGGCCCCGTGCTTTCGCGCGTTCAGTTCTCGCGGGCGTAGCGAATCACATTGAAACAGCGAGTTTCATGGCTCGCGCGGTTCTCGTACACGTGCGGCACGTCTGCTTTGAAGAAAATGGTGTCACCCGGCAGCAGCTCGTACTCCGAGTCTTGGACCTGCAAGCGGAGGGCGCCGGTCATCACGACCAGCGTTTCCATCGTGCCGCGGCCGTGGGGTTCGCTGCGGTGCACGGCCTTGGGCAGGAAGCGTAGCTCGTATATTTCGAGGTCCGGCGACGAACCACCCGGCGAGAGCAGGCGGCTCTCCATGCGGCCATCGCCGCTCTTCAAAGGGGGCGAATCGCCCGCGCGCAAAATTCTGGCGCCACCTTCTTCGGTGGTGCCGAGCAGTTCGTGGAACGCGACATCCAAGCCGACCGCCACTTTCCACAACACGGACAGCGTCGGGTTCGTGCGCGTGCCTTCGATCTGCGAGAGGGCGGCGCGACTCACGCCGCTTTTGCTTGCCAAATCATCCAGAGACAGACCGCGAGCCTTGCGGAAGCGCTTCAGGCCATCGGCGACTCGCCGCGCCACCTCGGCAGCGCCGAGCTCGTCTCCCGAGCCTGCCGCCACACGCGGACGAGCTCGAACCTCGGGTTCCACTACTACCTTCTTGCGGGCTTTTGCGGCTGCCATGTTCGCCCCTTTTAACCGCATTGCCGTGAGGGTTGAAAGGCCGATCGCTGTTTTGCAAGACAGCCACGCCTTCGTTGCTTGACAGGGTCTGGCCCCGACGCTACGCACAATTCCTATCGCGTTAGTAGACTGATGGTGACCCGAAAGACCGTGTATGCCCTTCGGGCGCTGTTCAACCTGGCCCAAGCGGCACAGGGGCAGCCCCAATTGGCCGCAGAAATCGCGGCTAGCGAAGGCATCCCGAGGCGATTTTTGGACACCATCTTACGTCAACTTACACGCAGCGGTCTGCTCACGAGTAGTCGAGGACCCCACGGGGGTTATTCCCTGCGTTCGCCGCCGAGTGAGATCAGCGTGGCTTCGGTAATTCGTGTCTTGGACGGCGCCGCTTTCCCATTCCCGTGCCTCAATTGGGACCATCCGGTGCGTTGTGCCGAGTGCCCAGGCCCCGGGGCATGCGCGGCCCACGCGGCGTTGGGCGCCATGGGTGATGCCGCCCTGCGCGTCCTCGAAGACATGTCCTTGGCCGACCTGGTCAAGAATGTGCCCCTCGCAAAAGACGATTCGACTCGTTCCCTCATCACGTTGCGCCGGGCCGCCGGCGCGCCAGCTCGAGAAGTTCCATGAACCAGCGTCCCTCATCTCAATCTCTCTCTTCCATGCCCTCGTCGACTCCTCCCTCACGCCGCGGCTTGGCCCGTTTGGCTCTGCTGCTACTCGCCACCGGGACAGGCCTCGTCGCGTGCAAGAAGAGCGAGTCGACCGCGGCGCCGACCGGTTCGAGCGCCGCCGCCGTCGCGGCCGAAGCGAGCAAGGCGCCGGTCACTCTGCTCAACGTGTCGTACGACCCGACGCGTGAACTCTACCAAGAGTTCAACACCGCGTTCGCCAAGCATTGGAAAGAGAAGGCGGGACAAGACGTGAAGGTCAATCAGTCCCACGGTGGCGGCGGCAAGCAAGCACGCGCCGTGCTCGACGGCCTCGAGGCCGACGTGGTGACCTTGGCGCTCGGCTACGACGTCAACATCCTGCACGACAAAGGCCAGCTGATCCCCGAAAACTGGCAATCTCGTTTGCCGCAGAACAGCGCGCCTTACACCTCCACGATCGTATTCGTGGTGCGCAAGGGCAACCCCAAGGGCATCAAAGACTGGAACGATCTGGTCAAGGACGGCGTGCAAGTGATCACGCCCAGCCCGAAAACCAGCGGCGGGGCCCGTTGGAACTACCTGGCCGCTTGGGGCTACGCGCTCAAGCAACCGGGCGGAGACGACACGAAGGCGCGCGAGTTCGTGAGCAAGCTGTACAAGAACGTACCGGTGCTGGACTCGGGCGCGCGCGGCGCGACGACCACGTTCGTCGAGCGCAAAATCGGCGACGTGCTGATCACCTGGGAAAACGAAGCGATCTTGAGCGTGAAGGAATTCGGCAAAGACGGCTTGGAGTTGATCGCTCCCTCCGTCAGCGTGCTCACCGAGCCGCCCGTCACCGTCGTCGACAAGAACGTGGACAAGCACGGCACCCGGGCCGTCGCCGAAGCTTACTTGCAGTTCTTGTACACGCCGGAGGGGCAAGAAATCGTAGCCAAAAACTACTACCGTCCGCGTGATGCCGCGGCGTTCGCCAAGTTCAAAGACAACTTCCCGAACATCACCCTGTTCACCGTCGACGAGCTGTTCGGCGGTTGGTCCAAAGCCCAACCGACGCACTTCAACGACGGCGGTATCTTCGACCAAATTTATCAACCGAAGAAGTGATCGGGGCGATGCGTCTCAAGACTCGCGGCGTGTTGCCCGGCTTCGGGCTGTCGCTCGGCTACACGGTGTTCTACGTGGGCCTACTGGTGCTCCTGCCGCTCTCGGCCATGATCATCAAGGCTTCATCGCTGGGCCCGAGTGAGTTCTGGTCGAAGGTCACGGATGACCGCGCGCTCGCGGCCTACAAATTGAGCTTCGGGTCGGCGTTCGCCGGCTCGTTGCTCAACGCGGTGTTTGGCGTGCTCGTGGCTTGGGTCTTGGTGCGCTATCGCTTTCCCGGTCGCAGCATCGTCGACGCGTTGGTCGATCTCCCGTTCGCGCTGCCCACCGCCGTTGCGGGCATTGCGCTCACCACGGTGTACGCGGAGCACGGCATCATCGGTGAGCAACTGGCCAAAATCGGCGTCAAGGTGGCGTTCACGCCGCTGGGCGTCACCATGGCGCTCACGTTCATCGGCATTCCCTTCGTCGTGCGCACCGTGCAGCCCGTCTTGGAAGAGATCGACCCCGACGTCGAAGAGGCCGCAGCCGTTTTGGGCGCTTCGCGCTTCCAGACCTTTCGGCGCGTGATCTTCCCCGCGCTATTGCCGGCCACGCTCACCGGTTTTGCCCTGGCATTCGCGCGCTCGCTCGGTGAGTACGGTTCGGTGGTGTTCATCTCGGGCAACATGCCCATGCGCACCGAGATCACGCCGCTCTTGATCGTGACCAAGCTCGAGCAATACGACTACGCGGGGGCGACCGCGATCGCGGCGGTCATGCTGCTGGCTTCGTTCGGGATGTTGCTACTGGTCAACCTGCTCGAACGCTGGGCGCGGAGGGCCGAAGCGTGAGCGGCATCGTCACTCAGCGAGCGAAGAGCGCGCAGCGTCGCGACACGCAGGTCGGCGAGAGCGCATTCGTTCGCGTGCTGCTGATCGCGATCGCATTGGGGTTTTTGGGCATTTTCTTGGTGGCGCCGATCGCGACCATCTTCAGCGCGGCATTCTCCAAGGGCGTCGAGCCGTACTGGACGGCGCTGACCCAAGACGACACGGTGTCCGCCATCTGGCTCACGCTGCTGACGGCCGGCATTTCGGTGCCGCTCAACGTCGTCTTCGGGGTGGCCGCGGCTTGGCTGATTTCCAAGTATGATTTTTGGGGCAAGAGCGTGCTCGTCACGGTGGTCGACCTGCCGTTCAGCGTGTCGCCGGTGATCTCGGGCTTGATCTTCGTGCTATTGTTCGGCGCACGCGGCTGGTTCGGGCCGTTCCTCTCGGAGCACGACGTGAAGATCATTTTCGCGGTGCCTGGGATCGTGATGGCGACCACCTTCGTCACGTTCCCGCTGGTCGCGCGCGAACTGATCGCGGTGATGCAGGCTCAAGGCAGTGACGAAGAAGAAGCCGCGCTCACTCTGGGGGCCAGCGGCTTACAGATCCTGCTGCGCATCACACTGCCCAAAGTGCGCTGGGGCCTCTTGTACGGCGTGATTTTGTGCAACGCCCGCGCGATGGGCGAATTTGGCGCGGTTTCCGTGGTCTCCGGCCACATTCGCGGATTGACCAACACGTTGCCGCTGCAGGTCGAGATTTTGTACAACGAGTACAACTTCGTCGGCGCGTTCGCCGTGTCCTCGCTCTTGTGCGCGTTGGCCCTCGTCACGCTGTGCGTGAAGAAAGTGGCCGAGTGGTCCGTCTCGAGCCGCCAGGCCAAGCGTGACGCTTCGGCGCGCGCGCTCGCCGTGCCCGCGAGCACCGCCGTGAATCTCGAAGGAATGCTGCCATGACCGTACGCGTAGAACACATCGTCAAGCACTTTGGCCGCTCGAGCGAGGCCGCGGCGGTGGCAGACGTCTCGTTCGAGGCGCAGCCGAAAGCGATCACGACGCTGCTCGGCCCTTCGGGTTCCGGCAAATCAACGCTGCTCCGGTTGATCGCGGGACTCGAGACGCCCGACTCGGGGCGCGTGTTCATCGAAGGTCAAGAGGTGACCGCGCTCTCGCCTCAGCATCGCAACGTCGGCTTCGTGTTTCAGAGCTACGCGCTCTTCCGCCACATGACGGTGGCCGAGAACATCGCGTTCGGCATGAAAATCCGGCGTTTGCCCAAAGAACAAGTAAACAAGCGCGTGGCCGAGCTGCTCGCGTTGGTGCAGCTGCCGGAATACGGCTCGCGCTTTCCGGCTCAGCTATCGGGTGGTCAGCGGCAGCGCGTGGCTCTGGCGCGCGCGCTAGCCATCGAACCCAAGGTGCTCTTGCTGGACGAGCCCTTCGGCGCGCTCGACACGCAAGTTCGGCTCGAGTTGCGCGAGTGGTTGATCTCGCTGCACGAGCAGACCGGTATCACGACCATCCTCGTCACTCACGATCAGGAAGAGGCGCTCGAGCTGTCGCAGCACGTCGTGCTGCTCAACAAGGGCAAAGTGGCCCAAGCCGGCAGCCCGCATGATCTCTACGATCATCCGGCCGACGAATTCGTGGCCTCGTTCTTGGGCGGCGCGAACGTGATCAAGAGTCACGTCAGTGACGGTGAGGCCAAGGTCGGCACGCAATCGGTGCGCGCGCCCGTGGGCGCCCAAGAGGGGACGCCTGTGCAAGCCTTCGTGCGCCCGCACAACATGCGCGTGCGCCGACCGAACGGCGATAACCCCGTCGATCTGGGCAAAATCGAGCGCCTCACGCGCGTCGGCGGCTACGTCAAGGTGTACGTGTCGCTGCCTTCGGGCGAAAGCGTCGTCGTGCTGATGTCCAAGGGCGATCTCGAAGCCCTGCACGTCGAACCGGGCGATGCCGTCGCGGTCGACGTGGTCGACGCCAAAGTGTTCGTGCAGAGCTACTCGATCTAACGAGGCCGACCGCGCGCTGGGTCAGGCGATTGGGGCGGCTATTTGCCGATGCGCGCAGAGCTCGACGACGACTGCAGGTTGCGTTCGCGCTTGTCGTTGACCAGCCCGCGCGCGCGCCGGGCGACCGCGAGGATGAGGTGCCCGAGCTTGGGGTGGCCGGGAGTGATGTCGGTGCCGATGCCGTGACGCTCCAGCGCCTCGCTCGTGATCGGGCCCACGGAAGCGACCACGAGGTCATTGGCGAGCGCGCGGCGCACGGCGGGCGCCATGGCGATCTCTTGGGCAACGAGCAGTAAGTGCTCGATTTGCAGCGCGGTGGTGAACACGGCCACGTGAGCCTGACCGCGGACGATCTTGAGGATCGCGGCCTTGAGGGGCGCGGTGTCTTCGGGCAAGGCCCAGCTATACACGTGCACGCTGCGCACTTCCGCCCCGCGCGTGCTGAGTGCGTGGATCAGCTCGAGGTTCTTCGTGCCGTATTCTTGAATCCACACGCGCTTACCGGCGACGGGCGCTTGCGTGTCGAGCTTGTGCAAGATTTCACGCCAGGTGTTCGGCTCGGGTACGTTGAAGGTGGGGCGGAGCCCGAACGGCTTGAGCGCGCCCGAGGGTTTGGGTCCGCGACAGACCAAGGTCAGCTTGGACAGACCATCGACCAACTCGGCGCGCGGTCGGTAATTGCACGCGGCCTTGAGCAAGAGGCTTGCGCCGACGCCTGTGAGTAGCACGAGCACATCGATCGCCCCCTCACACACGGCCTCGGCGAAGGCTTTGGCCTCCGGGATCTCGCTGAGGGGGATCTCGCGCAGCGCGGGCGCGGCGATCACGCGCGCGCCATGCTTCTCGAGCAACCCCGCGGTTTCATTCTTCAAGCGACTCTCGAACGAGATCACTTGAAGGCCTGTCAGGGATTGCGTCACAGTGTCCTCAGATAACGCTCCCTGGTAGCGCGCGCGGTATTTCGCGTAAGTTTCTGATCAGGCACTGGCGCGTTACACCGCACACGAGACCCGCGCTCTCGCGTGCGGCGTGGCACGCAGCGGTCCCGCGATTTATGGCTTTGTGGCCACGATGCGCAGGCGCACGTAGTCGAGCCACCATTGACCGTCGCGAAACAAGGCGCTGTGGCAACGCTCCGACGCTTTCTGACAGAGCTCGGGCCAGCGGTCGGCCAAGTCGCTCATCAGACTCGCCTGGAATAAAGCGAGCCAGGCGGACAGGCCGTCGGCGCCTGCGACCGGCGTGGGACGCTCGAAGTAACGCACCTCGCGCGGCACCAAGCCGTGCTCCTCGAGCAGCCCGGCATACCGGCCTGGACTCGGAAAGAACCATCTCACATACGGCGCGGGATCGATCTGCCACTCGCGCAGGATTTGCTCGACCGCGCGGGTGACGGTTTGCACGCAGCCCGCGCCGCCGAATTCCGCCACGAAGCGACCGCCGGGCACGAGCGCGCGCTCGACACCCCGCAATACGTCGGCCGCGCGCGGCATCCAATGCAACGCCGCATTGGAGAACACCGCGTCGAATTCGGCCGCGTACGGGAGCTCTTGCCCGTCAACCACGTCGAAGCGCAGATCGGCGTACTTCACGCGTGCGCTCTGGATCATCTCTGGCGAGCGATCGATGCCCGTCACGAGCGCGCCTTGCTCAGCAATTCGCGAAGTCAAGGTGCCGGTGCCGCAGCCCAGGTCCAAGATCCGCTCTCCGCGCTGCGGGCGCAGCCAGAGCACGAGGTCGCTGGCCATTTCGGACACGAAGGCGGCGCGGTCGTCGTACAGGGTGGGGTTCCAAGCGCTGTTCATCTGCGCATGGTGCTCGCCGAATTGCATGCTGACTAATGATACTTATCGATGTTTATCATTCACTGCTAGAATGGTAGCTCATGGAGCTCCGCGATTTGTCGTACTTCTTGGCCTGCGTAGACAGCGGAAGCATCACGCGGGCGGCGCGTCAGGTGCACAGCGCCCAGCCCACCATTTCCCATGCGCTGGCGCGGCTGGAAGCAGAGCTCGGCGTGCGTGTGCTGGAGCGTGGAGCACGCGCCCCGATGCGCGTGACCGAGGCCGGGCAGCGCCTCGCGGAGCGAGCGCGGCAAGCGTTGGCCGCGCTCGCGGCTCTGCCGGATGATTTGGCGGAGGTTGAAAGCGGCGTGCGCGGGCAGCTCCGGCTGTGCGCGGTGCAGAGCGCGTGCGTGAGTCTATTGCCGCGCGCGTTGGCCGCGTTTGCCAACGCGCACCCAGAAGTCGAGCTCTCGGTGCGCACGCTCGCCGCGGAGAAGATCGCCAAAGCGGTCGCCAGTGGTCAGTCCGATCTCGGTTTCGTCGCGGGCGCTCCCGGCTCCGCGCTGCGCGAAGTCGAGCGCGAACTACTCCGCCGTGAAGAGCTGGTGGCGCTCGTGCGCAAGCAGGACCCGCTCGCGCGTCGCAGAGTGCTGCGCTTGTCCGCGCTCGCCGAGCGCCCGCTCGTGCTCGTGCCGAGCGCGACCTTCACGGGCGAGATCATTCACGAGGCGTGTCACGCCGCCGGCTTTGCTCCGCGCGTCGTGCTCACGCTCTCGTCGGCCGAGCCTCTGTGCGAGGTGGTTCGCGCCGGCTTGGCGCTGACCATCCTGCCAGCCGGCTATCTACGCCGCTCGGACCCGGATCTCGTCGCGCTTCGGCTCAAAGACCCCACGCCGCGCCGCGATCTTTGGCTCGTCCGGCGCCGGCCCGAAAGCCTACCGACCCCACGCGCAGCTACGGAGTTTTTACGGTTACTGCGAAAGACCCGCGAACCCACCTCGCAATAGCCGGTTTTTATTGGGATTATTCAGACATTGACAGGGACGTGACGGCTCACTATATCAGCCCTGCACGTTAACCCTGACGCATACGTTAGGGTTAGGGTTACAATGTAGTCCATGAGCGACCGTAACTCCCACCGCCACCTCGCGATCGTCGCACCCGGCTCTGCCGCGGATGCGTCGGCGCGTGCTGCGGAGCCCTCTGGGTCACGCCCGGGCGTCGACGAGGGGGAGCTACTGTTGGTCGGTGATCTAGCAAAAGCCGTGGGCAAGACGGTGCGGGCGATTCACCTGTATGAAGAGCTCGGCTTGGTGCGCGCGCATGAGCGCTCCAAGGGCCGCTACCGGTTGTTCGCGCAAGACGCGCTGGTGCGTGTGCGCTGGATCATCAAGCTGCAGAGCCTTGGGCTCTCGCTCTCGGACATTCAAGCCTTGGTGCGCGGTCAGAACGACGCCGCGTCCGCCAAGTTCGCGGCCATGCGCTTGCAAGAGGTTTACCTCGCCAAGCTGGTCGAAACGCGCAACAAGCTCGCGGAGCTGAAGGCGCTCGAATCGGAGCTCGAGGCCAGCCTCGCGTTCCTCTCCACCTGTCACAGCGTGTGCGAGTCCGAAGTTTCTTCGATCAACTCGTGCCCGACCTGCGCGCACCACGCCGAACAACCCAAGCCGCCCGAGCTGGTCGTCGGCAGCCGCGTGAACTGAAGGAATCGAAGCCATGGCACTCAAGTTTCCGATCTACATGGACAACCACGCAACGACGCCGCTCGACAAGCGCGTGCTCGAGGCGATGTTGCCCTATTTCACGCAAGATTTCGGGAACGCGGCCAGCCGCACCCACGCCTACGGCTGGCACGCCGAGGCGGCCGTCGAAGACGCCCGTGAAGTCATCGCTGATTACATCGGGGCCGAGTCCGGTAAAGAGATCGTGTTCACCTCCGGCGCGACGGAGAGCGACAACCTGGCCATCAAAGGTGTCGCCGAATACTACAAGGGTAAGGGCAATCACATCATCACCACGACGATCGAGCACAAGGCCGTGCTCGACTCGTGCAAGCGCCTCGAAAAAGAGGGCTACACCGTCACTTACGTGAACGCGGGTCCGGACGGCTTGGTGAACCCCGCCGACATCGAAGCCGCGATCACCGACAAGACGATCTTGGTCTCGGTCATGCTCGCCAACAACGAAGTCGGCACCATCCAGCCAATCGGGGAGATTGGCGCGATCACGCGCAAACGCGGCGTGCTCTTTCATTGCGACGCCGTGCAGGGCTTCGGCAAAACGCCGTTCGACGTGCGCACCATGAACGTGGACCTGGCGTCGCTCACCGCGCACAAGATCTACGGGCCGAAAGGCGTGGGGGCGCTGTACGTGAGGCGTTCGAAGCCCCGCGTGCGCTTGGTCGCGCAAATGGACGGCGGCGGTCATGAGCGCGGCAACCGCTCCGGCACCTTGAACGTGCCGGGCATCGTCGGCTTCGCCAAAGCGGTGTCCATCTTCAAGCAAGAGGGCGTGGCCGAGGCCGAGCGCATTCGCGGCCTACGTGACCGCCTGCACAACGCCATCAGCAAAGAGCTCGATTCGGTGTTCCTGAACGGGCATCCGGAAAAGCGCCTGCCCGGCAACTTGAACTTGTCCTTCTCCTTCGTGGAAGGTGAAGGCTTGATGATGGCGATCAAAGACGTCGCTGTCTCCAGCGGCTCGGCTTGCACCAGCGCGAGCCTAGAACCGAGCTACGTGCTGCGCTCGATGGGCTTGGACGAAGAGCTGGCCCATTCCTCGATTCGCTTCGGCCTCGGTCGCTTCAACACCGAAGAAGAAGTGGACTACGTGGCCGAGCTCGTGATCGGCAAAGTCAAACGCCTCCGCGAACTCTCCCCGCTCTACGAGATGCACCAGCAGGGCATCGACATCAAATCGATTCAATGGGCCGCGCATTGAGGCTCTGAGGCAATAAAGGAAACACCATGGCCTACAGCGAAAAACTCCTCGAACACTACGAAAACCCGCGCAATGTCGGCACCTTGGATAAGGACGACCCGACCGTCGGTACCGGCCTCGTGGGCGCGCCCGCTTGCGGTGACGTGATGCGTTTGCAGATCAAGGTCAGCCCCGAGGGTGTGATCGAAGACGCGCGCTTCAAGACCTTCGGTTGCGGCTCGGCGATCGCCTCGTCGTCGCTGGCGACGGAGTGGATCAAGGGCAAGAGTATCGACGAAGCAGCCGGCATCAAGAACAGCCAAATCGCGGAAGAGCTCAGCCTGCCTCCGGTCAAGATCCACTGCTCGGTCTTGGCCGAAGACGCGATCAAGAGCGCGATCGAAGACTACAAGGCCAAGCGCGCCGCCCGTCTCGCGCTCGACGCGAGCCCCGCCGATGTTGCGACGAGCGCGTCGGCCGTGTCTGGCGCCGCTGCACCTGCCAACTGATTTCAGCACCCGAGTATCGCCATGGAAACCTCACCCGCATCCTCCGAGACCCCCGCGTCCGTTCTTTCTCCGTCTGAAGCTCCCAAGTCGCGTCGCGAGATCACCATCTCCGACAAGGCCGTCGAGTTCGCGAAGAAGAAGCTCGCGCAACGGGGCACCCCGGATGCGGCCGTGCGCCTGGGCGTCAAAGGTGGCGGTTGCTCGGGGTTTTCGTACGTGATCCAGTACGAGGACACACCGCCGAAGGAACGTGACACCGTATACGACGCGGGCGGCGTGCGCTTCTACGTCGACAAAAAGAGCTTCGTGTACCTCGCGGGCTCGGTGCTCGACTACGAGCAGACGTTGATGTTTCAAGGGTTCAAGTTCAAGAACCCACAGGAAGCGTCGAGCTGCGGTTGTGGTCACTCGTTCACGGTTCGGTGACGTGAATCCGTTCGAGACGCTGGGTGTCGAGCCCGTGTATGGGCTCGACTTGGCGGTCTTGGAGCAACGCCATCGTGATTTGAGTCGCGCGCTGCACCCCGATCGGCACGCCGGATCGGGGGCGAGTGAGCGGCGCATGGCTTTGGGCCGCGCGATTGAAGTGAACGAGGCGTTTCGGATCTTGAAAGATCCGGTGCGCCGGGCCGAAGCCCTGTTGGCGACACGTGGCGTCCAGAGCGGCGATGGCAAAGAGCCCCCGGCATCGCCTGCGCTGTTGATGGAGGTCATGGAGCGCCGCGAGGCCCTAGCCGAGGTCCGTCAAAGCAAGAACGAAACCGCGCTCACGCGCTTGATCGCCGAAGTGAGCGCGGAGGCAGACCGCGTGCAGCGCGCGCTGGCAGAAGGATTTGCCTCTCCCAGCGCGAATTCTGCAGAAATTCTGAAGCGCATCGGCGAGTTGCGCTACTACCGCCGCTTCTTGGACGAAGCCGCGTCGATCGCCGACGACTTCCTCTGACCGTCCGGGCCCTCCCCATGCTGCTCGATATTTTCGACCCCAAAGCACCTCCGCAGGCCATCGGCATCGACTTGGGCACGACCAATTCGATCGTGGCGCACGTGCGTGATGGGCGACCGGTGCCGCTCACCACTTGCGACGGCTCCGCGCTGTTGCCCTCGGTCGTGCACTACGGCGCCGAAGGTTCGGTTTTGGTGGGCCGCAACGCGGCCGCGTATGCCACGCGCGAACCCGAACGCACCATTGCGAGCGTGAAGCGCTTCATGGGCCGCGCCGCGGGGGATGCCGAGACCACGCGCCTCGGTGCGTACAAATTCGTGCCGGGTGAAGCGTCGGTCGTGCGCTTCGATCTGGGCAAGCTGACTCCGAGTGCGATCGAGGTCAGTGCCGAGATCTTGAAGAGCTTGCGCCAGAGCGCGGTCGACCAATTGATGCATGTGGGGGGCGCCGTCATCACCGTGCCCGCGTACTTCGACGACGCGCAGCGCCAAGCCACGCGCGACGCGGGGCGCCTCGCGGGCCTCGAGGTGTTGCGCTTGCTCAACGAGCCCACCGCCGCGGCCTTGGCGTACGGCCTGGACAAGCAGCAAAATGGCTTGTTTGCTGTGTACGACCTCGGCGGCGGCACCTTCGACGTCACGATTTTGCTGCTCGAAGACGGCGTGTTCCAGGTCAAGAGCACGGGCGGCGACAGCGCGCTCGGGGGCGACGACATGGATCGCGAAATTGCGGAACGCATGCTGACCGCCATGGGCGCTACCACGCCGCAGACGCGCAAGCCGGAAGTGGTGAGCATCGCGCTGGAAGCCGCGCGCCGCGCCAAGCATGCGCTCACGGACGCCGCCGAGGTGAGCATCGAGCTGCCGCGGAAGGGTGGCGGAGAGCTCGAGTTCTCGCTCACGCGCACGGACTTCGATGCTTGGATCCAACCGCTCTTGGAGCGCACTGGAAAGTCTTGCCGGCGGGCGCTGCGCGACGCGGGCTTGGAAGCGCCCGCGTTGACCGGCGTGATCTTGGTGGGTGGCTCGACGCGCGTGCCACGCGTGCGCTCGTACGTGCGAGAGCTGTTCGGCAAAGAACCGCTCTCGGACATCGATCCGGATCTGGTCGTGGCCTACGGCGCGGCCATCCAAGCCGACCTGCTGGCGCGCTCGAGCGACGAAGTGCTCTTGCTCGACGTGCTGCCGCTTTCGCTCGGCATCGAGACCATGGGCGGCGGGGTCGACAAGATCTTGCCGCGCAACACCGGCATCCCCGCGGGCGCCAAAGCCACGTTCACGACATACGCCGACAACCAAACCGGTTTCGACCTGCACGTGGTCCAGGGTGAACGTGAAATTGCCACTGATTGTCGATCGTTGGCCCGCTTCAAGCTGAGCGGCATCCCGCCCTTGCCCGCGGGCTTTGCGCGCTTGGAAGTGAGCTTCCACGTCGACGAAAACAACCTGCTCAGCGTGAAGGCGGTCGAGCTCACGACGGGCATCACGCAAAGCGTGGAAGTGAAGCCGAGCTACGGCCTGAGCGACGATGAAGTCGAGCAGATGTTGATCGACGCGTTGGATCACGGTGAGAGTGACTTCGAACTACGCCGCCTGCGCGACGCGCAGGTGGAAGCGACGCGCATCTTGCTCGCAACGGACAAGGCCTTCGACACCGACGCAGATTTGTTGGACGACGCCGAGCGCGTGCGCATCGAGCAAGCGTTGAACGCGCTGCGCAATGCCGCGTCGTCCGCGAGCCAAGCCTCGGTGGTGGAGAACGCGATCAGCGCGCTGGATGACGCTACCCATGATTGGGCAGGGCGGCGTATGAACCGCGCGATTCAGTCGGCCATTGCCGGCAAGAACCTGGGCGCGGTCGAGCAAAGCGTGGCGCACGCAGCGGGCGTCGATGCGCATGTCGCCAAACACGGAGAGCGGTAGCCGCGATGACCAAGGTTCGATTTCTAGAGCACGGCATCGAGGTGGAAGTGCCGGTCGGCACCACGTTGCTCAAGGCCGCCAAGCAGTCGGGCGCGCCCGAAGGTGACGCCTGTGGCGGCGTGTGCGCTTGCTCGACCTGCCACGTGTACGTGGAGATGGGCGCCGATTTGCTCGAGCCCGCCGGCGAGGACGAAGAAGACATCTTGGACAAGGCGTTCGACGTGCGCATGAGCTCGCGCCTCGGCTGCCAGGCGAAGATCCTGCGCGAAGGCTTGATCGAACTGCGCATCTCGAAGGAGAGCCTGGATGCGTTTTACAACGAGCACCCCGACGTAAAACGGCCTAAATAAGCCTGGTACGCGCGTTGCAGTCCCTCTTGCCGCCTGCGTCGAAGCGGGCGGAAATCGAGGATCGAGTGAGCGAATCAGACCAAGACCGTGACACGTTGCCACAACCTTCCTGGCACGAGGAGTGGACCGACCTGACGCTGGCCGCGACGCCGTCTGTCGCGGATTTGCCAAACGAGCGCAAATTGAACGAAGATCCGCGCGATGAACGCCAAAGCCAAAGTCGCCCCGAAGTCTGCCGCCAAGAAGGTCGCCAAGAAGGTTGCCAAAGCCGCCAAAAAGGTGAGCAAAAAGGCCGCGAAAGCGGTCACGAGTGCAGCCAAGCCCGTTAAGGCCGCCGCCAAAGCCGCCGCGAAGACCTCGAAGAAGAAGGTCGCCAAGACCGGCATCGTCGCCGCGGTGAAGCGCGAGGCCGCGAAGGTAACGGCCGTTGCCGAGGCCGTCGCGGAGGTCGTGCAAGAAGAATTCGAGAAGGCCAAGGCCGGCGTGAAGAAGATCACGCGCAAGAAGAAGTAGGCGAGTTGGAGGGCTAGGTGCCCCCCAATCGCCAGCCCTCAGCTGTCGCGTGACTTACGGCGCTCGGTCGTCGAGGCTCTCCAGGAAGGTCACGAGGTCCGCGCGCTCGTCGCCGTCGGCGACGTAGAACGGGTGCGGTGCACGCGCGCCGCGCTCGGGATCGAGCAATTCGTCCAGCGACGCGACGGAGCTGTCGTGCAGGAAATTGGGCTTCCGCGCCAAATCGAGCAGCAAGGGGAGTGCGCCGCCACGGGGCTGATTGCGGTTGCTGGCGTCGACGATGATCCATTTGTCGTCAAAAATGCCGACAGAATCACGCACCGGCGCCAGGCGCGCGAGTGAGCGATCGGCCGCAACTTTGCCTGCATAACCGGGGAAGAGGTCAGGCCGAGCCGGCGCGTTGGCGAAGAACTCCACCGTGTCGTTGAAGGGAACGATGTTGGGCGGGACGAATCGGCTTTGGTCGTCGTTGTGGCAACTGGTGCATTCGCGGCGGAATACCAGCCGCCCGCGCGCGCTGCCCTCGGCGTCCGTCTTGATGCCCGCGGGCGCCCGGAGCGAGTTTAGGTAGGCGTTCATATCGAACAACGCGGTGTCATCCACCCGGATGCCGATCAAAGTGTCTTCGACTTTGGCGCCCGCGGCGAGTCCGACCGTCACGTCGGTTTTGCCCGCACGGCCGACGAATGGGTACCCGTTCACGCCGCCCGCGGGAACGCCAAGGTCCGCCAAGATTAGCGCGTAGTTGTCGACGATCTCGGTCCCGGCCGCCGCCCCGCGTTCGAACATGAAGCGCCGCCCTCCGTCGGTGACGATGTCGGTCGGGTCCATGATGGCGGTGTAGACTAGGTTGTTGAAGTTCTGCAGCTGCTCGATTGAGCCATCCGTGCCCCAAGGGGCAGCCAGATCCGTGCGAAACAGGGCTGCGTTCTTCATTGGCGCGCCGTTGCCGTCCGTCGCGTCATCGAACATGCCGACCGGATACAACTCCGGGTCGTTCAGGAATGCATCCACTTCGGCCTCCGTCGCCGCTTTCGAAATCAGCGCGACTCCCGCTCCCTTCCGACTCGCCGACTTGTGGTCGTTTGCCACCAAGTCCAACGCCAGCGTCGGATAGTACGCGCGCGAGGCTTCACCTAGCGCGATGGTCGCCCCGAAGTCGAGGTCGTGGTTGGGTCGGCCGTCTTCTCGCTTGCCAATGCCACCGCCGTGCGGCAGCGCGAACACGCTCCCGTCCGTAATGCTGTGGCAGAACGCGCAGGACATGCCCAAGCTCTCACCGGCATACACGTTCGTGTCGTCGATTTCGAGGGTCCCGTTGAGCGCTTGCACGTTGCGCGCGGGCAATCCGAGGATGGCGCTCGCCTCGAGCAGCTCCACGAAGGTGGCAGGATCGTTCATCAGCGGCGCGTTCGCGGCGCTCAAGTCCGTCTTGGCTTCTGCCCTCAACTTGGAGCGCAATGCCTGCGGTACGGCGTCGATGTCGATGTTCAAACCGAGCTCGAGCGCCCCCGCAATCGTCAAATTGCTGGAAATCATGCCCTGCGGCAAGCGTAGCGTGCGCGTCCAAAAGCCTTCGTTGCCGAAGGTCTCGAGGCGGTAGACCTCTTTGCCGTGCTCCGTGTCCGCTCCAACCGGATGCTTGAACTCGTCGAACAGCACGTCGGTCGGCCCTGAGGAGCCGGCGAGCTCTCCACCATCTGCGCCGGAGTCGCCTCCGTCACCCGCCGATGGTTGGTCGATCGTGCCCGCTGCGCCGCCCTCGGAGGCGCCGCTCGCCCCCGCGTTGCTACCACCCGCTCTCCCCGAATGACCAGCGCTCGAAGAGGCACCATTGTTGTCGTCCGTGTTCGAGCAGGCGGCCAGTGCCGCCAAGAGCACCGATCCGATCGTAAGGATCGCGCTGTTTCTGAGCATCATTATCGTTTGCCTTTCGAGTGAGCCATCGATCCCTGCGGTACGTATTCGTACCCACGCGATCGGCCGGGCTCACTGCAGCAACCATGCCGATGAGTCTGCGAATTTTCTGCTCCAACAAATGGGGGATATGCTCCGGCCGCGGCCGCCATGTGGGCGACGGAGCGGCACCGGCATGCGCATCGCTGCTGGCCGGGGCCCAGTGGGGTGTGGCGCCGTGTATGCACAGGGCGGGACAATCTGTCGTGAACGACCGAGCGGGGTTGGCCGGACGGCGTGCAGCTATCCGCGTCCGCGCGCAGGATGTCGAAGGCAGAACTCGCTCGGTCTCGTCGCCGGAGCTGCGGTTCGCGGCGCCGACACCCCAGGGGCGGCGCCCGCGCCCGCTACTTTTGGCACACGCGCACGTAGTCGACTTGCAGCGTTTGGGGGAAGGTCGTCGTGTTGTCGGGGTTGCCGGGCCAGCCGCCGCCCACCGCCAAGTTCAAGATGATGAAGAAAGGGTGGGAATAGACCCAATTGCTGCCATTGGGCAGATCGGCGGGGGTCTTGGTCGAATAGAGCGTGCCGTCGACGTACCAGCGAATGGCATTCATTTCCCACTCGATGGCGAAGACGTGGAAGGCGGAGGCGACCGGGGCGGGGAGCATGTATTGCTTGGTGGGGCCTTCGCCCGCGGAGTAACCGGGGCCATGGATCGTGGCGTGCAGGATGTTCGGCTCTTTGCCGATGTTTTCCATGATGTCGATCTCGCCGCACGCGGGCCACGGGTTCGTGCCGATGTCTTCACCGAGCATCCAGAATGCCGGCCAGATCCCCTGGCCTTGCGCGATTTTCATGCGCGCTTCGATGCGACCGTAGGTGAACGTTTTGAGACCCTGAGTTTTGATGCGTGCGGACGTGTAGTCCTTGCCGCTCATGGACTCTTTCTTGGCCGTGATCACCAAATTACCCGCGCCGTCGAGCGCCGCGTTGTTCGTGCCGTTCGTGTAGTACTCGAGTTCGTTGTTACCCCAGCCGGTGCCACCGACGTCGAACGTCCATTTGGTGTTGTCGACCGCGCTGCCCGCGGGGCCGTTGAATTCGTCGGACCAGACGAGGTTGTAGCCGGTGGTCGTGCTGGTGCAGCCGGTGCTCGATGTGCCCGCACCGCCAGCCGTGCCTGCGCCTGCCGTACCTGCGCCTGCCGTACCTGCGCTCGCGCTCGTCGAGCCGCCGGTCGCGCTCGTCGAGCCGCCAATCGTGCCGATGAGACCACCCGCGCTGCCGCCGCTGCCGGCGCCGCCGTTGCCCGTGTTGCTCGCACCCGCGCGACCGGCGCCGCCGTTGCCCGCGCCTGCATTGCTTGCGCCTGCATTGGTGAGAGCTCCCGCCGAACCCGGCGCGCCGCCGTTGTTTGCGCCCGCTCCGCCGGCGGTGTTGTCTGAGCGACTCGAACACGCGGCGAGGAGAACGAGGCACGCGATGCTCGACCATAGCTGTGGGCGCATGCCTCCGAATTAGCATGCTTGTGCGCGCTGGGGGGAGCGCGGCTGCGAGCTACGCGACGGGCCGCGGCGCGGCGCGCCCGCTAACCCAGAAAACAATGGTTCAAGTGTTCGATGCGGACGGATAAGGAACGCGCGCGATCGAGCGGTCGTGGGCGCTCGCGGCGAGGAGCAGCGCGACGATTGCACCGACGAGCGCGAGGAACATGTCCCATTGCGCGTCCCACACGTCGCCCTGGGAGCCGAGGAAGGCGGTGCCGGTGTCGCCGGCGACGACGAGCGTGGTCCACCACTCGAGCAGCTCCCAGAACGCGGCGAACGCGAACACCACGGCGACACTCAGGAACGAGAGCCAACCGCCGCGCACGAGCGGGGTTTTGCGGAGCAACACTTCACGCGCGAGGAACACGGGGAAGACACCGAGCGCGAGATGCCCGATGCGGTCGTAGTGGTTGCGGCTGAGGTGAAAGGCTTCTTTGGCCCAGTTACCGAGGGGGGTGAGCGCGTACGTGTAGCAGCCGCCGTAGATCAGGATCAGCACGTGCACGAACACGCCGGCGTATACCCAATGCGAGAGCGGCATGCGTCGATAGGCGAGCGCGAGCCAAAGGACCATCGCTAGTCCTGGCGTGACCTCGAGTGCCCAACTGGTGCGACCCGCGGGCGGCGCCCAGAGCGTGACCGCGCAAATCAGCAGCAGCGCGAGCAGGAGCGCCCGCGGCAGACGCGCGTGGGCTTTGAGCGGGGCAGGGAAGGCGGCAGGCTCCGAGAGCGGGGGAGAGGAGGTCATTTTTGCGTCAGCGGTCGAACCCGCGGGCAAGGTTATGTTAGGACCCGGCCGAGTCCAAACGTGCGCACCCTGTTAGCGATCATCGCCTGTATCGAGCTGTTTCTCGTGGCTTCCCTGGGTTGGGTGGCCGTGGTCATCGTGTATTTGCCCACGTTTTGGTTCGACAAGAAGCGCGTGTTGAGCGGCCGCACGTTGCGACGGGTGGCTCAAGCGGCGGCCACGTTTTCACCCGTGTGGACCTTCCGCATTCACGGTCACGTGCCCGAGAATCCGGGCAAGACGGTGTGCGTCAGTAATCATTGCTCGCACACGGACGTGTTCTTGATCTCGCACGTGCCGTGGGAGATGAAGTGGCTAGCCAAGCGCTCGCTGTTCAATTTGCCGTTCATCGGCTGGAGCATGCGGCTGGTCAAAGACATCCCGATCGATCGCGCGTCTCCCTCGGCGGCCAAGGCGGCGTTGGACAAGTGCGCCGAGTGGCTCGCGAAAGACATGCCGGTGATGATCTTTCCGGAAGGCACGCGCTCCAAGTCGGGTGAGATGCAAGCCTTCAAAGATGGCGCGTTTCGGCTCGCGATCGACACCGGCGCGGACGTGCTGCCGATGGCCGTCGCGGGCACGGACGGCGCGCTGTCCAAGCATGATTGGCGCCCGGGCTACGCGCGCGGCATCTTGACGATCGGCAAAGCGATCTCCACCGCCGGCATGACGCACAAGGACGTGCCGCGGCTCAAAGAAGAAGCGCGCGCGCAAATTCTGGCCATGCGCGCCGAAATTTTGCCGCTCAGCGCGGGCAGCTGAGTTCCGCTGAGCCTAAGGTTTGGGCACGGCCCGGTGCACGACCACCGGGTCGGCCGTGTTGTTCGCGGCGTTGCGGACCACGAACACCGTGCTCGCGTCGGGCGTTGCGGTGGTAGCGAACGTGCACGAATCGATGGGCGCCGAGAATGGCGAGATGACGTTGTTGCCCACCGAGTCGAGCGACGCGCGGTTGTACAACACCGAGCCCGTGACCACGGTCTGCGCGGACACTTCGAGCAATTGCGAGCTGGTGAAGAATTGGTCCATCTCCGAGCTGCCGCCGCTCAAGCCGACGATCACGCCGCCGGCCGCCGCGAACGAACTGAGCACCGAGTTCGACTGCCACACGGCGCCGATCGTGGCCAGTTGCCCGGCGGGCGCCGTGTTTTGCTCGTAGATCAGGAACACTTCGTAGCTGCCGATGCTCAACGCGGCGCTGGCATTCGTGTACTTGTCGAGCGCGGTGATCACCACGCTGCGGCCGCGAGCGGCCGCAGCGAATGCAATGTGCTGATCGACCTTGGCGCGCGTCGCGGCCGAGGCAAACTCGGTGTACGCCAAGATGCGCACTTGCTTCGGCTGAGGCAGTAGCACCGCGTTGCCGAGCAGCGTGTTTGGCGCCGAGTTCGAGACCGGCGCTTGGAAATTCATGCACGCGAGCACCACGTGCCCGTCGCTCGCGCCGACGCACATGCCACCTTGGCAGATGCCGGACGCGCAAACGACGTTGCAACTGCCGCAGTTGTTCGCGTCGATATTGAAATCGACGCATTTACCGTTGCACTCCTGCAGCGGTGCGTCGCACACCAGCACGCACTTGAAGTTGCCGGCGCCGTCGGGCGAGCAAGTCGGCTTGCTCATCGGGCAGGCCGCGTTGCAAGCGCCGCAGGCCTCCGCCGTGTCGAATACCGGGTTCACGCATTGCCCGTTGCACTCGACCAAGGGCGCGTCGCACAAGCCTTTGCAGGCGAAAACGCCCTGCGGGTTCGGCGAGCAGAAGGGCTTCGAGCCCGTGCACTTCACTCCGCACGCGCCGCAAGCGTCGGGCGTCGTGAACGAGTCCGGCTCGACGCACTGCCCCGCGCATTCGATCAGCGGCGCCAAGCAGGTCGCCACGCACACGTACTGATCGGTACCGTACGGCGCGCAGTTCGGCGTCGCCCCCGTGCACTTGTTGTGACATTCGCCGCAGCCGGTCGGCTTGTCGTAGGGTGGCATGCAACCGGCGTCGCCGTCGGGGCGCGCGTCGCTCAGGTTACCCGCGTCGTAGTCGTCCGAGCCCGAGGCCGCGCTGCTGCCACCCGCACCGGAGTCGGCGTTCGTGCCGCCGTCTCCGAGCCCACCGCCACCGCCGTTGCCGCTCTTGCCGGAGGCGCCGCCGTTGTCGGCCGGGACACCTTCACACAGCGCATCTTCGCAGCGGATTCCGGCTTTGCACTTGCGACCGCAGCCGCCGCAGTTGTTCGCGTCATTCTGCGCGTCGACGCACTGGCCATCGCAATTGACGTAGCTGGCCGCGCACACGCCGCCCACGACGCCGCTGCTGCCGCACGCGGCCGGAAACGCCAGCGCTACCAGCACGGCCCAAAGCCCGAGGAGCTTGCGCGGATTCTTGCTCATTGGGCGCCGCCCTTCTGGCTGCCTTCGGGCGCCGGCTTTTGATTCGTGGACGGCGGTGGCTCATCGGCCCCCGGCGCGTCATCGAGGTTCATCGGCTCCGTGGCCTTCATTGGATTCAACGAGGGGGCACCGACCAAGGGCGTGCCGTCCGCCTTCATCTGGCGGGTCACGGTGAACTCGACCCGGCGATTGAGCAAGAGCGCATACTCGCTCTTCTTGTCGACCAGCGGTCGCGTGGAACCGTAGCCGATCGAACTCAAGCGATCTGCCGGAATCCCCTGCTTGATCAAGAACTCTTTCACGGCGCGCGCGCGATCTTCGCTGAGCTTTTGATTGAAGTTGTCGGGGCCGCGTTCGTCGGCGTGGCCTTCCACGGACACGTGTACGTATTCGGGGTGATCGGCGATCAACTTGGCCAAGCGCGTCAGTAGCGGGTGACTGATCTTACGGATGATGAAGCTGTTCACGTAAAAGTGAACGCGATCGTCGAGCACGATCTTGTCGCCCACGACGCGCACTTGGTCTTCATCCGGGCAGCCGTCGGTGTCGGCGTAGCCATTGACGGTCTCGGGCTCGTTCGGGCACAAATCTTGGGCGTCCAGAATGCCGTCTTTGTCGTTGTCCGGGTCGGGGCAGCCGTCTTCGTCCTCGAAACTGTCTTTATCTTCCGGCACGTCCGGGCATTTGTCGGTCTTGTCGAGGATGCCGTCTTTATCGTTGTCGTCTTCCGGGCAACCGTCACCGTCCTCGAAGCCGTCTTTGTCTTCGGGTACGTCGGGGCAATGGTCGACCTTGTCGAGGATGCCGTCTTTGTCGTTGTCGTCTTCCGGGCAACCGTCGCCGTCTTGGAAGCCGTCCTTGTCCTCGGGCACATCGGGGCACTGGTCGACTTCGTCCAAGATGCCGTCGTGGTCGCGATCCACGATCGCGTTGGCATTCAGCCCCGGGCCGAAGTCGTACATCACGTGCACGCCCAGCAAGAGGATGTTCGCGTCCTCGGGGCGCACTTCGGCGTCGGGTTGAAACACGTGCACCAGCGAGACCATGGGACCTACCGCCTGGCGCCCTTTCTGATCCAAGAAATCGTACCCGAGCTGCGCGTCGAACTTGCCGCGCGTGAGCCCGTTGGTCTGCGCGACTCCCACGTCTGCGGCGAGCCAGAGCCCCGCGGCGCTCAGCGTGTTGCCGGTGTAGCCCTCCGCAAAGGGTCGCAAGCGTAACCCCAAGCCCGCGCCCGAAGCGGATGCTGCGCCGCCACGCGCGAAGCGCGGATCAGCGGGCGCGCTGCCCTGACTCAACCAGAGCGTGTCGAGCTCGAGCTGTAGCCCGAGCTGCTTGCCAAACGGCAGTTCGAGCGCGACCTGCCCCGCCGCGCCCCAACCGAACTCGTTTTTTTGATAGCCGCTGATGGCGTGAGCCCCCGCGGCAATTCCATGCAAACGGATTGGTTCCGCGTGCGCGCCCCGCGCCAGCAGCAGGGCACCGCAGACGCATAAAGCCGAATGAACTCGCAGTAATCGCATCGTGAAAAGGTCCGACGATCTCAGGATACGGCGCCGTCTCAGGATGAGATAAGCCTCTTTGCATCAGCGGAGTGGTTGAGTGTAGGCGAGTTCACGGTCCGGCCTCGGTCCGCGGGCTTGGCCGCCGAGTCGGTCTGGGTCCGTGCGCTGCCGCGCGCGCCCGATTGGGGCAAGCGCTTCTGTCGGAGGGCGCAAGTCGAGAAGCCTGTGTTCGAACCACGCTCGGGCGCGGCGCGGCGCGGCGGTGTCGCTCTCGCTCTCGCTCTCGCTCTCGTTGACGTGTGGCTGGTGGATGCCACTAGTCGCCGAAGGGGTGGGCAACCGCGACATCGATCACTTCACGCAGGCGGTGCCGGTAGTTGACGCATGTCGCTGGGGCGCTGTTCGCTCGTGCGACTCCATGCTGGTCGCCAAGCGGAAGCTCTCCGCTTTCGCAACTCGCCGCCGAAGGCTGGGCCGCGCTGGGACGTGACTCGTGACCATCGAACCCTATCCTCTAAATCGCGTCGCGGTGCGGCTCATGCGGCTTTGCGGCGCATTTGAGTGCGGCGATTCGCGCAGAAAGTGCGGGAATAATTGGCGGTTGAAAGATGCGCGGAGGCGGGCTTACATGCCGCCTCATGCGAACAAGACTCGGCGAACTCCTCGTTTTGGCGGCGACCATTTCGGCCTTCGGCTGCTCCGAGAAGGACGCGACCAAGTGTCAGGAAGCGCTCGACGGGACGCGCAAGTCGGTGGCCGCGGCGGATGTGGCGTTGACCGGTCAGTGGCGTGAACGCTCGTACAAGTATTGCGAGGATCAAGCGGCGCTCGCGACGCTCGACAAAGAGATCACCGACAAGCAGAGCGCGGAAGCGGCGGCCAAGGCGGCCGAAGCGCAGCGTTTGGCGGCCAACGCGGGCTTGCTGAAGACGTTCGTGACCTGGGCCAGCGACAACCGCGCGGCTCCCGATCACGCGTCGGTCGCGCCGAAGTGTGACGGTGACGACCCGGATCCAGCGGCACCGAAGCCGACCGGGGCCGCCGCGACCGAGCGCTTCTGTACGGCCACGCGCACCGCGGGGACGAACACCCTGACGGCGCGCTACTGGGACGCGGACAAGTCGATCGTGATGTTTTCGACCAAGGCACCTTCGCCGGCCACGTGTGACGACCTCGGGCCGAACAAGGTGCTTCGGACGTGGGACGTGCCCGCCGCGACTGGCCAGAGCATCAAGCGAACGCGCTGTGAACTCAGCGGCAACTTGGCGGGTTTGAACGCGGTGGTGAGCGCCGCCAGCAACGCGCCGGTGTACCTCTTTTCGCCCAGCTTCTTGCTGAAGGACGCGGCGCTGAAGAAAATCGCCGGCGAGTGAGACGCTGATTCGGGCTGAGTGACGCCCCTGGCTCGGCCCAGGGGCGAGGCGGACGCTCAGGCCTCTTTGGTCTTTTGGAAGCGCAGGCCGGGCCAGTCTTTGGCGGTCGTGTCCAAGTGCCAGGAGTTGCGCGCGAGGAAGACGGGCGCGCCGGTGTGGTCGTCGGCCATATAGCCCTCGTTGCCGTTGAGGAACTTTTTCATCACGGCTTGGTCGTCACACTCGACCCAGCGTGCGGTGTAAAGGCCCGAGGCCTCGAACACGACCGGGATCTCGTATTCGGACTTGATGCGGTCGGCGAGCACGTCGAACTGCAGTGAGCCGACCACGCCGACGATCCAGTTGCCGCCGATGCGCGGCTTGAAGATGCGCGCGGCGCCTTCTTCCGCGAGTTGTTCGAGCGCGCGGCCCAGGTGTTTGGCGCGCATCGGGTCCGTCGGACGCACGCGCTGCAAGAGTTCGGGCGCGAAGCTCGGGATGCCCTTGAAGTGCAGATCTTCACCCTCGGTCAGTGCGTCGCCGATGCCGAGTTTGCCGTGGTTCGGGATGCCGATGATGTCGCCCGCGAAGGCTTCTTCGGCGAGCTCGCGGTCTTGCGCGAGGAAGAGCACGGGGTTGTGCACGGCCATCAACGTATCGCTCCGCACGTGTTTCAGCTTCATGCCGCGCCGGAAGTGACCGGAGCAGAGGCGGACGAACGCCACGCGGTCGCGGTGCTTCGGGTCCATGTTGGCTTGCACCTTGAACACGAAGCCGGTCACCTGGTCTTCGGTCGGTGAAACGGTGCGTTCGCGCGCAGGCTGCGGGCGGGGCGCGGGGGCGAGCTCACCGATGCCATGCAGCAGTTCGCGCACGCCGAAGTTGCTGATGGCGCTACCGAAGAATACCGGTGTCATATGCCCACCGCGGTACGCTTCGAGATCGAAGTCGGGGCACAGGCCGCGCGCCATCTCGACTTCTGCGCGCAGCGTGCGCACGGCGTCCTCCGGCAGCAACGCATCGAGCTTGGGGTCGTTCAGGCCGTCGCACTGCTCGCCGGCTTCACCGATGCGGTCCTTGACCCGTTGCAAGAGCACGAGGTGATCGTGGAGCAAATCATAGCAGCCCAAAAAGCGCCGGCCCATGCCGATCGGCCAGCTTGCCGGGGTGACGTCGAGCGCCAGTTTTTGCTCGATTTCGTCCATCAAGTCGAACGGATCGCGACCTTCGCGATCGAGCTTGTTGACGAAGGTGATGATCGGCACATCGCGCAGGCGGCAGACCTCGAACAGTTTGAGCGTTTGCTCTTCGATGCCGCGCGAGGCATCGATCACCATGATCGCGCTGTCGACGGCGGTCAGCGTGCGGTAGGTGTCTTCGCTGAAGTCTTGGTGGCCCGGCGTGTCGAGCAGGTTGAACGTGTTGTTGCCGTAGTCGAACGTCATGGCCGAGGCGCTGACGGAGATGCCGCGCTCGCGCTCGACTTTCATCCAGTCCGAGCGGGCGCGCCGCTGCTCGCCGCGCGCTTTGACCGCGCCTGCCAATTGGATCGCGCCGCCGAACAGCAGCAGCTTTTCCGTGAGCGTGGTTTTCCCCGCGTCAGGATGCGAAATGATGGCGAACGTACGCCGGCGCTCGACCGAGTCGACCAGGGAACTCATGGCAAATCTGGCGGCGTAGTAGCAGCCGGTGCCAGCAACCGCGAGAACCAACTTGATTCGCACCCGTCGACGCAGTTTGCGGGTACCCATATTTGTTGATATGGGTACCCATATGAAGACCACCGTCGAGATCGCCGACCCGTTGCTGGAGCGGGCGAAGCGGCTCGCCGCCGAGCGGGGCACGACATTGCGCGAGCTGGTCGAAGCGGGGCTGCGACGCGTGTTGGACGATGAACGAGCGGCCGAACCGTTTGCGCTACGCGACCAGCGTGTTCGGGGCAGTGGCTTGCAGGCCGAGTTTCAGAACGCGAGCTGGGAGCAAATTCGCGACGCGGCCTACGAGAGGCGCGGCGCTTGATCGCGGTCGACACGAATATCCTCGTCTACGCGCACCGCGCGGACAGTCCATGGAACGAAGCGGCATATGCTTGCCTGCGAGAGTTGGCCGAGGGGCGTTCGTCGTGGGCGATTCCTTGGCCGTGCGTGTACGAATTTTTTTCGGTCGTCACCCACGCGAGGATCTACGCGCCGCCAAGCACCACCGTGCAGGCCGTCGAGCAGTTGGAAGCTTGGTTCGCCGCGCCTGGCCTCACGCTGTTGGCCGAAGCGGGCGACCATTGGTCGAGCCTGAAGCAGCAGCTACTCGCGGGCAAAGTGACGGGGCCGCTCGTTCACGATGCGAGGATCGCCGCCCTGTGCACCGCGCACGGGGTCAGCGAACTTTGGACCGCCGATCGCGACTTTGGCCGGTTCGTCGAACTGCGCACGCGCAACCCGCTCGTCAGCGGGGCGTGAGCCGCGGTGGGCGAGCGGTGCCTGCCGTCAGCGCTTTTCGGGCGTGAGTCCGACGGTGATTTGCGGCTTCGAGCCGTCAATCACGACTTTGCGCGTGTTGTAGCCGGGCAGGCCTGCTTCGTACGCATGGCGCTCACCGGGTTTCAACTCGAGCACGAAGGGCGCGACACCGACTTGTTTGCCGAAGTGGAAGAAGCGCACCTTGGGCGGCTTGCTCTTCACCGTGATGCGGCGCACCTCAGTGGAGTCCGTGCTGGCTGACGACGCGGCCGCCGCGGAAGCGGCGGGCGGCGGCTCGGCCGCCGCGGGTTCTGCGGATGCCGCCGGTTCTGCGGATGCCGCAGGTTCGGGCTCGGCCGCGGAGGGCGCGGAGGCGAGCTCAGCGCTCGACGCGGCGGGTGTTGCCTCGCTGGCCGGCGCTGCGCTGGGCTCGCTCGTGGGCGCGGGTGTGGCTCGAGCGACGGGTTCTGGCGGTGCGGCCGTGCCGGCGGAAGATTCTGCGTTTTGTTTGTTCAGCACGCGATAGCCGAACACGCCGACCACGACGAGGCCGGCGGCCAGCACCAGCAACCAACGGCCGAAGCCCGTGCCATTCGCAGCCTCCGGCGTGGACAGGCCCGACGCGGCGACGGGCACTGACGGCAGATCGGGCTGCACGGAGATGCGGGGGGCAGGAGCGGAGGAACTCGTGACCGGGGGAGCAGACGATGCTGCGATCGGTGGCGGCGGTGGCGGCGGTGCGGAAGGTGGCGGCGCTGCCGACGCCGATGACGCCTCGATCGGCGGCGGAGGCGCGGACGGAGTAACGAGGGCTGCTGGCGGCACGGCGAACGGCGAAGACGCCGGGGGCGGGGGTGCAGACGGTGCGGCAACAGGTTTCGAGATCGGCGCAGGTGGCGCAGACGGCGGTGAGAACGCCGCGCTCGGCATCGAGGGCGGAACGGACTCACGCTTGTCTTGCGTGGTTGCAGACACGCGTTCCGGCGGTGGCTCGGAGACGCGCGGTGTCGGCGGGAGCAAACCGATCAGCGTTTCGGCGCGCGCGCGCATCGGTTGCACGCTGGGGCGTTCGACTGCTGGCGTCGCTTCGACTGCTGGCGTCGCGGCCGCGGGGCGGCGGCTCGATGCGGGCACCGGGATCGGCGCGGGCCGCACGGAAAGCGGCACGGCCGCGGGGGGCGGCGATGACGGGTTGAGCATCACTCGCGTGACCTCACTCGAGTCGTCGAGTTCGCTCGCGTCGTCCCCGCCCCAGTCGGTGTCGATGTCGTCGGTGGACGGCGGAGTGGACGGCAGCGACGCGGGCGCGTCACTCGCAGGCCGCGGTGGCACCGAAGACGCCTGTCCCTGAACGCGCGCGCGCTCCAATTCCTCCTTACTCACGACATCCTCTGGGTCTCATACACAGCAAATGCGGTCAAGCGCAGCCCTCGGTCTTTGGCAAATGAGCAATCTTTGGCAAATGAGCAATCTGGAACTTTTCAGTGCGACGGAACGGCGCCCGAACCACCCATTAAGCCGCAGGTGGCGCCAAAATCAAAACCTTTGGTTCACTGAATTCTTCCACGGCAAAGCGCACGCCTTCACGACCGAGCCCCGAATCCTTCATGCCGCCGTAGGGGTAGTTGTCCACACGCAGCATGGGCGTGTCGTTGATCAGCACGGCTCCGTAGCGCAGCGTGCGGAAGGCCGAGAGCGCGCGTCCGACATCGTTCGTGAAAATGCCGGCCTGGAGCCCGAATCGCGAGCGATTGCACGCGGCGAGCGCGTCTTCGAAGGAGTCCACGGCTTCGACCACTGCCACGGGGCCGAACACTTCGTCGCGGCACACCCGCATCTGCTCGGAGGTATTGGTCAGGATCGTCGGGAAAACGATCTGCCCTTCGGCGTGATTGCCGAGCAGCACGCGCGCGCCGCCTTCTTTTGCCTCGCGCACCCAGTCGAGCACGCGCGTCACGTGCTTGGCTTCGATCAACGGTCCCACCGTGGTCTCTTCACGCAGCGGATCGCCGCACACCACGCGCTCGCTGTATTTCACGAAGCGCTCCACGAAGTCTGCGAACAGACTCCGGTGCACGAACACGCGTTGCGTCTTGATGCACACCTGGCCCGCGTTCGCCCAGCAACCCTCGGCCACGCGCGGCACGATCGCGTCCAAGTTCACGCCCTGGTCGATCACGCACGGCGCGTTGCCGCCGAGCTCGAGCAGCACCGTCTTCTTGCCGGCGATGCTCTTCAAACGAAAGCCGAGGCTGTCACTACCCGTGAACGAGAGCACGGCCAAGCGCTCGTCGGTCACCAGCTTCTCGGCGACCTCGGGCCGCATGTGCAGGACGCTGAGCAAGGGCCCGGGCATGCCCGCTTCGAGCAACCACTGGCCCAGCACGTGCGCGGTGAGCGGGCTCTGTTGCGCGGGTTTCAGCACCGTTTGCGCGCCTAGCGCGAGCGCGGGGGAAAGCTTGTGCGCGACCAAGTTGATCGGGAAATTGAAGGGCGCAATCGCCGCGATTGGACCGCGCGGGACGCGCTCGAACAGGCACAGTCGACCTTCCGTGCCCGGCAGCTGATCGATCGGCAGGACCTCGCCGCCGAGCCGACGGCTCTCACCCGCGCCGAGCGTGAAGGTGAGCGCGGCGCGGGCGACTTCGGCGCGCGCGTAGCGAATGGGTTTACCACTCTCGCGGGTAATCAGCTCGGCCAGCTCCTGCGAGCGCTCGCGTAACGTGTGCGAAATGCGCTCGAGCAACGTGGCGCGCTCGTGCGTTGCCGGTCGCGCTCCCGACTCGAACGCGACATGGGCCGCCGCGATCGCATCTTCGAGATCACTCGCGCTCGCTTCACCTACCTCAGCGACTGCTTCGCCATCGTAAGGGCTCTTGATGAGCTGGAATTGCGCAGTGTTGCGATGTTCACCCGCGATTTGAGTCCGATACCGCTGCAACATTCCAGTGATGTCTCCGTTTCTGCGGAAATCTCGTTGTGCGCAATGTGAAACCTAGCGCGGTTTTTGTAGCAATTGGTCGGTTGTTTGTCCGACATGTGCGAGCCAAAAAGCGACAAAAGTCGTAATGTAGGTGCGCAATTCGCGCTTTACACAGCAGAAGCCCGAACCGTATAACCAACACCCATGAGGATATTAGCCGCACTCGTCCTCGGTTATTTCTTCGTCGTCGGCAAAGTCGGCGCGGGGTTAGGTGCGGATCCCGCCAAGCCTGAAGCGTTGCAACCCGGCCTCACGAGCGCCGCCCGCAGCAACCTCGACCATGCCCTCAGCCTCTCTCTCGTAGAGCCGCCCGCGCCGTTCGACGCCGCGCTCGATACCCCGAAGCGCAGCGTCGCCCCGGGCAGCCGCGTGATCTCTTTGGCCTCCGGCTGCCGCACGGTCTCCAAACCGTATGACTTGCTCGTGCACTTCCACGGCGCCCCCGCGGTGATGGAAGCCGCCTTCGAGCATTCCGGCATCGACGGCGCGCTGGTCATCTACAACCTCGGCATCGGCTCGGGCGCGTATGAAGATCCGTATTCCATTCCCAACTCCTACGACCGCATGCTCGAGAGCATTCGCCTCGCCGTGCGTGAGTTGTGCCCCAACGCGGCTCAGCCCAAGCGCGTCGCGCTGAGCGGTTGGAGCGCCGGCTACGGTGCCATCCTGCACATCATCGACCGGGCGAAAGACGCGGCTCGCGTCGACGCGGTGTTGCTCGCCGACGGCATGCACGTCGGCTTCGAGCCGGTCGGGAAGCGCAAAGTGAGCGCTCTCTCGATGGCCCCGTTCACCCTGTTCGCGGACGAAGCCGTCGCCGGCAAGAAGCTATTCGCGATCACGCACTCCACGATTCAAACGCCCTACGCGAGCACCACCGAGACCGCCGAGTTCTTGCTCGACACCGAGGGCCTCGCCGTCGACCGCACGGAAGCCCCCGGGCCGCGCCCCGGAATGCTCCGCACCTCGCGTGCCGATCGTGAAGGCTTTCACCTGCAGGGCTTCGCCGGTGAAGACAAAGCCGCGCATTGCGACCACCTGTTCGCCTTCGGCGAGCTCCTGCTCACGCCCTTGCAAGAGCGCTGGTCGAAGTAATGCGCTGACTCAGCCAGTCAGTGCTGACTGGTAGGGGCGTTCGCGGTCCCGCCGCGCACCTCGTAGGGTGCTGAATTCCCGACGCGCCGCTACTTGCAGGGCAGAAACACGCTGCCGCATTTCTTCTTCGCGCTGGGCGCGGCGAGCGTGCCCGGCTTCACCTTGACCGATGCCACCGCCGCCACGCTCGGCTTCGCCGCGACCGGCGCCGGCACCGCGTTCGCGGCGACCGCGGTCTTCGCGCTCGTTTTCGCGGCGACGGTTTTGGCCGCGGTCGTGCCGGGCGTCACTACGGGAGCGGCAGCGAGCTTGCTCGCCGCGGACGGAGTCGCACTCGCTGCCTTCGCGCTCGCGACGGCCGTCGGGGCCGGTGTGGGCACCGCCGCAGGTGTGGGAGCGGCCGCGGGTTCAGGCGCGCTGGGCGCGGCCGCAGATTCGCCGAGAGGGCGGGGCGGCGCGGCTGGCATAGCGGCCGCGGCTTCATGGCTCGGTGCGGGCGGAGCGGCGGACAGGGCGGCGGAGCTTGCGGCGGAAGCCGACGCGAGGGCCTCGGCCGTCGCTTCGGGGGCACCGGCCTTTTGGTGCCGATAGAGAGCAACGGCTCCCAG
>Ga0247757_10000349_pt1 | contig 39230 bp, 35 predicted proteins | sample UWRJL126311R4_FD_180929 | JGI IMG/M metagenome (GOLD analysis project Ga0247757, IMG submission 180929) | Plant litter microbial communities from Arlington Agricultural Research Station in Wisconsin, United States - UWRJ-L126-311R-4 | ecosystem: Environmental > Terrestrial > Plant litter >... | reverse complement strand
CGAGCCGCTCGTCGAGCATCTTGCCCGTCCACTTGGGCCACCAGAAGTAGAAGCCCGAGAACATGGCGAACACGACCGTGCCGAACACCACGTAGTGGAAGTGCGCGACGACGAAGTACGAGTCGGAGAGCGCGAAGTCGAGCGGCGGCGACGCGAGGATCACGCCGGTCAGACCGCCGAACGTGAAGGTCACGAGGAAGCCGATCGCCCAGATCATCGGGGTCTCGAACGTGACCGAACCGCGCCACATGGTGCCGATCCAGTTGAAGATCTTCACGCCCGTCGGCACCGCGATGAGCATCGTCATGAGCGAGAAGAACGGCAGCAGGACGGAGCCGGTGACGTACATGTGGTGCGCCCACACCGTGACCGAGAGGGCCGCGATCGCGATGGTCGCGTAGATCAGGGTCTTGTACCCGAAGATCGGCTTGCGGCTGAAGACCGGGAAGACCTCGCTCACGATGCCGAAGAACGGCAGCGCGATGATGTAGACCTCGGGATGCCCGAAGAACCAGAAGAGGTGCTGCCACAGGATCGCGCCGCCGTTGGCCGGATCCAGGAGATGGGCGTCGAAGACGCGATCGGCCCCCAAGGCGAACAGCGCCGCAGCGAGCACCGGGAACGCGATGAGCACGAGGATCGACGTGATCAGGATGTTCCAGGTGAAGATCGGCATCCGGAACATGGTCATGCCGGGCGCGCGCATCGTGATGATCGTCGTGATGAAGTTGACGGCGCCGAGGATCGTGCCGAAACCGCTCATCGCGAGGCCGAAGACCCAGAGGTTGCCGCCGAGGCCCGGCGTGAAGGTCGTGTCGCTGAGCGGTGCGTACGCCGTCCAGCCGAACGCGGCCGCGCCCTGCGGCGTGAAGAAGCCGCCGATCGCGACCAGCGATCCGAAGAAGTAGAGCCAGTACGCGAGCGCGTTCAGACGCGGGAACGCCACGTCGGGGGCGCCGATCTGCAACGGCATGGCCACGTTCGCGAAGCCCGCGAAGAGCGGCGTCGCGAACATCAGCAGCATGATCGTGCCGTGCATCGTGAAGAGCTGGTTGTACTGCTCGTTCGACTGCAGGACGTCGAGACCGGGCGTGAAGAGCTCCGCGCGGATGACGAGGGCCAGCACGCCGCCCACGCAGAAGTACAGGAACGAGGTGATCAGGTAGAGGTACCCGATCGTCTTGTGGTCGGTGGTGGTGATCCACTTGACGAAGATGTTGCCCTTGCGCTCCACCTTCGAGCCGGCCGCCGTGCCCGTGGTCGCGTTCGGGGTGAAGTTCGTGCGTCCCGCGGTGGTCGTCATTCGGAGGCCTCGCTCTTGCCGCCGGTGCCCGGCAGGTTCGTGTCGGTGTTGTAGCCCGGGCCGAGCCGGCCGACCTGGTTCTCGTCGCGCAGCTTCTGCATCTGCGCGTCGAACTCGGACTGGCTGACGACCTTCACCTGGAAGAGCATGTCGGCGTGGTACTCGCCGCAGAGCTCCGCGCACTTGCCCTGGTAGGTGCCGGTCTTGGTCGGGATGAAGTACATGTGGTTGGTCTGACCGGGGATCAGATCCTTCTTGTACAGGAAGTCGATCACCCAGAACGAGTGCGCGACGTCGCGCGACTCCTCGTCGATCTGGATCTTCTTGTTCACCGGCAGGTACAGGGTCGGCAGCTTCGACTGATCGACGGAGCCGTCCTTGTTGAGGCGGTCGGTGACCTGCACGCCCGGCGAGTACGTGTTCGCGTCGAGGTAGTTGAAGTCCCACGACCAGCGCTTGCCGAAGACCTCGATCTTCTGGTCCGGCTTGCCCGGATTCGCCTCGATGGCGGCCTGGTCGCGGGCCGTGAAGGCGAAGAAGCCGATCACGAGGATCAGCGGCACGATCGTGTAGAAGATCTCGATCGGCAGGTTGTAGCGCAGCTGGACCGGGAGACCGGTCTGCCCCTTGCGGCGGCGGTACACGACCGCGGCCCAGATGATCAGGCCCCAGGTGATCACGCCGACGCCCAGGAGGACGATCCACGAGTTGACCCAGAGGCTCGTGATGCGCTCGGTGTGATTGGTGACCCCCGGGCCACCCGGCAGGAAGCCCGCCTGCTGCTCCTGCGTGCAGCCCGCCAGGACGATGGCTCCGGCCCCGAGGATCGGGACGAGAGCCCATCGGGCAAGGCGCGAACGCCGGATCGGACGACGGCGACTGGTGCGCACTCGGGACCTCTCGGACGGCGGGGTGAGACGTCCGTCAGTCTATAACGCGACGAGGCCCCGACCTTCCCGGTCGGGGCCTCGCGCGTCGTGCGTCCGGGCTCAGTGGAAGCTGTCCCCGCAGGCGCAGCTGCCGCTCGCGTTCGGGTTGTCGATCGTGAAGCCCTGCTTCTGGATGCTGTCCTCGAAGTCGATCGAGGCGCCGTCGAGATACGGGGCGCTCATCGGGTCGACGACGATCTCGACACCGTCGAAGTCGCGCGTCGCGTCGCCCTCGAGCAGGCGCTCGTCGAAGTACAGCTGGTAGATGAGGCCGGAGCATCCGCCGGGCTGGACGGCGACGCGCAGACGCAGGTCGTCGCGGCCCTCCTGCTCGAGGAGGCGGCGGACCTTGTCGGCGGCGCCGTCGGTCAGTGCGACACCGTGGGTGCCGTCCGCGGTCGTGTCGGGGCTCAGAGCGGTGTCGGTCATGACTCGATGGTACGCGCGTCGAGCTTCGCGAGCATGAAGGCCTCGGCCAGGATCGCGCGCTTCAGGCTCGGGAGATGGACGGACTCGTTCGGACTGTGCGCTCGGCTGTCGGGATCCTCGACGCCCGTGATGAGGATCTGCGCCTGCGGGAAGTGCCGCACGAGGTCGGCGGTGAAGGGGATCGAGCCGCCGGATCCCATGAGGACCGGCTCGACGCCGTCCCACGCCTCGCGCAGCGCCGACTGCTCCGCCTCGACGGCCCAGCCGTCGACGGGCGCGAGGAACGCCTGACCGAGGTCGACGTCGGGGTCGAAGTCGAGCTTGGCGCCGAACGGGGCGTTCGCGACGAGGTGCTCGCGCAGGATGCGCTCGAACTCGTGCGCGTCCTGACCGGGCGCGACGCGCGCCGCGATCCGCACCCGCACGCTCGGGATGAGCGTGTTCGACGCGTTGAGAACGCTCGGCGCGTCGATCCCGGTGACGGTGATGGACGGCTGGAACCACTCGCGGCTGAGGATCTCGCCGCGGCCGATCGTCGTCGTGTGGTCGGGCAGCCCGGACTCCTCGCGGAGCTTCTCCTCGTCGTAGGCGGGGGTCGGCGCCTCGTGGCTGCGGAGCCCGGCGACGGCGACGGCGCCGTCCTCGTCCCACAGCGTCGCCAGCAGCTTCGTGGTCGCGAGCATCGCATCCGGGATCGCGCCGCCGAACATGCCGGAGTGCACGGCGTGCCCGAGGGTCGTGATGCGGAGGTTGAAGGCCACCATGCCGCGGAGCGCGACGTTGATCGCGGGCGTGTCGATGTCCCAGTTGCCGCCGTCGGCGACCACGATCACGTCGGCCGCGAGCCGGTCGTGGAAGCGGTCGAGGAACGTCGGGAGCGAGCGGGAGCCGAACTCCTCCTCCCCCTCGGCGTACAGCACGATGCCCACCTGCGGATCGATACCGGCGGCGACGAGCGCGCGGATCGCGGCGATGTGCGCGGTGACGCCCGCCTTGTCGTCGGCGGCGCCCCGGCCGGCGATGCGGTCCTCGCCCTTCAGGGTCGGCTCGTAGGGCTTGGTCTCCCAGTCGGCGTCGTCGCCGGGCGGCTGGACGTCGTGGTGCGCGTAGAGGAGGACCGTGGGGCGGCCGCCGCGAGCCGCGCGCGTCGCGAGCACGGCGGGCAGGCCGTCCTCGTCCTTCCCGGGGATCGGCGTGCGGACGATCTCGATCTCCTCGAACACTCCCGTGTCGCGCGCGAGCTCGGCGACGGCCTCCGCGCTGCGCTGCACGTGGGCGTGGTCGAAGCCGTCCCAGGAGACGGAGGGGATGCGCACGAGACGCGTCAGATCCGCGACGGCGGCCGGGAATCCGGCCTCCACCGCCTCGCGCAACTCGGTCGATCGGGGGGTGTCGTCGGTCATGCGGGTATCCTAGGTTCCTCAGAATCAGAGGACTTCCCGTGGCCAAGACCCCGACGACACCCCCGCAGACCGACGACACCGACGTCGTCGCCGGCAAGGGGCGCGCGACCCCGTCCCGCAAGGAGCGCGAGGCCGCCAACCGGCGCCCGCTCGTGCCGAGCGATCGCAAGCAGGCATCCAAGCAGTCCAAGGAGCAGATCGCCGCCCAGCGCGACCGCGCCCGCGTGGGCATGGCGGCCGGCGAGGAGCGCTACCTCCCCGTGCGCGACAAGGGACCGCAGAAGCGCTACACCCGCGACTTCGTCGACGCGCGCTGGAACGTCGGCGAGATCCTGCTGCCGCTCCTCGTGCTCGTGATCCTCAGCTACTTCTTCCAGGGGTCGCTGCAGTGGGTCGCGGAGGCGGCGCTCATCGGCGTGTGGATCGTCATCGCGGTCGTCGTCGTCGACGGCATCATCCTGACGTTCCAGCTGCGCAAGCGGCTCGCGGCGAAGTTCGGCTCGATGGAGCGCGGCGTGCGCTGGTACGCCTTCATGCGCGCCATCCAGCTGCGGCCGATGCGCATGCCCAAGGTGCAGGTCAAGCGCGGGCAGTACCCGAGCTGAGCAGTCCGCGGTTGATCGATCGCGCCCAGAACGGCCCCTCGTAGAGGAAGGCCGTGTAGCCCTGCACGAGCGTCGCCCCCGCGTCGAGGCGCGCGCGCACGTCGGCCGCGGTCTCGACGCCGCCGACGGAGATGATGCAGAGCTCCGCGGGGACGGCGGCGCGGAGCAGGCGCAGCAGCTCGAGCGATCGCGCCGCGACCGGGGGCCCGGACAGGCCGCCCGCACCCGCGCGGTCGACGACCTCGGGCTCCGTCACGAGGCCCTCGCGCGACAGGGTCGTGTTGGTCGCCACGATGCCGGCGAGGCCCAGACGCACGACGAGGGCGGCGATCCGCTCGGCCTGCTCGTCGGTCACGTCGGGCGCGATCTTGACGAGCACCGGGACTCCCCCGGCCTCCCCCTGCACGGCCTCGAGCAGCGGTGCGAGCTTGTCGAGCTCCTGCAGGCCGCGCAGCCCCGGGGTGTTCGGCGAGCTGACGTTGACCACCAGGTAGTCGGCATGCGGCGCGAGCAGGCGGGTGCTCGCCCGGTAGTCGTCGACCGCGTCGTCGACCTCGACCACGCGGCTCTTGCCGATGTTGACGCCGATGACCGGACGGACGCGGCGCGCGCGCTCGCGGGCGACGCGCGGCGCGACCTCGTCGGCCCCGTCGTTGTTGAACCCCATGCGGTTGACGAGGGCGCGATCCGGAATGAGACGGAACAGCCGGGGCCGCGGGTTGCCGGGCTGCGGACGCGCGGTCACGGTCCCGATCTCGACGTGGCCGAAGCCGAGCACGCCGAGGCCGCGGATCGCGCGGGCCTCCTTGTCGAATCCGGCGGCGACGCCGAACGGCGACGCGAACTCGAGCCCGAGCGTGCGGACCCGCAGCGCTGCGGCGGGCCGGGTCGCCGGCCGCAGCACGACCCCGAGGATCGGCAGCAGCCGGATGACGAGATAGCCGAGGCGGTGGGCGGCCTCCGCGTCGAGATGCGCGAGGACGAGCCGGAACAGGACGCGGTACATGCCGCGCCCAGCGTAGCGGGCCGCTCGGGCTACTCCGCGCGCGCCTCGGTGTCGGCGGTGTCGTGCTCGGAACGCAGGATCGTGATCGCCGACTCGAAGTCCTCGAGCGACTCGAACGCCTGGTACACGCTCGCGAAGCGCAGGTAGGCGACCTCGTCGAGCTCGCGCAGCGGGGGCAGGATCGAGAGGCCGATGTCGTTCGCGTCGATCTGCGAGACGCCCGTCGAGCGGATCGACTCCTCGACCTTCTGCGCGAGGAGCGCGAGATCGGCGTCGCTCACCGGGCGGCCCTGGCAGGCCTTCCGCACGCCGGAGACGATCTTCTCGCGGCTGAACGGCTCCACGATCCCGCTGCGCTTGATGACCGTGAGACTGGCGGTCTCGGTCGTCGAGAAGCGGCGGCCGCATTCCGGGCACTGGCGGCGCCGGCGGATGGCGAGGCCGTCGTCCGAGGTCCTCGAGTCGATCACGCGGCTGTCGGGATAGCGGCAGAAGGGGCAGAACATGGCGTGACCAGGATAATTCGGCGGCTAGCGATTCGCCGGGAACCGGGCGTCGACCGCGTCGCCGTGGCCCGGCAGCTGCTCCGCGTCGCTCAGTGCGCGGATGTGCCCGCGCACGGCCGCGAGACCGTCGTGCGTGTACCGGATGACCTGCTGCGGCCGGAGGAACGTGGCGGCCGCGAGTCCCGACGAGAACCGCGACTGGCCCGCCGTCGGGAGCACGTGGTTCGATCCGGCGAGATAGTCGCCCAGACTCACCGGCGCATCACCGCCGAGGAAGATCGCGCCCGCGTTGTGCACGAGGGCGAGGGTCGCCTCCGGGTCGGCGGTCTGCAGCTCGAGGTGCTCGGGACCGTACGCGTCGCTGAAGGCGGCCGCGGTCGGGATGTCGTCCACGAGCACGACCGCCGACTGGCGGCCGTCGAGGGCGGTCGTCGCACGCTCGCGGTGCGCGGTCGCGGCGAGCTGGCGGTCGAGCTCCGCGACGACGGCGCGCGCGAGGTCCGGGGCGTCGGTCACGAGCACGGCTGCGGCGATCTCGTCGTGCTCCGCCTGGCTGACGAGGTCGGCGGCCACGAACCGCGGGTCGGCGGTGGCGTCGGCGATCACGACGATCTCGGTGGGGCCGGCCTCCGCGTCGACGCCGACGACGCCGCGCACGAGGCGCTTCGCGGCGGCGACGAAGATGTTGCCGGGGCCGGTCACCAGGTCCACGGGGTCGAGACCGATCGACGGGACGCCGTAGGCGAGGGCGCCGATCGCGCCGGCGCCGCCCATCGCGTACACCTCGTCGACACCGAGCAGGCCGGCCGCGCCGAGGATCGTGGGGTGCGGCAGTCCACCGGATTCCGCCTGGGCGGGCGACGCGAGGGCGATGCCGCCGACGCCCGCCACCTGGGCCGGGACGACGTTCATGACGACGCTCGAGGGGTAGACGGCCTTGCCCCCGGGGACATAGAGACCGACGCGGTCCATCGGCTGCCAGCGCTGGAGGACCTCGGCTCCGTCGCCGAGCGTCGTCGTGCGCACCGGGGGCACCTGTGCGGCGCTCGCCTCGCGGACGCGGCGGATCGACTCCTCGAGCGCCGCGCGCACGGCGGGGTCGAGGGTCTCGACCGCCTCCGCGATCGTGGCCGGTGCGACCCGGACGGCGCGCGGGCGCACGCGGTCGAAGCGCTCGGACTGCTCCAGCAGGGCCTCCTCGCCGCGCTCGCGCACCGCGGCGATGAGCTCGGCGGCCGCGACGGACGCCACCGCGACGTCGACCTCGGCGCGCGGCACGAGATGCGCGAGCTCGGCTCGGGTCGGCCGGGTTCCGCGGAGGTCGAGGGTCTGGATCACCCGTCCAGGCTATCGGCGGTCAGCGCGACCCCTCCCGCCGCGGAAGGATGGACCCATGCAGGACCAGGAGGCCTTCCGCCTCGCCTTCCGCCGCCTCGCGGCCGGCGTCTCCGTCGTGACCGCGCTCACCCCGGACGGCGAGCCCGTCGGATTCACCGCGACGTCGCTCGCCTCGCTCGCCGCGGATCCGCCCATGGCCACGTTCAACATGGCGCGGTCGTCGAGCTCGTGGCAGGCGGTCGAGCAGACGGAGCACGTGCTCATCCACATCCTCGGCGCGCGCAATCGTGCCGCCGCGCACACGATGTCGCTCGACGCGCAGCTGCGGTTCCGGGGCGACCACTGGGCGCCCGGGCCGCTCGGACTCCCCCAGCTCCGCGACGTGCCGGCCTGGGTCCTGGGGCGCGTCATCGGCCGCTACCCGGTCGAGGACAGCGCCCTCGTCGTCGTGCGCATCGAGGACGGCGCGTTCGGCGAGCCCGACGAGCCGTTGCTGTACCACCAGCGCCAGTACTGGCGACCCGGTCCGGCGATCGAATAGCGCCGCCCCGAACTACATTGAGGTCATGGCGGTGACCGGGATCGGCGGGCTCTTCTTCCGCAGCCGCGACCCCGAAGCCCGCGCGGCCTGGTACCGCGACATGCTCGGCATCGACGCGGGCACCGATCGCGCATGGGAGCAGGAGGCCGGGCCCACGGTCTTCGCGCCGTTCCCGAACGACAGCGACGACCTCCCGTCCGATCAGCCGTTCCGCCTGAACCTCCGCGTCACCGGCCTCGACGAGATGGTCGTGCGCCTGGAGGCGGCGGGTATCGCCGTCGAGCGGCGAGCCGAATGGGACGACGCGGGCTTCGGTCGCTTCGCGCGCCTCGCCGACCCCGAGGGCCTCCCCCTCGAGCTCTGGGAGCCGTAGGCCGCCGAGCCGGGCGTCAGACCACGCAGTTCGGTCCGAGCAGCCGCTTGAGCTCCCCGTACAGATCGGCCGTGACCGACACCGGGAACGGGATCTCGAACATGCGCGCCGTCTCCCCGCGCACGAGCCGCAGCCGCACCTCGTTGTCGCCCGAGTGCCGGATCAGCACGTCGTTGAGCGCCGTGACGACGTCGGTCGTGGCCTTGAGCTCCGGTACCGAGATGACGAGCGGGCCCGAGCCGAGCGACTGGCCCGTGTCGGGCACGAAGAGGCTCTGCGCGTGCAGGTTGAAGCCGTCGTCGCGGGAGCTGACGCGCCCCTTGATCACGACGATCGCGTCCGCCGCGAGCGAGGGCGAGAACTCCTGGTACGTCTTGCCCAGGAACATCACCGACACCTCGCCGCTGAAGTCCTCGAGCTCGACGATGCCGTAGGGGTTGCCCGACTGGCGTGCGGTGCGGTGCTGGACGCTGGTGAGCAGGCCGGCGACCGTCACGACGTCGCCGTCCTGCGGCTCCGACTCGATGAGCTCGCCGATCGAGACGCTCGCGTGCTTGGCGAGGGCGAGCTCCAGGCCGGCGAGCGGGTGGTCGCTTACGTAGAGGCCGAGCATGTCGCGCTCGAACGCCAGCTTCTCGCGCTTGCCCCACTCCGGGCGCTCCGGCACCCGCTCGACCGCGTGCTCCGGCTCGTCCCACAGGGAGTCGAAGTCGAAGCCGACCTGCCCGTTCGCCTCCGCGCGCTTGTCGCTCACGGCACTGTCGATCGCGCTCTCGTGGATCTCGATGAGCGCCCGGCGCGTGTCGCCGAGCGAGTCGAAGGCCCCCGCCTTGATGAGCGACTCGATCGTGCGCTTGTTGAGGGCGCCGAGCGGCACCTTGCGCAGGAAGTCGTGGAAGCTCGTGAACGGCTCCTTCTGCTCCCGTGCGGCCTTGATGAGGTCGACGACGCCGAACCCGACGTTGCGGACCGCGCCCATTCCGAACCGGATGTCGGTGCCGACGGCCGAGAAGTACCCGATCGACTCGTTGACGTCGGGCGAGAGCACCTTGATGCCCATGCGGCGGCACTCGTTGAGGTACATCGCGAGCTTGTCGCGCGCATCGCCGACGCTCGTGAGGAGCGCGGCCATGTACTCGGCCGGGTAATGCGCCTTGAGGTAGGCGGTCCAATAGCTCAGCACGCCGTACGCGGCGGAGTGGGCCTTGTTGAAGGCGTAGTCCGAGAACGGGAGCAGGATCTCCCACAGCGTCTTGATGGCCGTCGACGAGTAGCCGTTGGCCACCATCCCGGCCTCGAAGCCCTCGTACTGCTTGTCGAGCTCCGACTTCTTCTTCTTGCCCATCGCGCGCCGCAGGATGTCGGCCTGGCCGAGCGAGAAGCCCGCGACCCGCTGCGCGATCGCCATGACCTGCTCCTGGTAGATGATCAGGCCGTAGCTGGTGTCGAGGATCTCGGCGAGCGAGTCCTTGAACTCCGGATGGATCGGCGTGATCTCCTGCTGGCCGTTCTTGCGGAGCGCGTAGTTGATGTGCGAGTTCGCGCCCATGGGGCCCGGGCGGTACAGCGCGATGAGGGCGGAGATGTCCTCGAAGTTGTCGGGCTTCATGAGCCGCAGGAGCGACCGCATGGCGCCGCCGTCGAGCTGGAACACGCCGAGCGTGTCGCCGCGCGACAGCAGCGCGTAGGCCTCGGGATCGTCGAGCGCCAGGTCCTCGAGCACGGGACGGAACCCGCGGTTGGCCTGGATGTTGTCGAGCGCGTCGTCGATGATCGTCAGGTTGCGCAGCCCGAGGAAGTCCATCTTGATGAGGCCGAGGGCCTCCGCCGCGGGGTAGTCGAACTGCGTGACGATCTGGCCGTCCTGCTCCCGCTTCATGATCGGGATGATGTCGATGAGCGGCTCGCTCGACATGATGACGCCGGCCGCGTGCACGCCCCACTGGCGCTTCAGGCCCTCGAGCCCGCGCGCCGCCTCGAAGACGGTCTTGGCCTCCGGGTCCGCCTCGAGGATCGCGCGGAGGTCGCCCGCCTCCTTGTAGCGCTCGTGGCTCGAGTCGACGACGCCCGTGAGCGGGATGTCCTTGCCCATGATGGGCGGCGGCATCGCCTTGGTGAGCTTCTCGCCCATGCCGAACGGGAAGCCGAGGACGCGACCCGCGTCCTTGAGCGCCTGCTTCGCCTTGATCGTGCCGTACGTGACGATCTGCGCGACCCGCTCCTCGCCGTACTTCTCGGTCACGTACTTGATGACCTCGCCGCGTCGGCGCTCGTCGAAGTCGACGTCGAAGTCGGGCATCGAGACGCGGTCCGGATTGAGGAACCGCTCGAAGATCAGGCCGTGCTGCAGCGGGTCGAGGTCGGTGATCCTCATGGCGTAGGCGGCCATCGAGCCGGCGCCCGATCCGCGGCCGGGGCCGACGCGGATCCCGTTGTCCTTCGACCAGTTGATGAAGTCCGCGACCACCAGGAAGTAGCCGGGGAAGCCCATCTTCGTGATGACGTCGATCTCGTACTCGGCCTGCGTGCGGACCTCGTCGGGGATCCCGGTCGGGTAGCGCACCTGGAGGCCCTTCTCGACCTCCTGGACGAACCAGCTCTCCTCGGTCTCGTTCTCCGGCACCGGGAAGCGCGGCATGTAGTTCGCGCTCGTGTTGAACTCCACCTCGCAGCGCTCGGCGATCGCGACGGTGTTGTCGCACGCCTCGGGGTGGTCGCGGAAGATCTGCCGCATCTCCTGCGGCGACTTGATGTAGTACCCGGAGCCGTCGAGCTTGAAGCGGTTCGGGTCGGCCATCGTCGAGCCCGACTGCACGCACAGCAGCATCTCGTGCGCGGCCGCGTCGGCGGCCTTCGTGTAGTGGGAGTCGTTGGTCGCGACGAGCGGAAGCTTCAGCTGCTGCGAGATGCGGAGCAGGTCGTCGGCGACCCGCTTCTCGAGGCCGAGGCCGTGGTCCATGATCTCGACGAAGAAGTTGCCCTCGCCGAAGATGTCGCGGTAGTCGGCGGCCGCCTGCAGGGCCAGATCGAACTGGCCGAGCCGCAGGCGGGTCTGCACCTCGCCCGACGGGCAGCCCGTCGTGGCGATGAGGCCCTTGGCGTAGGTCTGCAGGAGCTCGCGATCCATGCGGGCCTTGAAGTACTGCCCCTCGATCGACGCGAGCGACGACAACCGGAACAGGTTGTGCATGCCCTCGGTCGACTCCGCCCACATGGTCATGTGGGTGTAGGCGCCGCCGCCGGAGACGTCGTCCTCGCCGCCGTTGCCCCACTTCACGCGGGTGCGGTCGCGCCGCGACGCGGTGCCGGGGGCGAGGTAGGCCTCGGTGCCGATGATGGGCTTCAGGCCGGCGTTGCGGGCCTGGTTCCAGAAGTCGAAGGCGCCGAAGTTGTTGCCGTGGTCGGTGATCGCGACCGCGCTCATGCCGAGCTCGGAGACGGCTCCCATGAGGTCCGTGACGCGCGCCGCGCCGTCCAGCATCGAGTACTCGGTGTGCACGTGCAGGTGCACGAAGTCCTCGGACGCTGTTGCCACCTCCCGAGACTAATCCGCGCGGAGGACGTCCAGGGCGTGTCGCAGGTCGTCCGGGTAGCGTGTCTCGAATTCGACCGGCTCGCCGGTCGCCGGATGCCGGAATCCGAGCCGCATCGCGTGCAGCCACTGGCGCTCGAGGCCCACCCGCGCGGCGAGCGTGGGGTCGGCTCCGTAGAGCAGATCGCCGACGCACGGATGCCGCTGCGCCGCCATGTGGACGCGGATCTGGTGGGTGCGCCCGGTCTCCAGGTGGATCTCGAGGAGGGTCGCCGAGCGCTCCGCCTCGAGGGTCTCGTAGTGCGTCACGCTCGGCTTGCCGTCGGCCGTGACCGCGAACTTCCAGCTCGCCGAGGGATGCCGCCCGATGGGCGCGTCGATCGTGCCCGTGAACGGGTCGGGGTGGCCCTGCACGACGGCGTGGTAGATCTTGTCGACCGTCCGGTCGTGGAACGCGCGCTTCAGCTCCGTGTAGGCGCGCTCGCTCTTCGCGACGACCATGAGGCCGCTCGTGCCGACGTCGAGCCGGTGCACGATGCCCGCGCGCTCGGCGGCACCCGAGGTGCTGATCCGGAATCCGGCGGCGGCCAGTGCTCCGAGCACCGTCGGGCCGTCCCAGCCGACGGCCGGGTGCGCGGCGACGCCGACCGGCTTGTCGATCACGACGATGTCGTCGTCGTCGTACACGATCCCGAAGTCGGGCACGAGCTGCGGCACGATCGACGGCTCCTCGCGCGGGGTCCACTCGACCTCGAGCCAGCCGTCCTGCATGCGGTCGGACTTGCCGAGCGGGCGGCCGTCGAGGCTCGCTCCCCCGGCGTCGATCACCTGGACGGCGAAGCTGCGCGAGAAGCCCAGCAGCCGGGACAGGGCGGCGTCGGCGCGCTCGCCGAAGAGGCCGTCGGGGACGGGGAGGCTGCGGCGCTCCACGTCAGTCCTTCGGCGCGGCGTGCTGCTCGGCGGGGGGCTCCGCCTCCGCGGACGGCACGTCGGCGGCCGCGGGCGCCTTCGGCTTGCGGATCACGGCCTTCGACCCGTCGAGTCCCGTGCCGCGCAGCGACAGCAGGATGAAGAGCGCCATCGAACACGTGATCGCGATGTCCGCGACGTTGAAGATCGCGGGGAACGGCTCGATCGCGATGAAGTCGACGACGTGTCCGACTCCGAACCCCGGCGGCCGGAAGAGCCGGTCGGTGAGGTTGCCGAGCGCCCCCGCGAGGACCAGGCCGAACATCGTGGCCCAGGCGAGCGACCGGATCCGGCGGGCGAACCAGATGATGGCCACGATGACGCCGACGGCGACGATCGAGAACGCCCAGGTGTACCCGTTCGCGAACGAGAACGCGGCACCCGAGTTGGTGATGTAGCGGAGCTTGAGGATCGGGCCGAGGACCTCGATCTCCTGCCCCTCGCGCATCCCCGACGCGATGAGGAACTTGGTCAGCTGGTCGATGCCGTAGACGACGACCGCGATGCCGACGAGGAGGAGCAGGGCCCGGACGCTGATGCGGCGCCGCGCACCCCGAGGGGTGCCGGGCGCCGCATCGGCCGGCTGCTGCTCAGTTGCCGGCAAAGCCCTGGAACTCGGACGGCTGGCCGTAGGCGCCGAAGCCGCCCGACGGCTGCGCGCCGGGGTACGCGGGCGCGTTCGGCTGCGGCTGCGCCGCGGCCGGCGGGGCGCCGACCTGGACCGGCTGCGACACCGGCTGGCTCGTGGCGGGCTGGCTGGTGGCGGGCTGGCTCGTCGCGGGCTGGCCCGCAGCGGGCTGGTCGCCCGACGCCGGCTGCTCGGAGGCACCGGCCGGCAGCTCCGGCGTGCGGTCGAGGTCGCGGAGCTGGCCCTCGATGTAGCCGCGGAGCTTCTGGCGGTACTCGCGCTCGAAGGTGCGGAGCTGGTCCACCTGCTGCTCGAGGCCCGACTTCTCCTGCTGGAGCGCGTCGCGCTGCTGCTCGAGCGCGGTCTTCTGCTGCTCGATGTCGCCGAGGGCGGCGCGGGCGCCCTCCTGCGCCTCGGAGACGACGCGGGCCGCGGTCGCGTGTCCCTCGGCGATGAGCGCGTCGCGCTTCTCCATGCCCTCGCGCACGTGCTCCTCGTGGAGGCGGCGGGCGAGCTGGAGCAGATTGTTGGTGTTGCCCGGGTCCATCGCGTCGGCGCTCACGGCCGGTGCGGTCGGGGCCGGGGTCGGCGCGAACGCCGGCTCCGGGGTGGGAGCGGGCACGGGAGCCGCGACCACGGCCGGCGCCGGGGCGGCGGCAGGAGCGGACGCGGGAGCCGCGGCGGCCGGAGCCGACGACGCGGAGCGCTGCAGCTCCTGGATGCGCTGCTCGCCCTGCACGAGGCGCTGGCGCAGCTCCTCGTTCTCCTGGTTCAGGCGGCGGAGCTCGACCACGACCTCGTCGAGGAAGTCGTCGACCTCGTCCTGGTCGTAGCCCTCGCGGAACTTGGTCGGGTTGAACCTCTTGTTGACCACGTCCTCCGGCGTCAACGCCATGTCCGTCACCTTCCGATTTCCGTCGATCCGGGACCCCCCGGAAATGTCACGCTGCGATAACGCTAGCAAGATATCCATCTCACCTTGAGAGTGAATGCCCCAGCGTAACCCACGCCGTCGGCGCGTCCGGTGAGCGTCTCAGACGAGAGCGCCGACCAGCCACATGAGCACGAGGCAGGCGAGCATCACGATGCTCCAGGAGAGCTCCACGGTGACGCCGTCGGCGATCCGCACGGGCCGCACGCGGCGGCGGACGAAGCGGATCGCCGGGTCGGTCAGCGTGTAGCCGCCCTCGGCGATGAGCAGCGCGGCTCCACGCGGACGCCATTCGGGACGCAGCGCGCGTACCCAGTCGACGACGAATCGCACCCACATCAGGAGGAAGAAGAGGGCGAGCGCGACGAGCGCCGCGATCGCGACGATCGACAGCATCCCGCGGAGCACGGGATCAGACTAGGCGGTCGGCCGGGACCGGCCGCCGGCGATCAGGCGAAGAACGCCGCGTCGACGTCGGACTCCGCCTCGGCCTGCTCGCCGCTCGTCGCGACGTGCTCGGGCGAGAGCAGGAAGACCTTCGCGGTGACCCGCTCGATCTTGCCGTAGAGGCCCTGCGACAGACCGCTCGCGAAGTCGATGAGGCGACGCGCGTCGGGCTCGCTCATCTGGCTCAGGTTGATGATGACCGGCACGCCCTCGCGGAAGGTCTCGGCGATGAGCTGCGCGTCCTTGTACTGGCGCGGGTGCACGGTGAGGATCTCGCTCATCGCGGGCTGGTGGTGCCGGCTCTGCACGGGGCGGCGCAGCGGCGTCACGGGCGCACGCGTGGGGCTCGGGGCGGCGGAGGCGACGGGAGCCGCGGGCGCGGCCGGGGCCTCGTCCTCGTAGTCCTCGTCGGCCAGGCCGAGGTACACCATGGTCTTGCGCAGCGGATTCGCCATCTCGTCCTCCCGGGGAGCTCGCGTTCGGTCCGACCTTAACCAGCGGTTGAACGTTTTCCGGTGATTGCGGTCCCGATCCGAAGGTGTGTCGCGCCCGCGAGGATGGCCTCCCGGAAGTCGCCGGACATCCCGGCCGAGATCTCGCTCGCGTGCGGCGCGATCGAGCGCACCCGATCGGACGCGGCGCGCACCCGTGCGAAGGCGACCCGCGGCTCCGTCTCAAGCGGCGCGACCGCCATGACGCCGCGCAGCGCGAGCGACGGGAGCGTCAGCACATGCGCCGCGAGACGCTCGACCTCGGCGGGCGCGACGCCGCCCCGGCCGGGATCGTCGGTCAGGTTCAGTTCGAGGAACACGTCGAGCGGCGCCGCGCCCTCCCCCGCGCGGTCGAGCGCGTCGGCCAGCTCCGCGCGGTCGAGCGAGTGCACGGAGCTCGCGTAGGCCCGGACGGCGCGCGCCTTGTTGCGCTGGAGCTGGCCCACGAAGTGCCAGCGCAGGTCGAGGTCCGCGAGCTCGCCGGCCTTGACCACCGCCTCCTGGTGCCGGTTCTCGCCCACGTCGCGCACGCCGAGCTCCGCGAGCTCGCGCACGAGGGAGGCGGGGTGGAACTTCGTCACCACGATGCGCGTGAGCTCCGCGGCGTCGCGACCCGCCTCCCGGGCCGCATCGGCGATGGCCGCGTCGACCGACGCGAGCCGGTCGGCGAGGTCGGTCATCCCGGCTTACTTCAGGAAGTCGGGGATGTCGAGATCGTCGTCGTCGTCGAAGTCGCGCTCGGCGGGCGCGACCGGCGCCTCGGGCTCGACGCCCCACCCGGACGGCGACGGCATCGGCTGCGTCTCCTGCAGGTGCGAGCCCGCCGCGGCGGCCGCCCCGGCTCCGGTCGCCGCGGCACCCACCGATGCCGGCGCCGACGCCTCGACGAAGTTGCTGCGACGCTCCTGCAGGGGCTTCGGCTGCGGTTCGCCGCCGTCGAAGCCGGCCGCGATGACCGTGACGCGCACCTCGTCGCCGAGGGTGTCGTCGATCACCGCGCCGAAGATGATGTTCGCCTCCGGGTGCACGGCCTCCTGCACCAGGCGGGCTGCGTCGTTGATCTCGAAGATGCCCAGGTTCGAGCCGCCCTGGATCGAGAGGAGCACGCCGTGCGCGCCGTCGATCGAGGCCTCGAGCAGCGGGCTCGCGACGGCCAGCTCCGCGGCCTTGATGGCCCGGTCGGCTCCCCTGCTCGCCCCGATGCCCATGAGCGCCGATCCCGCGCCCTGCATGACGCTCTTGACGTCGGCGAAGTCGAGGTTGATGAGGCCCGGGGTCGTGATGAGGTCGGTGATGCCCTGCACACCGGCGAGGAGCACCTGGTCGGCCGTCGTGAACGCCTCGAGCATCGAGATGCCGCGGTCGCTGATCTCGAGCAGCCGGTCGTTCGGCACGACGATGAGGGTGTCGACCTCGTTCTTCAGCGACTCCACGCCCGCCTCGGCCTGCGCCTGGCGGCGCTTGCCCTCGAAGGCGAAGGGCTTGGTCACGACACCGATGGTGAGCGCGCCGATCGACTTCGCGATCCGGGCCACGACCGGGGCGCCGCCCGTGCCGGTGCCGCCGCCCTCGCCCGCGGTGACGAAGACCATGTCGGCGCCGGTGAGCGCCTCCTCGATCTCCTCCGCGTGGTCCTCCGCCGCGCGACGGCCGACCTCGGGGTCGGCGCCGGCGCCGAGTCCGCGGGTGAGCTCACGGCCCACGTCGAGCTTGACGTCGGCATCGCTCATGAGGAGCGCCTGGGCGTCGGTGTTGATCGCGATGAACTCGACGCCGCGCAGGCCGAGCTCGATCATCCGGTTCACGGCGTTGACGCCGCCACCGCCGATGCCGACGACCTTGATCACCGCGAGGTAGTTCTGGTTCGTGGTCACGTCCCGGCCTTTCGTGTTGCGTCGTACTCGGTGGGCTTAACCTTCAAGTTCTACTTGAACTTGAGAGATGTTCCGGATACGCTGGTCTGCCCTCACGGTAGACACGGCTCCCCGGAGGCACGGGAGGCACGGCGCGTGTCGCGTCGATTGCCGTCGCTCAGCGCTCGACGCCGCCCTGATCCTGCCCGTCGGCCGGCGGGCTCGACGTCTGGTTCGGGTTCGGCGTCGTGTTGGGCGACGGCAGGTTCTTGCCGGTCCCGTCGTCCGCGGCGCCGCCGACGCTCACCGCATCCGCCGGGTTGAACACGGCGAACTGCGGGGCCGAGACGGTGTACGTGCCCGTCCCGCTCTGCCCGTGGAGCGCGATCAGCCGCGCGAGGACCTGCGCCTTCACGGCGGACTGGTCCGCGCTCCCCCAGATCACCCGCTGGCCGGAGCCGCGGAGCGTGAGCGTCACGTCGTCGTGGGTGAGCGCGGCGATCGTGTCGACCTGCCCGCGGAGGTCGGCGGGCAGAGCGAGCAGCACCTGCGCCATCGACGCGTAGCCCGGCCCGTCGAGCGGGGCGGAGCCGAGCTGGATGAGCGGGACGCCGTCCGGACGCGTCGCGCTGCGATCCACCACGATGCCGGCCGGGTCGACGAGGGCGAAGTCGTCGGCGCCCTGGATGACGCCGACGGGCGTGCGCTCGCTGATGTGCACGACGAGCGTGTTCGGCGGCTGCAGCTCGGTGACGTAGCTGCGGATCAGGCGGTACTTGCCGAGCTGGGCCTTGATCTTCGCGTCGTCGAGCAGCGCGAGGGGCGTGCCGAGGTTGGGGGCGAGCGCCTTCTCGAGGGTGGCGGCGCTCAGCCGGCTGGTGCCGTCGACGGTGATGGTGCGCAGCGCCAGGAGAGGCGAGTAGACCGCGCCGAGGATCAGGAGCACGAGCATGACGAACAGGCCGGCGCCCACCACCCAGCCGAGACGGCGGCGGCGCGAGCGACGCGTGAAGCGACGGACCTCGTGGCGCTCCTCGCGGCGGCGGGCCCGGATCGCGGCCGCGATCTCCGCCTTCGCGGTCCGATCCCGCGCCGGCGTCGCGAGCGGTAGGCGCGCGGGCTGCGCGCGCGGATTGCGGCGCGGCGTCGCCGCCGGGACCCGACGCGACGGCTGCGGCGTCTCCGCCGGGACCCGACGCGACGGCTGCGGCGTCTCCGCCGGGGCGCGCGGCACCTCCGGCTTCGGCGAGCGCACGCGCGGAGCCGCGCGGTCGGGCGGGGCCGGCGCAGGGCGCGCCGCTCCCCCTCGCGCTTCGGGCCGCTTCACCCGTCGAGCATCGCCGACGCGTCAGAGCGGGACGCGGCGACTCACCGGGCGGCGGGGATCCCGGAGCCGTTCTCCAGCGCGTCGAGCAGCTGCGGCACGAGCTGCGACACGGTTCCGCAGCTGAGCGTCATGACGATGTCGCCGGGACGGGCGACCCGGGCCACCTCGGCCGCGGCGTCCGGCCATTCGGGCAGATAGGCCACCCGCGACGGGTCGTGGAACGCCTCGGAGACGAGCGCGCCGGTGACGCCGGGGATCGGATCCTCGCGCGCGCCGTCGACGGCCACGACGATCGTGTAGTCGGCCAGGCGCTCGTAGACCTCGGCGAACTCGCCGGAGCGATCCCGCGTGCGCGAGTAGAGATGGGGCTGGTGGACCGCGATGACGCGGCCTGTGCCGACCACCGAGCGCGCGCCCGCGACGGCGGCCTCGGCCTCCACCGGGTTGTGCGCGTAGTCGTCGTAGACCCGCACGCCGCCCGCGGCGCCCTTGAACTCGAAGCGGCGCTTGGTGCCGCCGAAGGACAGCAGGGCCGGGATCGCGCGCTCGATCCCGTAGCCGAGACCGAGCAGCACGCCGAGCACGCCGGTCGCGTTGATCGCGTGGTGCCGCCCCGGGACCGCGATGCGCGCCTCGTGCACGGAGCCCTGCCAGTGCACGCGGAAGGTCACCTGCTCCCCCGCGTCGATGTCCGTCACGCGGAGGTCGACACCGTCGGACTCGCCGAAGGTCAGGATCCGGCGCGCCGGGTCGAGCCGCTCGAGCACGCGACGGAGGTCGGCGCCGTCGGGGTTCGCGACGACGAGCTCCGACGCCCCGTTCGCGAACTCGACGAACGCGTCCTCGAACGCGGCCTGCGTGCCGTACTGGTCGAGGTGGTCGGCGTCGACGTTCGTGATGAGCGCGATCGCCGTGTCGTAGAGCAGGAAGGACTTGTCGGACTCGTCGCCCTCGAGCACGAAGAGGTCGTCGGCGCCCGTGGCCGAGCTCACGCCGAGGTCGCTGATCACGCCGCCGTTGACGAACCCGGGATCGGCGCCCAGCTCGCGCAGGGCCGTCATGAGCATCCCGGTCGACGTGGTCTTGCCGTGCGCGCCCGCCACGACGACGTTCCGGTGGCCGCGCGCGAGCCAGTGCAGGGCCTGCGAGCGGTGCAGCAGCGTGAGGCCGCGCTCCTTGGCCGCGAGGTACTCGGGGTTGTCGGGCCAGAGGGCGCTCGTGTAGACGAGCGTGTCGGCATCGCCGAGATTCGCCGCATCGTGGCCGACGTGGATCTCGGCGCCGCGCTCGCGGAGCCGGTCGAGATACGCGCTCTCGGACCGATCCGAGCCCGAGACGCGCAGGCCCGCATCGAGCATCATGTGCGCGATCCCGTTCATGCCGGAGCCGCCGACGCCGACGAAGTGCACCCGGCCGAGCTCGGCGGGCACGTCGATGCTGAAGTCCGGACCGATCACCGGGAAAGCCTATTGAGCCGCGGCGGATGACGCTGACCGCGACGCGAGCGCCTCGGCGACGAGGTCGGCCATCCGTTCGGCGCCGTCGCGATGGCCGATCGACGCCATCGACGCCGCCATGTGCGCGAGGCGGGCCCGATCCGCGAGGAGCGGCGGGAGCTCGGTGCGCACGTAGTCGGGATCGAACGCGGCGTCGGCGACGACGATCGCGCCCCCGGCATCCACGGCGTCGCGCGCGTTGACCGCCTGCTCGCCGTTGCCGACGGCGTACGGCACGAAGACCGCCGGGATGCCGAGAGCCTCGAGCTCGGCGACGGTGGAGGCGCCGGCGCGCGAGACCGCGAGGTCGGCGATCGCGAGGGCGAGCTCCATGCGGTCGCAGTACTCGAGCAGCCGGTAGCCGTCGAGCTGCGGATCGGTCACCGGCGCACGCGATCCGGTGATGTGCAGCACCTGCCAGCCGCTCCCGAGGAGCACGGCGATCTCGGTCGAGACCGACTCGTTGAGACGCTTCGCGCCGATCGAGCCGCCGGTCACGAGGAGCACCGGACGACGGTCGTCGAGACCGAAGAACGCCCGCGCCGCGGTCCGCGCGGCGGGCACGTCGAGGTCCGCGATCTCACGCCGCAGCGGCATGCCGACCACGCGGCCGTGCCGCAGCCGCGTCGAGGCGAAGGTGACGCCGACGAACGGGGTGAGCGCCGCTCCCATCCGGTTCGCGAACCCGGGCTTCGCGTTCTGCTCGTGGATCGCGATCGGGATGCCCTCGGCGCGTGCGGCGCGGTACGCCGGAGCCGAAGCGTAGCCGCCGAAGCCGACCACGACGTCCACCCGGTGCTCGCGCAGCAGCGCGCGCGTGCGCGCGACGCTCGCCCTCCACGCCCGGGGGAAGCGCAGCGCGTCGGCGTTCGGCCGGCGCGGGAACGGGAGCCGCGGGATCGTCAGCAGCTCGTACCCGCGGGCCGGCACGAGGCGCGCCTCGATGCCCTCGGCGGTGCCGAGCACGAGCACGGTCGCCTCGGGATCGCGCGCGCGCAGGGCGTCCGCGGTCGCGAGCAGCGGATTGACGTGGCCGGCGGTGCCGCCGCCCGCCAGGAGGTACGTGGTCACCGGGGAAGTCTGGCAGCCCTCGGCTGGCGGGTCCGCACGGCCTCGCGCCTCTCGGGCCGATGTCGCGCGAACGACAGCACGACGCCGATCGCCGCGAGCGTCGTGATGAGCGACGATCCGCCGGCGCTGATGAGCGGCAGCGGCACCCCGAGGACGGGGAGCAGGCCGAGCACGACGCCGATGTTCACGAACGCCTGGCCGACGATCCAGACCATCGCGGCGCTCGTCGCGACCTTGGCGAACGGGTCGTCCGACATCCGGATGACGCGCACGAAGCAGATCGCGAGCACCACGAACAGCACCAGCACGAGGATCGCGCCGAACATGCCGAGCTCCTCGCCGATGACCGCGAAGATGAAGTCGTTCGCGGCCTCCGGGAGCCAGTTCCACTTCGCGGTGGAGTTGCCGAGGCCCACCCCGAGGACGCCGCCGTGCGCGAGCGCCTGCCAGCCTCCGATGGTCTGGTAGCAGAGCTGGAGCGCGTCGGACTTGTCCTTGCAGCCGTCGAGCCAGGGACCGATGCGGTCCACGCGCCCGGAGCTCGCGGCGAGGCCGAGGAGACCCAGGATCCCCGCGGCCACGACCGTCACGAGGATGTACCGCAATCGGACCCCGGCGTAGAACAGGGCACCGAGCACGACGGCCACGATGATGAGCGCCGTCCCGAGGTCGCGCCCGAGGACGACGAGCCCGACCGACACGCCCACGACCGGACCGATCGGCAGCAGCACGTGCCGCCAGTCGTCGAGCACGTCCTGCTTGCGGGCGAGCACCCACGCGAGCCAGACGACGAGCGCGAGCTTGATCAGCTCCGACGGCTGGGCCGTGAAGGAGCCGATCTTGATCCAGTTCGTGTTGCCGCCGTAGCCGTACCCGAGCGGGCTGAACACGAGCAGCTGGAGCAGCACGCCGCCGATGACGGCCGCCCACGCCCAGCGCTTCCAGAACGAGGTCGGCACGCGCGCCGCGAGCAGCATGACCGGGACGCCGATGAGCGCGTAGAGACCCTGCCGGGTCGCGGTCGCGAAGAAGTCCTTGTCGTTCGCGCCGTACGACTCGATCGACGACGAGGACAGCACCATGACCAGACCGAAGATGACGAGGAAGATCGTCGTGCCGAGCAGCATGAAGTACTCGGGGGTCTCGGCCGAGAAGATCTTCTGGACCGCGACCACGGCGGCCGAGGGGCGCGCGCCGTCGTCGGGCGGCTCGGATCGCGGGGAGCGGCGGGGCGCGGTCGTCGTCATCGGCGCCCTCCCCTTCCCGCCCGCTAGGGCTCCAGCAGCTCCCGGACCGCCCGGGCGAATCTGTCGCCGCGGTCGGCGTAGTCGTCGAACTGGTCGAACGACGCCGCCGCCGGAGCCAGCAGCACCGCGTCGCCCGCCTGCGCGAGCGACGCCGCGGCGCGGACCGCCGACGGCATGACCTCAGTGTCCGTTGCGTCCACCTCGACGACCGTGACCCCGGGCGCGTGTCGCGCGAACGCCGCGCGGAGCGCGGAGCGGTCCTCGCCGATGAGCACGGCGGCGCGGAGCCGCCCCGCGTGGCGCTCGACGAGCGGTTCGGGGTCGATGCCCTTGAGGAGTCCGCCGGCGATCCAGACCACGGACGGATACGCCGCGAGGGAGGCCTGCGCGGCGTGCGCGTTGGTGGCCTTCGAGTCGTCGACCCAGACGATCCCGTCCGCCTCGGCGACGCGCTGGTTGCGGTGCGCGCCCACACGGAAGCCGCGGACCGCGTCGCGGACGTCGCCCGGGGCCACGCCCGCGGCGCGCGCCAGAGCGGCGGCGGCGAGCACGTTCGCGGTCATGTGCGGCGAGTCGAGACCGGCCGCGCGGAGGTCGTCCAACGTGGCGAGCTCGAGGGCGGAGCTGCGCCGCTCCTCGAGGAACGCCCGGTCGACGAGGATCCCCTCGACCATCCCGAAGTCGCTCGGACCGGGCACGCCGAGGCCGAAGCCGATCGCGCGAGCGCCGTCCTGCACCTCCGCCTCCTCGACCATCTCGCGCGTCGCGAGGTCGGCGAGGTTGTAGACGCACGCGATCCCGACGCCGTCGTAGACCTTCGCCTTCGCGTCGCGGTAGGCGGCCGCCGAGCCGTGCCACTCGAGGTGGTCGTCGGCGAGGTTGAGGCACACCGCCGCCAGCGGCGTGATCGCGCCCCGGCCCGGCATCCAGTGGAGCTGGTGGCTCGACAGCTCGATGACGAGCGCGTCGAAGCCGGCCGGGTCGCGGATCGCGTCGAGCACCGGGATCCCGATGTTGCCCGCCGGCGCCGCCCGCAGCCCCCCGGTCACGAGCATCGTCGCCGTGAGCTGGGTCGTCGTGGTCTTGCCGTTCGTGCCGGTGACGAGGATCCAGTCGGCCGGCCGGCCGTCGGACCCCACGACCTTGTCGCGCAGCCGCCACGCGAGCTCGATGTCGCCCCACACCGGCAGGCCGGCCGCGCGCGCCCAGGCGTGGAGCGCATGGTGCGGCGGGTACCCGGGCGACGCGACCACGAGGTCCGCCGCGAACGCGTCGAGCTCGTCCGGCACGACGGCCTGATCGGTCTGCTCGACGAAGTCGGCCCCGATCACGCGGAGCAGGTCGCGCCGCTCCTGGTCGCCCGGACCTCCGACGACCAGGACCGCGGCACCGAGCTCGACGAGCGTGTCGGCGACCGCGAAGCCGGTCACCCCGAGGCCGAAGACCACCACACGGAGGCCGCGCCAGTCGGCGTGCCAGCTGGTCAGCTCCGCGAGGCGCTCGCTCGACACGCTCAGCGCAGCGTCCATTCGAGGTAGAACAGCCCGACCCCGAAGGCGACGAACAGGGCGGCGATGAGCCAGAACCGCACGACGACGGTGATCTCGGCCCAGCCCTTGAGCTCGAAGTGGTGGTGCAGCGGGCTCATGAGGAAGATGCGCCGGCCCTGGCCGTAGACGCGTTTCGTGATCTTGAACCAGATCCGCTGGAGGATCACCGACCCGGTCGTGATGAAGAAGAGGCCGCCGATGAAGACGAGCAGCAGCTCCGTGCGGGTGAGGATCGCGAGCGCGGCGAGCCCGCCGCCGAGGCCGAGGGAGCCGGTGTCGCCCATGAAGATCTGGGCCGGCGTGGTGTTCCACCAGAGGAATCCGATGAGTCCGCCCGCGATGCACGCCGCGACCACCGCGAGGTCGATCGGCTGGGACACGGTGTAGCACTTGTTCGCGACGTCGGCGTCGAGCGCCGGCACCTTCTGGCACCACTGGTTGTTCTGCCAGAAGCCGATGAAGATGTAGCCCGCGAAGGCGAAGATCGACGCGCCCGTCGCGAGTCCGTCGAGCCCGTCCGTGACGTTCACGCCGTTCGACGCGCCGACCGTGATCAGGTTCGTCCAGAGCACGAAGAGGATCACGCCGATCACGGGGCCGGCGAAGAACAGGTTCAGCCAGCCGATGTCGCGCACGGCCGAGATGAACCCGGAGGCGGGCGTCACCCCGTAGGCGTTCGGCAGCAGGATCACGATGAGGGCGAAGACCGTGCCGACGATCACCTGGCCGAGGATCTTGGACCAGCCGCCGAGGCCGAGGCTCTGCTGCTTGCGGGTCTTCAGGAAGTCGTCGATGAAGCCGATGAAGCCGGTGCCGACCATGAGGGCGAGCGCCATGACGCCGCCGCGCGAGACCGGGAACGCCCCGCCGAGCACGAGGTGGCCCACGAAGTAGCCGAGCACCGAGCCGACGATGAAGACGACGCCGCCCATGGTGGGCGTGCCGCGCTTGGCGTGGTGGCTCTCCGGACCGTCGTCGCGGATGAACTGCCCCCAGCCGAAGCGCTTGAACGCGCGGGCGAACAGCGGGGTGAGGAGCAGGGAGAAGAGGAGCGAGAACGCGGCTCCGACGAGGAGCGCGATCACGCGATGCCCGCCAACCGATCGCCGAGGTGCCGCAGGCCCGCCGACTTCGACGACTTCACGAGCACGACATCCCCCGCCCGCAGTTCCGCACGAAGAAGATCGTAGGCCGCGTCCATGTCGGCGACGAACACCGACTCCCCGTCCCACGAGCCTTCGAGAGAGGCCGCCTGGTGGATCGCGCGGGCGCCCTCGCCGACGACGACGAGCTGGCCGATGTTGAGCCGCACGACGAGACGGCCGAGGCGGTCGTGCTCCTCGGTCTCGAACTCGCCGAGCTCGGCCATGTGCCCGAGGACGGCGACGGTGCGCTGTCCCGGCTGCGCGATCTGCGCGAGCGTCTTGAGCGCCGCGGCCGTCGAGTCCGGCGAGGCGTTGTACGCGTCGTTGATGACGGTCACCCCGTCGGCGATCGCCGGATCGCCGGACAGCAGCTCCATCCGCCAGCGCTCGGCGCGCGGCACGGTCCCGATCGCGGCGATGGCGCGGTCGAGCGGGATGCCCAGCTCGCGCGCGCTCGCGAGCGCGGCCAGTGCGTTCGACACGTGGTGCTCGCCGAGGATGCGGAGGGTCACCGGGGACGCGGCGCCGTCCGCGTGCACGGTGAACGAGGTCCCGGCGGCCGTCGCGCGCACGTCGGTCGCCCGCACGTCCGCGTGAGCGCTCAGCCCGAAGCGCACGGTGCGCGCGGCGGTCATCGCCGACATCGCCTCGACGCGCGGATCGTCGGTGTTGAGGAGCGCGACCGCCGTCGCGGGCAGATCGGTCACCATCTCGGCCTTGGCGCGCTGGGTCTGCTCGATGCCGCCGAATCCGCCCGCGTGCGCGAGACCGACCTTGAGCACGATGCCGATGTCCGGCGTCACGATCCGGATGAGCCGCGCGATGTCGCCGACGAAGCTCGCCCCCATCTCGACGACGAGGTACTCGGTGCGCTCGTCGACGTGGAGCATCGAGATCGGCGCACCGACGTGGTTGTTGAAGGAGCCCTCCGGCGCGACCGTCGGCCCCTCCGCGGCGAGGATCGCGCGCAGCAGGTTCTTCGTCGTCGTCTTGCCGTTGGAGCCGGTCACGGCCACCACGCGCAGCCGCCCGAGCGCGCGCACCCGCTCCACGACGAGGCGCGCGAGCGCGGCCAGCGCCGCGACGCCGTCCGGAACGATCAGGACGGGCACCGCGACGTCGACCGGCCGCTGCGCGATGATCAGGGCGGCACCGGCGAGGGCCGCGTTCCCGGCGAAGAGGTGCCCGTCGGTCTCCTCGCCCGGGAGCGCGAAGAACACGCTTCCGCGCTCGACGAGCCGGGAGTCGGTGTGCACGCTCCCCGAGACGACCGCCTCGGAGTCGACGGCTCCCGCGAACTCGCCACCGAGCGCGTCGCGCAGCTCGGCCAGGGTCAGCGCGATCACGCCCAGCCCGCCTCGTGGAGGGCCGAGCGAGCGAGTTCGCGCGCCGAGTACGGCGTGCGCACGCCGCGGATGTCGCGGTAGTCCTGGTGCCCGGGGCCGGCCCAGAGGATCGAGTCGCCCTCCTTCGCGAGCGAGACGGCCTTCTTGATGGCCGCCTCGGGCGGGCTGACCTCGTAGATCTCGGCCGGCGGATGCTCGGCGAGCCGCGCGCCCTCGAGGAGCGTGGCGCGGATCGACGCCGGGTCCTCGAATCGCGGGTGGTGATCGGTGATCACGAGGATGTCGCTCAGCTCCGCCGCGACGCGCGCCATCTCGTGGCGCTTGCTCGCATCCCGGTCGCCGTCCGCGCCGAAGAGCATGATCGTCCGGCCGGGCGTAAAGCGGCGGACCGCGCCGAGCGTGTTCTCGAAGGCGTCGGGGCTGTGGCCGAAGTCGACGTACACGCTCGGTCCGCGCTCCCCCGACACGCGCTCCGTGCGACCCGGCAGGTAGGCGACGATGCCGCCGTCGGCGTCGAGCGCCGCGCCGATCGCCTCGAGCTCGAAGCCGGCCTCGACGAGCATGACGATCGCGAGCGCCGCGTTGGCGGCCATGTGCCAGCCGATGAGCGGCTCCCGCGTGACGAGCGCGCGGCCGTCCGGGCCGGTGAGCCGGAACTCCGTGTAGGCGGCCGCCTCCTCGAGGATCTCGACCTTCCACTCGGCGGCGGCGTAGTCGTCGTCGGCGGCGTGGCCGGCGGTCGCGATCGTCGTGACCGGGATCCGCGACGCGTCGACGACCCGCTGGCCCCAGCTCGAGTCGAGCGAGACCACGCCGCGTCTGCCGTGCTCCGGCTCGAAGAGGGGCAGTTTCGCGCGGAAGTACTCCTCCATGTCGTAGTGGAACTCGTCGAGGTGGTCGTGGCTGAGGTTGGTGAAGCCGACGACGTCGAAGACGAGGCCGTCGACCCGGTGCCAGATGAGGGCCTGGGCACTCACCTCGACGGCGACCGCGCGGACGCCGGCCTCGCGCATGCGCGACAGCAGCGCGTGCATCTCGCTCGCCTCCGGCGTCGTCAGGCGGCTCACGACGGTGAGGTCGCCCACGTGGCGCTCCGCGGTCGACGAGAGGCCCGTGACGAGCCCGAGCTGGCGCAGGATTCCCTCGAGCAGATAGGAGGTCGACGTCTTGCCGTTGGTGCCGGTCGTGCCGAACAGGAGCGGCATGCCCGTGTTCTCGGGATCGGGACTCGTGCGGTAGACCCAGGCCGAGACCTCGCCGAGCGCGTTCCGCGGCTCCTCGACGAGGAGGATCGGCAGGCCGCTCTCCGCGGCGAGCCCGGCTCCCTCGGCATCGGTCAGGACCGCGACGGCACCGCCCTCGGCGGCCCGCGCGGCGTACTGCGCGCCGTGGCTGTTGGCGCCCCGGACCCCGACGTAGAGGTCGCCGGGATGCAGGTCCTGGGTGCTGAGGGTGACGCCGGTCACCTCGACGCTGTCCAGCGATCCGGTGTGCTCGAGGCCGAACTCCTGCGCGAGGAGGGCGAGCGGTCGGGGGGACGGGTGCTCGGGCCGGAGTACCGGCGGGATGCGGGAATCCACTCCCTGAGGCCTCCTGATCGTGTCGTCCGCGGTCGCGGGCTGACTCACCAGGTTACCGGCACGGTCGGCTGCGCCTACCAGGTGACCGGCGGGAGCGACGGCGCGCCGGTCGAGGCGGGCACGCGGTAGGCCTTGATCACCTGGCTCATGAGCGTCTTCCAGCCGGGCGCGGCGGCGACCGACGACGTCACGCCCTGCGGACGCGCGAGCGTGAAGACGACCGCGTACTGCGGCTTGTCGGCGGGCACGAGACCGGCCACCGAGACGATGTACTGGCCCTTCATGTACTTGCCGGTCGCGGGATCGGCGACCTGCGCCGTCCCGGTCTTGGTGGCGATGTTGTAGCCCGGGATCTGCAGGTACTTGGCGGAGGGCCCCTCCTGGTACACGGTCTCCATCATCGAGCGCACCGACTGCGCGGTCGCCGCGGACACCACGCGGGTGCCCTGCGTCGACGGCTGGTCGACGACCGTGCCGTCGGCCTTGGTGCAGCCCTCGACGAGCGTGAGGGGCATCCGCACGCCGTCGTTGCCGAGCGTCTGGTAGAGCTGGGCGACCTGCACGGACGTCGCCGTCATGCCCTGACCGAACTGCTGCGTGACCCGGGTCACGGGGTCCGCCTTGGCGGGCGTGCGGAGGAGGCCGGAGTCCTCGTTGGGGAAGCCCGACGCCGTCTTCTGGCCGAAGCCGAACTTGGCGAGGTTGTCGTAGCGGCCCTGGTCGTCCTGCAGCTTCGCGAGCTGCGCGATGCCGATGTTCGACGACTGCTCGATGACGCCGGCCACCGTCAGGTGGAGGTCGCCGTGGTAGAAGGAGTCGGTGATCGTCGCACCGTCGACCACGACCTTGCCGGGCACGTCGACCGGCGTCGCCGCGGTCACCTTGCCCGCCTCGACCAGGCCCGCGACCGTGGCGGGCTTCATGACCGAACCGGGTTCGTATGGCGCCGTGAAGGCCTTCGAGACGAACGACGTGTTGGTCGCGTGCTTCAGATCGTTGGGATCGCCGGTGCCGTAGTCCGCGACCGCCATGATGTGGCCGTCCGCGATCCGCACGACGACGGCCGTTCCCCACTGCGACCCGGTCGCCGCGACCTGCTGGCCGACGGTCTGCTGCGCGAACCAGTTGAGCTGGCTGTCGAGCGTCAGCTTGACCGTCCCGCCGTCGACGGCCGGCTTCGTGGTGATCGTGCTGCCCGGGATGGGCACGCCCTTCGCGCTCGCGTTGTACTTCTGGATGCCGTCGGAGCTCTGCAGGCACTGATTCTCGGAGAGCTCGATGCCGACCTGCGGAGCGTCGGTTCCCATCACGCCCACCACGTTCGCGGCGGTCGCGCCGTTCGGGTAGTTGCGTGCCGGGTCGAGGAGGGCGTAGACCCACGGGATCCCGAGCGCCTTCACCTTCTGGTACTGCTCGAGCGTCACCTGCTTGACGAGGTACGTGAAGTCCGAGTCCGGCTTGGTCAGGATCGCCTGGTACATGGCCTGCGGGTCGCCACCCGTGACGTCCGCGATCTCCTGGACCGAGGTCTGCAGGTCGACGGTCTGCTTGTCGCCGTTCTTCAGGGTGCGGCCGAAGGAGTAGCCGTCGGCCTTGGCGATCGCGGGCGAGGCGGTGATATCGAAGCGGTCCACGTTCGCCGCGAGCACGACGCCGTTCGTGTCGACGATCTCCCCGCGGCTGCCGAAGATCGGGTTGGTGTAGGTCTGCTTCGCCGCCGCGGCCGCGTTGAGGGCGTCGGCCTGGACCACCTGGATGTCGACGAGCCGTCCGACGAACACGGCGAGCAGCGCGAAGACCGCGATGACCGTGACCGCGAGGCGGCGTCCTGTGCGGCGACGGCTGGGCATGGGATCTCCGGATCAGTGGGTGTTCGGTGACGGGATGACGCTGTCATCGGGAGTCGTCGGCGCGTTCGACGACGCGCCGTTCCCCGCGGCCGAGTCGGTGCCCCCCAGTCCGGGGTTCAGCTGCACGCCGCCCGAGGCGACGAGCGAGTTCGGCACGAGATCGCCGGTGCCGGCGATGACGCCGGTGTCGCCCGCGGACGGGGTGCCGCTGACGGCCCCCGTCGCGAGGTCGAGATAGGCCGGGTTGCCGCTCGAGACCATCCCGAGCTGTTCCGCGCGCGCCGCGACCGACTGCGGCGAGCCGAGCTGGTCGAGCTGCTCGCCGAGCGCGCGCTGACTGCGCTGCAGCTGCACCTGCTCCGTCTGGAGCGCGTGCACCTGGTAGGCGCCGTCGGCGATCCAGATGCTGAGGAGCAGCTGGCCGAGCAGGATCACGCCGATGCCGCCGAGCGTGACGAGCACGTGCACGAGCCGCGGACGCGCGCGCCGCTGTGCGCGGGTCGCCGCGATCTCGAGGTGGCGGGTGGGCTCGGGAGCGCGTGTCGGCTGCCGACGGGGCGCGGTGGCGGTGGCGAGGCTCACGCCGCGACCTCCCTCAACTTCTCGGCGGCACGGAGCCGAACGGGCGCGGAACGGGGGTTGAGCTCGCGCTCGGCGTCGGAGGCCAGCTCGGCGCCGCGGACGAGCAGCTTCAGCTCGGGCCGGTGCTCGGGCAGCTCCACCGGCAGCCCGCGCGGGGCGGTCGACACGGAGCGCGACTGCAGCTCCCGCTTGACGATGCGGTCCTCGAGCGACTGGTACGCGAGCACGACGATGCGTCCGCCGACCGCCAGCGCGTCGAGCGCCGCGGGGATCGCCCGCTCGAGCACGACCAGCTCCTGGTTCACCTCGATGCGCAGCGCCTGGAAGACGCGCTTGGCGGGATGTCCGGAGCGCTCGCGCTGGACGGCCGCCGGCGTCGCGTCGATCAGCAGCGCGACGAGCTGCGCGGAGCTCGTGAGCGGCTCCGCCGCGCGACGCTCCACGATCCGGCGCGCGTAGCGGGCGGAGAGCTTCTCCTCGCCGTACCGCTCGAAGATGCGGCGGAGCGCGGCCTCGTCGTACTCCGCGAGGACGCGCTCGGCGGTGAGCGGCGATCCGGGGTCCATGCGCATGTCGAGCGGGGCGTCGCGCGAGTAGGCGAAGCCGCGGTCGGCCTCGTCGAGCTGCATCGACGAGACGCCGAGGTCGAAGAGGATGCCGGCGACGCGGTCGATCCCGAGGGAGTCGAGCGCCTCGAGGATGCCGTCGTAGACCGTGTGCGCGAGATGCACGCGATCGCCGAAGCGGGCGAGGCGCTCCCCCGCGAGACGCAGGGCCTCCGGGTCGCGGTCGAGACCGACGAGCACCAGGTCGGGGAAGCGATCCAGGAAGGCCTCCGCGTGGCCGCCGAGGCCGAGGGTGGCGTCGACGAGCACGCTGCCGGGACGGTCGAGCGCCGGGGTGAGCAGCTCGACCGTCCTCTCGAGCATGACGGGGATGTGGCGGGGGGCGCCGGATGCGATCTCGGTCATCGATAAGTCGGGGTTCCCATCCCCCCGGGCCTGATCCCCATCCGCCGCGACCTGCCACCGGGGAAGTGCGGCAGGGCGTGCGGCTGAGGGTCGAGCCCGAGGGTCTAGAAGATGCCCGGGATCACCTCCTCATCCACGTCGGCGAAGTCGGCGGCGGTCTCGTCGGAGTAGGCGGTCCAGGCGGCGGTGTCCCAGATCTCGGCGTGGGTGCCCACGCCGACGACGGTGAGCTCGCGACCGAGCGCGGCCCACTCGCGGAGCATCGGCGGGATCGTGACGCGGCGCTGCGAGTCGGGGGCCTCCTGGGCGGCGCCGCTCAGGAGCTGGCGGAAGAAGTCGCGCGCGCGCTTGCCGGTCATCGAGGCCTGCCGGGCCCGCTCGTAGACCGACTCGAACTCCTTCTGGCTGAAGACGTAGACGCAGCGCTCCTGGCCCTTGGTCATGACGATGCCGGTCGCGAACTCGTCCCAGAACTTGGCGGGAAGGATGATGCGCCCCTTGTCGTCGAGCTTGGGCGCGAAGGTGCCGAGCAGCATCCCGGGCCCCCTCTCGCTCCGGCCAGACCTGAAGGATGACCCCACTTTACTCCACTCTCCTCCACGGAGGAAGCATCAACGACCGACATTGACCCCGTACTGGGGGCATTTGGTCAGAAACGTCCCCTGAATGACTGGGATCCAGAAGGTGGAGTGAAGTGGAGGGCTTGAAACACAACGTGGCGGATTCCGCGCATGAAAAAAGGCCGCCCCGAAGGGCGGCCTGGTGAGGGGCGGGTGCTAGCGCTCGTTGTCCTCGCCGCGACGCTCCCAACGCTCGCCGAGCGAGTCCATGAAGGAGGTGCGCTGCGGGCGGGGTCCGGCCGACGAACCGTGGTGCGAAGTGGAGCTGAGGCGACGCGGGGGGGCGATCAGCAGGAGGGCACCGGCGAACATCGCGACGAAGCCCACGACGCCGATGATCGGCACCCTGATCATGACGCCCACGACGAGCAGGGCGACGCCGACCGCGAGGCCGAGGACGCCGATGAGGACCGCCGTGCCGCTCGCGCGACCGCGTCGACCGCCGACCGTCGTCACGTCGTCGGCGTCGTTGTGATAGAGGCTGCGCTCCATCTCGTCGAGAAGGCGCTGCTCCTGCTCCGAAAGCGGCATCTCGGTCTCCCTCAGTCCCGGGTCGGGTACATCCGGGGCGGGCGATCCCGACTCGGTGATGACTCATCATTCTAGGCTCGGGTGCCTGGATAGGCTAGGTGGGTGCCTGGGAGTCCGCGGTTAGTGGATCTGGTGCAGACCACCATCGACGAGCTGCTCGAGCGCGAGGCCACGACCCTCGCCCGCATCTCGCCCGACCTCGGCCGCATGCACGCCGTGGCGCGCGACTTCCTGGCCGGCGGCAAGCGCTTCCGCGCGCTGTTCGCGTACTGGGGATGGCAGTCGGTGGCCGGGCTGACGGACGGCGCCGAGCTCCTCGACGTCGAGCCGCCCGACCACGGTCCCATCGTCGCGATCGCGGCCTCGCTCGAGGTCTTCCACGCGGCCGCCCTCGTGCACGACGACATCATGGACAACTCCGACCTGCGTCGCGGCCGGCCGAGCGCCCACCGGCAGTTCGAGGCGCAGCACCGCGACGCCGGCTGGGACGGCACGCCCGAGCGGCACGGCGAGGCCGCCGCGCTCCTGCTCGGCGATCTGCTCCTCGGCTGGAGCGACGAGCTGTTCGACCGCGGCGTCCGCACCAACCGCGATCCGGCGGCGGGGTGGGCGGCGCGCGACGAGTTCGTGCGGATGCGCACCGAGGTCACGGTGGGTCAGTACCTCGACATGCTCGAGGAGGACTCCTGGCGTCGCCGCGACGAGGCGGAGCTGCTCCCCCGCGCCCAGCGCGTCGTCGTCTACAAGTCGGCGAAGTACAGCGTCGAGGCGCCGCTCGCGATCGGCGCCGCGCTCGCCGGCGGATCGGAGGCCCAGCTCGCGGCGCTCCGCGCGTTCGGGCTCCCGCTCGGCGTGGCCTTCCAACTGCGCGACGACCTGCTCGGCGTCTTCGGCGATCCCGAGGTCACCGGCAAGCCGGCGGGTGACGACCTGCGCGAGGGCAAGCGGACCGTGCTCGTCACGCTCGCGCGGCAGAAGCTGCCCGCGTCGGCGCGGCGGCTCGTCGACGAGCTGCTGGGCGATCCGGACCTCGGCGCCGATCAGATCGCGATGCTGCAGTCGGCGGTCCGCGAGAGCGGCGCGGTCGCCGATGTGGAGCGGATCATCGAGCGGGAGGTGCGCACGGCTCTCGCGGCGCTCGCCGAGGCTCCGCTCACCCGGGCCGCACGCGACCGACTCGCGGAGCTCGCGGCGGCCGTCACGGCTCGCTCCTCCTGAAGCGACTCAGAAGCCGAGCGCCTGCGCCACCCGGCGCACCTCGGCCTTGCGCCCCGCACGGAGCGCGGCGATCGGCGTCGCGCCGAGGCTGTCCTCCTCTTCGAGCAGCCAGGCGATCGCCTCGTCGTCGCTGAAACCCGCGTCGCCGAGCACGACGACGGTTCCGTGCAGCTCGCGCAGCGGCTCCCCGTCGACGAGGAAGGCGGACGGCACCTTGAGCACGCCGTCGACACGGGTGCCCAGCAAGGTCCGCTCCTCCAGCAGACGCCGCACCTTGCCCTGCGGGAGGTTCAGGATCTCCACGAGGTCGGGGATGGTCAACCATTCGGCACTGCTCGTACTCACGCCTCCAGGGTGTCATGCGCGAGACCGGCGCACCTCGGATGCCGTTTGTTACGAATTCGTGAACCGGATCCACAGCAGCCACACTGATTGACTCCCGTTGTCTTCTGTGACAGCGTGAACGCGACATGTCCGCGGTCCTCCGCGGTCGTCACGGGTCCCTCGGGGGATGGACCCAGGAAGGCGGACGACATGGATGCGAACGGATCCCGCTCGACGCGCGACGCGGAGCGCGCCGAAGCCGTGCGCCGCATCCGCCGCGGCGTGAATCTCACGGTGCCCGTCGTGCTCGCCGGCGCGATGACCGTGACCATGAACCTCACGGGTGCGCTCCCGGCCGCCGACGCCGCGCCGCGCAAGCCCGAGCCGAAGCCGCGGGCGCTCATCGGTGCCGTCCCGGCCGCGTTCTCCGCGGCCCGGAGCGGGAGCGCGGTCGCGGCATCCGCACAGCCGGCGCAGGCCGCCCCGGCCAGCTACGTCGTGGCGCGCGGCGACAGCATCTCCGGCATCGCCGAGCGATTCGGGCTGCGCACGGCCGACATCCTCGCGCGGAACGGCCTCGGCTGGTCCTCGCTCATCTTCCCGGGTCAGGTGCTCGCGCTGGGCGGAGCCGCTCCGGTCGCCGCCGCGCCCGCCCCGACCGCGGGCGGCCGCTACACGATCGCGCGCGGCGACACGATCTCCGGCATCGCGGGCCGCCTCGGTGTCACGACGCAGGCCATCCTCGACGCGAACGGGCTCGTGCGCACGAGCATCATCTATCCGGGCCAGTCGCTGCGGATCCCGGTCCCCGGCGCGGGCTCGACGGGCGTCGCCTCCGACATCCGGACGGTCTCATCGGTCACGCCGGCCGACGGCCCGAGCACGCCGGTCGTCGAGACGCCGGCCCCGGTGATCCAGAACCGGTACACGGTCCGCACGGGCGACACCGTCTCCGCGCTCGCGGCGCGGTTCGGGATCAGCTCGGCCGCGCTCATGCAGGCCAACGGCCTCAGCTCGACGAGCATCATCTACGCGGGGCGCACCCTGGTGATCCCGGGCGTCACCGCGGTGCAGGACGGGTCGACCGTGACACCGCTCACCGCGGAGATGGCCGCGAACGCGCGCATCGTCGTCCAGGTCGGGCGCCAGCTCGGGGTGCCGGACCGCGGCATCGTCATCGCCCTCGCCGCGGCCATGCAGGAGTCGAGCCTCCGCAACATCGGCTACGGCGATCGCGACTCGGTCGGCGTCTTCCAGCAGCGTCCGAGCGCGGGATGGGGCACCGTCGCGCAGCTCACCGACGTCACGTACGCGACGCGGCTGTTCTACGGCGGAGCGCAGAACCCGAACGCCGGGCGCACGAGGGGGCTGCTGGACATCGGCGGCTGGCCGTCGATGTCCGTCGCCCAGGCGGCGCAGAAGGTGCAGGTGTCGGCCTACCCCGACGCGTACGCCAAGTGGGAGAAGAGCGCGACGGCGTGGCTCGGACAGCTGGGCTGACACCCGCCGGATCCCCGCGCGACCGGGTGTTGCGACCGTTCGTCCAGGCGCCCGTCCGTACACTCTCAGCGTGAGCGTCAACACGTCTGATCCGGTCATCGGCCGGCTCATCGACGGGCGCTACCAGGTCCGTTCGCGCATCGCGCGCGGCGGCATGGCGACGGTCTACCTCGCCACCGACCTGCGTCTCGAACGGCGCGTCGCGGTCAAGGTCATGCACGGCCACCTGGCGGACGACAGCCAGTTCAAGCAGCGCTTCATCCAGGAGGCCCGCTCGGCCGCGCGCCTCGCGCACCCCAACGTCGTCAACGTCTTCGACCAGGGCCAGGACGACGACAGCGCCTACCTGGTGATGGAGTACCTGCCCGGCATCACGTTGCGCGACCTGCTGCGCGAGTACGGCTCCCTGACCGGGCAGCAGACGATCGACATCGCGGAGGCGGTGCTCTCCGGCCTGGCCGCCGCACACAAGGCGGGCATCGTCCACCGCGACCTGAAGCCGGAGAACGTGCTCCTGGCCGACGACGGTCGCATCAAGATCGGCGACTTCGGGCTCGCGCGGGCCGCATCGGCGAACACCGCCACGGGCGCCGCCCTGCTCGGCACGATCGCGTACCTCTCCCCCGAGCTCGTCACCCGCGGCGTCGCCGACACGCGCTCCGACATCTACGCGGTCGGCATCATGATGTACGAGATGCTCACCGGCGAGCAGCCGTTCACGGGCGAGCAGCCGATGCAGATCGCCTATCAGCACGCGAACGAGTCGGTGCCCGCACCGTCGAGCCGCAATCCGAAGGTGCCGCGTCCGCTCGACGAGCTCGTGCTCTGGGCGACCGAGCGCGACCCGGAGCGCCGCCCGCGCGACGCCCGTGAGGCGCTCGAGCAGCTCAAGGCCGTCGCCGGTGAGATCGACGGCGGACCGACCGCGACGGCGCCGCAGCGCACCATGGTGCTGCCCTCGGCCGTGCCCGCACCGGATCCCGGACCCGCCCCCCGCCCGTTCGCGGACGACGAGACCCAGGTGTTCGGCACGCGGGGCGCCGCCCCGGCCGCCACGGCCCGTACCGCCACCACCGACCAGGTGCCCGTGCGTCAGCAGGTGCGCGACGAGGCGGCGCAGAAGAAGCGGCGGCCGCGGCGCTGGATCGCGGTGCTCGTGATCCTCGTGCTCCTGATCGCGGGCGGCGGCACCGCGGGCTGGTACTTCTTCGCCGGGCCGGGATCGCAGGTCGCGGTCCCGCGGGATCTCCAGGGCCAGACACCGGAGGCGGCGACCGCCGAGCTGGCGAAGCTCGGGCTGACGGTGAGCTCCCCCGCCGGCCAGGCGTATTCGACCACGGTGCCGGCGGGGCGGGTCGCGGCGACGAAGCCCGGGCTCGGTGCGTTCGTCGGCAAGGGCAAGGCCGTCCAGCTGATCGTCTCGCAGGGCCGCAAGCCGATCGACTTCAGCATCACGGCCGGCATGCCGCTCGCCACGGCCAAGGACCTCATCGCGAAGAACTGGAAGCTCGCGGGCGACCCGAAGCAGCAGTTCAGCGACACGGTCGCGCAGGACACCGTCATCGATGCGCAGGGCGAGGACGGCAAGTCGCTCATCGGCTCCGGTCAGTACGGCCAGGGGCTCCCGGTCTCGCTCATCGTGTCCGCCGGCAAGCTCCCGGATGTCGCCGGCAAGAGCTTCGACGACGCCACCGCCGCGCTCAAGGCGGTCGGCGTCGGAGCGACGCAGGGCTCCCAGGACTTCAGCCACACGGTGCCCGAGGGCTCCGTCATCAAGGTGGAGACCTCCGCACCCTACGCGCCGGGGCAGACCCTCGCGCTCACCATCTCCAAGGGGCCGGAGCCCGTGGTCGTGCCGACCGTGGTCGGCCAGACCTGGGCGAAGGCCAAGCAGCAGCTGCTCGACGCCGGATTCCAGCTCGACTACAACAAGTTCGCCGACGTCGGCCCGAACGCGTTCACGGTCAGCAAGACCAGCCCGGACGGCGGCTCGACCGCCCCCTGGGGGTCCACCATCAAGGTGAACTTCCAGAGCTCGTTCTGAGCCCCGCGGGAGCGAGCCCCGCGGACGCCGCCCGCTAGAGCGAGCGCCCGCTGAGCTCCTCCGCGACGAGGAACGCCAGCTCCAACGACTGCATGTGGTTCAGGCGCGGGTCGCAGAGCGACTCGTACTTCGTCGCGAGGATCGCCTCGTCGATGTGCTCCGACCCGCCGAGGCACTCCGTCACGTCGTCGCCCGTGAGCTCCACGTGGATGCCGCCCGGGTGGGTACCCGCCGCGCGGTGCGACTCGAAGAAGCCCTTCACCTCGTCGACGATGTCGTCGAAGCGGCGGGTCTTGTAGCCGGTGGAGGTCGTGAGCCCGTTGCCGTGCATCGGGTCGGTGACCCACAGCGGCGTCGCATCCATGGCCTTGATCGCCTCGAGCAGCGGCGGGAGCGCGTCGCGCACCTTGCCCGCGCCCATACGCGTGATGAAGGTCAGGCGGCCGGGCTCGCGCTCGGGGTCGAGCTTGTCGATCAGGCGCTCCATGTCGTCGGGCGACGTGGTCGGGCCGAGCTTGACGCCGATGGGGTTGCGGATGCGGCTGAAGTAGTCGACGTGCGCCCCGTCGAGGTCGCGGGTGCGCTCCCCGATCCAGAGGAAGTGCGCGCTCGTGTTGACGGGCGTGCCGTTGCGGGAGTCGATGCGCGTCATGGGGCGCTCGTAGTCCATGAGGAGGCCCTCGTGGCTCGTGTAGAACTCCACGCGCTTGAGCTCGTCGAAGTCGGCGCCGGCCGCCTCCATGAACTTGATGGCGCGGTCGATCTCGGCCGCGAGGCCCTCGTAGCGGTGGTTCGCGGGGTTCGCGGCGAAGCCCTTGTTCCAGCTGTGGACCTCGCGGAGGTCGGCGAAGCCGCCCTGCGTGAAGGCGCGGATCAGGTTCAGCGTCGAGGCGGCCGTGTGGTACCCCTGCACGAGGCGGCGCGGGTCCGCGGTGCGCGACTCCAGGGTGTAGTCGTAGCCGTTGACGATGTCGCCGCGGTAGGCGGGCAGCGTGATGTCGCCACGGGTCTCGTCGTCGTTCGAGCGCGGCTTGGCGAACTGGCCCGCCATGCGACCCATCTTGACGATCGGCATCGAGGCGCCGTAGGTCAGCACGACGGCCATCTGCAGCAGGGTCCGCACGCGGGCACGGATCTTGTCGGCGGTCGCCCCCGCGAACGTCTCGGCGCAGTCCCCGCCCTGCAGCAGGAACGAATCCCCTCGGGCGGCGCGCGCGAGGCGGTCGCGGAGCATGTCGATCTCCCCCGCGAAGACGAGCGGCGGGAAGGTGCCGATCTCGGCGGATGCCGCGGCGGCCTCCGCGAGATCCGGCCACGCCGGCTGCTGCTTGATCGGCAGGTCGCGCCAATAGTCGAGCCCGGCGATCACCTTCGGATCAGCGGGGACGACGGTCTCGGTCGGGTCTGCCACGGCGGGATTCCTTGTGCTGGAGGGAGTCTCCAGGTTATCCGCTCGGTCGTGCGGGCGCTGACCGCGGGGGCCGGGACCGACGGCCTCAGTCGCTGATGACGGAGGTGGACGGCTCGGCGGCGCGCGCCGGGGC
>Ga0247757_10000348_pt1 | contig 39231 bp, 28 predicted proteins | sample UWRJL126311R4_FD_180929 | JGI IMG/M metagenome (GOLD analysis project Ga0247757, IMG submission 180929) | Plant litter microbial communities from Arlington Agricultural Research Station in Wisconsin, United States - UWRJ-L126-311R-4 | ecosystem: Environmental > Terrestrial > Plant litter >... | reverse complement strand
CGCCGCCCGCCGCCGAGCTTGCCCCGCCGGAACCCGGCCCAGCGCCACCGCTGGCACTGCCAGCCGCGGCCGAGGGCGCGCCCGCAGCGGCCGAGTCCTTCGATGATGAACCGCCATCACACGCCGTGGCTGCCGCAGCGCCCAACGCGAGAATGGAAACTAAGAACGCGCGCGAACGAACGGAAGACGAGCAGGGGGACACTTGCCTGCAATAGCCTGCCTGATCCGAACCGCAACCAAAAATGCCGTCAAAGTATCGAGCGCGCAAGGGTAAGAGCCTTGCCAATAAGCAATGCTCGTGGAAGGTGCTCTGAGGTACGACTTCGAACTCGCTGCTGGCGAGGGGGCCTTGATTCTCGGCCGCGCAGTAATTTCGAGCGATGATCCGACCGCTGTGTGGGTGGTAGGGCAGCGCGCCGAGCTTCTTGCCCCGCGCGCCTGCAGGTCGCAGCGCAATTGACTCGGATGGCACCGCAAGCCGGAGTCGACCACTTGTCCCTCAGCCTGGATGGTCGGTGAGGAAGAGTTGCTTTCAGAACACTCTTACCGCTTGCGCGTTGCCCCCCGTGACGGTCACCGAGACAGGGGTCGCCTCGGGGATGAACACCAGAACGTCGGCATTGCCCGAGGCATCGGTCACTTTAGAATCGGGAACGACGTTGCTTTCCTTGTCACCCGACGTTGAGAGCGCCGTGAATTTCAACGTCACGCCGACGGCTGGCTTGTCGTCGCTGGTCGCATGCGCTTGGACGGTGATCCACGACCCGGCTCCGCCGGCTGCGATGTCAGTGTTGGGGTCAGGGTCTAGGAACGCGAGACCGATGCCGGACGTTCCCCCCGCTCCTGCCGCCCCCTCCGCGTAGTCGAGTACCGCGGACCAGTCCGCCGGATCCGCCGCGATCGGACGCCCTTTCAGTGTTGCTCTCAGGTCGGCGGGGCGAGCGTCGGTCGCGAGCAAGAGTCGACAATGTGAAGCCGGTTTCGGCTCGACGAGATCCGGACATTTTTTCGCGGTCGCGTCGAGCTCACATGAGGCGGCAACGCCGCTCCCAAACACAGCGGCTCCATCACTCGCGAAGTCGACCGTGCCTTTCTCGGCGGAGGTCGCAACACACAGCGTGTAGCGAGGCTTGTCGCCGACCCAATCGAGGAGCTGCACGTTGCCAACGATCTCGGCGGCCCGGATCACTCCGTCGATCCCCTTTCGTTTCCCAACCACCTCGGCTTCCACACGGAAGGCGCCCGGTCCGGGGGCGTTCAGCGTCACGACCGCGGAGTAATTTCCCTTTTCATCGACAGCGAGGGTGAAGGTGCCATCCGTAGACGGAGCGCCTCCGCTCGCCGAGCCGAGGCCAAGTGCACCCGGGATCAGCACGTGGGCCTTGAGTACACCACCGTGAAGACGCGGTGCCGATCCCTTGACGAGAACGCGCACTGGAAAGCCGTCGGCGGGGTTCAACGCGAGCTCGGCGGTGCTGCCCGCCGCGACCGCTCCCGCGTCGGTCACGAATGTCAGATCGTCGAGCTCGAATTGCGAATCAGCACTGTCGGGTCCGTCGCAGGACGCGCACAGATTCGACAGTGCCGCCAATACCGCGAAGGGCAACGCGCGGAACGGGTTCATGTTCCGTCTCCTTTGGTACCGAATACCGTCTTTGCGGCGTCCCCCAGCACTGCCAGGTCCAATGCCAACCCGAGACTCAGCACGGGAACCACTTTCCAAGCGGTGTTTAGCCCGGGCAACTTGGTCGTGTCCGTCCCGTCGATCACGAACCGCTCGCCCAGTTCGGGGTTGAGCAACTTATCCGTCATTCTGCCGCCGAGTCCGATCGCAAAGTAGAGATGCTTGCTGATCTGCTTCGAACTCGCGACCACGTTCACGGTCCACTGTTTCAATGCACCGCTGCCCGACCCATAAAGAATGGTCGGACCGACACCGAAACCGAACCGCGTTCTCTTGTACTCCGGGAGGAGGAACGTCAAGAGCAGCGAACTGGAGATATTGTCGAGGGGCTTTTCGTGGTGCCCGACTTCATACACGCGTTGAGTATCCCCCGCCGCGCTGGTTTGGACCCAGCGGTAGTCCCCGAAGGTCGCATCATCAGCCAGCGCAAAGTTGTAGCTGAGCGACCCGAGCAGGGTGACCGAAAACCCGGCGGGCGTCTCGATCGCGGCTTGGCGTACGATGTTTTGTTTGTCGCCGGTCGTGACGCAATCCTCAGAGCACGCGTACACCTTGTACACTCGATCGCGCAGCAGGTTGGATCGTTGTGCAGTGGCGCTGGTGCGCGCGTGGCTCTCGTAGCGCGCCAGGGGCAGGAGCAAGCTCCCCCATGACGTCGCAGGGGGGAGCTTGGCGCATTCACCGTCCGAGGTGAGTCCACCCAGAATGCTCGTGTCCGGTGCGCTCGCGGCCTTGAGCCCGTTCGAGCCAAGCACCCCCAAGAAGCTACCGATGGCCTTGAACGCATCGGGCGCGGTGCTCTTCCCCGCCATCCACGAAAACTTCAGGTCACTGCCAGCCGGCACATCCTTCGCCCACGCCGTAACTGGACCGTCGGCGTCGACCGGCACTGGCTCCGCCTGCGCACTCGATAGCACGACTGTGTGGCTGGGCGATGTAGAGGGCAACTCGAATGCCCCGAGCGGCCACAACCCACCCCAGAAGGCCGGTTCGTCTGGAAGCTCGTGTTCGAGCACCGCACGTTTTGATTCGCAGTACGCTTCGTCGAGTCGAAGTTTCTTCACATCGGTAGCTTTGGTAAACAGGGCGCGCCAGCGCTCGATCACGCCAAGGCGGTCCACCGGGTCATAAGCAACCGCCAATCTTTCGGCATACGCATGCAGAGCGCTGGCCTCGGCAACGAAGGAACGCAGCGCCGCTCGAGCCAGGGGGTGAGCCATCTCGGCTGCCGCCAAGTCCTCCGCGGTAACACGGTCAAATACCGATGTCGCCTGCGCGATTCTAGCTGACGCTGCCATGGTCGTTTCGGGAGTGCGATCGGGGGCGACCAGCAGTTTGAAGCCCGACAACGCAACTGGGGGGCGCTGGGCGGCCTCTGCGACCACGATTGCGCTCACGCCTTTGGCGTACACCAGAGCAGCCTCGTTGGCATAAACGTCAGCCACACGCTTCGTCGCAGCGCTATCAGTACGCGCCTTTGCGTCGAGGCCCAGCGCCTTCGCAAGCGTTGGAGCAATGTAGACGGTGATTCGCCAAACATCATCGCTCTCCCGCAGGTCGGGCAGTTCGATGTCTTCCCCGCGCTCGATAGCGCCACATCTCGACTTCGTAGCGGGCGGCACGCCGGTATCGACGCTCGCCAACGCATCGATACGAACCACGACGAGCCACTCCTTTTCGGTGAGCTTTAGCGCTGTTCGTTCCGCGGCGGTAAATAAGCGCACGATGCGCGACTTGCGCGACCAATCCGCCGGCCGTGTGATTGCCCCCGAGGCCGAGATGACGAAATCTGGCACTGCGACCGGGCTGTGGCTGGGCGATTGGCGCGCATCCTTACAAATCTCGGCGAGTGACACGCCCGCGCTCGCGAGGCGCGGACAGAAGAAAGAGAGCGAGACGACGAGCGCGAAGAAGACACGAGCAACACTGAGTCTAGTCAGCATATCGCCGGGAACTTAATCGAAATGATTTTTTTTGAAAGTTCAATCAGCCACTCGCGAGCAGCACCAGTACCGAGTTCGAGTTGACCCCGAGCCTCGAACACAAGAGCGCGTCACCCTCGAGCCTGCGGCCAGCCCGGGGCGCATCACCTGTGAATTGCGGTTGCCACTCGCCAGCGCAAGCGTGTGCAGGAAGTTGACCATTGCTCGAAGCTCACCCGAATCACGGCCGCCACATCGATGAGAACGGATCGAAACCGCGTAACTCGCCACGTGAACCGCGCGCGGGTGCGATCCGATGGCGCTCTTTTCGTCGACATTCCGGGCGTTGATGGGGCCCTGCTTGACGGGCAGGAGTTTGGCTTCAGCTACTAGCAAATCTTGGGAAAATCGACCCTCGACGTTCGGCTTTGCTGCGCTGAGGTTTGCGGATACCCGAACACGGAGAGCAGCGAGTCGGTCCCTTCGATGGCCGTGCCTACCGCTCAATCGGCAACGCGGGTACGTTTCGAATCAGCGCATACCCGTCTTGCTCTCGGCATCCCGAGATCACGTGCTCTCGCGGGATGATGGTCAGCGCCTCGTTCGCGCTGGCGGCGTCGTCTCGTGTCCGGGCGGGTGTAGACCCAGCAAAGTCATGAGCGCCTCCGTATCACTGAGGCTTCCGACGACTCGTCGCTCGACCGGCGGTCCGAGTTTGATCAGGGTGGGTGTTACCAAGACATTCGCGGACAGGCCCAGTGCCGGGTGCTTCAACACGTCGATGATCTGCAGCTGCGTCGTGATATCTGCGTGGGCGGCGAGCACCTTTCGTAGATTGCGTATCGCCGCTACCGAGTTCGGCGCGTTACCCGCAACGAACAGGCGAATCCGGAGAGTGCGTTTTCTCGACGCCGAGCTAGGGTTCATAGCGCGGTCAGGGGGCTTACCGCTCCAAGACCAGCGCGCGTTGCGTCGAGAACGGCTCGCACCCGGCGCGCCAACACTTCCGGCGTCACGGGCTTACGCAACAAAGCCAGGTCGGCGTCGGAAACGCCCTGGCGCAGCACGACGTCGTCCGTGTGACCCGACATGAACAGCACCTTCATGTCGGGCCGCGTCGGGCAGAGCCGTTCGGCTAGTTGTCGTCCGCCCATTCGCGGCATGACCACGTCCGTGAGCAGTAAGTGAATCGTTGCCGAGTACTGTTCGGAAATCAGAATCCCTTCGCCACCGTTCGAGGCGACCAGAACTTCATAGCCATTGCGCCGCAGAATCGAGCACGTGAGGTTGCGCACTTGCTCGTCGTCCTCGACGAGCAACACCGTTTCGCGTCCCCCCACGATTGCCGCCCCGCTCGACAAGGGCACCACGAGCGCCACCGCACGGTCGACGCGTGGGAGGTAAACCTCGAAGCGTGTCCCCCGGCCAGGCTGGCTCTGCACCTCGACCTGCCCCCCGCTTTGTTGCACGATTCCGAGCACGGTCGAAAGTCCGAGCCCGGTGCCTTTGCCCAACTCCTTCGTGGTGAAGAATGGCTCGAAGATGCGCTCGCGGGTCGCCGCGTCGATGCCCGACCCGCTATCGGTGACGGCGAGCATGACGTATCGCCCGGGCCTGAGCCCGGCGCCCACTGGCAGCCGACCATCCGTCGCTTCGACCTGAATGTTGGCAGTTTCGAGGGTCAGCTCACCGCCCGACAGCATGGCGTCGCGAGCGTTGACAACCAAGTTCATGATGACTTGCTCTATCTGCCCCGGATCGGCACTGACTCGACCGAGCTCGGCCTCCGTGTTCAGCGTAAAATCGATACCTTCACCGACGAGACGGCGAAGCATCGGCTCGATGCTAACGAGCGTAGCGTTCAGATCCATCACGACGGGTTCGAGGATCTGTTGGCGGCTGAAGGCGAGCAGCTGACGAGTCAGAGAGACCGCTCGCTCGCCGGCTTTAGCCACCTGCTGGATGTCCGCACGCAGGGGGTCGCCTTCCTTCAACGCATCGAGTGCGAATGCGGTGTAGGTGACCATAATCGACAGCAAGTTGTTGAAGTCATGGGCCACGCCACCCGCCAGGATGCCGATCGCCTCCATCTTGCGTGATTGTGCGAGTTGCGATTCCAGCCGGTTCCGTTCGGTCATGTCGCGCGCGATGACCAGTGCCACCCGATGAGCCTCGATCACGAAAGTCTGCGACGTGATTGAGACTTCCACCACCTCGCCACTCTTCTTCACGGGCCGCCGAGTCGTGTACTGCACTCCATCCATCGAAGCGGCGATGTCTCCACGAACTCGCTCGGCATCGGTCACCGACAGCAGCTGGTCCACGCCAAGGGCTAGAAATTCCTCCCGCGTGTACCCAAAGAGCAGCAAAGCGGCTTGATTGACGGCTAGAAACCGCAACGAGTGCGTGTCGGTGAGCCAGATCGGCAAGGGGTTATTGTCGAAAAGTACCCGGTAGCGCTCTTCCGAGGCGCGCAACGCATCTTCGGCACGCCTGCGCTGTGTGACATCGGTCAACATGGCCAAGGCGCCACTGTACTTGCCTGTGTCGTCGGTGAGCGGGCTCGCCTCCATCAACACCCAAACCGGGGAGCCGTCTTTATGCACATACTTTTGGTCCTTGCGTTCCCCCACCCCGCGACGGCGCCGCTCGAGCCCTTGTTCGGTTCGCGTGCGCTCCTGCGGGTCCACGAAGTCGAAGATGCTCGTGCCGAGCATCTCCCCCGGAGCACGCCCAAGCATCACTTCCAGGCCACGATTGACAAAAGTGGTTCGATCCTGCTCGTCGATCACCCAAATTCCCTCGCGGGCCGTGTCCACGATTTGACGGTACTTCTTTTCACTCGCAACTAGGTCATTCCTCGCGCGATTGAGGGCCGTAACGTCCCTGATCGTCGACAAGTGCACGCCCGGTAAAATGTCACGCGTCGCGTGGTACTCCAAGTCGCGCTCGGCGCCGCCTGGCCCGGCGACTCGAAGCAGCCCGCGACGCTGACCGTCTGCTACGATCCTCTTTCGTTCAGACGCGACATCGTAGCCCGCCGCGGCGAAGTCCTCGGTGCGGCGCCCAACGACGTCCGCTCTCTCCGAGCCGAGCAAAGAGCAGGCGGCGGGGTTTGCATCGAGGAAGATACCGTTGGAATCAACGAGCAGGATGCCGTCGTCGACGCCATCGAAGACCGAGCGCAATAGCTGCTCACTCCGGCGGAGTTCCTCTTGAGCCCGATGGAGTAAAAGCGGCGTGGTCAGCGCGGAGGCGGCGATGGCATCGATTTCACCGCCGGCCAGCGCGTGAATCGCTTGCTCGGCTTCTGCAAGTCGCCGACGCAGGTCATCGAGCTCGCTGGCTTCGTTCATCTCGAGTTCATCTCAAATTTACCTTTTCTCAGTGCGCTGGGAGCGGGACGTTCACGCGCAGGTCGCGCGCCCGTTGCAGCAGCACATGCGCGTCGAGCTCCTGAATCATTATCGGGTCCGGCTCCTCACCCGCCGCCACGCAAGCCGCAACCCACACCACGCGCACAAGCCCGGACCCAGGCTGGGCGCCCTCTCGAGGGTTGTGATGGAGCGCCACGGCTTCGATCACTCGAAAGGGCAGTCCCCAAAGACTGAGCAGGTAGGCGCCCACCTCGGCGTGGGTCACGCCAAAGGCGGCGCGCTCAGCTTCGGTACGAGTCACGTTTCGTGCAGTTGAATCGTTCCAGGCGCTGGCCAAGCGTTCGGGCGTGTTGGAGGCCAGCACGAGCTCGCCGAGATCACACACGAGGCCCGCGATGTAAGCCGCGTCAGACAACGCGGGATCGGCCAGAGCGGCGGCCATCTTGGCGATTGCGAAGGACCGTCGCTGCATTTCCTCGACAGAAAATAGGGGTGGTTGAATCTTCTTTCCTACTGTGTCGAATACACCCAAGGCCAAGGCCAAGTTCTTGATTGTCTTGGTGCCCAAGCGAATTACCGCGCTGCGCACGTCGGGAATTTCACGCGATAGAGCAAAGAACGAGGAGTTGGCGAACTGCAGGAGTTTGCTCGCCATTGCCGGGTCTTGGCGCACCACATCGGTAACGGCGTCGGTTGAAACTTGGTCATGCGCGAGGAGCCGGTCCAGCTCCTGATAAACGTGCAACGCCGAGGGTAACCGGTCCACCCCACCGAGCATCGCGCGCAGAGCGGGATCGGCTAGGGTGCGGTGCAGGGCGCCCGTCCGCTCGACGACTTGACGCAGCGTCTTGACGTCGCACGGTTTGGCGAGAAACTGGTGGGCAACGCGCACAACACGCAGCGCGGACGCTTCCTCCGCTTGCCCGGAGAGCACGATACGTACCATGGCCGGCGCGCGCGCCGCCACGGCCGCTAGCAGCGCAGCACCGTCCATGCCGGGCATGCGCATATCCGAGACGATCACATCGAACTGGGTATCGTCGAGCGCCGCGAGCGCCGCCTCGCCACTGTTGACGAAACGGGTCTCCCAACCCCCGCCGCCGATGTGCAGCGAGCGTTCGAGGGCTTCGAGGACGCGCGGTTCGTCGTCCACGAAAAGCACTTTCATTACCGCTCACGTACGGCGGTGGGATCAGTTAGCTTAACTGCAAATACCACCTTGCATCCGCTCCTGACTTAAGAACGCTCGAATTGAGCCGTTGCGTTTCCTGGAGCAACATTCTGGAACCGGCGAAAAGCTTAGCTCTTGCGCCTGTTCGGGACGGTGGGCTCGACCTCGAGGCGGAACTGAGGGCGCGGGATAAAACAATCCGCGTACTGATTGCGCGCGTGGAAGGCCAATTCGCCCGCCCGCACTCGGCAATCGCGGTGTTGGAGCAAAATATCTCGCTCGAGCAAAAGGTACAACGCCGAACCCGAGAGCTCGAACAAAGCCATCAAAGCCTCAGCCAGACACTGAGTGAGCTGAAACTCGCCCAGGCGCACCTGCTGGAAGCCAACAAACTCGAGGCGATTGGTCAATTGGCGGCGGGGGTCGCACACGAGATCAACACTCCCGTGCAATACGTGGCCGACAACGCCGGATTCCTGAAAGAAGCGTTCGAAAAGTTGATGGCCGCGCTCAGCGAGACGTTACGCGTGGCGAGGCAAATCGCCGCGACGAGCCCCGAAGTGGCTCCCCTCCGGGAACTGGACGAACGCCTGGCGGCGCAGGGGATAGCATGGGTCTGCGAGCAGATCCCGCGTGCCATCGACCAATCGATCGAGGGACTCGAGCGCGTCACGACCATCGTCAGTGCGATGAAGGACTTTTCGCACCCGAGCGCGGCCGAGAAGCAATTGACGGACTTGCACGATGCCATCAGAACGACCATCACCATCGCCCGGCACGAGTGGAAATACGTAGCTGAGGTGGAGACACACTTTAGCCCCGATGTCCCTCATGTGCCTTGCTTGCGAAATGAATTCAACCAGGTCATTCTGAATTTGATTGTCAATGCGGCCCACGCGATCGCAGAGCGCACGTCCGGCGGACTGAACGGAAAGGGAACAATTTCCGTCTCCACCGAGCTACGGGGTGAAGAAGTCGAGATTCGCATTCGCGATGACGGCGCGGGGATTCCACCCGCGGTCGCCACGCGCATTTATGACCCGTTTTTCACGACCAAGCCCGTCGGCAAGGGGACCGGGCAGGGACTCGCAATCGCGCGCTCGGTCGTCGTCGATAAGCATTCGGGGTCTATACGCTTCGAGAGCGAACTTGGGCGCGGAACGTGTTTCTACGTTCGACTGCCGATCAGGGCTCGAGCCCCTTTCACTCCTGCAATTACTTGATAGCGCGCATCACATATAGAGTCTAGTGTTCGCGTTCCATGACCGCTTTGCGCAACCGGCGGGTGTTGTTCGTCGACGACGAACCCAACGTTCACGAAGCAATCCAACGTAAGCTCGGAAGCCTGTTCGAAATCTCCGAGGCCCTCGATGGCGCCCGCGCGCTCGAAATCCTGGCGCATGCCGAGGCGCCCTTCGCCGTGATCGTCTCCGACATGCGTATGCCGGGCATGGACGGCGCGGCGTTCCTAGCTCGCGCGCGCGAACTTTGCGAGACCTCGACGCGCCTTCTCCTGACGGGCGATGCGGACCTGAAGTCGGCCATCAATGCCGTGAACGAGGGCCAGATCTTTCGCTTTCTTTGCAAACCGTGCCCTTCTGATGTGCTGCGCGCGGCCCTCGAGTCGGCGGCCGAACAGCACGCGCTGGTCGTGGCCGAGCGCGACATCATGGAGCGCACGCTTTCAGCAGTGGTGAAGACCCTGGGGGACGTACTATCGCTCGCGGCCCCCGAGTTGTTCAACCGGGCCACGTTGGTCAAGGCCTACGTGAGCCATGTGGTGCACAAGCTACAGTTGGAGGGCGGTTGGCAAATCGAGGTTGCCGCTTCGCTGCACACGCTCGGCTTAATCGCCTTACCGGCTGAGCTTGTCCATCGCACCTTGGCTAGCCCCCCCCTGACATTGGAGGAGAAAAAACAGCTCGCCTCGCACCCCGAAACCGCCAAGAGAATCATCGAGGCCATCCCCCGACTCGAAGAGGTTGCCCAGATCGTTCAGCAGCAAGCCGCCGACGCTCCGCACGGCTCCGCATGGATCTGCTCGGGAGCTCGGCTCCTGAAACTGGCGATTCGGATCGAGACTCGCGTCGCGCGCGGCGCCTCGTTGGTGGAGGCAATCGACTCGCTGAGCGCCAACGCCACCGAGGAAGAGCGCCAGTACACGACCGCGTTGCGCACGTTGTATTCCGATTCCGAACAAATGGAGCTCAAAGAGCTTCGCGTGCGTGAACTCCGGCCTGGCATGGTTCTCGACGCGGACGTGATGACTCGTGATGGGGCGTTGGTGCTGCCCAAGGGTCGCGAACTCAGCGCGATTCTGCTCGAGCGGTTACTGCAATTTTCTTCTTCCCGGGGCTTGGGAGAGCCCATTTTCGTGCGCGTCCCGGCCGAGCGGGCGGCGTAGAGGTCGCACCGGGGCGGTTGCGACGCGGTTGTTCGCCGGCGACCTCACCACCCCTATTCGCAATCTCGCCTCGGTCGTATCGATTCTCGAGGCAACTCGAACATCGATGTTCATTGATTCCGAATCAAGTTCCGTGCCCGCGGGGCGCGAGGCGCTTCGGGCGGCTTTGGAGCGGGAGCAAGGCAGCGCTTATGTACTGAGGCCTGACCTGTCGCTCGAATACGTGAACGAAGCCTGGCGACGCTTCGCACTCGAGAACGGTGCGCCCGACTTGGACAGTGGCTGCGAGACGCGCATCCCCATCACTCGCGCCTTCCGGCCCCCCCTCCGGGAGCTGTTCACGACCAAGTTCCAACATGCCCTACAGCGCAACCAAAAATGGAATCACAGCTACGAGTGCTCCAGCCCGGAGGTTTATCGTAAGTTCAACATGCAGGTTCAACCCACCTCGGGGCGTGATGGGTTGATCGTCATCCATTCACTGATCGTGGAGGCGCCCTTGGGGGGCGGTCTGGCGGGGGGAGAGGCCCTCACCGCTCACTACACCGATGCTCGTGGTCTGATCGTTCAATGTTCTTCATGCGGGCGAATTCGGGAGCCCTCGAGCTCGAGCTGGCACTGGGCGCCCGGTCTCGTCGGCGTCGAGCGCGAGAACCTGAGTCACGGTATCTGCCCAACTTGCAACTTTCAGTATTACGGGTAGGCCGATTTGTGCGTACTCAAGACATGGCCGAAACGGACACGGAAGAACGCGGACGTGTCCTGGTCGTGGACGACGAGGAGGGCCTGCGCACCGCGTACGTTCGCATCCTCAGCGCGGCCGGGTTCGAGGTGGACAGCTGCGAGTCCGGCGAAGGTGTCGTCGAGCGCCTTCGACGGGGAGAGCGTTACCTAGTCATCGTCACGGACATGGTGATGACGGGGATGGACGGGGTCGACTTGCTGCCCGTCGTGCGCCAATTCGACCTCGACGTGCCAGTGATTATCCTGACCGGGCGCCCAAGCTTGCGAAGCACGATTGCGGCCGTCGAGCATCACAGCTTTCGCTACCTGGTCAAGCCGGTAACGCCACAAGTGCTCGGCGAAACCGTGCGGGCGGCCGCGGCGACCTATCGGCTCGCAACGCTCAAGCGGCGTGCGCTCGAGGTGTGCGAAAACGAAGGTTGGCGCACCGAAGCGGGTTCCTTGGAGGAACGCTTCGATAGTGCGTTGCAGCAGCTGTTCATGGTCTACCAACCGATTGTCGCGTCAGTGGGAGGCACCTTTGGCTACGAAGCGTTGCTGCGCACGACCGAGCCCGCGTTTCCCAGCCCTGATGCATTCCTCGCGGCCGCAGAGCGCCTGGGGCGAGTTCAGGAACTCGGTCGCGCGATCCGCGGACGCGTGAGCGCACAACTCGCGAACGCGCCGAGCGACAGTGTACTCTTCGTGAATCTGCACGCGAGTGACTTGTCCGACCCCGAGCTGTTCTCGGCGGAGTCCACGCTATCCAGACACGCCGCGCGAATCGTGCTCGAAATTACCGAGCGCAAGTCGCTCGACACGGTAGCGGACATGCCCAAGCGACTGGGCGAGCTACGGAAGCTCGGCTACCGAATTGCCGTCGACGATTTGGGTGCGGGCTACGCGGGCCTCGCGTGCTTCAGCTCACTCGAACCCGAGATCGTGAAGCTCGACATGTCATTGATTCGTGACATCGATACCCAGCCGCGCAAACGCGCACTGGTGGAGTCGATGCTCCGTGTCTGCCAGCGTGACCTTGGAATGCAGGTAGTATGCGAAGGCGTAGAAACAGTCGCCGAAAGGGACGTGCTTCTGACCATGGAACCGGCTTTTTTGCAGGGCTACTTGTTCGCCCGGCCGCTCCGGGAATTCCGCGAACCGGTGGGTCTGCTGCTGCACAGCGAGCAGCGGCTGATTGTCGCCAGCGAAGTGACCTCGCCCTTCGCGATCAAGTCCGCGTAAACCACCGTGGGCCGTGCGCACTGTCGCGGCCAACGGCTCAGAATTGCACCCCTGGCAAGCGTCAGTGCCCTCGACTCCGAGAGATCGAGCACGTCGCGCACTTTTATGCCTCGCCCCGTTGCAGGTTTCGATCAAGTTATAGCTTTTCCACCGCAGAATTGCGCAGGCCGCGGTGCGCACTTGCAGCTCGTCCTCGACCAGTAGAACGGTTCCTGTCCCAGACAACGCGGGCGGGGGACCTCGCCGTCTCTTCCACCGGCACAACCCGATCGGTCGCGGATTGGGCGTCGTAGTTACCCACGTTCCACGCATACCTCAGAACTCTGCGGCAATGACTCCGGACACACGCTGGCAGCATGGCACGTTCCCGTCAGGCCCGCTGCGGCTTTAACGCCGCGTTGGGCCGTCGCCCTTGGGCAGCGCTCGCCGCATTTTGTCGCGCGTGGCCGTGAGACAGCGAGTCTGCAAAGGCGACAACCTCCTATCCCGAGCTTGCGCACCCACAAGTGTGCAATTCGGATGCGCCTGCGTCGAAGGCGAATTAGTTAGGCGGGGAGCGGCAGTGCGCGCAAGGTGCGGGTAGCGCAATTCGCGAGCGAATCGTTTCGCTCGTTGAACTAGGGCGAGCGCGCCGAACTCACGCGGCCCAGCTCGCGACGGCGAGATCAATGACTGGGCTCGCTGCCAGCGCTCCGGGAACATCACGATGAAGACTCTATCCAAGCAAGCACCGCTGACAAAAGTCCTCACCGGAATTCAAGGCTTCGACGAGATCACCAATGGCGGTCTGCCGCGCGGCCGCACCACCTTGGTAATGGGAGGGCCTGGCTGCGGAAAAACCGTCTTTTCATTGCAGCTGTTGGTAAACGGGGTCAACCGGACCAAAGAAGCGGCAATGTTCGTGGCCTTCGAGGAGCGTACCAGCCAAATACTCACCAACGCCGCCACCTTCAATTGGGAGTTCAGCGAGCCAGCCAGGAAAAAGATCTTCTTCTTCGACGCTCAGATTGCGCCGGACACAGTCAAGTCCGGAGAGTTCGACTTGATCGGCATGCTGCACATGCTCAAGATCAAGGCCAAGGAGCTCAAGGCGACTTGTATCGTGTTCGACGGGATCGACGTCTTGCTCGGCTTGCTAGATGACCCCGTGGCGGAGCGGCGTGAGATCTATCGCATCCGGGACTGGTTGGCAGACACGGGGCTCACCGGGGTGATCACGCAGAAGGTCGGGCCGCTCAAGCGCGACCTGCGCTACAACTTCCTTCAGTTCATCGTCGATTGTGTAGTCGTTCTTCGTCACCAAGTGGTCGACGGCTCGGCGTTCCGCAATCTACGGGTAATGAAGTACCGCGGCTCGGGCTTTTACGGTGACGAGTTTCCGATCTCGCTCAGTGCAGAAGGCCTACAACTCAGCAACCGCGGTCCCGCCGAGCTCCGCTACGAGGTATCGGAGGAGCGAGTATCGTCCGGCATTCCGCGGCTCGATGCGATGCTGCGGGGAGGTTACTACCGCGGGAGCAATGTCCTGCTCTCGGGAGCTCCCGGCAGCGCGAAATCCACTTTGGCCGGCCTGTTCGCGGCTGCGGCTTGTAAGCGTGGCGAGCGGACACTCTACGTCAGCTTCGATGAAGGAGCGTCGCAGATCATACGAAACCTTCGCTCGGTCGCGGTCGAACTGGCACCTCATCAAAAGTCTGGTCTGCTCAAGATGTATTCGACGCGCACCCGCGGGCCCAACATCGTCGAGCAGTTCGCGGAGCTACGGGCGACGGTCCGAGCTCACCGCCCGAGCTGCCTGGTCGTTGACCCCCTCTCGGCCCTCGCCACCAAGCTCAGCCATTTGGCGTCGGCCGATGCGGCCCAGCAGTTCTTGGACTTTCTCAAGGGAGAGCGGATCACGGTCGTCAATACATCCCTGATGGACGGCATTAGCACGGACGAGGCAACGGCCACCGGGATCTCCACGATTGCCGACACCTGGATACATCTGTCGTACTTAGTTCAAGACGGCGAGCGCAACCGCGCATTGACGATCGTGAAGTCGCGCGGGACGGGCCATTCGAATCAGGTGCGCGAGCTCAAGCTGTCGGACACAGGGGTGACACTCGCCGATGTGTTCGTCGCGCAAGGCAAGGTGCTCATGGGGGTGGCGCGTTGGGAATGGGAGCAGTACGAGCAAGCGGAGAAAAATCGCACGCAGGTGGCGACGGATTTGAAGCGGCTACAACTCCGGCGCGCCCAAGCCGAGGCGGCGGCGCGGATGCAAGTGGTGCAAACCGAAATGGAAGCGCGCGATGCAGAATTGGCCGTATTGGACCAAGCGACGGGGTCTGCCAGCCAGTTGCTAATGAGCGATCAGGGCGTCCTTCGGCGAATGCGGCACGCAGACGAGGAATCCGCCTTGCCGGACGGCGTGTCACCCACATTCGGAAAGCGCCGGCCCGGGCGTGGTCGCTCGTAATGCCTCCCATCGCCATAAAGAAAGCGAGCTTGGTGCTCCGCCTGTACGTCGCGGGGAGCGCTCCCAACTCGGTACGCGCGATCAGGAACGCCCAGGCAATTTGTGACGCGCACTTTGCCTCGCGCTATGAACTCGAAATCGTCGACCTGCTCGAGCACCCTCAGCGCGCCTTCATCGACGGCATCATCGTAACGCCCACGTTGATTCGGCTCCTGCCGCTCCCAGTTCAAAAAGTAGTAGGGTCACTGAGTGACGCAGAACAGCTCTTGCTCGCGCTGGCGGGCTCGTGAGCAAAGTCGACCTGTCATCGATCGACCAGCTCACGCAGCGCTTGGCCGAGGCCGATGCCACGATTCAAGCGCTGCTTTCCAAAGAAATCGATGCCGTCGTCGATCCGCGGACTAGCAGCCCCCTCCTGCTATCGAACGCACAGACGGCGCTTCGCGAGAGCGAGAAAGGTCTGCGCAAGAGCGAAGAGCAGTATCGGCAAATCGTCGAGGCCACCTCCGACGGCATCGTCAAGACGGACCCGACGACACATGTCGTTTTCGCAAACCGACGCTTCACGGAGATGCTCGGTTACGAGGCAAATGAAGTCGTCGGCTCGAGTCTGTTCAATTTGATGGGAGAACACGATCAACGTGCGCTTCTGCAGTCGAGGCGGGAACTTGGCGCGGTCAAAGATGCGATGGACATCGAGCTCCGTCACAAGAGCGGGAGCGATGTCTCGGTGAGTGTGGCCGAAACGCTGCTCTCGAACGAGGCCGGTGAGCACTTGGGCTACTTACTGGTGGTTCGGGACGTGACCGAACAAAAGAAGCTTCAATCGCAACTGTTGGTCAGCGATCGAATGGCCTCGGTCGGCACGCTCGCGGCGGGTGTAGCCCACGAAATCAACAACCCGCTGGCCGCGGTCATCGCCAATCTCGACTACATTGCCGAGCAACGCGGCCGTCTTGCCGCCGGCGTGCATCCGATTCAGGCTTACGACTCGTTCCTGAGCGAGATCTTGGCCCCTCTCGAAGACGCTGCAGACGCGGCGCGAAGGGTGAGGCTGATTGTCCGTGATCTAAAGGTGTTCTCACGGTCCCCGGAAGAAGAGCCCAGGGGGCCCATCTCCGTGATCAAAGTCCTCGACTCGGCAGTACGAATGGCGTGGAACGAACTCCGCCATCGGGCGCGGCTGGTCAAAGACTACGAGCCCGTCCCTGCCGTGGAGGTGAACGAAGCCCGCCTCGTTCAAGTGTTCCTCAACCTTCTCGTCAATTCCACTCAGGCGCTGCCTGAGGGAAGCGCAGAGCGCAACCAGGTGAGCATCAGCACACGCGTCTCCGGCGACCGGGTCGTCGTCGAGGTGAGCGACACCGGCGGCGGGATCGAACCGTCAATCATCAGCCGGATATTCGATCCGTTTTTCACCACGAAGGCCGTAGGCGTGGGCACCGGCCTCGGCTTGGCCATCTGTCGGCGCCTAGTAACCGACATGGGCGGTGAGCTGAGCGTTCGAAGCGAGCTGGGGGAAGGCACGATTTTTCGCGTCGCGCTACCGATTGCCAGCCACATACCGAGCCTCATTCCGCCATCGCGTCGGGAAGCAACCGCGAACAATCGGCGAGCTAAAATCCTCGTGGTGGACGACGAGGAGCTCATCCTTCGCGCGGTGGAGCGGATCCTATCGAAGGATCACGATATCGTCGCTACACTATCCGCGAGCGATGCGCTCGCCCGGTGCGCCAGGGGAGACAATTTCGATCTCATCTTGTGTGATTTGATGATGCCCGACAAAACGGGCATGGACCTATATCTCGAGTTGGAAAGCGTGTCTCCCACGCAGCAGGAGCACATCGTATTCCTCACGGGGGGCGCCTTCACCCCCAAAGCCCGAGATTTTTTGGCCGCGACGCCCGTCGAACATATCGAGAAGCCATTCGAGGCCAGCAATCTGAGAGCCTTCGTCCAGCGCTACTTGCGGGCGCAAGCCGGGTCGAATTCGGCGTCCCCCGAGCCATAGTTTGTTAAGTTGGCTCCGACGTCGAGGCTCACCCGGCGAGCGAATTCGAAAGTCTTTCAACGATAGGCACCTGTGGAATCCCTTCGACTGACCGCAAGGCAAGCTCACTCGGCTCTCACTGACGAAGCCGCGGCCGTTGCGGAGCTCGCCGCCCAGTTGGATGCCTCGCACGCGAGCGTGGTGCTGTTTTTCTGTTCGCCCCACTATGAGCTTTCAAAGCTGGCGCGCGCGCTCTCCGCCGCGTTCCCCGTGCCGATCGCCGGTTGCACCACCGCCGGACAAATTGGCGCGAGCGGCTACGTGGATGGCGGCATCACGGCCGTGAGTCTGTCGAGTTCCGAGCTGCGCGCAACGCCCTACCTCATCTCTTCCCTCGCTGATTCTCGGCAGGCCACTGAAGTTGGCTATCGAGTCGCGGTAGACTTAGCGCGCAGCTCCTCCTCGAAAGGCTTTGGTCTGCTACTCATCGACGGCCTCTCCAACGCAGAGGAACGCACGACGGCGGCGCTGTTCGAAGCCCTCGGCGACGTCCCAATTGTCGGCGGGTCCGCCGCTGATGACCTCACGAACACCGAAGCTTCGGTCTACTACGACGGCGAATTCTTGAACGCGGCCGCCGTTTTCGTGATGTGCGATACGACGCTCCCGATTGCGGCGTTCAAAGTCCAGCACGTGGTCCCCGGCGCTCGAAAACTCGTGATCACCGAGGCCGACGCTGAACAACGGGTCGTGTTCGAAATCAACGGCAAGCCCGCAGCACGTGAGTACGCCGCCCAGATCGGAATCGACCCCACCGAGCTCGATCCCTTCATCTGCGCGGAGCACCCGCTGCTCCTGACCATTGCGGGCGAGCATTTCGTGCGCGGGGTCCGCGCCGTCAACCCGGACGAGAGCCTGTCCTTCTATTGCGCCATCGAAGCCGGTCTAGTGTTGACGCTCGGTGAGCGCGGCTCGCCGCTCGAGGCGTTGCGCGCAGGCTTCGAAAGTGTCGCCAAGCGCGTTCCCGAGCCTATCGTCGTACTGGGCTTCGATTGCTTTTCCCGCCGCCGCGAATTCGAGCGTCGCGGCGAGGAGGCCGCGGTCGGCGCCTTTCTCGCAGACCACAAGGTCGTCGGCTTCTGCACCTATGGCGAGCAATTCGATGCCCAGCATGTGAATCAAACCTTCACCGCCGTTGCCTTGGGCAGGAACGACAAGTAGTCGATGCTCGCGAGTCGGGGTCTTTCCAGATTGCTCGGCAGTGCTCTGTTACTCGCGTGCAATGGCAAGTCGCTCGACGCGCAGAACGGCGGTGGCATGGGCGCGGGCGCGGGCGGAGTTGGAGGCGCAACCAACCAGCTCGACCTCGGCGCGGGTTCGGCAGGCTCCGGCGCCGAGTCTGGCTCGCGCGCGGCCTGCCCTGAGTGTCCCGCGGCCCTCGACGTTCAGCTTTGCTGCGCGGAAGTTTGCGGCTACCTGAACACGGAGAGCGGCGAGTGCGTTCCTTCGATCGCGGGTTCGCAAGTGTTGCCGATCGTCGCGGCGCCCGATGGCGTGCTCTGTGGGGCCCGGTGGATGTGCGCGAATGGCGAAGGCTGTCCAACGCAGCTGCCCGCCGAAGGTAGTGCTTGCCGCGAAGACGTGCATTGTAACTACTGCGTTCCGCGAGCCATCCCACGAATGATGCGCTGTCTGGAGGGCGCGTGGGTCACGATCGGGCCCAACCCGCCCTGTGGCTACGTGATCGATCCTGTGCGCTGACGGTCGTCAAGACGAATGGGGGGTTTATGGAACGTCACCGACGTTGCGGGGAGCCTTCCTAGCCTTCTGGAAAGCTCTCGAGCAAGGTGTGAGCGTCGCGCGCGTCGCCTAGATCTCAAAGGGGCGGATCGGTGTCGAGGCCCTGAAATGGCAGCGCCAGCTCCTGCCAGAGGGGACGCAAATCGATGCCGGCGAGCTGAGGATTGCCGCGCAGTATCCGCTCTTGCTGCCTGAGCCAATTGATCGCATCCGGGCGACCTTTGGGGCTGCGCGCGAGCTGGCGCAGGGTCTTGCCCTTGAACTGCGGGATAGGCTCGTCGAGCGTCGCACGGATCTTCGTGAGCACGACGTTGTGAAACTGCGCGGCGAGCTCGGGCGGAAGCTCGAGCGGTTGTGGCGTCGGACTCGCTCTACCCGATTTTCGCGGGCCTGCGCGCAGCGCGTGCTCGACGTCCTCGTGGGCTTCGAGGCTGCGCTCGGCGGCATCCCCCAGCAGCCCTTCGAGGCGTTGCTGAACGGCTTTCAGCCGCTTTCGAGAATTGACCTGGGCGCGGAGCCTCCTGGGAGAAAGCTCGAAGCGAGCGAGCAAAGTGCCTGCGTCGTCCACCCAGGAGTAGCTGCCGTCCCCGTTTTCGAGGAACTCTCGTTGGAGCGTGGCGACGACGCGCGCGTGATCTCGAATGTGATAGTGGCCCGTCACCAGCGCGAGCGGATCGCCACTCGTGTTCAACAGCTGCGGGAGCGGGGGTCTTTCTCGCAGTTCGAGGATCCCGGCAACCAGCGGGAGAGTGAGGTCTGCGGCGGAGCGCTTCCATTCTTGCTCATCGCTGAGCCGGGGCATGGCATCACGAAGGGCCGCAACGAGTGGCTGGAGTGACGGCGCCACCAAAGCGGGCACATGCGCGAGACCACCCTCCAGGGTGATCGTCCCCGCTTGGTCCTTACAGAGCCAACCCAGCAGGAGATCCCCTATCCCGAGCTGGCGCGTCGCGGCTCGCTCGCTGACCTGGAGTTTCTGCGCCTTGAGCAGGTCGAAGACCTCGAGACCGCGATCCAGGTGGATGCGGTCCACGCGAAGCACGCTAAACCCGCCGTTGTGGATGCTCTGGATGAAGGAGCGAGCGTCCGGTTGAAGTGACTTGGCCTGGGGCGAGCGTTCGAACCTCGTGAGTACGGTCGTACCGTCTTCAGCGCGAAGACCAAACGTCGCATAGGCCGCGAGCAGATTGTGCTCGTTCGGCGAGGGCTTGGCCGCGTCCGGGTTGGAAAAGTCTCCGAGCCGTCGTACCTCTCGCAAGGCGAGGTCGATCAAGCCTTCTTTCATCGCGCTGCGCAGCAGGGCGTCGCGGAGCGCAGCCGCGGGCGGCAGTTTTTGCTCGTGCTCGCCTTCGTACTCGGTCGCGTGCGGTAGGAGCTCGGGGCGATCCGGAACGCCCGCAACGAATACGATGCCGTGCCGCTGCCCCGCGTAAGCGTCCATGACGTAATCGAACCAATAGCGCGGCGACAAACCAAACTTCAGGTAGTGTTTGATTATCTCCTCGGGTTCGTGGCGACTCGCCCTGGCCTTGTCTTTCTGCCGTCGTCGCGCTTGCTCCTTGCTGCTCAGCTTGCTCGACTTGACCGCACTGGACTTGGCGGGAGTGGGAGGTTTGGAGGGGCCCTGCTGCTCGGCCACGATGCGGGCGAGGTGTTGCAGCCAGTCCTCTTCGCTCGCTTGCAACAGATACGGAGAGTCGGCGATGAAAAAGCTGTCGTCGAACCGCATCAGCCGCATCAAGCCGAAGTCACCAGAGCGCAAGAACGGACCGGTCAATTGCACGGTCGCGGCGCCCCCCCCGCGCACGAACTCGATCTCCGCGGCGTGATCGCTCGCACTTTTGACGCGACAGAGCTCGAACCGCGAATCAGCCAAACTCTGCGCCATGCTCTGGAGGCGAGCGCGCGACGGGTCGCGGAGGAGCATGCGCGCGAGCACGGAATAGGGCGTCTCGTTGGCGATGCCTTGCGGCACCGAACTCAGCACGAACTGCATCGAGAACGAGTCGTACACCGGACTCTGCGGTGGGCCGCCCGGCATGTATTCCTCCTCCACTTCGTCGTGAAAGCGCGCCAAGCCCGCAAACGGGAGCGTACCGAGCAGGCGCGTCGCGGCGCGCGCAACGACCAAGTAGTGAGCGAAGAACGGCGCCACCTCCGCCGCCACCGCAGGCTCGTTCACCGCGGCTGCCTGCTCGCGCAGCATGGCTTCGATCGACCCGTGCGGGATGAGCTCATCCAGCGAGACAGAGCGCGCGAGCTGGAGCGCGATCGGCGCAAACGTGATGGGCGACGTCATGCCCGGAGCCTAAGCCAAACGCGGCCGCAGAGGGAGACGGGGGTGCTCCGCCACCTACCCCCGATAATGCCTCACATCCGTCACCTTGCGCATATTGGCGGCATGGTGCTCCAACCCCCGCTGCCGCACGCCAAAGCGATTGGCCAGGCCGAACACGCGCGGTAGGTGCTTCCAGAAGGGGCCCTTCCAGCCGAGGGCTTTGAAGGCACCCTTCATCATCGCGTTCATGGCGGGGCTCACGACCGTCTCCGCGTTGGTCATCCAATTCGGGTGCACTTGCGCGGCGGCCATGAGGGCTTGGTAGAGCTCGTTGAGGTCGAGCTCGGGGGAGAGGAACCAGGAGGGGAGAAAGAGCGGGTCGTCTTCCGCGAACCAGCCCATGTCTTTGCATTGGCGTTCGAGGGGCGTGCCCGAGTAAACGCGGATGCCGGTGGAGAAGAGGACCATGTCGGTGGGGGCGATGTGCTCTTCGCAGAAGGCGAGCGTTTCGCGCACCGTGTCCATGGTTTCACCCGGCGCGCCGAGCATGAAAAACCAGTATGTGGGGAGGCCGCCCTCGCGTAGGGCTTGCGCCGCGCGGATCACGGAGTGTTTTTGGAAGCCTTTGCGGAGCGTTTTGAGCGTCACTTCGGACGCGCTCTCGGGCGTGCACATCACGCTTTTGAAGCCCGCGCGTTTCATGGCACTGACGAGCTCGGGGGTTACGCCAGCGGGGTTCAGGCCCATGGTCGAGAGTTCCACACCCGGCAGGGGGCGGCGCTCGAGCTCTTCGCAGATCGCGCGGGCGTGGGAGAGGGGCAGGTTGAAGGTGGAGTCGACGAAGTCGATGGCGCGCACGCCGTGTTTTTTCACGGCTTCGTGCATCTCGTCGACGACTTCGACCGCGTTGCGGAGGCGGTAAGCGTGGCCTTCGATGTTGTTGTACACGCAGTACGAGCACTTGAGTGCGCAGCCGCGCTTGGTTTGAATCGAGTACGGGCTGCCGTGCGCGGCGTACTGTTTGAGGTCGATCCAGCGCCACGCTTCACTGCGGGGTGATTCGGCAAAATCGTGCACGAGCGCGCGGCCCGCGGGGGGTTCGCCGCGCGCGAGGCGCCCCGTGTCGAGGATGGGCAGGGCCTTCGCGCTGCCCTTCCCCGGTTCGAGCAGGCCCCGCACGCGATTCAGCGGCGTGCCCTGTTCGAGCGCGCGCAAGAAGTCGGGCAACGCTTCTTCACCCTCACCCACGAGCGCGTAGTCCGCCTCCAAGAACGCGAACGTATCCGCCGGCGAAACGTTGACCGCGCTCCCCCCCACCACGATCTTGGCCCGCGTCGACGCCGCACGCACCGATCGCACCACTTGGTCGCGGATCTCGGTCAGGTAAAAGTGCGGCACTTCGAAGTTGCAGTTGTCGATATTGCGGATACTCAGCCCCACGATATCCGGATCGCATTTGCGCACGCGGTTCAGCGTCTCGCGCGCCGCGTCGGAGGCGAACATCAGGTCGAGTACCTCGACCTCGTGCCCCGCCCCGGCAAGCCCGCTCGCGACGGTGCACAACCCCAGCGGCAGCGCCGGCCAGGGCATGCGCTCGCGGTTCGAGTTGACGAGAAGGACCTTCACTGCGCCCGATACTAGCGCCTGGCCGCCACCCCGCGCACAAACCAGCGCGATTCATCCGCCCCCGAGCTCACAAAAGCGCATAAAAATCGCGCGCGCCCGCGCGGCCCGTGCGCTGGCTAGCCTTTGCGCCACACTGGCTTGACAAGCCGCGCCCCGATCGAAAGGATACGACCCCTAAATTCTACGGATGTCACAATTCCGGAAGTACGCGCTCGTAGCTCAGCCGGATAGAGCAGCGGGTTTCTAACCCGCCGGTCAGGGGTTCGAGTCCCTTCGGGCGTGCCAAAGTCGAACAGAGTTTGCTTCATCGCCGCGAAGCAAACTCTGTTCTGCGCGGCTCGCCGTTCATCATCCGCGATCCGCGCGCGCTAGCGCTTCGAGCCGGTTCGCCCGAGTCCGTTCGCCACGCGACGCCGACGTGTTGCAGAATCCGACGGATTCGCAGTCTGCAACAACGATTGGAGCTCGCGCTCCGCACTCCGCTCCGTTCGCACGCGACCAGCGCACGCAAGCGGCGGGATTTCGTCGCGGCACGCCGCTTGCTCTCCGCCGCCGCAGTGCCTCGCTCGAAGTCGCGAATTTTCGTTTGGAACGGTGGCGATCGCCTGACCTGTGACGGCGTGGCGGTGGGCCTCCTGCGCGACAACGTGGAGCGCTTTTTCGTCCGTCACGAGCGGCGTACACCGCTGGTGCACCTGCACGCACTAGCCGACATCGCGTGGAAGCAATGGCCCGCCCACCTCGTCCCGAGCGAACTATGCGCCGAACTGAACGCAGGCTGGGATCAGGTTTGGCGCGTCCCCATCCGCGAAATGGTGATGAGCGACGGCACCAAAGCGCTGCTGCGCACGCAGCTCGGGCCCTTTCCGCAATCGAGTGAAGTCGCCAGCTGGCTCCAGCGCCAGAGCGCGATCGGCCCGCGCTGCAAAACGGTGGGCGAACTGATCGCCAACCTCGTGCACGAACTCTTCGCCCTCGGCGCCCGCGCCCAACCGGGGGACGTGCTGTGCTGCGCCACCGCACAAATGCTAGACGATCCAAGCGCTTTCAGCGAAGCCCGCACCGCCGCACTCGGCCCATCCGGACCCTACCGGCATTAGCCCTCTGCGCCTGCCTCGGACTATGGGCTCAGCACAGCTGTTCGACAGAGCTTCACTGTTTGCCCGCAGCCTGGCGGACAAATGTACTGTGCGCGCACAGCATGCTTTCAGCACGCGACCGCGCGACCACGATCCTACGGACGAAGTACACTCTGCGCGCACGGTATGTTTCAGCGAGGGACCACACGACCGTGATCCTGCGGACCCAACATACTCTGCGCGCACAGTATGTTTCGGGACACCGTGCGACCACGCGACCACGCGACCACGCGACCACGATCCTAAGGACGAAATACACTCTGCGCGCACAGTATGTTTTCGGCGAGTGGTCACGGGATCGCGGACAGAAGGTGGCTCGCGGGCAAATGTGCTTCGTGCACAAAGTATAATTTCGGGTGCGAGACCTAGCTGCGCGTAGCTCAGGGCAAGTTCGCTGAGCGCTAGGCGCCTGCTGACCCGAAAGATGCTGTGCATGCACAGTGCCTTTCGGGCACGCGAGAACCGCTGCGGGTCCAACAGTGCTGTGCGTGCGTGCCTGAGCGCTTGCGAGCCAGCGCCTCCGGGCGAGCGTGCCTACGAAGACCTCAGTTCGCGAGCAAGACGTCGACGCGGCGATCTTTGGACCAACCGGTTTCGTCGCCGCCACTCGCGTCCAGCTCGCCGCGCGAGGAGGTCGTCATTTGGGCGGGGTCGAGGCGGTTCTTGGCCAGTGCTTTCTGAATGCTGTCCGCGCGGCGGCCGGCGAGCACGAAGTTGTATTCTTCGTCACCACGTGGGTCGGCGTGGCCTACGAGCTTCATCCCGCGGCCTTTGAGCGGGCCGGTGGAGAAGCACTGAGCGAGCTGCGAGACGATGCCCGCTTCACGCGTGCGAAGGCCGGCCGAGTTGTATTCGAAGAAGGCGTCCGACTGGGAGAGGCCACACGCTTTCAGGATGTCGTCGGCGACGGCAACGCGCGCGGCGGGCTCCTTGTCGGCGGTGATGGTGGGGGCGACGGCGCGCGCGGCAGGTGTTGCCACAGGCGCGTTTGCCTCCGGTGGTGTGGACGCGCACGCCGCACAACAAACGATCAACGCACCGATAGATACGAAATGGGAAGCTCGCATGTTCAACTCCTGGTCCGGCCCATTGAGCAACCCGTATGCCACGAGTTTATGCCAGTGCGAATGGTGTTTTCCACGCCTGGCGTGTGATAGCCAATTCGCAAAATGCGACACTGCTCGTCGCTGAATGCTTCCGGTTGATTGCGGACCAGCCGTCGCGCGCTCTATCTAACTTGCCGGTCGCGTCCGTCACGGCGCCGGTCAGGCGCTCGACCGCGGTCGGGAAGTAACTCATCTGGGGCCGGCGTTGGCTTGGATACTTGCTTGCAAAGTCGCGGTGCTATCCGGGGTGTAGGCGTAGGGCGGGGTGAATGCGGTGCCGGACCCGGTGGTGTTGCCAGTGCTGCCGGGGAACGTGTTGCCTTTAGAAACCAAGCCGACGGCACCCGCGGTGACCTGGAACGGCTCTTTGACGCCGCTGTAAATCGTGTTCTCGACCAGCAGCGCTGCGCCTTGGCCGGCATTGCTGCAGTAGCTGTTGCCGGCGGCGGTGAACAAGTTGTTGAACAGGTGAATTTTGCCTGCGCGTGAGCGTGGCATGCGCTGGTTCACGTTGTCCGCCCACCAGTTGTGATGCCAAGTGATGTTCAAATGGCCCACGTCCCCCGCGACGTTGTCGGCCCCACCGATCAAGTTCGAGAAGCGGTGTCCGGACGCGCCCGTCGAGTCGTTGCCTGTGTTGTCGGTGCGCGCGGTGTAGTGGAACTTGGTCCACGACACGGTCACGAAGTCTGCACCTTGTGTGATGTCTAGGTTTCCGTCCGTGCCGTCGGAGACGTCGCAGTGGTCGAACCAAATGTGGTGCGCGTCATCGCGCACGGACACTGCGTCATTGCCCGAGGAGCAGCCGACGGCTGAATCGTAGTCTGGGTCCAAGGCGCAGTTGCCCACGCCGTAACCTACGATGTTCACGTTGCGAATGATTACGTTCGCCGACCCACTCAGGCTCAAGCTGCCGCGGATCTCGGCGCCGCATAGACCCACGATCGTCTTGTTCGATCCGATTTTGATCTTGCCCGGCGCAAGTTTGCCCGTGACGTAGATCACTTTTGCGGCGGTGCCTGACACCGCGGTCGTGAACGCCGCCAGCGTTGACACGATTTGCGGCGCGGCGGTGCCGCCGCCTGTCGTCGTGGTGACGCCCATGCCCGATTGCGCGGCCCAGCCGACGAGCGCGCTTGCCGCCGGTGGAGTCATGCAATCACCCGTACCGCCGCCGCCAGCTCCCGCGACGCCGCTCGTGCCACCTTTGCCTGCGGAACCCGGCGAACCGCTTGCGCCGCCGGTGCTCGGCGCCCCACCGGTGGCTGGCGCTCCACCGGTGGCTAGCGCTCCACCGGTGGCTGGCGCTCCACCGGTGGAGTGGGCGCCGCCTGCGCTGGTCGATCCGCCGGCGCTTGGCGCGCCGCTCGTCCCCGGCGCGCCGCCCGCGCTGGGCGAGCCGCTCGCGCCCAGTGCGCCGCTCGCGCCCAGTGCGTCGCTCCGCGAGCCCGCTGCGCCCGCCGCACTCGTAGAGTCACCCTTGTCGTCCGATGTGGACCCGCACGCAGGCGCGAGGTTCAGCAAGCTGGCCCCCAGCGCGATTGTGAGGAAACGCTGGAGCACAGTGTGTGCAGACGACGGAGCTTGCATGGCTCGATAGTCGCCCGAGCCGATTCAGACCCGCCATGTTTCTCAGATTTCAGACCCAGGCAAAAGTTTCGGGCGGGCGGCCTGCGGGTGGGCCTCGAACCTGCGGGACGCCGTCCAGTGCGACGCAAAGCGGCCCAGTGCGACGCAAAGCGGCCCAGTGCGACGCAAAGCGGCCCAGTGCGACGGAAGCGGCCCAGTGCGACGCAAAGCGGCCCAGTGCGACGCAAAGCGGCCCAGTGCGACGGATAGCGGCGCGAAATCTTACTTCGCGCGCAAAGCATATTTCTCTCGCGGGACGGCTGTCCCCGCCCCCCAACGGCGGCCCAGTGCCACGCAAGGTCCCAAGTGCGATCCTTCTGCGGGCTGGAGAGCTCGATCGGCGTACGGTCGGCGACCCGCAGCAGCGCGAAATCATACTTCGCGCGCAAAGCATATTTCTCGCGCGAGATGGCGGTCCGCGCCCCCAACGGCGGCCTAGTGCCACGCAAGGCGGCGCGAGAATCTTACTTCGCGCGCAAAGCATATTTCTCGCGCGAGACGGCGACCGCGCCCCCAACGGCGGATCAGTGTGACGCAGGGCGGGTCAAAGCGACCGGAAGGCCTGTTGCGCGTGCGAATCGTCGCGGGGGCGTGAAGGTTCGAAACGGGCAGCGACTCTCAGCCGGCATGCGGAGTTGGGTCTCCGGCGTCAGCGGCATGCTCCAGTGCCCCAGCGGGCTACGCGACGTGCGGTGCGCGCCACGCCCGCTTGCCAAAGCCCTCGCTCGATCTCGTCCTACCGCTCGCTCACTCGCTACGCGCCTACCCGAATAGGAAACATCAAGTGTAGCCGCACGCTCATCGTGATTCGATTGTTGGCGGGCGGTGTGCGGCCGCGGCGTGCGCGGTTGGCGTGCAGGCATGGCCGGTGTGCGGCCGCGGCGTGCGCGGTTGGCGTGCAGGCATGGCCGGTGTGCGGCGGCTCGAGGCGTGCGGCGGCTCGAGACGTGCGGCGTTAGACGAGCCGCTCGTCCCCGGCGCACCGGCAGCGCTTGCGGCGCGGACCACAGTCGGCGCCCACTCTGCGCGGCGTCTCCATTGCGGTGCGACCAAAGGGTGCGGTGCGACCAAAGGGTGCGGTGCGACCAAAGGGTGCGGTGCGACCAAAGGTGTACGGATGAGGCACGTAAACCATGCGTCCGAAGCTGTCAGGGCTTCGCGGTCACCTCAGCGCTTCCTGACGAACTCTCCAGCCTCGAACGACACTTTCGGGTGGACGACGGGCCATCGCCGTGTATGGTCGGGCCATGAGGGTGTTCCTTGGGGCGGCAGTTGCGGTGGTGTGTTTCGGAGTGGCGAACTGCGGTTCCCCCACGCGCGATTTCGGTCCTCAAAACGGTGGTGGGGCGAGCGGCGGCAGCGGTGGCCCAGCTACGTCGCTGGGCGGCAGCGGCGGCCGGAGCGCAGCGGGCGGCGCGGGCGGCGCGGGCGTAGCCGGAACGCGGCAAGATGGAGGAGCGGCTGGAACTGATGAGTCGGACGCAGGGGCGGGAGAGGCCGGTCAAGGAGCGGCTGGTGCACCTGAAGTTGCACCCCTCGCGTGCACTGCGAGCGAATATCACGATGGCGCCTCTTGCCGCACTCTGACGGTGTGCAGGGCGAGCGAATTCGAGCAGAGTCCAGCCAAGCCAGATCAAGATCGCGTGTGCGCCAAGCTCACCCAGTGCAGCACGGAAGAGTTCGAGAAAGCGGCGCCAACCAGCACGACGAATCGCGAGTGTAGCTCGCTTTCCCTTTGCGGGGCGGGCACGTTCGTCAGCGGCAAGCCAAACGCCACCAGCGATCGTCAGTGCAGTGCGTGTCCCGCGAGCACGTTCAGCAGTACGCTGAACGCGGTCGCATGCAGCGCGTGGTCTACTTGCAAATCAGGTCAGACTGAAAGCGTCGCTCCGAACGCTACGTCCGATCGGGTTTGCTCCGCGTGCGGTAGCGGGAAATACGAGAGCAATGGGCAGTGTCTGCCGCTCACGATCTGCAAGACGAACGAGTACGAAGCAATGCCGGCTACTGCCACCTCGGACCGCAAATGCTCGGGCTTGACCGTGTGCCAAGCGGGTAGCCGGCAGACCGCTGCCCCAACCGCCACGACCGACCGTCAGTGCGCTGCTTGCAGCTCGGGGACCTACAGCTCACAGACGAACGCCACGTCCTGCTCTATTTGGACCAGCTGCACGGCGAGTCAATACGAGTCAACGGCCCCCAGCTTGGTCGGAGATCGCGTCTGCACCGCGCTGACCAGCTGTGCCGCTGGCACGCGCATCAAAACCCCCGCCACCGCCACGAGCGATAGGGTCTGTCAGGCTTGCGCCAGCGGAACCTTCACGGCAGCGGCCAATCTCAGCACCTGCAGCGACTGGTCCAACTGCGCGCCGGGCTACTCCGCCGTGGCCGGGAGTGACACGAAAGATCGAACCTGCAACGCGTGCGCATCCGGCTTCTTCTCGACTACGGCCAACGCGGGCTCATGCACGGCGTGGAAGACTTGCACGAGCAGCCAAAACCTGACCAAGGCGGGCACGGCGACGAGCGACGCCGTGTGCACTGACAAGCCGATTTGCAGCACGGCCGTCGACCGCGCGTGCACGGTCGATTGCCCATGCGCGTCGGGAATCGGTGTGTGCACGGCCAGCACGCAGTGCACGACTGGACTATCTTGCGTGGTAGGGGGAGCCAAGAAGGTCGGTCGTAGCGGCAACACCTGCCTTGCAAGCCACTGCGACAACGACAAGAAGGACGTAGACGAAACCAGCGTTGACTGCGGTGGAGTGTGCGGCTGCCGTGCCACGTACGAAGTCGTCAGCTACAAGAGCATCCCATCGGGCGCCGCCATGAGCGGGCTCAATGGGATGAGCGGTGATGGCTCGCGCTTCGCAGCTACGTTATCGCGCGGCGGAACCGCGTACCCCGCTTCGGTCGCCGCGGATGGCACGGTAACCGAGCTCGCGGCCTATGGGTCGTATGGCTACGGGCTCGCGGTCAGCGCCGATGGCAACGTCGTCGTCGGTGAAATGGGCTGTTCGAATCCGCCCACGTGCAGCGATCACAGCACCACCGAAGTCAAATGGGTCGGCACCGCGGCGCCGCAAGTCGTTCTTTACAACGGGGCCGCCCGCTATTTATCGACCAGCGGAACGTACATCGGCGGCTACGCATACAACGCCACTCTCGATCGACAATGCGGGTTTCTCATCAACGGCAACGCGCTGAACGAGGTGTGCGAACTGCGGTCCGTGTCGGGCATGAGCAAAGACGGCAAATACCTCAGCGGAGAAATCCCCGATGCAAGTGGGGGTGGCGTCGGATTGTGGTACGCGCCGACGCGCGTAGTCACCAAGCTGAGCAACCCGGCATGGATCAGCACCTCAATCACGGCGACCAACGGCACCGCGCCGGTCGTGATTGGGCAAGGCTACCTTGCGGCCAAGGACCTTCAGGTCGGGTATCGCTGGAAAGGCGGGCAATTCACCGAACTCGGCGTCCTGAGCGGGACGACGACTTCGGATCCCAGTGCCGTATCCAACGACGGGAGCACCGTCGTGGGCACGGTGGGGCCTTTCGAAGTCCAACAGGCCTTCATTTGGACAGATGCCGACAAGCTCAGAACCATCGTCGATGAGCTGAAGGCTCGCGGCTACGAACCGCCGAGTGACCTGTTGATCAAATACCCGAAGTTCATTTCCGAAGACGGCAAGACGATCGTGGGCGTCGAGATCATCAACCCGCCCACGTTCTGGCGCGTCGTTCTGAATTGAGGACCGGCCGCTCGCGAACCTGAAGCGCGTCCGCATTCGCGTCGAGGCCAAGGGCCCTGCAATCAAGGCCGACCGCCCCGCGACCCGCGTCTGGAGCTCGCGTCGAACCCCTGACAAAGCTCCGCCCCTCGCCGCTGGCTGCGCGCGAAGGGCGGTTCTTTACGTCAGCCGATCAGGGCGTCGGGAAGTTGCCGCTGAGTGCGAGCAGCGAGAGCAGACCGACGGTGGACGGGAAGTACGTGTGATTGTAGTCCCCGCTCTCCATGATATCCAAGAGCGCACGGAACGCGCGATCGCGCATGACCGTGTTGCCCATGGCCATCGCACCGACGCCCATCGGGCCGATGTAAGAGCCCTGGTTGCTTACCTTCTTTGCGTTCGTGTGCACGAGACCGCTGGTCTTGTACCAACCGGCTTTCATCAGGTCGATGCTCGCGCCCGCGTCGTACTTGCTCGCGAACAGGTCGACGATTGCCTTGAGTCCAGTGGTGTTGCCGCCGCCGAGGCAAGCGTCCATGCCCAAGCGCCACGGTACGCGCGCGGCGTCGTAGCCCATGGCGCCGTTGTTCCCGTCTTGGATATCACTCGTCACTTGCGCACTACCCGCTCCAGACGGCTTGCCGCTCGACTTGTCCGCCCAGTCCGTCGGAATGCCGCTCGTGGTACCGGTGATATTGGCGTTGACCAAGGTGTAGTTGGCGTTGACGGCACCCGAGAGGCCCGCCAACTTCCGCATCCAAGCTGGCGCAAAGTACGAGGCGTTGTACGGCGCATCATGGAAGCTGCTTCCACCAGTGATGACACTGCTCACGAGGTCTTTGCTCGCGATGTTGGCCGCCATGTCATCGGAGAGTGACTTGTAGGTCTTGTTCCCAACCATTCCGCCCGGCCATTGCACGTTCGCCATCAAGTAGGCGTATGCGATGTCCAAGTCGGCGTCGCTGGCAGAACCGCTTTGGCCGTTCTTCCAATTCATCAGGCCGCCGCTGCTATTGCTGGTCACGTAGCCCGAGAACTGGTCGAACGCCGCCTTGTCGCCCATGGCTGCGGCGATCATCATGCCGTAACCCATGGCTTCCGAGGTGGTGTCGTTGTTCTGCTCGGGAGCTACGATTTTGCTGCCTTGGACGAAGGTCTTGGTCCAGTTCGCGTAAACTTTCGCAATCGTAGAGCTAAACTTCGCCGCGTTCGTCGCCGGCATGCACGTGCCGACCGCCGCGTTTTGCGGGAAGGGTTTCGCGGGTGAGCCGTTCGAAGGCGTCGGCGTCGTACCGGTGCTCACGCAATCACCGGTGACGAATTCCACGTCGTCGACCCAGATGTCGAACGCGAGGCCCATTTGAAACGGCGGATAGGTCGCGCCCTTCGCGGGATAGGCTCCGCTGTAGTCTTTGGCTTGGTTGAACTGGAACTGCAGCTTGAGCAGATTCGATGGCACGCTCTCACGTTGAGTCGCGTTCAAGTTGCTCGGCAGTGACAGCGGGTAGAGATCGCGATCGAAGCAGTAGGTGAACGTCTTGAACGCAGAACCCAACTGACCTTCCGCCGTGCCCGGGGAGATGAATTTGCCGATGTGCTGGTAGCACGGCAGCGCCGCCTTGTTGTCGGACTCGGCAGTCGCGGTGCAAGCACCACCCGGGTTCGCCTTGTCTTCCGTGAACGGCGTGGAGATGTTCAAACGGACGGGCGACTTGGCGTCGGCGCCGGTGCCGGCTTTGGCCTTGAAGCGGATGCCGGTGTAGTTCTTGGCTTTGGCGTCGTAGACGGTCGGGGCCATGCCCGTACCCGCGAAGTTCATGCCGAAGCCCACGTATTCGTTGTAACCGGAGCCGGTGACGTGCAGGGCGAACTTGTCGCAATCGGCGGTGCCGCCCGACGATTCGACTTTGATGGTTTGGGTCATCTTCGACATGTCGTTGAAGATTTCCCAGGTGCCGGTGCGGCCTTCGTTCGCGATCACGACGGCGGGCGTGGTGGCCGCGCCTTCTTCGAAGTCCGAGATCAGACCCGGCTTGGCCGCGCAGCCATTGCGACCGGGGATGATGACGCCGCCACCGCCGCTGCCGCCCGTGCCCGGTGCGCCACCGGTGCTGCCGCTCATACCGCCTGCGCCAGCAGAGCCGGTGGAGGTGCACACGCTGTTCGTGCAAACTTGGTTCGCGCCACACGCGACGCCGCAGGCGCCGCAGTTGGTGGCGCTGCTCGCGGTGTTCACGCACGCGCCGGTGCACGTGGTGGTCCCGGTGGGACAGGTAGCGGCGCACACGGAGGCCGAGCAGTACGGCGCGGTCGCGGGGCAAACATTGCCGCACGCGCCGCAGTTGGTCGCGTTCGCGGTCAGGTCCGTGCAGACGTTGTTACACTTGGTGGCGCACGTGGGAGCTGCGCCACCCGAGCCGCTGGCACCGAGGGCTCCGCCGGCTCCGGGTGCGTTGCCGCTCCCATTGCCGGCCGTGCCGGATTGAGTCGGGGAGTCGGCCGACGAGCAGCTCGTGGCGAGCAGGGCTGCACTGCCGAGGGTCAGCGAAGCGCCGACGAATTGCGCTCGAAAAGAGCTAAGTGTTGGACGGAACCGGTTCCACATCGGGGCACCCTATCAGTTCGTAGTTCGTTCAAGAGTTTGCGGTGCAACGCCACCTCGGCGGAGCCCGGTCTCGCTTACTTCGGAGCACACTGTAGCGCGTGAATTCAGCAGGGAAAGAACGCAGAATTCCACGCTCTCGCTGAAATTGAGCCGCGATGGCCACGTTTGCGGGGATAAATCGGTGGTAAGGGGTCTTCCTAACCCCGCCGCCGGATTTGCGGGCGGACAAATGTCCGGGCCGCGGCTGGCATATGGCTTGCTGAGTCGGGCTTGTCGAGGTTGTGGCAATCTCGCGCGCCGGTCAGGTGGGAGTTTCATGAGTGCACTCAAGGTCCTAGTCGTCGACGATCAACCCGCGGTGTGCGCGGCGCTGGAGCTGCTGTTCGACGTGCATGGGCTGGAGACGCTCACCGCGCGCACGCCGGAGCGCGCGCTCGAGCTCGTGAGGTCGGAAGATCTGGGCGTCGTACTGCAGGACATGAACTTTCACCGCGACGCGACGAGCGGCGAAGAGGGCGAAGCGCTGCTGCGCGAGATCAAGCAACTCGATCCCGATTTGCCCGTGCTGCTGATGACCGCGTTTCAGTCTTTGGAGACCGCGGTGCGCCTCGTGCGGGAGGGCGCGAGCGATTACATCGCCAAGCCCTGGAACGACGACAAGCTGGTCGCCACGGTCAAGAACTTGCGGCGTTTACGCGAGCTTTCGCGGGAAAATTTGCGACTGCGCACGCAGACCAACCGGGCGCGGGCCGATTTGGCGCAGGGGCATGATCTGTGCGGTTTGATCTACGCCAGCGCCGCCATGCACGAGGTGGTGACCTTGGCGGCGAAGGTCGCGCCGTCGGAAGCCGCGGTGTTGATCACGGGTCCCAATGGCTCGGGCAAGGAGCGCCTCGCGCAGATCGTGCAGGCCAACTCGCGCCGCAAGGGTCGGCCCTTCGTGCAAGTGAACGCGGGTGGCTTGCCGGACGAGCTGCTCGAGGCCGAGCTGTTCGGGGCGGAAGCAGGCGCGTACACGGGCGCGAAGAAGTTGCGCATTGGCCGCTTCGAAGAAGCCGATGGCGGCACGCTGTTCTTGGACGAGATCGGCAATCTGTCGATGATGGGGCAGATGAAGCTGCTGCGCGTGCTGCAGACCGGCGAGTATCAACGTTTGGGCAGCAACACGACGCGCAAGACCGACGTGCGCCTGATCAGCGCCACCAATGCCGATTTGCCGCGTTGCATCGCGCAAGGCGTGTTCCGCGAAGACCTCTTTTTCCGGCTCAATGTCATCGAACTGCGGATTGTGGCGCTGCGCGATCGGCCCGACGATATTTTGCCGATCGCCGAGTTTTTATTGGGTCGCCATGCCGAGCGTGGTTCAGCTTCGTATGAGCTGGATGCGGAAGCGCGACGCGCGCTGGTCGACCATGACTGGCCGGGCAACGTGCGCGAGCTCGAGAATCGCATCCAACGCGCGACCTTGGTTTGTCAGGGCGCGCGCGTGACCTCGTCAGATCTGGGCCTCGCTGCGACACCGAACGGCGCGCGCCCGCAGTTTCAACCGCCGCCAGAACCGACATCGGCCTCGGCACCCACGCCCGCGATTCAGCCGGTGGCGTCGGCGCACGATCCGGAGCGCTTGGAGATCGAGCGCGTCCTGGTGGAGAGTGGCGGGGTGATCGCGACGGCCGCGGCCCTGCTTGGCATCAGCCGTCAGGCGCTGTACCGGCGGATGGATCGCTTGGGCATCGAGCTCGAGCGCAGGCCCAAAGCCTAATGGCGCTGCTGGCGCTCGGCCTCGTCTTGACCAGCGCGGGACTCGTGGTCGCGCTGTCTTTGGCCCGCAAATACGCGCTAAAAGCCAGCGCGCTGCAGCGAGTGTTGGCTGACGCGCGCGCTGAGCACGAGCAAAAAGAGCGGCTATTGCAGACCGTGGTCGAGAATGCCCCGATGGCGATCGTACTCTACGGCAACACCGGCAAGCTGCTCTTCTCGAACGCGGAGGCGCGCGAGTTGTTCTTCGAAGGCCGTTCGCTCACCGGTGAGAACTTCTTGCGCTTGCTCGACCGCGCGCCCGAAGCGCTGCGCCAAGGCTTACTGACCGAGACCGACGCGCTGTTCACCGTCGAGCAAGACGGCGAAGCCGGCACGTACCACTTGGCCAAGCGCTACTTCGAACTCGAGCACGAGCCGTACACGCTGCTCATGGTCAAGCACCTGACGCCCGAGCTCGGCCGGCAAGAGATCGAGGTGTGGAAGAAGGTGATTCGCATCATCAACCACGAGCTGAACAACTCGCTCGCGCCCATTTCTTCGATGGTGCACTCGGCGCGTTTAATCGCGAAGAACCCCGCGCAGATCGCCAAGCTCGACCGCGTGTTCGATACCATCGAGGAGCGTTCGTCGCATTTGGCGGCGTTTTTGGAGGGTTACGCGCGCTTTGCGCGCTTGCCCAAGCCGCGCTCGGAGCGCGTGGCGTGGGGCCCGTTTTTGGACGGCATCCGCATGCTTTACCCGGGCCTGACCGTGAGTGAAGCGCCCACCCAAGATGGTTATTTCGATGCGGGGCAGATCCAACAAGCGCTGATCAATCTGATCAAGAACGCGATCGAAGCCAGTGAGCAACCTTCGGGCGTGGAGCTGACGGTGACGGCGGGTGACACGGGCGAGGCCACGCTGACCGTCGCCGATCGCGGTACGGGCATGACCGATGAGGTGCTGAAGAACGCGCTTCTGCCCTTCTTTTCCACGAAGGAAAAGGGCACCGGTTTGGGGCTCGCGCTGTGCCGCGAGATCGTGGAAGCGCACCGCGGCAAGCTGCGCGTGGCCCGCCGCGAGGGTGGCGGCATCGTGGTGTCGATGTGGTTACCGAGCCGTAGTGTCGTGCTGCCCAGTCGCACCGGCCGGCTCACGTTGACGCGCGGCTGAGTTTTCAGCTCGGACAGCGCGGACATTCGTCCGGACACACGTCCGGGCAACGCTCAGCGAAACGAGTAACCGAGCGCGATCGTGATCACGACGTTGCTGCGGAACGCGACGTCGAAAGCCTGCTTTTCGTCGTCGTTCGGCGTGCCGGACGTAATTTCCACCGGGTCGTCGCTGAGCAGCTTGGCGTAGCCAGCGCTGCCGATCAGAGTGAAGCCATTGGGCGCCACCCAATCGAGCCCTGCCACCATTTGCAACCAAGAAGAGGGGCGGATCTTGATGTTCAGTGGTTCGCGGCTCGGGTCGTCTTCATTGAGCCGAATGGGCTGCGAGCCGAAGCCAGCCGCCGCGATGACGCCCGCGCCGATGAACGGCGTGACCGGTCCCTTCATGAATAGGTAGCGACCACGCACGCCGATTTTCCAACCGACGAGCGAGAGCCCCGCGCCGAGATCGACCGACACGTGCGGGTGCATGCGGTAGGTTAGATTTGGGCCAAAACCGGCGATTCCGTTCCAACCCACCTCACCCAAGAGCGCCAACCGCCGCTGCGCGCGGACGGGGCCGATCGGCAGCCGCACGGGCTTCTGGGAAGGATCCAGAACCACGACGGCGGGCGGGGGCGGCCCAGGGTCGGTCGGGGGCGTCGCCGGCGTGTTCTCGCTGTCATCCAACGTGGGCAGGGTGTCCGAGCCTTGGGCATGAGCCGGCCGCGGACCGCATACAAAAGCCGCGGCCGCGCACAGAGCGAGCCAGCGGACAGCGAGGGTCATCTCGGCTCTGTAAGCACGAGCCGGGCCAAGTCTACGCGCGTTCAAAACTTACCTCCGAGCATGGCGCCGGCGCCATTGGCAGAAAAAGTGGGCACCAACTGCAGTTGCGCTTTGGGAACCGCCGGGGCGCGCGGCGGGAGCTCGGCTCCCGGACGAGGCGCGGTGCGATAAAGCAGCTGCGGATTGGGCTGGTCCAGCTCGTGCAAAAACAAGCCGGTGATGAAGAAGCCCGCGGATGCTAAAAGTGACACGCCGGCCGCGAGCTGAAAGCGATCGCGATCGAGGATCGAGTTTTTGTAACTGGTGAGCTCGGCGGAGCTCACGTTCCGGTACTCACGCTGGCCCAGAAAATTCTCCGCGCTGCCTTCCGCGCGGATCGCGAACGAACTGAAGACCAAGCTTGCGCCGAGCGAAGCACCGCCCGCCATGAACAGCACCTCGGACGTGATGCGCTGCGGCGTTTGCTCGAGCTCGACGCGAATGTTCTGCGCTTTGCCACGCTGCAGCGTGACCTCACGCAGCGCGACTTGATGCCCCTTCTTGGCTACGGCCAAGCGATGCTTGCCGCTCGACAGCTGAACCATCAAGCCATCGCCACCCGCACTCACGAACGCGCCATCGATGTACACGTCCGCGTCGCGTGGCGTCCAGATCCCGAGCGTGCTCGGCCGCTCACGCAAGCCGATGGGCACCGCCGTGAGCTCACCGGGGATAGCGGTTACGTCACGTTCGGTCGGGAAAAAACCGGGCGCTTCGACACGCACGTGATGTTTGCCGGGCTCGACCTCGTGAATCAATGGCGACGCGACCGCGGGGCCGCCGTCGAGCACGAGCCGTGCACCCGGGGCTTCGGTCGTGATCAGTACGCGCGTGCGCCGCACGGCTTCGACATTGCTCGGGGCGACGCCGGCAACGGGTGCCTTGGGCTGAGTGGCCGCGAGCGGCTCGAGCTGGGAAAGCGCGTCCAGCGCATCCGCGCGTCGCGAGCCGGTGGGCGAAAGTTCGATGTACTGCCGAAACAGCGCGATCGAGCGCTCCAAATGCTCACGCTCGTGGTCGACGAAATATTGCCGGCGATGCGCCTGCGCGAGCGAGAACGCGATCGCGGGCAAGGGCGTGAGTTGATGAGCCGCATCGAGCGCTTGAATCGCGGCCAAGTAGTCGCCCGCCGCGTACGCGGTCGCGCCCGCTTTGAACGACTCCTTGGCGCGGTCGAGATCCGTTTGGCCATCCGCACCCAGCGCCGCCACCGGCACGGACAGCGCGCCGACCAAGAGCGCGATCAGCGAGCGCTTCATTGGACCTTCAACTGTGCGCGTAGCACGCTCAATTTGCCGGATTCCGCGACCACGAGGTCCGTGACTTGGTCGCCGTTTACGTCCGCCGCCGTGACCCCGCTGCCGCCATACAAGGCCGGCAGCACGGGCAGCCCAATGGCGGCCGAGAACTCGCCGTTGCCGGACGCTTGAACCACGCGCAGCGCATCCTTCGTGACGTACGCGATGGCGGGCTTGCCCGAGCTCTGCGGCAGAATCGTGAATGCCTGCGGCGAATCCGCGGCCGACACCAGCACCATCTGCGCGGTCGAAAAGCGACCGCTGCCGTCGTTCCACAACACGTACAGGTGACGATTGCTGTCACCCGTGCTGCCGGTGAGCAATGCGAGATCCGTGTACTCATCGCCGTTGGCTTCGAGCGGCAAAATCTGAGGATCCGCGCACGGCTCGTCGATGATCAGCGGTTCACGCCCCGCGTTGCCCAGCGAGCCCGCGGCATCCCTGCCGACCGAGAGCAGACCGCAGTGGCTCCCTCCGTCAGCCGGCATGACGAAGATGGCTTCGTCCAGTTCGTCGTGGTTCAGATCAGCGGCCGCGACGGCGACGTCTGCCGTGTAGTCACTGTTGTCGGGCGCGAAGGTGATGGCGCTGAGTCGGGGATGGAGTTGGCCGGGGAGCAGCTTCGGCGAGCTGCCCGTCGTCGTGACCGCGGGCAGTGTCCAGATGTTGGCCTTGGGCGCCGTCTCGTCGCCGCGCGGAAAGAAGGCCAAAGCCATCAAATCAGCCTGATTTTTCTGGCTGAACTTACCGGCCACCACCGCGAAGGCGCCCGCATCTTGCACGGAGCCGGTGGAGGAAAAGTCGGTCAACGTGAAGGGCGCGAATGGCACGCGGTCGGGACCGCCGGAAAACAAGGTGAGTGCACCTTTGTCCTCTCCCTGAATGACCTCGCTCGAGCACACCGTCAAGTGGTCGAAGCCCACGTCGTCGTAGTGATTGAGCGCCTCCGGTTGCGTCACGTACGCCACCGCAACCGGATCGGGGAGCTTGCGCGCAAACGCTTCGCCGAAGGAGATCTTCAGGGTGCTCTTCTCTTGCCCAGGCAGCGGCACTTCGAACAGCGCCAGATCGGTGATCGAATCACCGTCGAAGTCTCCCGCGGTCATCATCTGCACCGCGGCGGAAGTAGAGATCAGCGACTCGCCGAAGAACTGCGTGCCTTGGCCATCGAAGTATTCGAGGTTCAAGCTGCCGCTCGAAGCCGCGACCACATCCAACTTGCCGTTACCGTTGAAGTCCGCGATCTCAGCGGTTGTCCACGGTGCGCTCAGGCGATTGCCATACGGGTAATAGGTCGGGATTGCCCCCGCATAAGGCGTGACC
>Ga0247757_10000347_pt1 | contig 39251 bp, 42 predicted proteins | sample UWRJL126311R4_FD_180929 | JGI IMG/M metagenome (GOLD analysis project Ga0247757, IMG submission 180929) | Plant litter microbial communities from Arlington Agricultural Research Station in Wisconsin, United States - UWRJ-L126-311R-4 | ecosystem: Environmental > Terrestrial > Plant litter >... | reverse complement strand
GAGGGCGAGGATGAGGGCGAGGACGAGGGCGAGGACGAGGGTGGCTTGTGTGTTTTGTACGTGTATTGTGTTTCTGGCCCTCGCAGTACTCATGACGATGTCGTTGCGAGCGTGTTCCTGCCGTGCTGGGGTTCGTTTGGGGCACACAACAAGCAACCGACAAATATCAATTTCCTCACGGACGATGATGACTGCCAGCAGGCACAGTGCAGTGGACAGAGGCATCCGTGTATTGTAGAACGTAGACCCAAGTCAAGCGCTTCATGCCGTCTCTGCTCTGCGCCGCTGCGCTAGGTGGGCTAACAAGACAGTCGTCGCATCTACATCCGTGTTCTTCTGTATCCAAAGCATAGCACGGCTCGACCAACATGCACGCCCGGCGAGCCCTCGTCGTCTACGGCTCCGAGACGGGCAATGCGCTCGACGTGGCCGCCGACATGGGCAGGCTGGCCCAACGCTTGCGCTTCGACACCGACGTCGTCGACCTCAATGCCGCCAGCCTCCGCCACTGGGTCCAGCACACCGTGGTGCTCGTTGCCATCTCCACCACAGGCCAGGGCGACCTGCCCGCCAATAGCCAGGCCTTCTGGAAAGCCCTCCGCAGCACGCGTCTGCGCCCGGGCGCTCTGCACAAGGTCCGCTTTGCCTCGTTTGGCCTGGGAGACTCGTCATATCCCAAGTAAGTCGCCTTCACGACGAAGAAAGCCGCTGAGACGAGACGAGAATGCTAGGTTCAACTGGGCACATCGCAAGCTCTACAACCGCCTTGTCCAGCTGGGAGCCCAGCCCATCTGCGACCGCGGCGAGTCCGACGAGCAACATCCCGAGGGGTAAGTCTGTCCTTCAGCCACATCATCAAGCCGTGCCCTGGCCTGAACCCATCCATCAGCGTTGACGGCACCTTTGTCCCCTGGTCGGCCAACTTACGCACCCGCCTACTTCAGGAATTCCCCCTGCCGGACGGCCTTGCTCCCATCCCAGACGGCGAGCTGCTGGAGCCTAAGTGGCTGCTGGACTTTGCCTTGGAAACTCGGCAGGACGGCCGCAGCAGCAGCAGCAGCCGTGTCGAGGTGCCTGCCGGCCTCACAGCCAAGGTTGTATCAAACCATCGCCTGACGCCGGCCTCGCACTGGCAAGATGTACGCCACTTAACCCTCTCCATCGCCGGTCCCGATGGCTATATGCCGGGCGATGTGCTCACCATATACCCCAAGAACTCCGCCGTCGATGTCGACGCCTTCATCTCCCTGATGGACTGGACCACCATCGCCGACAAGCCGCTCTGCTTCATGCCCTCCTCGACATCCACCTCACCAGACTCGCGCCCTCCCATCCCCAACACAGAGGCTGTGACCGGGGCCCCAACATCCCTCCGTGCTCTGCTTACTAGTCAACTCGACATCATGAGCATCCCGCGGCGCTCCTTTTTCGTACAGCTGGCCCACTGGACCACCGATGAATTCCAGAAACAGCGCCTCTTGGAGTTCACCGATCCAGAGTACATTGACGAGCTCTATGACTACACCACGCGGCCCCGTCGCAGCATCCTCGAGGTCTTGCAAGAATTCGAGACGGCCAAGATCCCATGGCAGCGGATATGCTCAATCATACCCGCCATGCGCGGCCGTCAGTTCAGCATCGCAAGTGCCTTCGATTCCTCCATAACAGTGGAGAAACAGACGACCGTTGAGCTTCTGGTTGCTATTGTGAAGTACCGCACCGTCATCAAGAGAATAAGGCAAGGTGTATGTACTCGCTACATTGCATCATTAAAGTCTGGCCAGGAAATCACTGTTGCATTGCAAAAGGGTGGTTTGGGGGTTACCAAAGCAGAAGCTAAGAAACCTGTCGTCATGGTGGGACCGGGAACGGGTGTAGCCCCTATGAGGGCACTGATATACCAGCGGAAACACTGGCGAGAGGAAGAGCAAGCGGCCATGCCCGGAAGCGAAGGCGCAAGAGACGTGTTATTCTTCGGCTGCCGCAATGCAGGGTCAGACTATTTTTTCCAAGAGGAGTGGCGGCAGCTCCAGAGAGACGGCACGCCTCTGGATGTCTTTGTCGCCTTTTCAAGGGATCAGGCAAGCTGCGCTTGATACAATCGATGCAGCCAAGTAGCTAACATTGTTACAGAAGCAAAAGGTCTATGTACAAGACCTTATCCGTCAGCAGAGCTCTCGCGTATACGATGCGCTGGCGGTGCGCAATGGCATCGTGTATGTATGTGGCTCCTCGGGGAAAATGCCCCAGGCGGTTCGTGAAGCGCTCATCGAAGTATTCCAGAGCCATGGAAGCATGGAGAGGGACGATGCAGAGCGATACCTGGCCGCCATGGAGAAGAGCGGGCGATATAAGCAGGAGACATGGTAGTATAGAAGAGTGCTTGTACGTAAACAATTGATTGCACCAACACCACATCCTTCACAGCAGAGTGCTTTGGACCACATTAGCATAGCTAGACAGCCGAAAGGACATTTTCATTGCCTCCTTCGCATGAGCGCAGTGCCGAAAGCGGCGCAGCCCGTGCAGTTGTGTCATCCATCGGCTAGCCCCGGAGAGCCTCCTCGGTTCACATGTTCAGAATGCCGGTCGAGCCTCGCAAGCTCCGACAAGACGATCCCATCCTACTCTTGCTACACGCCCTGGCACATATCCCCTCGGCACCGGTCCGTACGAGGAGGCTCAGGAAGCAATGTCTGGATTGAGGATTCTGGTACCCGTGAAGCGGGTCATTGATTATGCGGTACGACGCCCTCCATGCCACACCCAGAAGCTTTCTTGCCTGTGGCCAGCAGCCGCCACAAGCACACTGCCGTTGCCCTCTTGCGCCGAAGAATTGATATACGGGTCTCGTTGACCGGTCACGAAGACACATGCACAAGACTGACAAGGATAATGTAAAAGGTCAAGCCCCGCGTCAACCGCGCGCAGACAGCGGTCGAGACGGCCAATGTAAAGCACTCGATGAACCCATTCGACGAACTCTCCATCGAAGAAGCTATCCGTTTGCGTGAACGCAAAGTTCCCGTTGCCGAGATTGTCGCATTCTCCGCGGGTCCGCCAAAGGCCCAGGACATCTTACGCACCGCTATGGCCATGGGCGCTGACCGCGGTATCCACGTCGTCGTTGAGGAAAAGGACCCGCAGCTCGAGCCCCTTGGCGTGGCCAAACTCCTCAAGAAAGTTGTCGACGAGCAGAAGAGCGATTTGGTGATTTTGGGCAAGCAGAGCATCGACGACGATGCCAGCCAGACAGGTCAGATGCTCGCAGGGTTGTTGGGGTGGCCGCAGGCCACGCAGGCCAGCAAAGTGCAGGTTGAGGAACGGACGGTGACCGTTACTAAAGAAGTGGATGGGGGTGTGGAGACGGTCAAGGCGAATCTACCCATGGTCATCACGACTGACCTGAGGCTGAATGAGCCTCGATACGCAAGTTTGCCCAACATCATGAAGGCGAAGAAGAAGCCGCTGGAGAAAAAGACACTCAAAGACTATGGGCTCGGTGAGCAGCCGCGATTGAAAACGATCAAGGTCACGGAGCCGCCGCCACGCCAGGGTGGTGTTAAGGTCGACGATGTCGATGGCATGATTGGCAAGTTGAAGGAACTTGGCGCCTTGTAGAGGGTTTCCTCGCTGCTCAGAAAGTCTACCAAAGTGTATATAAAATACAGGATCCTTTTTCGGCCTCATTATCCCTGCATTCGTTTGAATCTCTCTTCGGCGGCTCTCGCTCTCCGCTCCCTCTCTATTCTCATCCTAGCCTCGGGTGTGAGGCCCCGCGTTTCATCCTCTCTCTTCTCGCTTGCACTCTTCTCCGGCAATCCACCCAGCGACTTCGCCTTGCCCAACCTGCTTTCTCTCCTTTTGGCCTCCTCTGCCTCGCTCTCTCTTCTCAGTCTCTCCGTTTCAGCTTTCCTTCTTTCTGCCTCAGCCTTGCCCTCGACAGCCTTCTCACTCCTCTCTCTTGCCTCTCGTTTCTCAAGCTCTACTTTAGACAATGGCGATGGTACGCCTGCAGTCTCCCAATCATGAGCCTCTTCGCCCAGTTCAGAACGTGCTAAGCGGAAGGCGTCGCGTGTTGTGCGGTCGCCGGCGAGGGCAAATGGAGTGCGGGCATCGTCGTTCATGATGGTCGGATCCGCGCCGGCTTTTGTCAGGAGGGCAGCCACAATGGGAGCGGAGTTCAAGGAAGCCGCCAGATGCAATGGGGTGGGGGTATGGTGATTCTTTGGGAAGAAGGTAAATGTAGGTTGAACGTTGTTTGCTTTAAGATAATTTAGGAGGGCGGGGACTTTGGATCGCTTGATGATAGAGGATAGTTGACTGGTATGGAGAATCGCAGCCTCGTCTTCCTTAGATAGCTTTGCGGGGTTCGTCGACTTGGATGATGCGAGCGTTGTGGACATCGACGTCTGTTGGGGGACATTTAGCTCTTTGAGAGTGGCCTCGTCAATTGTGCTCTGCTTCACACGAGTGAGCTCGACGAATGCACGCATGAGTTCCTTCTGAGTGGCGCGTCTTGTGCTGAAGGGGAAGCCTCTGTTCCGGGCGTCATTGTTTCGAAGTACTTGTCCATCGTAGGGTCCGAACAAAGTTTTCCTATTGGTATTTCCAGTGGAACGAATGAATAAAAGGTCTGCTGTGTCGATGGTCGACTTCCAGCTCTGGAGCAGCTCTCGCACCTCGTTTGTGAGTGCGGCTTCATTATATCGACGCAGAGAGGAGCCAGCGGAGTGTGCGGCTCCCCTCGCAGCATCACTTGCAGACTGCGAGCCCCCCTGTTTGCGACGTGTTGTATATCGGTGAAAGGTCTTATGTAAGAGGACAATCGCAGAGCGTTCGTCAGATCCAGCATGTATCTTGCCCTTTTTAGGAGCGAGCGCGACCACCATGGCAGCGAAATGGCCGCCTCCGATCATGCACAGAAAGTAGTGCGGCCCAACATCTGCTCTCGATACTGGCAGACCGCTCTCAATCTGCATTTTTGGTGGTATTATAGGCGAAAGTTGCTTGTTGCGCAGCGACTCTACAATGTGTGTCTCTTCTTGCTCGGCATCGGAAAATATGGCGCGATAGATGCCCAATGATGTATTCTCTGGCAGTAAGGTCGAGGTGAACCACAGCAGCGGGGGCCGGCCGATTCCACGCTGCTTCTTCGTGGGTTCGTTGCTATCAGGGGATGAATCGAAAATCTTTGCTTGTTTCTTCAGCAAGGCACTTAAGGTCGACGCCCCCGACCTGCTGGTGTCCTCTTCGTCTTCGTCATTGGCAGAGTCTGAGTCTTCGGAGCCTGAAATGCTTTCATCTAGCTCTCCAATGAGTCTCTCGAAGTCCATTTCTGAAACTGGCTGCATGCCCTTCATCCTTTGCTTCAAATTGTACCCATGCAAGTCGGACCGGACGTGCCCTCTTTGCTCCGCCACTGTCGCGAAACTCATGCTGCACAGGTTGCACGACATGGCTTTGGCCGGGCTACCATACTCGGTTTCTGGTGGCTCAGATACATCGCTCGCAGGTGTATCCGTTCGCGACAGGCTCCCTGGGGCGTGGCGGGCGGGTTGCTGTTTAAGAGTGAGGGTAGACAAAAGTTCCTCGGGCAGATCGAACACTGCGAGCATCAGCAGAAGTCGTGCAGCCGCGATCAAGAGAACACGGACCGTACAGAGACCGTTGTAGCAGGTGCGCTTCTTCCTGCGCCATTTAGACTTCTTTGACTGCGTACGAGTAGAAGGATGTTGACGACAGAGACTGACAGTGTGGCAGAGAGACAAAGAGACAGTGACGCTGCTTGGTGGGGTTGTGGGGTCGGAAACCTGCCGCACCCCCTCTGCCCTCTCCTTGCCCTTTCCTTCTACACACGCTTGCCAACCCACTAGGACACACTTCACATTGCACATTGCACAATACAGTAGGTAAAGGCTTGGAAGTCCCCCTCTAACCGCCTGCCATGCCCAAGGTACTCGTCTTGTCCTACGAGGGTTTCTCTTCTTCTCACCAACTCTATGAGCAGCTTCTTCCTTACTCTCTCGTGCCACCATCCATCAGTCTCTAACCGTAGCGGATGCGACGAACTACATCCTTTCAGAGTGGCCTGACGTTATGCTTGTGACAGATTCTGTCGTTGCTCAAGGGACAGATGAGAGCCAAAAACTGCTCTCCCTGATTGCCAACCATACGAAACATCACGGCTGCATGGCCATCTTAATGGGTTTCTTCGCCTCGACGATTGACCCTGTTACACTCGATACCATATTTAGGGACTACTTTGACCTTCGTTGGAAACCTGTCGCCGACACCGAAATCCATAAAGCTCGCTTAGTGGCCTCCGACCAGTCATTGTTGCGAACCAGTAGCCTGGTTCCTCGTATGCTTGCGAATGCTGCTTGGTCAAGAGGAGTGTTATCCTCACAGGCAGTTTATGTTAGACCTGTTGGAAACATGGCAGCTTACCCCACCTACGCACAAGTCGGATTGTGCAAACTCAGCTACATCGGAGACACGGGCTTCATACAGGGACTTGCACGCTTGATCTTATCCATGTGTCGCTTGGATCGACCAGAAGACAACCTTCGAGAACCTAGGCATTTTCAACCACTGTAATCTCCCTCCTGCCCATACGCCTCTTTCATGTACTTTGCCGCTGCGCGTACTCTTCGTTAAGCGGACATTCTGCTATCTTTCTTAGCAAATAGCCCTCCAACTTGTGACCCAAAAGATTGTCTAGATACCATCCGTTCTCAGTGGTCACGTCTTCTCCGAATTCTCCACAGAGCCACGCTTCATCCAACTTCAGCAAGGGCCTGATCTTTTGAAAAGTTTTTGGCCACGACCCGCGAGGATCCAATCGGATACGATGTAGCTTCAAGATCCTCAAAGTCCCGCAATGTGCATGCAAAAAGTCGGTCAGAAAGTCTTCCGAGACATCGAACTGATGCAATTCTAATTCCCGTAATCGAGGCATGCTTCTTGTCGGCGAGAAGATGTCTTGCAGTCGCAGGGCTGCTGTCTTGTGGTCTTTCCCTATCCACCAGTTCCATGAGTGCAGCCAGAGCTTCAAAGTGCGTATTCCATCTAAGTTGCGGAACATTGCTTGAAGCTCGGCTAGAGCTAGTTTTGGTGCTTCCAGGACCAAATGTAAGCTAGTCAGATGCCTTAGAGTGGCTTCAAATTGGGAGAGTGGCTCGTCTTTAGAAATGGACGCAAAGCACAAATTATCCACTCGCAGGTTGGCCAGAGGACGCCCGACAGCGTTTGAGGCCAGGAGTGAAATCTGCATCTCGTAGCGTCCACTTGACTGCATGGCTTGACAGAGCCCGTTGCATTTAGGGCACCCATCAAGGGATCTCCAAGCTTTTGGCCCAACCCTGTTTGCCGGTGTCTGTCTGATTCTTCTGGACCATGCATCCTCGGCAAAAGCATTAGGTGATGTCCCGTTCGTAATGATTTCAAGATGTTGGAGGTTGGGAAACCCCGCAAAGATTGCCTGGAAGAGGAAAACTCCAATAGAGTTGCTCGGGCGTCGTCTTCCCCCGTCGTTGTTCAAAGGCGCGTTCGTACTTGCGCCTACAGTACCCCAGGAATCGCCCAGCACAAATTTCAGCTCACGTATTTTCAATCCTTCCAAGAAGCTTCTGGCCTCATGCTCAGACCCAGTTGTATTCCATAGCAGCCTTCTGACATGGTGTCCGTATGCTCGCATTGATATGTTTGCTAAGCGATGCAGGCTAGGAAGCGAAGTTCGAAAGTGTAGGCACTCAAATAGTAGCGGCGCTCCTGAATCCGCAAATTTTTGGCACGTCAGTCGATAGGTCGCAATATCTTCCCTGGAAAGATAAGAGAGAATTTCGTGATGGATCTCTGACGGTAGATACATGACCGTCTTCTGCAATGTCGCTGAAGCCCTCGAGGCTATGGTGCAAAGCAATGAAATGGAACAGCTATGGGACAGGGCGGGGGATAGGATGCAGTAGGGAAAAAGGAGCTGCTGCCACCAGAGCTTCCTTTTATTGTCTGATTGGAGACGCCAGCTTACACAGAAGCTTGTGCCTCTTGAGGCTCCATGGGTCGCGCGACGCCTTTGCTTTGATCCTTGCGCAGTCGCGTGTCGCCAGCACGGTTGTCTCGCCTTTCAGCTGGGTGGCGGCCACTCGTGTTCAATTACGAGCATGCCAGCAACGCAATAATCCTTGACGAGCAGTCGCCTTCGCACTTCTACTCACCGCGTGCTGCATGCTTGCATCCTAGGAAAATCCTGCACCAAAGCTATCAATGGAAGGCTGCAACCCACCCCCTTTACCCCATTACCGCTTCCTTCATTCCACAAAAATACCAATCGCCTGAACCACCACCTCCATTTGTCTTCAGCAGACTGCGCGTTGCGTTGGCAGCACAGAACTTTGTCCTTGGCCCATCCACCACGAGCCACTTGGTATCATCGCTTAAGCACCTGTGCGACCATGTTAGGTGAGCCAGACCTGCGCAGTCGAACCATGCAAGTTATCCTCTGTGGATCTCCATGCAGATGCCAAATCAAACGACGTGGAGCAGAGCGGGGAGGCTGTGAAGGTCTAACGACAAGTAGAAGCATGTCCGTATCTCTGTCCGCATAGCAAAATGATCATGAATCTCCGTGTTAACGATTATCACTTCTGCGTCTACTAGGTTCTAGCCTTCACGTGGATGTAAGACCCACATACAAGGGGGGCACTCCGTTCATGCACCCCCTTGTAGCCTCTGTCAGGATACTTTGGTAGCCGTCACCAATCGCAGAGGAGCGCTCTATTATGTCACCGCCTATTCGAAAGGGCCCCGCATTTGCCACGGCCCTTCAACACTGTGGCATAGCATTCGACGCCGGCAGTTCCAGAGAATGTCAGAGTTGCTCATAGCTAATGGGGGACTCCCCCTTAAGCTAAATACTTAGTATTTCCATAGGCAGGTTACCTATGCGATGTTGGACAAACCTGCTATGACTTGTCTAGAAGCCCAGCTTGACATGGCGCTCACATCCGGTTCGGCGAAAGCCGCCCACTGCCCTGCTTGGTACAAGATACCAGTATATTAGGATTTAGGTACTGTGTCTTTTCTCGCGACATTACATTTGTAGTATCGGTGACTCCCGGAGCGTAAAAGAAACTCCATCGGGTTCTAGAACGATAAATTCGCGAATTGTTTATTGCTGACGGAATAGAGTTGCTGAGATTGGAAATATCCGTGCAACATTAGTACGAGGCTTCGGACTTCGTGAGTTGTTGAGGCGCGACCATACACTGCTTTTAGGGACTTGGCTCGGGAAGCGAGAATCCGTAGACTTATGACTATTTGATGGGTTGTCTCCTGAGAATCAATTGTGGCGATGGAGTAAAGACCCATGATTAAGAGCTTCAAGCTGGTTGGAGAACCAAACACAGCCACCCAGGTTCTTCCCCCTTCAGAACCCGCTCAGGTTTTGTCCAAAATCATTGGAAAGAGCAGAGTTTGTTAGCCATTCTTTAATGTTAGCTGAAATTTACTCAGGCGGTGGAAGAGTAAAAAAATTTGTTCACTGCGGAGAAGAACCATTCTGAGTTGGCCCTAGGTTTTGAGAAGAATCGGACAAACGATGCGATAGAATGGCCCTACACTTCACTACCCCTTTACAGTAGAGTCACCTATCCAGCACTCCTTCTTGCTGCGGCGTTTATCTGTTGCTTACTGTTTACGTATCAAACTACGATAATTAATAAGTCTGCAAGGCTGACTATAGGCAATTCAATTTTTTTACTAGCCTTTTGGGTTTTTGTACCAGGGAAAGTGCTGTCATCTTGAGTTTCTTTTTATCGTGTGCAAGACGTAAGTCCATCTTCTGTGCATGAGTTCAATTCTCCCCCGGGGAGTATAGTTCTGAGAGTTCTTAGTATTAATCGAGATATTGCCTTATAGAACTAGCAATTATTGCAATTCTTGCAACAATTACTCTCCATAGCATATTACTCGCAGGGCTGTCGAAACTATATATACTCTTTGAGTTTTGTAATACGGGAAACACTGGAACCTTGGTATATTCTTCTGTATATAAATCGCTCCTCTCCTTTATCTATATAAAATCGAAAATCGACGAACAAGGTTCAAAAGGTAGGACGAATTTCTGATCATACTGGTTGTTATTAGCGAAGTATGAAGATGAATAAGTTTACTGCGGATATCAATGCTGAGTCAAGTAGGTTAGCCTATCGTACGCTAACTATATCTGGCAGGTCAATGTTATCTCCATCATGCTCATCAATACAACACACCGTTGACATCTCGAAAACGACATACACCTGGGCAAAGTATCGTGCATAATTAGAATACACCACGCTACGATGTCTTCATCTACTTTACCCGCAGCAACTCCCCGAAAGGCTGTAATTGGTAACCCATCTAACTTCTGGCTCCACCACTCAGCCTATGGCTTCGACCTGACACATCCCTCCTCTCCAACCTCCCCACTTACAGGCCCCCGGATCACAATGAACACAACCACGGCGCTTGTTACTATTTCGCCAACAAAATCTGCTCTTGTAGTTGTCGACATGCAAAACTTCTTTCTCAGCGAAGCACTCGGACGCAAACGCGGCGCAGGCCATACTGCGTGTGAGAATCTTGTGAAGTACGCCATTCCCGCAGCAAGGAAGGCTGGTATGCGCATAGTGTGGTTGAATTGGGGGCTTAATGAGGAAGACGTAGAAGTTATGCCGCCTGCTGTCAAGCGAGCGTTTGGATTTTTGAGCATCCCAGCCCAAGAGGAATTCGAGAAAGATTTCACGGCAGGACTGCATAGTATGACAGTGGATAAGTTTGGAGAAGAGAATGTTGGATATAAGATGTTGGTGTTGGGTGCGAATGGTGGGAAAGTAGAATCGAAGAACGGTCAGAAGGTGGAGGTCGGGCGGTTGCTTATGCGAGATACGTGGAATGCGGCGCTGTACCCCCCGCTTGATTCTAAGTATGAAGAGGGCAAAAGAATTGAAGGCAAGCCTGATGTGTGGATCCATAAGAACCGAATGTCAGGAATGTGGGGGGCTAGCACACCAATGCAGGAATACCTCGTAAAAAGCGGCATCCAAACGCTACTCTTCGCAGGGGTGAACACTGATCAATGTGTTGGGGGAACCTTGACGGATGCGTTTAGTAACGGGTACGATTGCATATTGCTGAGCGATGGATGCGGGACTACAAGTCCGAACTTCGCGCAGCAGTGCTACGAGTATAATGCTGCAAAGACGTTTGGATTCTGCACGAGCTGCAAAGAATTCGCCCACGGAGTGGAAAACATGACGGAGTAAGTGTTCCGATGGGGCAGCTCGACCAATATGGTACATTCGAAGCACATAGGTAGAAAACTCTTATGTGGGTGGGGATGTAGTTTTTCTTAGACCAGCAAGCCTTGTTTTGGCCTTCACGACCAGCTGGGGCCACTGCTCTTTCTTTCCTGTAGGCGGTGGTTTCATCAAACACTGTAGCCAGTCGAATGCCTCTTGTGCTTCGCCATGTGCGTCACATAACTCAACAAGCTCAAATACGGCCGGTTTGTACCCACTGATCGCTGCTGCTTTAAACCATTCCTTTGCATATTCCCGCGCGCTGTCTACCTTATATGAGACCAGGAACCGAGTTGCTTTGTGGAGTTTTCCATTCTGTAAGTAAGCCGAAGAATCAGAATTGAGATCCAAGTAATAATGACCTAGATCATACATGGCTTCAACATGGCCTGATGCTGCAGCCTTTGTCATATACAGAAGCCAATTATATGATGTGCGAGGCTCTGTATGAGCAAGTAAAAAGTATGCCACAGGATCGTCAGCCTTCAATGCTCCTCTTTCTAAAGCTGCCTTGGCCTTGACCGGGGCGTCCAAAGACTTCTCCGCGAGGTAAAGATTTGTCAGTGCATGCCAGGGAAATATCCAAGGTAATGCCATGGGATGTGGATACTTTTCATGGACCTTGGTGTCGTACTTCTCCAATGCTTCCTCGTAGAGAGCCTTGGCCTCCTGCGTTCTCCTGGACTTTTCAAGAAAAACGCCGTGTAATGTCATAGCATCTGGATTGCCGCCGGCAGCTAGCTGCTGAAGGGTTTCTTTGCAGGCACTTATGTCTGTCTTAGTGAAGAGGCAGGTAATGCTACGGGCTTGCTCGCTGAGCGTCTCGTCGCTGCTGGTGCTGTAGTTTACGGCATTGAGAATCTGGAGGGTTGCAGTAAGGTCCTTTGCGAGACTACAGGCGAGTAGTAGGGAAGCAGCTATGGTAGGAAGTTGACTTGGAGGCAGGCGTGCGGACGGTGGAGCAGGGTCTTTGATCCGAAGCATGGCGAGAGCAATGTATGCAATGTCGATGACTTTGATCTTGTAGTCTAGCTCTCATTTAGTACTAAGATGCAATGCCAATGTCGGTTGGGTGCTCACGATCCGCCAATTTGCGCACATTGGCCGCAAGGGGCAGCTTGTTCTGGCCATTAGCAAGGAAGGCATTGATAAGTTCATTTGCGTCATCCGGCTTTAGCAGAATCAGACGGTCGGCGCTGAGGAGCCGAAGCCAGGCATTTCGACTGCGATTGTCTACTTCGCGACGAAGGTCTTGTGGTGACTTGTCCGTCTCATTCTGAGGTCTTGGACGAGCGCGCTGCGCATAACTGCGGATGAGCCTGTGGGCTCGGGATTGGCAGAAGATGCATGGCTCGTTTTGCGTGACTCTGGTGGTTCGGATAATGAGCGGACGGATAGACATGTCAGCACGCTGGACGTACCTTCGTGATCTGTCCAGGCGGAAAAAGGGCGACAGCTCACTCACTCAACGCTGCAGGCTTCGGGCTCTCGGAGGTCCGCGGCAAATCATAACGCCGTTTCCGGTCGGAACTTTTTCCTTGGCACTCAAAAAGATGCATCCTAGCCGTTGCCATGTTTTCCCGCGTGTTCAGCTCGGCCAGGAGGATACTAAGTCGGTCGCCGTCAGCCCAAGAAAGGTCCGAGGAGTCCAACGACAAAATTGCTGCCGACACAGACATGGTTACAACGCGCGCAGGCACCGGCACTGGTCCTTCGATGGGGACGCCGCAAGGCTCTGCAAGGAAGGGAAGAGGAAAGAGGACGCTGGGCGCTTCCGATACGCCTATATCTACCAAGAGAAGGAGGGGAAGTCGCGTGCCTGATGCAGCTGAAATTGCTATTCCAGACCGCACCAAGGACAGGACGGAAACGCCTGTAGCCGAAGAGAGTACGCCCGTAGGCCGCCATAGTAGCCCAAAAGTCATCGTATCGAGATCAGTTACCTCTACAGAAACCCCCATTGTGGATGCGGAAGCCTCAACACAGGAGCTTGTTTTCCACACTCCAGCCCAGCAACCGCCGAGCTCTGTTTATGCAACGCCCGCCACAACTAGAAAGGTCCAAAAGGAGTTTCCGGAGGAGATCCCTTCATCGAGCTGGGAAAGCGGGCAAGACATAGTTTCAGAGGACGAGAAAATCCCAGTACCTATAGCCGAGGCCAATAATTTACATACGCGTTTTGACAGTGAGGGGCCTGCAGACACTTCTCAGGCCGCGACTACAAAAGTAGCAGACCATGCTTACCATGTGCCAGGCGCAGCCTCAGGGGAAGATGCTGAGAAGGAGCGGTCCGAATCCGTAGTTGGGCGGAATTACAACGATATGAGCGATTCTGATGAGGCACCCGAAATGGTCACTATCGCTGCTGCGGAATCGAAAGCTAAAGCTGCTATAGAAGGCGCCGCACGAGTTCGAAGAGTGCAGCAGGAGACGGAGGAGAAGCGGCGTCAACAGCGCGCTGAGCGCATGGAACTCGAACAGGCTGAGAAACGCAAACGAGATGGGAAGAAGGCGATGAGGTTGGCTAAGCTTCAAGCAAAGCAGGCTCGCGCACGAGGCCACGTTGACTCATCCCGCTCAAGTGACCTGGCGAATGTAGAGACTGGCGGTGTACCTGCCCTCCTCCCAGATTCCATTCTCGAAGCGGCTGGAGATCGCCGACCACCTACGCCCCCACCCGCTCGGAATGGAAAGTCGGCTGATGGTTTAAGGAGGGAAAAGCTTAATCGCCACATCAAGTTTTTAGAAAGCGGAGAAAAACCTATAAAGGATGTGAAGAAGGGATCGGTCAATATTTCCGTGCTCGCCCAGCGAAACTCCCTTTTGACACCAAAAGCCAACCAAGCTACGAGGAGCATTCGGGACCACTGGTTGAAGGAAAGGGAGAAGGAGCGGAAAAGCTTCAAGGGTAAAAAAGGCACGGGTTTCAAGAAGATGGAAAGGAGAACGGTTGGCGGGAGTTTTCTGAGAAGCGTTGATGACTAGTTCTTTTCGCAATTGATACCATACACCGAATCCTGGAGGCAGATATAGTGACGTCTCGATCCCATAGGCACCACACCTCCAGCGTCTACTTACCTTCTCCCGGGCCTCTTCGGCTTTGCAAAAGCCTTCTTTTCCTCTTCCCTCTCCGCTTTGAACTCATCCGCAATGACCAACTCTGTTATCTCGTCCGGGTTCGTTGCCTCAAGCCGCTTGCTGATCTTCAGGCCGCCTTCCGTCTGGGCCAGGTCGATGACATTACTCCGGCTCGCAGCGTACAGCATGCGTTCCTTTATCTTAGCCCCGCTGGGGCACGTCGAAATAAAGACAACGGAAGCTTCGCTGTCTATGTGTCTGTAGAAGGAAAACCTTGGCTCGGAGCCATCAATGGCAGATGCCAGCGTGCTAGGACCTGCAGAAGAGGACGAGGCAAGCTGCAGCGTCTCACTAGCCACATCCATGCGCAACTGCACCAGATTGTTGGCGGCACCATTTCCCAGCTCCTGGAGGGCCGCACCCACGCCGTCCTCTGCACGAATGGCTATCCGGCCGCCCTGGGCCAAGCCCTGACCCCTCGTGCCCCTGCTCTCCAGCGCCTCCGCATCTTTGATGTCCTGAAGGCTCTGCTCCTCGGCCGTCAGCGGATTTCTACTCTCGCTGTGGGCGACATGCTTGGCCCAGCCCTCTGCCGTCAACTCGTCTGGTTCAGTGACGACGAGCGACTCAGGAAAGTGCTCGCTGCCGAGCTCCCGCACGAGGGTCAGGCGGGTGCTCGCAAACAGCATCTTCTGGCGCACGGGAGCGGCATTGGGAACGTAGGTTATGGCGACGAGGGAGCGATCGGGGGAAGTCAGGCTATCGGCACGGCGCAGGAGAACGTAGAGTGCCTGGCTGGGCTGGATGTGCGGAGCGAGCGTCGCGAGGTCGGAGAGAAATGACGGCGACGACGAGTCGAGGACGGAGCCTGGCACGATGCGCTCGCTGGCTATGGTGGCCAAGAGGCCACGCTGTGTGGTTGAGCCGAGGAGCGTCTGGAGGGCCGACTGGAGCTCCTGCGAGGCTGCGAGCGGCGTGAGGGATGGCTGCGGGGGTAGGGAGACGGTAGTTACCAGAGATGCCGGACTGCATGATTCAATGCGCGAATCGCAAGCGCGGGGGCTTGCCTTCGGGGTTTGTCTTTGGACGAGTGCAGAATGTTGAAATGCAAGTGCTCGACCAAAACACTCATACGGTGGCTACACGGTGGGGCCAGCTCACAGCTTGGCGCATGCACATGCCGTTCCAGTTGGACCTTCGTCACCATGCACTGTAGCATCTTCCCGGCCTTTTCAGCATCTCGGATACAACATTGCGCACGAAATAATAGTGGACATGCACGGAAGCTATGCGGGATGGATATCAACAAACAAACAGCGCTGCCCATGCCCATGCCCACTCCCACTCCTGCTCCGCCTCCTACTCCTCATACTTACCGCCAGGGAGCATCTCCCGGTTCCGCTCTAACACCCCTTTGAGGTATTCATACACCGTAAACGTCACAGCCTGGCCTGGCGCAACACGCATTATGCGTGGCGTGATACCTTTGTAGAAACTGCGGCTTCCCTCGTGCTTCCACATGTCCCTATTTCCTGTCAGTCGGCAACTCAACAAACCTGCACTAGCATCATGGGCTCTCACTTTGAAATGGCAACGATCCTTCCAACCGCCGTTTGACCGGGCTCGGCAGGCGTCTTTTGTAGCCGTGTCTTGATGGTGTCGATGGGCGCATTGCTCAGAGGTCCCATGGCACCCGAGACAAGCCCAATGAACATGGTCTCATAGCTGGGGAGATCTGTAGTGCCGTGGTAATTTTGGAGAAACGCCCTGAACTCTGAGTAGGCGGTGAAATTAACCGCCTGGTTCGAGCCTTGCCGCAATGCCGTCAACGATACGCCGCGATACAGAGCCCCAAATCCTTCTTCGCGTACCACTGTGTACAGAGCATGTGCGGCATTGCGGTATTTTGGAATGTCGAGCGGATCTGCCATGGAGTGGTGCTGGGCCTGTAAGCGGATCTTGACCACCTCCATGGGCGTCACGACGGCGACAGCTTCCGTGACACCAGCGGCGAGACCAGCTATTTGCATCAGCGGTGGCTTGCAATTTTCTTTTCGAGTAGGGGCATACCGAGAAAAGTGGATTGTCCTGTTACATTCCCCTGGCCATCTGCCAAAAGCTGCTTGTACCACTCGTAACTGGTAAAACGTATTGCCATCTTTGGGATGATGCCCGTGAGAACTGCTCCAAGGCCCTTGTACAGACCCAATGGTGTCTCACGCTTCACAATCTCAGATCCCGTCTTCAAGAAACCGCGCCGAGGGGCCTGTACATGGCGATGAGCTAGACGATCGCAAACGCTGTTACAAGACATACCCCTGGAACGCGTGCGCGCCGCGAGAGCTGCATGCGCACTTTGACCGTGTCCAGCGGATGGCACGCAAGCGCCTCCATCATTCCGGCACCTCCTCCAGCTGGACGAGTCCATTAGCAACTGGCCGCGGTACATACCGAAGGTGCTAGTCGAACTCACCGATCAAGTTCGTGGCGGCTGAGGCAGGCTTCTTGCCGCCAGGGCCTTGTACCGACTTCGCAGACATTGTCGATACACGGCTCTGGTAGGCTCAACTGTGGACAGGCGGTGTGTGTGTGTGTGTGGCTCGGTCGACGTTGGACGATGCAGTTGAACGTGGTACCAAGAAGGCGAGGCGGAGGTCAGACACTGGAGAAACCAGAGGATAAGGAGGCAAAGGAGACGGAAAAGTCGTACAGGAGAGCAAGAGAGTAAAGGGCGACTATGGTTAGCCATCCAACTAGCCGCGGATGGGAGGACGCAGTTAGGTCCATCCGAGCCTCGGCCCTGGATGAGGGCAGGCATGACTTGTTGGTCTCAAACGAAGGGAACGCGAGCGATGCCGAGTGCTGAATCAAGGGCCTTGGCGGCTTGTTGGGCGTGTCTTCTCTGAAAGATGGTGGTGGGCGAACGGAAGACGAGGTTCTTCGGCATGGGACCGGCTACCCGTGGACTTTGTTGTCCGATATGACGACGGTGTGCGATGGATGCCACTGCCCGGGCCCCAAGTCGTGGGACAACAATGGGCCTGACGTGTGCTGACGGGGCGCTCTGTTTTTCGCTTTGTCTTTCGGACGACTTCATGTGAATAATGCTCCGTTCGGCTCGTGAAAGAGTGACGTCTCATGCCAGGGCGTGCTAGGCTGGGGCGGGGCAGAGGGGGCGTAGAGCCGCACGCGCGATTGCGGGGCATTGAGGCTTGGCCTGGTGCCGCCGCTTGAGCTTCCGCAGTCGTCCGAAGCGAACAACGAACAGCAGCGCAGCAGTGGCATAGACAACGGCTGCTTCTCTCCTGCTTACCCAGGCCGTGGCTCGCGAACAGGGCGCGGCTGGCTGGTGAAGCGGCTGGCCACGTGCTCGGTCTTTGCGACTTTTCATCGTGTACATGTCAGCTCTCGTCGCAGTCTTCTCGTAGCACGCACACGCATCAAATGTACAGCACCCGTCCTCTCGCATCCTCTCTTCTTCTCCCTTCTCCCTGCGCGGGGACGGGACTGGCCCCCGTTCTCCCCCCACAGGCTGGCTTCCGGCCGAGTGTTGGTCGCGTCACAGGGTACGACATACGACATACAACAGCTGGGCTTGTTGAGCTCCATGCATATGCCATGCCATGCTGCCGAATGCTGTCTTCATGCCGCCGTGCCCAGCGCTCTCTTCTCATGGAACTGCAGCATTTCCCCCTTCTTTCGGTTCCATAAATCCTTCAGTGCCTGCGGTCCTGTCCTCCACAGCTTCTCGTGCAGGCTTGCAACCCCCAACTCCACATCTTTTTCGTTCGGCCAGGTCGCGCTCCATTGCCAGCTTAGCTCTATCCATGGCATCATGCCTTCGCGGCGGAACACATAGTTGAGCAAGCTCTGCTCCATGGTGAAAGGGTCGAAGCGGCGGAAGTTGGCCATGACGGACATCAAGTACTCGTACATTTTCCGGTCCGGGGCCACCATGAAGAAGCCTGCACTGAAGCCCACCGTCTGCAAAGGAGGCGTAACATGGTCCCGCTCGCCCGTAAATGCATTGTCTGACCGCGCTCCAAAGAACCACTCCCTGGGTAGTTCCGACTCGCCCCATTTCTTCTGGTCTTTGCGCCACGAGAGTGTGGGCGCGAGCGACGACGTGTCGGGTTCAAAGAAGATACCGTCTAGGGGTCGCGTGATCAGCGTGTCGGCATCGATGAAGAGGATGCGCTTGTACTCGGTCATCTCGAACACTCGCAGTTTGGTAAACTGCTCCGCCCAGCGTGTTACCCCGGAATGGATCCACCAGGCGACGGGCACGTCGCGAACCTCGATCACGGCCGCGCCGTCATCTCTCAGGGTTTCCTTTTGGGTGCGCGGCACGCTTTGCGAACAGAGCACAAGAAAGGTTATGGAGCTGCGGTTAGATCGGGTCGCGGGCGCGTGGAGGAGTTGGTGTGCGAGGACGCGAGTCGAGGTGAAGTAACTATCGTCGTCGTTTGCCTGCCCGGTCAAAAAAGTCGCAATAGCATAGTCGGTCAAAGGTAGGTGCGCGCTCGAGTTGAACATCCGGTACGTCGAGCCCAGATACCGGGCGGCTCTGTGGTTGTTGGTGCGCCAGCGGAATGCCGCGAACATTACACCGCATGCCAGCACAGAAGTGAATAACACCCGCAGTCTGAAGATCATGGCGGCGGCCAAGGGATGGAAGAGAGGAAGAAAAGAGGCATAGGGGTCTGATAAACACAAGGGCAGGGCATTTTTCAACGAGGGAGTGGCTGTGTTTGCGCTGAAGGAGCTGGCCTGGTCAAGGAAGGTCAAGGAAGGAATCTCGCACGGTGCGCAAAACATCGAATTTCCACCATGCAGCTCTTTCACCGGTTGGGATAGAACATGCACCTCCGGTCAGGCCACCTACAGAATGAACTTGAACTTGGGAATGGCTCCCTCCATGAACTATTTCAGCAACGATCTGCACACGTGGCACTGCATCCCCCCCTCGCTACGCCTACCACAGTACTATACATACTGTGTGCTCGTCTACTAGGAGATGACAGGCTGTTCCTATGCGCATCCATGATCCGCAGGCTGCTGAAACGTAGACGTGTGGTGAGGATGACGATCATGCTCGTAGGGTGGCGCAGCGCACGCTTTGTGTTTATTTTAAGCTTTTGCCCTGCCTGCTTTTCGACGCGGGGCCAGTCGAAGGGGAAGGTCGCAGTGCCTCTGGTCTCCCCATGCGGATGATTCGGCACTGCATGTATGTACTGTACTCTTACTGGATAAGGGTTACGTGGTATGGTACACGCAACACCATGCAGTAGTCCACGCGTCGTTCCCAATGTCATCCTACAATACATCGACACAAGAGTTCCAAAACCTCAGCATGCTTTGCTTGGCTAAGCTTGACGCCAGGCACGTGGGGGCGAAAAAGCACAGCCTCGCCAAAACTCACCTTCTCATATACCATTTTATAAGATGGATAAGGTACATAGAAGGTTCTTGTCTGAGAAAATGAATTTCCTGCTTTCAATATAGTCTTTATCCATCATACGCATAAACAGAAAAGAAGCGTCGAAATGGTCGTTCGTCAAATCTTCGCTCTCAAGGCTGGTGCTGAGTCCATGCTTCGACTAGAGGTTAGGAGAGAACTAAACATTTGATTGATTTCTTCCCAGTCGTTGTCCTCGTGGTGCAGCCCATCGACTTACAGTTGACACAGGCCTGGTCATATCATTTGTAGTTGTGCATACATTCGCAGCTCTACCATACTCCGGTCTACATCGTTCTCATAGCAGACAAACGCCAAGTTTCTCGAGAGATGATCAAGCATATTCATCCTTATCTGCCTCTGTGCTCTTCTCCCTGATACCCGCAGGCATGAGCGAGCCCGTTAGTGGCTTCCGCGATTCTCGTACAATGGTCGGGATGGACGTGCCCTCCGAGAACATCATCTCCAGCTCCTCGAGACTGCGGCCCATGGTCTCAGGGTATGCAAAGTATACGACAGGGATAATCAGGGAGGAAATGATCAGGAAGACGAGGTAGTATTTCCACCCTATAGTGTCAATGGCGACCTAAACGAACATCAGGTTGAGGGAAACAGCGAAGGACATGAGGAACATACCGGCGTGACCATGTTAACGACGAAGTTCCACAGCCAGTGGTTGGCAGTGGAGATACCGGCCATGGGGACGCGCAGGCGAGTCGGTGCTACCTCGGTGCAGTAAAGGAAGTTTGCGCCGAGGAAGCCAATGGGGATGAAGAAGTTGAAGAGGAAAACGAAGAAAGCCGACGCAACTTGCGCAGCGCGATTGCTTGTCGGGAAGCTCGATGCGACGGCAAGTGCAAGCATGCAAGACGCCATGCCAGCACCACTGAACATGAACAGCTTCCGGCGCCCGAAACGATCGATGGTGAAGAAGGCGACGAAACACGAGAGGAATTTCCAAGTCAGCGCACCCCCGCTTAGAATGCGGGATGTTTCAGCATCCATTCCGAGGCCTTGTTGGAAGATGATCTAATGTATGGGTAAGCGTAGTGTAGTTGGCAAAGAGGCGTTCTGATGCTACTTACGGTGGAATAGGTCGAAATGAGGTTGCTTCCGCACATCTGCTGTAGGAACTGCAGGAATATGCAAAGAGAGAAGCGGTAGAATAGCTTGTCCTTGCCCATTGTGAAGATATCCTTCATCTTGGCTGCGCTCCGTCCCGTCTCCTCAAGCGCGATTTCAATACCCCCAATCTCGGAAGCGATCTCGACATCTTCGTTGTGTAGACCCCTGAACGCTGCCAAACTGGCCTTGGCTTCCTCCATCCGCCCCTTGTTAACCAGCCATCGTGGACTTTCGGGAATTGTGAAGACTGAGGCCATGAGAATCATTGAGATCAGGCACGGGATCGCCAGCGGCAGCCGCCATTGGAGAGGCAGGTTATGCTGCTCAAAAAATCCAAGGTTGATCCAGGCTTCCAACGTGTAGCCCAGACTGATGAAGCAGCCATCCAGAACGACATGCTTTCCTCGATTGGAAGTTGACGAGCACTCCGACTGCCAAACCGGGACTGTGGCACTGAGGACGCCCACACCCCATCCCAGGATGAAGCGTCCCATGATGAACTGAGCAATGTGGAAGCTGGTGCATTGGAGGATTTCGCCAACAAGCGTGAGTACAGCAGCACCAAAGATGGTTTTGCGCCGACCCAGGATATCGCCAACCCAAGAGCAGCTTAGTGCGCCGAAAAGAGCGCCGATGGTGAAAGTGGAGACAACGGTGCCCTGGACGGTGGACTTGTGAGACCTTTCCGCGCCGTGCGCATCCACTGTGTCGATTTGTGGGAAGTGGTCGTTCCAATCACGTAGTGATAGCAGGCCACCGACACCTGACTGGTTGTAGCCGAAGAGAACGAAGGCAGGCAGCACCACAAGTAGGAGCTGAGCCAAGCGCAAGGAGTTGCCTCGGAGACCCATGACCATTTGTGTATCGACTGAGAATCTACGGATGGGCTGGGTTGCAGTAGCACACACGATTCTGCCGGTTGCCCCTGAGGGTGAGGACAAGGGCGAGGGCGAGGGCGAGGGCGATGGACTAGAGATGCGAGCAGGAGATGGCAAACGAAGAGAGAAAAGTCGGTAATTCACCAGCAGGAAGAATATGCTACATGGGAGGTTACTTGTATTTGGTCCTCTCCCCACATTAATGTGTTTTGCGCGCCGAATCCAAGACGCTCCGCCATGGGGTCCTCAAAGATAGGCCGCACTCCGGACTTCTCCAACTGTTACCCACAATCATCTCCCAATCTGGAAACTGCTTCTCCTTCTCGGGAAAACACGCTTTATTGTATGCAATAGCCTGACCGGCTTGCGGCTCCATGGTGGAGAACAAAGGCAGACGACCGAGGCAGCGTCAAGACGAGCTGTTGGACCATGCGCTCTGCTTCGACGCAGGTGATATGAAGAAACTACTGTGAAGCATAGAGCCATTGTGGGAGTAGTTTCAATGAGCGGGTCCTAAAAGATGCGGCATTGACCTGCGGCTCTGTGGTAAAGCATCGGCCCTTGCAGCGGCAAAAGCTTAGCGCCGCTTGATTTTTCAGGACCAGGAAGGTTCCCGGTTACGTATTTCACCTTACAGTATTATGGTGTCAAATTTTTTGAGTGTCTGAACCGGCAAAAGACATCTTTTGGACAATATCTTGACAATGTAATCCGAAGATGCACATGGTATAGCACAAGGCTTGGATGAGTGAACAGCCTGCGAGCGGTGTATCGTCGGACCGGGAGTGACCTGAGGTTGCGTCAGGACCTTGTACTATGCTGTACTGGTGGGCTCTAAGCTAGTTCGATCTGGCACATATTTCCAGGGCTTGTTGCGAAAGAATATCAGAGTTCAAATCTGCCTGGTTGCCCGAAGGAACACAGCTAAGGTTCCAGTCCAAGTTGTTCGACAATTCCAGTCTTCGTCCCTAACGAAGGCCACTTCACCAGCCTACCACGGCAGCTTGTTGGACATCACAGCTCCTCCTTTTCTGTAAGTCATGCGAGTTAGCCAGGGGATCGGGGCTTGCCTGAAGCCGTACACGGAGACTTTGTGCGGGCCATGGGAGGAAGCTCACGTCACGTTGCCTTGCTCCCATGATGCTTTATACGACGAGTATATGGAGAGGGGGATGCCTTGTTGACGACAAGCTACCGAGCTAGGGGTGCCATAGTGGCGAGGACGCGAGCTGGGTGTGCTGGGGCCTCGGCCATTAGTTACCGGCCGCATGCCTGGGCCCCTGGGTACATGATCATCAGCGCCCCACACCCGCTCCCAGCCTGAGTCAGCTTTTGTCTCCGACGGCTGTCTATATATAACCGTAAATAAACACCCGAAATAATGCACGTCTACTAAGGAAATGCAAGGCAAATATTGTCGAAGACATCACACATGCATAGTTAATAGTTAACGTATACCACCACTCATCCGCCCACCCCAGTCATATGCCCACCCCCAAACCCCACTAAAATCGCGAAAAGTAACCCTCTATAATCTGAATAACGCCTAAGTAATAAGTTCTAAGAATTTATACATAGTTTCTTGTCTATAAATTAGGACTTTTATTAAAAATTAAAATAGTATATATAGTAGTTATTAAGATAATAGGCTAATATACGTTTTTAACCTTTAAAATACTGGGTCTCTAGAATTATTTAATGAAATTCCTTTAGTCTAGTAAAAGCTATAAAAATTGATATAAAAGCCTATAAAATATTAGAACTTATCATCCAGGCGTTATGAAGATTATAGGGGGTTAATTTTCGTGATTTTTGGTATATTTTAGGAGTGCGCCACTGACTGGTGCAATACGATAGGTTTCATTTGTAAGCAACAACGTCTCACGTGAGCATTGTTACTTTCCAGTTCCGTGCAATTTTTCGCATTTTTCACCAGCTTCAGTTCAATAATTGGTCAGCTAGTGGGCTGAAGCGCAACTGACGTAAAACAGAGCCCACGCTTTGCGAGATGTGCTGTAAGTTGAAGCAGGCTATCGACCACGCAAACATGTAGGAACGGCCGCAGGACCCACGGCGCAAAGGAGTTAGAGATGAAGTGGACCTTGGCTTTGAAGAGTTCTGGAACTTTGGAACATCTGGTCACATATTGGCACCCATTCATATGAAAATTAAGTTAAGATGTCGAGTGTGGCCAGCATGCTAATAACTTACTATGTGAAATATTTTGCTACGCATCCCACCCATTCCGCTAGCTCCTATAAACTACATACACTAACCCACTACGAGGATACCCAATTCTTGGTCGCCATGGGCATCGCCAAGGTGATTCCGTCAGACTCCGGCCTCGAACGGCCTGTTGTATCTCTTCCTTTCTTAGCCAAGCGTTGTAACCGTGCGGCTGATCTCTGAAACCCAACGGTGTTACTTCCAGCTGAATAGAAACTATCATTTTCGGACCAAGGGAACCTCGTCTTGGTATGACTACTCTTCAAAGATATGAAAATGTATACCTTGGCAGACGAATCCTCACAATTTCGGTGATACGGTGTAATGAATGCTATCCCCGGCCAAGGGATCATCCGCGGACGAAAAAGCCTCACTTCGTTGCCAACAGCCAGTGGGCCCAAGCACATACATAACGTGAATCCACAACGGCTGTCTATCTAAGCAGAGATCAGCAATCGTACCAAGGATTGACTTTGCCACATCCAGGCTAGGGTTCACCATTGTAGGCAGAGGTCCCACAGGGCTTGAGGGATTAGTTCTAGCCGCCGCACTCCCAGCCCACTGTTGACCAAAAGATCCAATGAGCTAGCTCGAACTTACCGCCGAATTTTGTTCACAACTGATTTCAATGCCGGTCATAAGCACTAACCAAACTCCATCAGCACTTGTCTTTTGACGACGAAGTATATGCGGCTCCAACTATGTCTCAATCTACATTCGAAAAGCGGTGACGCCGCTCATTGTCAGCATGTAGTCTTCAACTGTGCCACCCATATAAAGCACAGGAAGTGGTCTCCTTAACACTTATACTTCATCTCGGATTTGTTTTTTGGCAGCCACGACTGGGACTACTTCCGCCTTAAATTCTTCCTGTACATCGCAGCACTTTGGTAACAATGGAGAAAATCGGTGCTCCCTTCTCTGAACAAAAAGACCTGCATCCAGTAGCACCATATCGCTCTGCACTGCTCACATACCCTGCCAACTTTAGGCAAGCATTGAAGGATGCTGCGGAAGATAGGAATAAGATACAGCTGGGTATTGCTCAAGGGATTCCTAGCATGTTTGTGACCAAAATTCTGGCATCCACAAAACCTGATTTCATCTGGCTTGACGTGGAGCATGGCATGTTTGATCGTCTCAGCCTTTTTGAGTATGTTTATGGCTTGAGCTTTGTTCTATGGAAACTCATTTGCTTCTAGTTGCATCCATGCCGCCTCGCACCACTCTGAGGGCAAGGCTGCGGTCGTAGTACGCATACCCAAACGCGATGAAGGGCTCTTAACTGCCGCCTTGGATGCTGGTGCTGCCGCCATCGTAATACCGCACGTGGAGACTGCACAGGAGGTCAAAGAGTTCATGGGCCATATCTTCTATCGTACGTTCAACACAGTATATACATATAGGGTTGTTACTTTGCATTCTTCTAACCATGCGCAGCACCTATGGGGCACCGTTCGTTCTCGCCATGGACTTTCACTCCGGGCATCTCTGACCAGTCACTTTATCCTAGTGACAACTTCAACATCGCCACGTCGAATCAACATGTGTGCATCATTCCGCAAGTCGAGAGCGTCCGTGGAATTGAAAATGTCGAGGAAATTGCTGCCGTCCCCGGAATTCATGGTAAGTGACCATGGACGTTCTGCTAGTTTCCGGGTCTTCCGGACTCGAAACTTATAAGAAAATGCTGGCTGACACATGTGGGTAATACAGGTTTAATGTTCGGTCCCGGCGACTACATGATTGACGCTGGACTACCGCTTAAGCTCGGTGGTGAACCTCACCCAACTTTTGTTGCTGCTCTAACAAAACTTGTCACTGCTGCAAAGGCAAATAATGTTCCATTGTTTGGGTAAGATGAATTCCCGTTAAATTCATACTTGGTGTGCTCGATAAACGCTAATGGAATGATAGTGCTGCGCAGACGCCTGACCTCATCCCTGTTCTAATTGAGCAAGGCTATTCGGCTATCGCCGTGGCCTTCGATTACTGGGGCTTGGCAGGCCTAATGGCGAGTACGCTGGCTAAGAGTAAAGAGATTATCAAAGAGGCTGTTGGGTCGTCGACTCCATAGTTCACTAGGCTGTAGTGGATGATACATACGGCGGCAAATTGAATACTGACAAGTTTCATCTGCACTACTCAGCCATTCTGCTCTACCCTTTTCTTTATAGAGCTCATTAAAACGTAGGAAGAGTGACGTGATCTTCAAGAGACTTTGACATGACTTTGACATTTTGTCTCCGGAACGGGTGTCGTTGTAATCAACATCGTCAACAACGAGTTTGTAACTTCCAAAGCATCGTTTTCCAGAATGAAGTATTGCTCGGGTGGCTTTGAAGTGCGGTAGAAGCAAAACGAACATGAAATAGGTGTCGCGCATGAAGACTAAACAAATCCATACAGTTGAAGTGCTAAGGCGGGATCGGAGATGAGGGCCGCAGAATCTTATTAGATGAGTACTAGACATATCCGCGATTATATCAGCATTTGCATTGTAAGAAAAGAGACAACGTACTGGATGAGATTACAATATCTCTATGAGTAGCATGTAGGGGACAATGTGCCTATTGTCGAAAGGTAAATTCGCTACCTAAGCTTTAGGCAGAATTATCACCCACTAACAAATGTAAAATAACAAAAATGGGAGACTATTTTCTCAACTGATAGTAGGTTGATACAACGCTTGAGTTTAGGAACATATGAGTTGCGCAAAGAAGCGAAACTTGGTGTACGCGACTCATGAAATGTGTAGAGAATGCGATCGAGAGATGGCGTTTTCGGTGAAATTAGAGATTACGTAGTGAAAACCAACAACCGGGCTCTCCTAGGCTGGGTAGCGTGTGCAGTGAAACCAATGAAATCATTATCCAGAAATTCATGAGCATTTAAGGTGTTTTCGCTGTTTGAAATCAATTCTGCCGGCAGGGCGGCCGCGATTTCAAAACCTGCTTGGACTATTGAATCTGCAACTAACGAACTTCGTTAGTTGTATACAGTTAAGTGACATTTAGTAATGGCTTACAGACAAAGAAACGGGATATTCAGCGCTAGGAAGCAGTACATGCACGTAAAACATGTACTTCTTGATTCCTTGACGATTCGCTAATCTGTTGCTACACTAGTGCTATAGAAAAGTCACTGAGCACAATGTCATAACGTCAACTACCTGTTTTTACGAATTCTATACTTACTGAGATGTGAGGTTATTGACATGCTAATTCGATTCATCGACAGCGATTCGTGGGGGGCGACTATGCTTTTAGATGATGTTTGGCTAGTTGGGCGAGGAGTACATACTTACCATCATCCTGAGTTACTTTACACAGATCGGGTATGCCTATCGGTGGGGCTGATGTAATCAGACAGGAGGCATGACTTCCAAGCTACCTAACAAGAGAAGAGAGGAAGTGTGATGCTTTAAGGCTGCTGGCTGAAAATCTGACATCAGGAAAACCCGGGACACAGCCTTACCACTGAGCAGTCACGGTGCTAGCTAACTTCTACTATCGCGCGTTGACGCGTCCTGGCATGTGATATGCCCGACATATTTACTTAATTATTGTCGACATACGTGTAGGGATTTGTCCGCGTCTATAATAATACCTTATTGCATAGCACTTTCGCGGTAACGGCATATATATTTGGGAAATTGTTTCATTACTAAGGTGATGACCTTGAGCCGTCTAGGGCATCATTCATTGGTCTTCCTCGCTTTTAGTCTGACGATAAGTGGCTCTCTTTCGATTAACACATACACTCGTTGCCGCTCCCAATCAACTGGGTCACCAACTAATTCATAGTCGAAAGTCCACAACATCCGAGTCATAATCAATCGAATTTCTGCCCACGCTAAAACCATCCCAATACACTTTCTTGGGCCTTCTCCGAATGGATGTAGTGCATCACGACGATCGTGGAGAAATGGTGACGTGTCTTGTAACGCACTAGGCAGCCAACGTTCCGGATGGAATGACTGTGGATCGAACCAAAGATCTGGATCCCTGTTCACAGCCCAAGGAAGAATGAACACACTTGTCTGGAGGTCTTTAGCTTTCCCCTCCAGACCAGTTATTGAGTAACTTACACCGCCTGTCACCCAGGTACCGCAAACTGTATCGCCGCCATTCGGGACTACTCGTGGTAACGTGAAGGGAGTAGAGGGACAGAGCCGGAATGACTCGTTGATGCAGGCATTGAGGTATGGTAAATCCTTGATCGCGTCCAACGTGATTTCACTCTCCTTCGCAAACGTCCCGCGAAGCTCATTGGTAAGCTTCTTGAACGCTTCTGGATGAGTGAGCAATTGATTCATGATCCCGGATAAACTCGTTGCAGTCGTCTCACTCCCTGCTAGCGTTAGGGTTTGGAATGTTGCTTGCACTTCTCCTGGCGTTATCGCGCCCTTGTCATTCCCAGAAATGACGTGGCTCATTATATCAGGGCGCGCGACCTCCCAGCCCAGTCGCTGATTGACTCGATCTATCACAGCAGTCGCGTACTTTTTCTGACTCTTCTTCATTATATAAGGGAACACGCATTTCTGAAAAATTGCGTCAAGGACCGGAAAGAGACGTATGGCAATAACTACACTCGTGGCTTTGATGCTATCGATGATGAGACCAACAAATGGGTGATAGTCAGACGTTTCGAGACAGTGAAAGGTCTCACCGTATCCAATATCACCAAAGATGTCGAAAGCAGTGAAGTTGAACCAGGGAATGATGTCAAAGGGCTCGCTTATACCATGCACATTTTGCGTCTTTTCGTGAAACCTCTGTATTAGAAGGGCAACACCTGTTTGTAATAGTGACTCTTGTTGCTTCAACGCACGAGGCGTGAAAGCGGGCGCTATTGTTCTGCGGATACACGCATGCCTATCGTGATCAATCGCAGTCGCAATGGAGTCCGAAGTGGATGCCATGGATTTCCACCATGTCTTGTCTTTAAGGTATGGCTTTCCGCCATTACTGAGTCGAACGCCTTGAATGTCCTGCCAGGAGTCCGGGTGGGCGAAGCTCACAGCGTTGGGTTGGATACGAACTGCGTGTCCATATTTGCGATGGAGTGCTTCAAGGGTTTGGACAGCCTTCCCGGCTGTGAACGCGGTTGCAAATGGAATCCTGCTAACAGCCCATGCTTTTGGTCCTGGAATATTTCGAAGAGGATGGATGTACAGATTGTACACAAGGGTTGAAAGCCAGGCCTGCATGTATCAGCGCTTCATTATCTATCTGGGCTACGGATCAGCATGCGAACCGAGATGGCTGTCAGAGCAACAAGTGGGAGGCTCCCCATCTGCTGGATTAGAAGCACAATCATGACTTTGCACTCTTTGAGCCAGGACAGGACGAAGTCAAGGCCAGGTTCGCTTATAATTGTCGCTGTGGATAAAGATAAGCGCTGCTTGGCTGGGGTAAGGCGACTAGTGACATGGTTGCCCCACATGGGGCAAGAAGGCAGGTGCCAGGTGCCAAGCGCCAGGTACAACGCCGCTTTCCTTTCTTATTCTGCCTACCGTCGTCTTCACAATACTACAGCCACACCAGATCCTAGATAAAGTACCCACTTACCAAAAGGCTAGTACCCTTCGTACATCTCAGGGGGTTGCGAGCCTTGACCCGTCTACTTAAACGTTTTCTGTAAAGTAAAAGGGGGTTGGAAAGTAATGTATTTGATTCCAGCAGTGTTATTTTACGTACATGAGACAGCATCATAGGTAGATATTAGAATGGATGTGGAGAGAAGACATGTTTTACTTGCTTAGTCTTCCTCCTGTGCCCTTTGCTTGTTGAGATCGTCCAACACTCTCTTCCCACAGGCCAAAACCTCCAGGGTTCTACTCTTACCGTCGTGGTCTCTTGTCTCTGGCACTAAGAAGTACGTTACCACCGCTCCAGCCTGGGTTTTCCATGTCAGTCTAGGGACCTCGACAACCAAATGTGGAGCTACTCACAACCATGAAAGCGCTCATAACTTGTAGGATGTGACCAAAGTTCTCTCGTTCCCAGTCGAGTTTTTTTGACGAGTCTTCATTCTGGAAGGCGTACGCGATGAACAATTGCACAAGCCACGAGCCTAACTTTCCTGATGCAGCTGCGATACCATGTGCTGTACATCTATATCGAGTTGGGAATATCTCTGCTGGAATCTAGATGTCGTCGGTCATAGTTACAAGGCAAAGGGAATGATAAGCGTACTATGAATGTGGTGACATTAGGACCAAGATTGAATGCGATCTGTGACAAAACATAGAGTACAATCAAACCTGATCGACTGCTGTCCAGTAATTTGGACCTAGGCTTCGTCAGTAGAAGCATACTCAATCACCCACCCCGAGTTGACTAACCATGCGCTTCCGGTCACTATGAAAAGCACAAAAAGTGCCAAGAAACCCCAAAACTGGATTGCTTTGGGGCTCGCATACCGGATGGCTTTGATCATGGCGGCTCCTTTCAATCAGGTCAGACCATGTGTAGATATATTTTCATACGCAAACCTACCACCCAGCACTGCACCGATAGATACCATTACTAAAGTATGCAAACTATTGTCTCGCAATGACTGAAAAACTGGGGATCGATCATCCGCACGGCCGTCCCAAATGTGACGAACGATGTCAGGTGATGAAAGTCCTAATCCAAAGAAAGCGAAGTCCAGGGTTAGCCATGCTAGAGAAGTTCCAAGCAAATACTGCCAATTCCCCTGGGTGATAAAAAAGTCTTTTGCATCGGCCCAAGAGGCAAGAGGTGGAACTGCATACCTTGTAAGCATACTAGACAGAAGCAACGTCCGAAACGCCTCTTACCGTAATTTGGGTCACCGGGGGGCAACTCAATGGGTTGGTGCCGTATTGAATGTTGGTTAAGAGAGCTCGATCGGCGCGTAAATTCACCATCAACAACGACTTCGTCGGGTGCGATCTCAGAGGATGTCGACTGCCTGGAAAGAGTACCATTCACAGTAATAGAACCAACGGGGAGTATATCCAACTCTCCTTCTTCAGAATCAATATTGGGATGGCCAAAGTAATCCTTTGTCTCTTCGAAAACGGTGTGAACATTACGTAGAATGTCTAACTTGTAACGAGGCGATTCTGGAATCGTGAAGCGAAAAGCGAGTGCAATTACGGCTGGAACCATACCGAGACCAATAACCAATCTCCAGAGCTGATCAATAGCACGGAAACAGTCAAGGCCTTCGTCTCCTGCGGGGCACCTGAGCTCCTGAATTGTGATACGTGACTTGAAGCCCTGGACAGCTGCGAGAGAGAGGACATTGGCGAGTAGTTGACCTAATGGTTGTGCAAAGAAGACCCAACTCAGCATCCTTGCACGGTGCTTTCTGGGGGCAAACTCAGCAGTAATGGCGGCACTAAGCGGATAGTCTGCTCCTATTCCCAATCCAGTTATAGCTCTCCAGGTGATCAACCAGCCTCCAACAGCCATACTGTTTTTTTCACCGTTGGAGCTCATGATCATCAGGAATGTTCCGACGATGATGATGACCAGCTCAAGCCCATACATCTTCCGTCGCCCAAGAAAGTCTGCGGCAATACCGAAGGTGATTTGACCGATCATGGTGCCAGCTAGAGTAGAGCACATCATAGCCGTCTTGACAGAGGTGGGAAGCTGTGGAACGCCGTCGGCATCAAGATGATCAGGCCAGTAGACGTAGCCAATCATAGGCGTGACCACATTAAGGCAGAAAAGTCCAAACGAATCGGTGAGGAAACCAACTCCTGCTACGATGACCACCCATACCTGGAACGGCGCTGAGTCTATGGTTTGGATGGCCCATTTGCGGCGCTTGGAAACCTGCTTATATCAGCATTATCGGAGATTAACTAGTTGCATGATTGCAGAGTGACAGAGAAAGACTGGAACCTATATACGTACTGGAACACCCTCGTCCCCTTTGGTTAAGTCTTCGATGCCAAGATGACGGCCTCTCATTGGCCGGCTGACCCATTTACGGAGTCCCATGGATGGTTTCTAGGGGATAAAGACACGTGATGCCGCGGAAACCTAATCACTGAATGACCCAGGGTGCGTGAGAAAGAGCCGTATAGCTGGTGAAAGGTGAATACAAATTGTGGATTCGTAGGATGTTGAGCGCGGCATCATTAGGGGGATTCTCTACTTCATATCAGGAGGCCGGTCAACGAAGCGATTGCCTCAGCCACGATAGAACATGGCACTATGAGCAGGGCATGGCCCAAGGCTCAATCCAGGAGACCGGTAAGGTATTGAAAGATGCAGCCGTTTCGTATTGTCCACGGGACCTTGCCACATCGGGCATGTTGGTGATCAATAAACGAGTCGACGGTTCATATGGTTCGTATTCATAGTGAATGATAGATGAGAGGCGTGGTGATTCCTGGCAAATAAAGGGCCACTGTGGGTAGCACGAGGCGAGAGGCTGCAGGTACACAGCCGCCGAGACCCGGAGGGAGGGTTAGGTTGGTCGCTGGTGAGTCGTGGGATGGTGGTGGGAGCATCCTCTTCTCCGATACGAGGCCCCCACGTGCTTCATGCCGGCCTCTTCATTCGCCGTTCCTGCGTCGGCTCTGGCCCCTTTCAGCCAGTACCACGACCGTTTGACACGAAACCTTACCCAGTCTTACATTGCCTTCACGCCGATACCTATGCTATTATGCATCATGCGCCTGGAAATTCTGCCCTGTAGTCCGACAATATCGCTGCGCCTCCGCCCATTTGGGCCGTAACTGTGTGGGCGACGGGGGTAGTGGTGAAGGATGTAGGGATGACCCCCCGAATGTGTTGCCACTACAACTCCCCTCTTCCGACTTAGGGCCCTGCTCATGCGACAGCGCTCTCTGTTATTGCTTTTGTCTACCAGTGTGCGTGAATGAGAGCAAGCAGCTCCGAGGTCGAACTGCGCTTGAGTGCGGCCTGCAGCGCCAGTGATGTCGTTCGGCTTCAGTCCTTCAGATGTGATTAAGCTCGTCCAGGTCTCCACCCGTGTCTACCTTGCGTTCAAGGGTAAGCCGTCTTGTGCTCCGCTAATCTCTTGCCATGTGCCTGAACAAGCGCAGATGCAAATGACAACTCCGAAAGCCAGGTTACAGGCTTGGTTCGCGAGTTTACATCTTTCCATAATTGTCTGCTTGAGCTCAGCGAGCTGATGAGCGAATATGGCAAGCCGCTGCCATTCCCCTACTTGGATTTCCAGGAAACTCTAAAGCGATGTGAGGACACGGTCGAGCCATATGCCAACCATCTCATCGATCGTAAGATGAGCGTTAAAAAGTTTGTCTATACCATTCGGTATATTGGCAAAGAAAAGGAGATTAGCAACCTGAGGACCGTTATCACGGGCCATTATCAAGCAATTCAGATGTGCATTTCTTTCCTGCAATTGTAGGTTCCTCTTCATGATTCAAGTAATAGACGCTAATCAATTTCAGACGGTTGCATTTGGAAGCGACAAAACAGACGCAGCGGCTGCTCGACTCTGTCCCATTTCGGGCCGTAGCCTTTGGAGGGCATGCTTACTCCACAAACGTTCTTGGGACCTCTACACGGCTTGCTCTTGATGCAGTACCTGTACCATCCGAAGCAGATCAGCTATACAAAGATTGGCTCGTTTTTAGTCGCTTCCTAAAAGACGATGAGCGACTTAATGATGGCAACTCGGGGAGGCCATTGTCCCACGGTGCCACGCCAGCACCAGCTTCAGGCAACGATGAGAAAACAGCGGCAGTACTGTACCACCTCCGACGTGAGCTGGAGGACGCCATTATGGTAGAAGAGAACCGGGTTAAGAGGACAGCACTGGAGAAAAGAACAAACCTTTCGCCTAGCGACGCGGTCCGACAGGAGATGAAGGGCCTCCCAACGGTCCCTCTCAGAACGTACACACTCGATACTGATCACTCGGGAAGCTTCTCACGCTTCGAAACTGACAATCCTATTTTGAGCGACTCTATGGCCACGCTAAGGTCAGATCCATGCACACCTTCTCCAACGGGCAGTCCACAGATTCCGCAGTCGTACTTTGCGCCCATCGATTGGAGTGCTGCCTCTCCGAACGCGTCATCTCTAGGGGCGCGAACGTCCATGTCGACGATATCCTCAAGCTTTAGCACGTCGTCAGACTCTCGTCACTCGGTGGGTGGGCTCGGCATCAACACGGCAGGGACAACTCCGAATGATGGCGGCCAGAGTATGCCAAAGAAGTCGTCGTCAGCATCGCTGCTCAGTATTGCGCTGGGTCCTGGGGCATTGCAGTGGAATAAACTATGTCGAAAAGTGGAGGTCGAGCGTAGTACGTTGCGTGGGACCGAGTGCAAAGAGTGTGATTTGCACTTTCGGTATCGTGAAGACGCTGGTATCTCCATCCGTGCCGTCTATCGCGCAAATCGTGGCGAGGTCAAGGTGTGGATTACGTAGGACTTTCTGGCCACAGGGCCTAGCATTCCCTTGACAACGTCTTTTTCAGATGGCGACGTGGCCATCGACTTTCCAAGAAATTCCCATGGTCGGCTGGCTAAGGGGTTCACGGACATCAAGTACGTATTAGGCAACACGGATTCCAGCATCAAGCTACAGACCCTGCTCTACACAAACAACGGCAAAGAGAAGGCGGAGCTACTGTTCGACCGGCCGATAATTACAATCTCGTCAGATCTCAACAAACCAGAATGTCGAGGAAAGAACGTTAGGCTATGGAAGAAGGAGGAGACGCAGGTAGGGTTGAATGGCCTCGAATCGGCCGATGTGCTTTTGCTGCTCTTCTACACGAGCGCACTGCCGGAAGAGAAAGCGCATTGGGTGGAGGAGCCGCATTACATGTTCCAGTGGCTGGACGAATCAGTGTACAGCAAGAGCTCGAAGCAGCTGCAGCTTGTCTTCTCCAAAGAGCCAAGCAAGTGGACACGTGATAAAGTTTTCCGCAGATCTTCCAGGCCGTCTGGCGGAGCGGGTAAGGAGGGCGAGTGTCTTAGCACGAGGGCTAGCAGCGCAGCATCAGTGGTGTCTTCGTCAAGGGCGAGCGTGAAATCGAACAATCGTTCCATGTTTGGCAGGGAAAGGCATGGGGCGGTAAGAACTCTGAACCGGTTTGGATACTCGGACCTCGAGATTAAGTTCCAGAATGAAGATGACTGCAAGGCGTTCCTCGACATTTGGAAGGGCTTTGTAAGGCGATTGCGGATGTAATGACATGCTTGACGACTCTCTAAAGGGGATATTGGACTGGAAAGATTAGAAGACTACACAATGAAGGGGAGAGTGCTTTTAAAGATAGTCCCGACTTAGGTATTTTCCGCTTGCAGTTGTAGGCAGCCTCCCGCCCAGCGGTAGCTCCTAAACGCCCAGTATCGAGTCGGGTTGTAGCTATAGGCGTGCTCGGCTTTACCCATTTCTATTCGTATTATCTATAGAGAGCTAGGTGTCAGAATAGTATTACTATCGGAATAGTACTACTTCTAGGAGCGCTGCCGGAAAGCCGCCAGAAAACCGGCGGAAAACCGTTAGAAAGCTGGCAGCAAGCTAGCCGCTTTCCTAGGAATGCCGGCAGCGAGCTAATAGTATTCTCTAGGAACGCTGCTAGAAAGCTGCTAGAAAGCTGGTAGGAAGGCTACCGGAAAGCCGCTGGAAAGTGTAACGGACTACTTCGTCACATAATCACTTTTATCACATGGTTTTATCACATAATTAGATCTTTTACTTATGGCAGAACCCTAGCCCCGGCGAGACATCGGTATATTAATGAGTTTAAATACTATATAGTCTCGCCGAACCTTTATACCTATTCTCTTCCTTATCTTAGTATAGCTAAAATAGAGCTAACTTACCTTATCTACTCTTAATACTAGAGCCCGTACCTATCCTTATATTATATTAAGATTACTTATTAACTCGGCTAGCGACAGCGATATAATATTAGGTTATCTACCGCTCGATCCGCTCGAATATATAATTTAACGACTTAACTTTAGCCTATACTCTTCTACTCGATCTACTTAAACGTAATATTTAAATAATTTTATATACCTCTAAGAATCTAGTAGTATAACTATACCAAGTATTAGTTTATTAATAAGCTAGATCGCTTACCCTATAGTTCCTAAACTATTAAGCGACGTATAGTTTAAAGGGAGTTAAAGAACAAGTCTATTTATAAGCCGCTATAGGATAGCTAGTAAAGCTAAATAGCCTATTACCCTACTTAATAAATAAGAGTATTAAAAAGCTCTATAACTAAACTAATACTTCTATAATTATTATAAGTACTACCTACTTATATATCCCTTCTCTAATATAAGAGAAACCTAATTATAGCTATTCTACCTATAGTAAACCCTTATAATAGTACTAAAGTACCCTTATATCGCTTTAATACTCGAATATATAGTTATAGGTACTACTTATAATATAAAAGAATACTTTTTCCATAAAGAACCTAATATTAAAAATTATAATCTAGTAATATAAAAGAATTATAATTAAGATATAGCGTTTAAACTAGTATATATATTCTAAGAAATAAAAGAAGAGAAATTAATACTTAGGCTTCTAACCCTAATAGGCGATCAATTCTTAAAGGTAATAAAAGAATTAGTTATAAAAGTATTTTAAAAGGATATTAGCTTAGTACTATAAAAACTAGTAAACTAGCTACTCCTTTACTATATAGAATATTAATAAATATATATATATTATTAAATTACTATTAACGCTTTTATAGAATATAAGGATTTAAAAGATACCCTTAAAAAGGAATATAAGATACTAGAAGAAGAGTGATAGAAAGTTAATAAGGAATACTAAAAGGCGAAAGTAATATAAAAGGAATTATAAGAATAACTTCGCGTCCTAGGTTTAACTATAAGTATTTAAAAGCCTCCTATTTAAAAGACCCCTTATTAGCGCCTCCTATACTATATAATACTTTTATCTACTTTTAAAAATCCTTCTTTTATAGGCTTAATAAGCTCTAATAGCGAGCTTAAAGACTTATATATACTAAAACCTATATTATTACCCTTCTAATCTATAGATTACCCTAATACTTAATTAATATCCTAATACTTAATTAATATCCTAATACTTAATTAAGTTCCCTAATCCCTCTATACTATTTAATAGTAAATCTACTATAATATTTAATTAATAGTAATTATATATAGAGAATAAGCTATATTTAAATAAAGACTAGTTTATTAAAAAAGACCTATAGGATATATAGAAATATATTATTATATATATAACTATTTATATAGAGAACCCTATAAAGGATTAGCTCGAGATATTAATTAAAGTTTTTTATAATAATAGTTAGTCTATTAATAGCGAGTTTTTTATAAATACTATAGAATAATTCTTTAGTAACCCCTATAAGGAAGAGAAAGCATATTAAGCCTTTTCTTATCTATATCTATATATAATAGCTAATTTCCCTAGTTTCTAGGCTAAGTTTTTCTAACTTATAACTTAGTATAAGCTTTTTACTAATTAGTAGGTAGATAAATTCTATAATAGACTAACTAATTTCCTATATATTAATTTAAACTATAATATTACTCTACTTAAGGATAACTATAATAGATTTATTATAAAGATTTATATCCTAGCTTATATAATTATTACTACTAACGAATATATAGCTATATATACTAAATATTATATAAAAAAAATAGTAACTCTATTTAAGCCTTATATACCTATACTAATTTAAGTAGTAATACCTTTACTACTTCTCCCTTACCCTTATACTCTAATTACTATACTAGCCTAGGTAAAGTAGCTAACCTACTATTACTATTATAAATCTAGTTATATAATTTATTTATATCTAAGTAAGCTAGTAAAATAGAAGGCTATTAAGTAAATTAATAAATAGATAGTAGAGCTTCTAGCTAATATAGAAGAGAAAATATTTTATAAAATAGCTAAGGAATTATTTAATAATAAATTAGGAAAAGTATTTTTTTAGAGGAAATCTCCTCCTTAGAGTTACCTAATAGAGCTATTAGTATATATAATTAACTATTTAATAATAAATAATTTATTATATTATATTAAATCTTAATAAATAGATTAATAGTTAAATTAAACGTTTTTATTAATACTAGAGCTAGTAGCTATATTTTAATCTATCTTAAATATCTCTATATAATTAAAAAGAAGCTTTATACTCTAATATATAGTATAGAAGTAATACTTCTAGTAGATTATAATAATTATTTAAATAGATAAATAGATAAGTATATATAGGTAGATCTAGTACTTAATAGCTATCGCCTATATATCTACTTTATATTCTATAATACTAGGCGTTATAATATAATTATTAGAAGGAAACTTCTAGAGGATATAGATATCTAGCTAAATTATAAATAGTAATACCGCGTCGTCTTTAGATAATATTATACTATTTATTTAGTATCTTTATCTCCTTAGGTAGAAGTAATATATAGTTACTAGTCTTTCCTACTAATTATATATAAACCCTTTAGGTACCTTAATTATATAAGTATATATTCAAGTGAATTAATCTAATACTATATAAATAAGAACTTTTAAAAAAACTACTTCTATAGCCTATATTCTCTACTACTACCTCTACCTTTATAGCTTATTTATTTCTTTAGACCCTCTATCTCTTTTACTCCCTTTATATAATAGTTTTAAATAGAATGGTTTAAATAAATAAAGGACTATAGGTTTATATAGACTATTATAGAGTATTAAAACTATATTCTATAGTTATACTACTAGTAGTACTATAGTAGAGCTATAGTTATTAAGATAGTTATTAAAAATATATTTAATAGTTATAGTACTAGGTGGCAGCGTAGTACTAATATACTATAAGCTATTTAAATACTATAAACTATTTAATAATAGTTAAGATAGTAAATAATCTAACTATAGTATTAGGACTTTTTACTTTCCCTAGGCTCTTATAAAAGGGATAAAGTAACTTTAAGCTCTAGTCTTGCTAGCTTTTATCTTAAAACCTTTAAGATTTTTCCTTTATATAATCTTCGAGTTATTATATAATAGGGGAAATATTGCTATCTTTAAGATCTTTTTAGCGTACTTAAAATAAAAGTCTTATTTATAAATTTATTTAATTAATAAATAGTAAAGCCTTCGCTAGCCTAATAAT
>Ga0247757_10000346_pt1 | contig 39277 bp, 30 predicted proteins | sample UWRJL126311R4_FD_180929 | JGI IMG/M metagenome (GOLD analysis project Ga0247757, IMG submission 180929) | Plant litter microbial communities from Arlington Agricultural Research Station in Wisconsin, United States - UWRJ-L126-311R-4 | ecosystem: Environmental > Terrestrial > Plant litter >... | reverse complement strand
GGTATATTTTTTTTTGTTTTTTGTATAAATTGTTTTTTTTTATCCTTTTTTTTTTTTTTTTTTTTTCCTTTTTCCAACTTGCTTAAGCATTACTCAATATCCATAAAATGAAATAACTAATCCTTTTGGAGGGCGACATAGTCCGCATTGGCCCAAATTCTTTGGCATTTTTAGATCCACAGGCCATCCTGGGTAATATTTCAACCCAGTTGAACAGGGTTCACAAGCTAAGGTACTATCAGATATCCATGGGGCGAAGACGAATCTAGCCGACACGTTCATTAAAAATCCTATGGTAGATGGCTTAGGCGACGAAGATAACGGCTTATTGTGGGAGAGAAATCCAGTGCTGGTATCAGGCTCTGAAGGAGGGATGAGAGGAAGACTCCTTCTATCTCCTTAGGTCCACGATTGAGCAGTGCAGAGGGTTGACTTACAAGTACTAAGCAACCATAAGGAAAATATTGAATCTCGAGAATTGTAAAGAACTGACTTAAAAAATGTGGCAATGGGCGCATTGAGCTGATAAGCGGGGTAAGTTGAGGTAATTTAAAAGGGAAAATACAATTCAAGAGACGCAAGGGATGGAATTCGACATTGTTATAGACAGGCCCTATACTATAAGTATTTCTTGCAGCTCATGACTCAACGAAATGCCGTGATTGATACTATCAATATCACAAGGCATATTTCCAGCAACTCCCACTCGCTCAAATAACCGCGGCTGCTCTGCGCACCGGATACGCTCAACCACCAAGCCTACTTGCCGTAGCCCTGCACTACTAGAGACACTAGCAATTTGCACGTAGTACAGCTCACGAGTATCGGGGTCGTTCATCTCTAGCTGAATATCGGGCCAGAAGGGCAAACCATATGCGTTCTCCAGCCTGGCATTTCTGACTATCCAGGAAGTCCGGCTACGCCTCGCATACTTGTCTGTAGGATGTAAACTCCTTACGGCCTGTTGACCAGCCAATGGAAAACACAAGAGGTAACTCAAAACACTCAACAACCAAGAGAAAAAAACTTCCAGTCGCAATCGTCGCAAAACCAGCCAATAGGTATTTTGGGAATTGTTTTCACACACGTACTTATCTATTTTTACTGGTGTGAGACTCGATAGAATTGAAAGCTTATATGCGCCCTGATTCAATTGTGGTTGATATGCGCCCTGTTTCAATAATTGTTGATCGGTGTCTGTGGTAGAGCTTGCAGTAGTTAATTCTGTAACAGAGGTGCTTGCCAGCTGAGGGCTAGGCTGGTCATTTATGATGGTAGCGGTTGCTGTGAAGCATTTTGCATCTGTAATCGGTGCATTTTGTAAGCCCGATTCGAAGCATGTGCCCGTAGATATTGCCAAGGAAAACCGTTCTTTGAGTTCGCAAGTCCCAGGACAGGCAGGCCATTCCACTCCGGAATTGACAGATGACCATGAATATGAAGGTCTCCGGGGCTTTTTATCTTCCAGAACGGATGTTTCATCGCAGTACCATAAAAGATCCCATGGCAGAAAGTCTTTCCATATACCCTGGAAGTACAAGTATTCATAAGCTTTGTTATCCGGCCCACGGACAAACGATGCAATCCCATCAATGGCAGAAAGGCGGTCATTCAAGAATGTCAGGTCCCGTTTCGAGAAGCTCATAACACATTCGTGCCACATGAGACGAGTTCTTTCTGCTGTTGGCTGCAGTCGACATTCTTTCAGCGCCGAAGTTAGGTTATTAATCTTTCCATCAAGGCGCTCTTCGCCTCCACTTCCGCATTTGCACCGTCGATCGCCTACGCACTCCCAAACAAGCTCAAAGACTGTGAAATGTACGATTCTGCGAGAAAGTAACCGTTCTTGAAATGCCCAGCCTCTGCAAAGTAGTGGGTATGAGCTTTTGATACATCCATACCATTCTTTTTGAGTCATTGTTCTGCAGGTTCTCATGATCCTATGGAACTCTTTGTTCTCTTCCGGGCTAAGATCCTTTTCTTGAGTAAACAAGCCATCCTGAACGCCAGCTGATGCTGTGGCACCTATCACGAGGTCTGCATTGGCATATACATGGCCCATTTTAGATGCCTCAGCCTCCCATTCCACGCCACCATCCTCTTGTATAATGCATAGTGCGTCGATCCACAGATACCGATATCCAAGTTCTCTCACCAGTGAAAATACATCCTTCACCGTCTGTGGCAGTTTACTATGTGGTATTTCTCGTTTCATTTCAGGAAGTACGTCTAAAGTCGTTTTCATGTTCCCATGGATGCCCCAACAGTAGCTAAGGGCAATGTAGTTATAGCTTTTGCCGCTTTCAGCGCTTTCGGTTTCGATCAGGTGGTAAAGGTTCGTATTTTTGTCAAACTCGATAAGCCGTTTTGGAAGTTCGGATGATCCGGGCTGGTTGCATTGCATGGTATGGTGGTTTTCACAGTCTGAAAGCCATTTCCGTATCTGCTTGACGTGCTCAGCCAGGCGCTTCGCAGATATAGGGATTTCGTCCGCGAGCGACATGGCCCAGTCTATAAGATTTGAGAAGCTGTAGTATATATTGGGCAGAGTGTTGAATCTTTAGTAATCCATGAAAAGACCTTGCATAAATTGATCGGTCAGCTGGTGTTGTGTGCGAAGCGGGGGAAGGCTGAGCTCTAGGTAAACAGCCATCTATTTTTAGTACATCACGTGATTAATTCTTCAAATATTCTCCCATTTTATCCTATGCATGTTACTAGTAGTAGAAATAAAAGAAGTGGATTCAGATCAAACTATGTAGGATCATATGGATATTTGCGGTCGGAGCATACGTACGATGAACTTATATCTAGGCTCTAGAACATACATCGGGCACGTTTTTCACCTTGAACGCGAACCTGAAACACGCTTCCGACTGGGGGCACCGTTTCGATATAATCCCTGACGTAGGAGAGACTGTAGTGATGGTTAGTTTTAAATGAAAATTTGTAAGTGATATTGGCCAAAACTTACCGAGTATCAATAGAAATATCACTATGACGCTCTGTAGCATCATTTCAGGGCTGCAATATTAAGAAAATCTTCTCGAGCTAGACACAATTGAATGCACACAAAAGACGTACCGATGGCTCAGCATATAAGCAGCGAGTAAATACTCACCTATTTACCTATCAAGAACGTCGAAAAGAGCTAACAAATCTTTAAACCGCCTCTAATTCGCAGTATGTATCCATACGTAAACTAGGCATCCCAATGCTCCTTCACGGCCCATGATTACCGGATACTACCTCGAAATAACAGGTCAATGCTGTAATTGAAGATACTCAAAGCTTTTCGATAAAGCAACAACCTGCGCATATTTATTCCCAAGTAGACAGAGGATTGTGGCTCTTGAATACTACAAATTGACTAAAGCATCGGGCAACAGGGTAATAGCCATGCTCGTTTCAGATACCTGGATGCACGTTACTACTTTGAGGTTTGCGACCCCATATTCAGAGCTGGGTATCTGTCGCGCCATCCCTCTTTTCCTCTTCGTAACGAACAAACAAAAACAAACCTCAATTAGGTTCCCGATAACCGCACCAATCATCGAGTCTACTAGACTTACTCAACGAGAAGCTCAATATGCATCCTCCACAATGCCACCTGCATGTAATTAAATATACCAAAGCGTAGAAATAGACCACATAGTTGAGCGCACATCTTTCACTATCCCTGAGTGACTCATTTTAATACCGTGTGTAAGAAGAAAAGCACAACCAACCATGGCGTAAAACACAAAAAAATGTGTACGGCTCCCTGCACGGCTCCCGAACGCGGTTGAAGTTTATGCGATAGGAAGAATCCATCGCCGATAAAAGCTTGGGGACCCGTAAGCAACACAGAAAAGGCAACGAGCTTCATTGTGGGCATAATCCATCTAGATTTTCAAGTGGACTGGCTGGGAAGTCCCGCATACATATACCTCGGTGAACTCATTATTAACTCGTATTAAATTCGTTTATATATGAACTTCCACAGAAGCATAATAGGGGCACCACTATTTGCAAAAAATCAGATATCTAGTGCTAAGCCCTCGCATTTATTGCACAGCTTGGTCATAGATAACAATACGTCGCTCATGAAACCCTGAACTTAGGTTTTAAAATTTCTGAATGGATTCACTTTATACATGAATTTTTTCTTTGATTGTAATAACTAGTCTAGTAGCACCGGATCGTTCTTACTAGGGCTCAAGTGATAGCTGATTAACATGTAGAAATTTATTATAAACGTGACCTATAATTTCGGAGCCGTTGTAGTTGTCTATATTGATTTTTTATACCTCCTCTACTAGCTTCGTCATTGACGTATACTGAATCACGAAACAGTAGTACACCGCTGAATTGTTTTGTACTTATATAACATTAACTATATAAACTCGTACCCCCTACTCAGCTTTACTGCTCGGATATTCTCTAACTTAGTATCACTATCATGTATACTCTCTAGTAGCTAGGTTTTTTTTTTTAAGTAATGCCGTGGAGGACGCATACAGGGCGGTGGAATAACTTAGAAAGGCGATTAACTTCCTTATATAATATAGAAAGATGCACCGAGCTCAAATAACAGTATAAGGCTGCTCGGTAATAGGCTCAACGATTGCCATTAAAATATATATGCTCTCAAGTTTGTTGAAATAAGAAACTATAGGTCTCAGAACACCTTCTAATATAGCGTATTCATGACGCTATAGATTTTATCGCTGAAGCTTCCCATTCCAGTATAAACCATGATGTTAGTACCGGTGAGTTGTGCATATCTATGCACAAATATGATGAACAAATCGCTATAGAGATTGAACCAATATGGTAGCACGGACGAAGACAATTTGCACTCTGCAGGTCTACTCCCTTAGAAAAGAAGATTATATCCATAATTACATAACTAACTCGAGGAATCCATCTAACTAATAAATTAGCCAAGATTAATAAGCTACCTATAGAGGAGGTGTATACTCGGCTCTAAGAAAATAAGAAAGTAGATCATGTAGAACTGCTATTAAGAAGCTAAATGATGGTTTCGTGTCTATAATTCCTGGAACAATTATAGAGTCTAGAACGTCGAGGCTGTGAGGACGGGCATAGGCTCCTATATCAAGAGTAGATGAGGTAGGTTGGCTCTATTTTAGCTACACTAAGATGAGGAAGAGAATAGGTATAAAGGTTCGGCAAGACTATATAGTATTTAAACTTATTAATATGCCGATGTCTTGCTAGGGCCGGGGTTCTGCCATGAGTGAAAGGTCTAATCATGTGATAAAAGTGATCATGTGACGAAGTAGTCCGTTACAGAGGCATTTCTAGGACTTAGTCGTTCAATCAGTGTGAAAACGAACTCAGTTATAGAATAAAGAAACCTTAGTACTTCCACAAGTAGAATTCAGGCGGTTGATAACTCATAGTCGCTATACGGTATTACCTGCAGCTCGCTACTCCTCGAATATAGATGTACTCCGCCGACCTACCATCCTACAAAATCAGCCTTATTACGCTTTTTAATTCCAAAATGGTATATTATATGGTTTATTATTATAGATTCTTGATACCCCTTACGTCGATCAGAAACACCATTCGCCAAGAGATTCTTACTCTTTATCCTAGGAAGTCTACAAGCTAATATAGAGGCTATCGACAAGGATCAATGCGCGGAGGCTACATGACTCGATAAGGACATCATACGGACTTCAGTGGAGAATAACTTCTAAACTCCTATTTCAGTCGCTCTTCAATGGGCAGATCCACGAACAATATACATGAAGCTTACTGGACTTCGGCTTAGATTTCGTCCCGGCTTCTTCGATTTAATCGCCCCGCCTTCTGCACCCACTATTGATTCAATTCGCTCTTTATTCTGGCGCGTTTTGGATTTAACACTCTCAACACATTGTGGTGTGTATTTTGTCTTATTCGAACAAGCCGCTTTTATTTTTCGGCTCATCTCATCGACAAGACGGTATCAAGATCAGACTGAGAGATTACACAATAAAGAACAAGAATATCACATATCCATGTCTCTAGGCCTTGGGCAGAGGATATAGTGGGACTGCGGGCCTCTAGTCGGAAAAAGAACACCGATATAGGTTTACAAGATCTAGCTTTACAAGATAGTGATGAATATAGGGATAACTCCGACGAGGCCACGTTCGGAGAGTGTCTATTGAAGTAGTAAGCATACTCTTTGTGTCTCCCAATCGTACCAAGCTCTTCCTTCAAGGCCGCACCCAAGGCGCCGATCAGGAAGTCTTCAACTTTGTAAACGTGGTACACGCCCTTGCCGTTATAGTTTGGAAACATCGAGGTTGGTCGTACTGAAAGCCCTGGGCATAATATAGGGCCTCGATAAGGGACTGTTCACGGGGCGTTATAATGGCTGGAACATGTCTTTAGAAGTGGGATCACATCAACCATACGAGCGTAAGTCGCTTGTTCCTTATACCTAGATAGTAGTGATATCTAATAAGGATTGATATGTAAAAGCGATAGCTGGGCGACTACGTTCTCGTTGCTATGGGTTCAAAAGGGCTTCATGTAGAACAAATATCGTACTCCGATTTTACGGGTAGAAGAGCACCATTAAGCGCCATTAGTTTCTCGACAAGAGGATACTTATACGGTATTTAGATAGTCGAACTCTTTTCAATAGTGTAGTCCCAATCTGTTTCTCAGCAACACGGTTTATCGAGTTATCGGTTGCACTTGCGCTTCTTTCCCAGAGTGACCGGGTTGTCAGACCGTCTTTATTAGGATTGAGCTTGATGCCGTTCACTCCGGCCCTTGGATGTTCCTTGGCGTTTTCTTAGAGCAACTTAGGGGTATCATAACATCAAAAATAAGAACCATGCAAAGCACTCTTTGCAGACCAACAAAAAAAGGCGTAAAAAGGATAACTACTAGCACTTGATCCGCAAATTAACAATCGATGACGCTACGAGTCACGTGGACTAAGCGAATGTAGCCACAGCGGAGTAGTGCGCACAAATCATGAGATACCTGATTATCTCCTCATCCCAACGAAGTCAACATAATACAACAGCTCCTTTACAAGAGGTTAGGGCGTGGGCGGCTGCCTCTCTGGGATGGGTGTTCCTTGTATCATATTTTGGGTAACTGCCCTGGCTTGGCTTTGGTAATTGGGCCGACTCCGTTTGAACTGCGAGAATTTGATATCGATTCTTCTTCGTTGTCATCTATTTTCTAATCACCAGGGAATCCAGTCCTCATGACGCCGAGACAAACAACATAGGGCAAGCACATCCTATGATAGACTCGTAAACCGAAACTACTCCACCGAACGCCTTCAAGATCCTCAGACAACCACCCCTTAAACCTTCGTCTCCGTGTTCTCCACCCTCTCGGGACTAGCTTCCACACTTCCCCTCATCGCCTTCTCCTTCTCACCAATCTCACCCCTCTCTGCCCTCCTCGTGTCCCCGTACTCCACTCTCGTCCTCCACGCCGGCGTCCCCTTCAAAAACATCTCTTCAATATCTTCCAACGTCTTCCCGCTCGTCTCGGGAAAGCACAGGAAAACATGCACCGCCATAGTCGCGCAAAACACCCCGAAGATGATGTACACCCTCCACTGGATATTCACAAACGCCGGCGGCACGAAGTACGACAGAGCGAAGTTGAAGATCCAGTTCGAAGAGGTGGTCAGCGCGACCGCTTTCCCGCGCACGCGCAGGGGAAAGAGTTCGGGCGGGTAGATCCAGGAGACGGGCCCCCAGGTGGGCGCGTACGACGCGACAAAGAGATAGGTGCAGGCGATGACCGCCTTCGCGGGCGCGCCGCGGATTTCCCAGCTCTGCTCGGCGATGTTGTTGAGCCCGCCGGGGGGAGCTGCGTGCCCGTAGGACGCCATGAGGCCTGCGTTTGCGAACATCCATGTAGCCATAAGCAGGGCGCCTATTATGAGGGGCGCGCGACGGCCCCAGCGGTCGACGAAGAGGAGGGCGAAGATGGTCATTACGACATTGATGATATATTGGATGGATGAGGAGACGAGGTTGTTGTTGCCGGTTAGGCCGGCCATGCCGAACACGTAGGTGATCTATTTTTGTATCTTGTTAGGTCTGATATTCCCATTTAGGTGAGACATAAAGAAGGGTAGCTTACATAGTACATCATTACGTTCATGCCGGTTAGCTGGGACCAGATTTGCGTGAAGATGCCGATGTGTAGACGGTTCAGCATGCGGGGACGGAAGAGTTCCATAACGGAGACGTCGGCGTTTTGCCTCTCAAACTCGATCATCTGCTTAATCTCGGCCATTTCGTGAGTCACAAAAGGTGCGTTGGGGTCGCCCTTTCCGTGAACCAGGGTAAGCACTTCATGTGTCTCTTCCCACCTATCGTGACGGGCGAGCCAACGGGGCGACTCAGGAAGAAGGAACAAGCCGAAAAATAGGAGCACGGCCGGAATCATCTGCAGACCCCACGGTACACGCCAAGCCTTTGCTCCCTCAAGGAAAGTGCAGCCATAGGAGATGTAAAACATGATCAAAATTCCCCAAGTGATGGCCCACTGTTGAGCACCAACAACACGACCGCGAGTTGAGGGAGGCGCGAGTTCCGACACATAAACGGGAACCTGGGCAGAGCAGATACCGACAGCAATACCATTGATCAGACGGCCGACAATGAGCATAGCAATACTCTGAGACGCGCAGGAGATGATGGATCCGATACACCAGATGATACAGCCGATCTGAATTGCGGGTTTACGACCGAGCTTGTCTGTAATGTAACCAGAGGCGAGAGCACCCAGAAACGAACCTCCGGGCATGGCAGCTGTGATACCACCCTGGACATTGGCTGAGGGACCTGAGCACGGTTCGTCGTCGAAGCCCTGGCCATGAGGGCCTTGGTTGAAGTAGCAGCGGTACTGTTGAGTAGGAAGACTGCACTTCTCAGACCAGAAAATGATATCTTTCCCAAAGATACTCACATAGCACTCATAGAACTGATGTCAAAACCGAACAGCCCACCGCCAATAACGGCAATGGCTGTGATGCCATAGATGTTCCCGATCTTGTACATCTTGACCTAGTCCTCTCCAAAGGGCGACAGAGAAAAAAAAAAGCTCAGAGCTACGCGAGACAAAAAACTTCTCGAGAAGCACCCAAAGCGTCTTTATACCGGCACGCACACGGGGCAACCCACCCCCAACCTAACCCGCACCGTCAACCCGCAAGCAAGAAATCGTGGTAAGCGGAGGCCCCGCACGTCCGTGCGGCCGGTCACACATGTGCAGACAAGACAAGACAAGAAAGAAGCCCATCCCGCTCCGCCATCTCCTCGACTTCCATGCTGAGTATAGGGTCCGGAACGCGGGAAGTGATTGGGCCGAGTGCACAGCAGCGTGAGAGTGGATCCCTGGAGCGATGACAGGGAAGGTCAGAACAAGCAATTGGGCGGCGCGCAAGACCGGGTCTGTGTCGTCTTCGATAGTCTTGCGATCATGATCGTCTTGTCGAGGGACGGCTTGTGAAGATTGACGGCGCCGCATGCGTCGAGTCGCACCGCGTTAGCAAAGCAAGCAAACAACCCCCTTTGTCCCAACAGCTCGTGACCTCCCGCAAGCATCACAGAAGCACACCCTCAGCTCTTTCCTTTCTTCTTTTCTCCTTTCGTATCTCCCCTGGATGCCCTCCCACGCCCTGCTCGACTGAAACGCGCACTCGCATAGAGCGTGACGTCACGGCATCCAGGGCGCAAAATCTCGGGAGACGGCGCACGTACGCACACGCTAACCAGTCCGTGTCGCCGCTGACGTACCCCCATTCTTCTCACAAGCACCATGTAACCCTTCCAGCCAGTCTTCCCCGCCCAGTACCGAATCGTAGTGGCCGTATTTGCGCTTCTATGCCGAGAACCGAAGCCGTCCCTGGCGCCTTGGGGGCCTGGTGCGCGTCGGCAGCTTCCAGACACTGCATACGCCGTTTGCCTTTGCCCAGTCTAACATGTTTACCACGTCACATTACGTCTACTAGGCCCCCTATACGTTCCCCAGCCCCTTGTGTTGCGTCGATTGAGCCGACTACAAGGGGCGTCTGCTGTTGGGGACGTCGTTCGACTGCGGTTGAGCCGCAAGGAAAACCGTCCCAGCGCGCGGATTTGCCGCACCTCCTAGCGCACTGTCGACGCGCTGGCGAGATAAATGGCGCGATGGCGCGTACCGTAGTGCTGAGTTGGAGTGGGGCCTAGCAGTGGGCTTCTATGAAACTTCAATCGAGCGAAAATTCTCGCACTCGAGATCATCCGTACTGAAGCTTTACGTTGGGAAAGGGATGTGGAAACGGGAAGTTGTGTTGGCGGGATAAAACATGGCTGACATCGTTGGAGGAATGCGGTGAAGGAATGATTAAATGGGCCCCGTACTTTGTCTACAACTCCTCTTCCACCACGAACTACTGTCCCTCACAACAGCACCATCGGAAGGACTACCCAAAGTAGTAAATTCAAGCGCTGATGTCTGAGCGACACGCCACGCCTGTAGGGCCCCCACATGCAGACGTTTCAGGTCATTTCAACACAAGCGGCCCGCTCACTACTAGAAGACTCTGGAATCCCTAGGTGGAAAGATGTTGAGTCGGGCGGTATGGGTGATGGCAAGGAGATTGAGTCAGTGCACTCCCTGTGCTGTGAAAAGAATTACTTCCGGTATCATCATACGACAGATGCCTTGATGTCTGCACGTCCGCATCTCGTCTATGGTATCACCGCATATGTCCAATCACCATCCACGTACAAGCCCCAGGTTTACTATCAACCCCACACAAGCTTCTTCATCGAATATCCCAACTGTTCCAGGTACCCAGTGCTCCGTTTTGCGTCTGTCAAGCTGATGATATCCTTCTCTTCGACTTTCAGCTCCTTACCTTCCATCTTGGCTCCAGGTTCATCCACCGGATCCAGTGGCATCCCTTGTACCACCTTCGGTCTTCTCATCCTGTTTGTGACTTTAGCTATTTCCTCGCAGATTGTCTTTACTACCTCGGCTTCGTTCTCTGGCGTGTCAGCCTCATCTGACGATGGAACACTGCTGTGTGGAGGGAGTGCTTTGAACGCAAGGAAGCGTCCTTCATTGACGGAAGACTGGGACTTGGATGCGGGCTTGTCTTCTGATGGAGCACCCGCGGTCCCAGAGTCCAGTGAACGCGTGTTGCGGCGTACGAATTCACCGCTGGGTTCAGCCCGATAGCGAAGGATAAAGCCAACATTCTTCTCTTCGTCCATGTGACGTTGGGCCAACGTGCTCGTAATGTATACGCCACGGAAGATACCTTCCACATGGTCGAGCTGGATGCGTTCGAATTCGCGTACTTTCTCAGTACCCCAGTCCAGACGACAAAAGTATATTGCCCTTTCTGTTAACAGAAGGACAGCTTCCTCAAAGGTAGCCGTCTTTAGGTGATTCGCCAAAGTAGGCACACTCATAGTCCAGCCAGCGACCAGGTCTTCATTCTTGTCCTCGATGACAATGCCTGCTGAGCGCTCAATGGCTGCTTGTCTGACTTTTCGGACATCAATGAAGTAGTCCGAGCTCTTCATGTCTGCTTCGAACTCAGCAAAGATTGTATCCGTAGCGCGTCCGAGAAGATAATCAATGACGGCTTGAGCGAAGTAGTCATTGACGATATTGTTATAATATCGGCTCAGCGTGAGCCCGAAGTCGGTGAGGGCGCCGGTGATTTGGCGTTTTCGCGTTCGCGTGTAGTCGCCCTTTAGAGCGGCTGTGCCGGCATACTGCCTGGATATCGCATCGCCATTGTCAGCCCACAGTGTATTGAACCAGGATGTGCTGGGATCATTCTGCAGATCGATGTTATAGCTGCCCGCAGAGAGTTGAGCCTCAAGAGTGATGCGAGCACATGCAGACTGCACCACATTCGTGCGATCAAGACAATCCATGCAATTAGTTCGCAGTACGCCAGACTGGGTCTGAGTGGCTTGGTCGTTTGATATCTCAGTCCAGCTAGTGGACCTTAGAAACGGACCAATAGAGTCCATCAATATAGAGACGTTCTCGAACCGCATACCCCGACAAACATGATGGAAGTCGAACCATTGAAATTCCAGATTCTTTCTCTGGCCATCTATTCCACCATGGTTATTCAATATCTCAGCATGCTTTTCGTACAAGTCTCCAATTCTTGCTTCCGTTCCGTGCTTGTCGACTAGAGAAGCCGAATAAATGTTGCCATACCTTGAAGACAGTTCAGAGAAATGGCGCTTGAATGCCTTCGCATTAGTATCTGTGGAACCCCACGTGTCGACTTGAGGTTTGAGGCTGTATGGAGATTGCGAGAAGAATAGCGGTATTGACCCGCGGAATTGCGTGAACGAAAAGATTCTATCCTGCGAAGTATCCCACGTAGGTGAAGAAAGGATCTGCTCAGTTTCCACGCTGTTCGCTGTGTTACCCTCATCGTCAACACCACGTCGAAGATAACGAAGACCGGCTCGTTTGATGGATCTTCTGGATATTAAGGTAAGGAGGAAGTCTTTACCATTAGATGGTTTTGAAGGCTCATTGATGTTCCCCTCGGAACTGGAGTTTTTGAGGCGCATTGACTGTAACTGAATATCATTAGGTGTGGAATCGGGGTCTATGACTACACTGTTTGAATTCGTATTGAGGACCTTAATGCTAAATGGCCGCTGACCAACGAAGCCTTGCATGACTGGCAATACAAAACTATGCTGACCCGCATCGATGAAAGGTGACATTATATGTTGATTCCAAAAAAACTGGCGACATATGAGTGAAGACGCCTTGAGGAGAGGAACAGGCTCACCAAAGGATCAAATTGCTTAGAAAGCGGAAGGCTAGAATTGGTTTGTTGCTTCTCAATATCGCGCGACAAGTTATAGTCGTACGAAAAGAAGAAGTTGCCCGAAGCAAAGTACATCTTTGTCGTCCGTAAGATCTTGGGCAAGAGAGTCATGGTTGTACTATCCTTCTCCCCGCTAAGAGCCTTCGGAATCTCCTCGGGGCTTATGTGACCAGGTACAGTTTTATTATTAGCTGACATTGCATCAGGTTTGCTGGGGTTAAAGGACGCTCCCTCTTCCTGTGGAACAGTAGACTCGACATTCTTGGGCATAGCCTTCCGCAGGTCTTCATCAGAGCTCATACCCTGCATACGCATCTTATCTGTCTTCCAGCCCTTTTTCGAGAACCACTTTTCTGCAAAGCGCCCATATACACCTTTGCGTTGCATAACATCCTCGGCGACACTGGTCCGCGGGTCGGCAGGGCCTTGCTGGCCGGTGACAATATCCTTGACTTCGCTCGGCGGTGCGGTTGGCTGTTCATCCAACGAGTCGGTCACACTTGGAGCATCCTCTTCACTATCAGTCTCGTAGTCATCCTCTCCAAGACCTTGTGCCTTTTTGTGCCTCTGTGCGTGTTCGCGGGCCGAAACGATGGCCTTGTCCGCGTCAGCCTGCGAGGAGAGAGGAATGAGTGTGACATCCGTGACCTTAAATATGCCCTTGCCGTGGATCTGAGCAACTTGCTCGCGATCACATATAGAGATGAGGAAGTACGATGTCGCAATCTTAAGCAGGCCTAATCAGCGTCAGCTAGGTTTGCGTAGCACGTTGCGTTTATCGCACGTCTTACCTATTATGCCGTACACCTCCAGCGACGCAGGTGCTGTGTCTTCCTGGCGACGGTCCTTGAGCAGTGGCCCGACATGACCTTTGTAATCGATCTTGATGGCCTGCTGCGTTGTCGGCGGGTGGTTGCGCGGCGGAGAAGGCTGCAGGATGAGTCCGTCGACGGCGGCGAAGATAAGGAGCTTGCGGACCAAACCGGGCATACTTTCTGAGTGTATCTCGGTGCGTTCAGGGCGTCATTAGCATTAGGGAAGACGATGACATGTTCGCCAGCCTGCGTCGATGGTTTTTGGTGGAGGGGCACCTGCCCTGTATGAATGACGTCGCGACTCGCTTCCCTTTCGGGCGACGCACGTCCCCTCTTATCCTTAATCCACGCCTCTCGTGGAAAACGATAAAGTCGCATATGATATCCTAAGGTGAAGACTCCCATAACGGCGTTCTGAGTAGGATAACAGAAGACAGAAGAAACGAGGATCTCTAAAAGCCGTTTAGTTTAAGCGTTTAGTGCCTTGTTTCCGAACTTTTTTCGCTTCCGCTTGGCCACACTCAACGTCGAGTCATTGGCTTCCACCACAGCCAAAATATCTCGATGACCTCTCACAGAAACCGCAAGTATGGCCACTATGAGCTTTCATGTTCTCATGTGCCAAGTGTCATCTCTGAAAATCAAGATCATGTCTTGTTCTAATTGGTCACGATCCGGTCACGATCCGGTCACGAGTGTTCGTCAAATATAATACATATTAGTACTTGTCTCATGGAGAGACTAGCATTCAAATACTGATACTAAATGTAATTTCTACATTTAAACAAGCTGCCATGACTCCCACAAATCAACTTCCCTGGATCACTCCATATCAAATATCCATAACCTCAGAATCCCCTCTGGCCATATCACGACTGAGAGTTTCCATACGTCGAACCGCTCCTGCGAAATTCCAACGGCAATGGTAGGAATAAGCCGTAAGTGCCGTCTATCTAAATCTCCTTGTGTGGTTCCATTAATTATCATTAATTCAAGCTGTCAGGTTTATCTTTCTAATACCTCCATATGGTGCTGTGTGGCATCAATGGCGGAAGGAGGGTCGGTCGTTTCAAGCAATGTAGTTCGTTTTGCAAATTCTTTGCCATTCCCCTCTTCCAATTTCTCTCCTAATCCCTCGGCCAATTCCTCTTCCAATACTTCATCCGATTACTCTTACATGGTTCTCGTGTCTGTAGAAGCCCTTAGTGTTAGGGAAAATCTAAGCAGAATCAGTACACTTAACTTTTCGTTTAGTCTAACCATATCAAGCTGTTCGTGTATTTTTTTAGCTTCTTCATAATAACTGAGCTCGAAAGCCACTGTTCCCTGGTGTCTCGAATAATTCTCAAATACCAGGTCCTGCATCTGGATTTCGGGGTTGGCCCGCTGGACTAACCATAACAGGTCTTCACCTGAGCTGTAGGGAAATGGTGCACTTTTTCCCTTCATGTCATATTTTGTGGCATGTAGGTATTTCACATCACCACTTTTGCTCTTCAACTTTTTGCTACGCGGATGGAAAACCGAAAGCGGTAAGGTCACGCCACGAATGTACTTCGCCTTCAAGCTCCACTCAAGGCCCAACTTATTTTTGGGGGGGCCTGAACCTCACCGTCCAGGCCTACAAGAACCCCACTCTGCCTTACGAGATGGGCCGGGTAGCCAAAATCCAGTTCTGTTGAGTTTCGGCCACAAGTGCAACGTATCGACAATAGCATTGATGATGAACCGTTGCCTATTCTAGTAAAGGCCTACATTTTCTTCGAGGGCCCCTAGACTATGACTGCAAGTTACAGAGTCAGTGGTAGTGCAGAGTAGCGGTGAGTTGAAGAGGTCCTGAAAGGTGACTCTACGTAGCAGCCAGAGCTCTCCCTTGTACGCACTAGTATCGTTGATATCTGTCACCATGGTCTGACAAGTAAGGAATAAAAGTAATGTCTTTTCACCAAATAAGAATTATCTAAATCAATCCAGACTCCCATAGTCGAGATCATGTCATAATAATTTAAGTCTATAGAAGCTAGCACAATTGTAAGTAAAAACACATCCCTCTCAACCCAAAGCTGGCAAATATCCAATCACATGATCAGGATCTTTAGAGAGCCAGGCTCGCAGACTTCTCCCATCCATTACAGCGCCCTGAAGAATTTTGAGAGCCATTTCAGCTTTTTCTTGGCTCTCAAACTCGACCCTCGCACTACCCTTGTCCGGCCGCATTTCGAGAACGGTCATACGTAATCCATTCTCAACCATGTGATCCTCGAGCTCACGGGTTCTGCCGAGTGGAATATTCGCGATCATAACTTGCCGGCGTTCGATAACTCGGGCGCCGTGAGATGAATTGACAGGGAGGTTGCCACTTTGATATGAATGTGAAAAGGGAGACTGAGTCATCATCGTTCCTGTATTCTGATTTTGTGGCTGTTTCCCGGGGGTCCTAGCTATCACAGGAGCGAGGTCATCACTTTGATATGAATGTGAAAAAGGAGACTGAGTCATCATCGTTCCTGTATTCGGATTTTGTGGCTGTTTCCCGGGGGTCCTAGCTATCACAGGAGCGAGGTTATCACTCTGATATGAATGTGAAAAGGGAGACTGAGTCATCGTCGTTCCTGTATTCGGATTTTGTGGCTGTTTCCCGGGGGTTCTGGCTATTACAGGAGCGAATGGATCATCTCCAGCCTCTGAGCTACGAGAGCCTTCCTATTTCCTTGTTATTCACTTCATAAAATTTTAAAAGTTTGAAATTACCTGTTGATGGGAAGGGGCAATATTGTCGTCATTGCTCCATTGGACACAGATCTTCTGCTCATCCCATATATTCCCATTGTATAAATCAATGAACAGGTTCGCAAACTGAGGCCTAAAAAATTTCAGGGTTGCCGTTCCGTTTGTGCTGTCGACCCAGATGCTCTTAGCTGATATAAGATGCAGATTGCCGACCTGAAGCATAATATACTCCTTGGTAGTACCGGGTTTCAAGTTCGTAATTAATACGCTCGATGACGTTGAATCCCTAGGAGAAGTGTCGCCTACCGAAAGTGTTTGTGTACTCGACAGACCTGGATACTGATATGTCGACACCAGGTCATTTTGATACACTATATTTTGATTCAAACCAAGCGGAGAAGATTGCATGCCCTGGAGTTCTTGCCCTGAATATGGAGTTGCAACATCCGGGAACGGCTTGTTTTTTGGCCAAGGCTTCTTAGTGTTGTCTGGAAGCACTATATATTCAAGTTCCGGAGTATCATTGGTCTCAGATAAGCGCCCAAGGTTTATCACATGACCATTAGCGTCTGTGATTATGAAGGTTTTGTCTGCGTCATGCATTCTTCCATAACAGTTGCAATAGACCATCTTGTCTTTATCGTTCAAGTCTATGATGTGGCACTGGCTTCCTGATTTAAAGTATTCTGCGAAGATGGTGAGTCATGATCGTGTTGTGTGGCGAACCATTACCTCCTAATTTTCTGATATCAATCCCTCCAGGAATTAGCATTCTTGCTTGACGCAAGTATCCTGGAACAATGGAGGGCTCTAAAGCAACATTGCCTGGCTGACCGGAGATCATGTTACGTATTCTGTCTTTGAAGGACATCCAATCCCACATACTAACCGCCTGGCGAGGATTGTCCTGAACAATGAGGAAATACTTTTCTAGCTTCCTGTGCAGAGATATCTTGCTCGGAATATGTCTTTCAGACATATCGTTGACCAGTATAATATTATCAGTTTACTGGCACGGTTTAAACTTTCTCTGGAGCTAATATCGTTGTGTGAAAATCGTAGTGTGAAAATTGTATGAATATTCAAAGTAATGCCCAGATTGCAGGGAGATAGAGAAGGAGAATTCAGGAAGTCTCTAAAGCTTAAATATAGTGTTTCTCTAGTGACTCCGCAAACTCTAGGTGCGACGTTAGTGTCTTCATCGCTGTACAGGGTATGGCTTCATTGTGACTTGGCAACGACCATGGCTCAGCTTGGGCACTCTATTATGACTCTTCTTTATCTTTTCCCACAAAATTATTAGTCAACTGGAAAAGGTATACCCTTAGATATGGGATTTAGTCACTGAACATACAATAAGAAATGGAGAATGTACTGCGTTCATAGATAGTATAGAGGCCACCTATGAGTAAAATCTATTAAGAGGAGTGCCTGAGAAATTTATGGATGGCATGATGATTCAAGACTACACGTATATATAATAGTGAATGCACGTGACACTAATCACATGCTCACTAATTCGTTATATGCAACAAACCTAATGCAAAATGAGCACGGTCATCTATAGTATTACTCTATCCTATTAATCTCTTTTCATCACACCATCATCTGCTCTAGTCTTGCAGCTAAAAATGGAATGTATCGCTGGTCATCCAAAACTGCATGCTCTCTGTAAGCTCTACAATTTTCCACGTCATATTTGTCTCTTAGAGTTTTTGTTTTCTCAGTTATTTGTGGAGCTTATGGAACGCAAAGTCGAAGAACCTACTAAGTCTGTGGACTCATGATCTCTAGATTATCTAATCTAGACCTTAACAGTTGACTCGATTGCTTCATCGTTCATGCCAGCAAGGCGAGAATCAGCTGCCCAATACACCTGATGATCCATACTGTAGATAATTCCTAAAACTTTGATGCAAACACTCTGAGTTTAGTTGACGTTGGGCTTCATTGTAACTGCAGTAGATTAATTGTTTGCCGCGCCGACGGCCGGTCAAGAAGACTCAAAAATAAACTCTTGTATACCTGTAGCCAAGCTCAAGTACTCACAATAGTAGTATCCATGACTCCTCTTGTCACCGCAGCCCAACGCTTCCCAATGGCTCACATATCGCGCCGCGGTCTCAAATATGACATGTTCTTCCTGGGCTGTTTTTTTCGGAAACTAATCGCAATTACTCATGCTTGCCCTTCAAGTACTGCGCATCTATCTAGATTGAATAACCAGGCCTCCATGAAAACACGCTACTCAGCTCCACTTCTGACACGCCCGACTTTCAGACCACCATGAGACCAAGCCTATAGTCGTACAAATCAGTAAACTGCCATTAGATTGGTGACTAATGAAAAGCTTTTACGCAAACCAATACCGCGGCACCAATGACTAGTAAAAAGGACATGTGCCATACGTAAAAAAATGACCATCGACAAGCATGTAAACGCTGAAAAAATTCATGGGGAGCGCTATGACACTGAAACCTCATTTGATCTAATTTCTAGCTCTTACAAGTCCCATGTCCAAAGATCTAGTAGTATACTGATTCGCACGCTAGTTTCCGCATGCACATCTGTCACACAATCTGTCGCTACTGACATACCTACTCATTGTCATCCTCCCTTCTCAACTCACGTGTATATTAATATTTACTCGACACACTCTTAGAAATTATTCTTTTACGCTATAGTTTCCCTTCTACTCTTCACATAGTTACGACGCATCCTATCCACCATATATTGTTTCTAGACTCACAAACAACACGCATATGATCAAAATGGTTCTCTCCTTCTCTCAGTCATCCAAAATTTACTCATCACACACCATGATACCTCCCTATGTCTTCGCTCCTCTGTTTCCCTAACCCCAAATCCACCAGCCCCTAAACCTGCATAGACGTTCAGAAAACCTACCACCGAAATTAACCCAAGAACCAACATATCGACTTTCAAAGGATAGAGATGACCTCTACTGGCCACACGTCTACCTTCTTTCCCCTTTCCCTTCTCCAGTTTCTCGCATACACATCTCGTCCCATCCTTTTTTATTGGGTCTTCTTCCTCATTCACTCAGCTCTTACTTTCCCCAAGAAAGATATCCGTCCCACCCCTCTCCGTTGCGCTCTACTCCTCCTACACACATGGCCAGTCTTCGTCCTACAATACGCTTCGAAAACGGCGTCTGCACATAAGGATCCCAGACTTGTGTTTTTTGTTACGCTGCTCTTCTTTCGATATTATAAAATCATCGTTCTGGCCGTATTTTGGTGCCTATATCATCCTGGCGTAACTAAGGCTGAGAATCCGCATAAAGGAAATGAAGGGAAACGTGGATCTACGGCGGAGAAATGCACGGTGATAGTAGCAACAGTAGGACCAGTAGAAGGAAAGCTAGGCCACGATTCGTTTCGGAAAATGGTTTGTGGAATCCTTTCTAATCACCCTCGACGCCTTATTTTCTCCACGAGTACAAAAGCAGCCGCTCAAGCCGTGCAAGCGATCCTCCCGGAAATTCTATCCGGCCTCCCTAACCCAAGTCCATCATCCCAACCCCCACCCACACTTCCAGAAACCAAGCCCACCAAGAAAAGCCCCGAAATCACCTACACAACGACGTACGGCAGCACGGAAATCCTTGTCCTCAACGCAAAGAAAACGAACAAGCGTGAACAAGCCATCTCCACCCTCCCTTACATTGAGACCCAAATCATCGCTTCCGCCGACGACTCCGTCATCTGGCCCGCAACTTTCCTCAACGCTACCCTCCCCGCCTTCGCAGACCCGTACGTCAGCCTAGTAGGAACGCGCAAATGGGTAACCCGCCGTACCTACGCTTGGGACTACTCCCTCAGCTACTTCCAGAACGCGTGCAGGAAATACATGCATGGATTCTGGAACACGGTTGGCGCATTATATCTCGTGCGGCAGAACTTTGAGCTGCGTGGAAGCAATACTGCAGACGGGGGAGTGTTCTGCGTCTCGGGCAGGACGTATCTCATCCGCAAGCGCATGCTCGCGGACCCCGACTTCCAGGCCGGATTCCTGAACGAGTCGGTATACGGACTGGGGTCATGGTCCGAGAAACTTGGCCCTCTGATCGCCGACGACGATAACTTCGTCACGCGATGGGCCATCACGCATGGGCATCGCATTAAGATGATCATGTCCGACGAAGCGACCATCACCACGTCGCTAGGCGTCTACCCAAAATTCGTGCAGCAGTGCTGCCGCTGGAGCCGGACGACGATCCGGCAAAATCCCGTGGCACTGTTCGCAGACCACGCTATATGGTGGGTGTGGCCTGTTTCCGTGTGGACGACGTATATACCCTGGCTGTTCAACCCGGCGCTTTTCTGGGATCCGTTCATGGTGTATAGTCTAATGCAGACAAAGTTATACAAGGAGTCCGAGAGGAAGGGCGCTATGTTAGCTTGTTTCATTGCATGCGTGTGGGCGTCCAAGTTGCTGAAGACGATACCGTGGTGGAGAGTACATCGGAGGGATTTTCTCCTATATTTCTTTCCGATACCTGCTGCGCCATTGTTCTCGTACGTTCATTCCCTGATCAAGTTTTACACATGGGCGACGGTGCACGATATCTCATGGTCGGGGAGGAAGTTGGAGGAGAATTCGAAGGATTTGGAGAAGCCAAACACGATGTAGCGTGGTGGTTAGCCTGCAGGACAGGACTATCTATCTAGGCACATTGTTATAGCAAATAGGTAATTTTGTTGTATACCTTACCCCAAATTCACATGTAGCTTAATGACTCTTTCTTCCATATTATTGAATCAGTGACAAGGTAATCTCGGTGTGAACTAAAGAAAAGGTTATTAAGACACGCACAGATGGATCATAGAATACCAACGTGATGATAAAAGTTGCATTGAATGCGTCTTGTAACCCTTATTTTAACCAATCCGTGGGGCATAATGGACTGCCTTAAGAACATACTTTAGAGATAGGTTACAATGAAATCCTCTCGGAACAAAGCATGAGACCTTCGAGATCGAGTTGAACATCGAGACATATGAAAAAGGAAAAAAGAGAACTCCAGTGGAATGGGTGATATCAAACTCAAAATGAAAACGACCAACAACGACAAGTACAAATCATAACCGAGAAGATGTACGTCAACGATACGCCGCATTTGATATGCAAGAGGAGCAGCACGGTCCTTCGTCGTCGTCGAAATCGAAATCAGATGACTCAGCGCTTTCATCCGTGTAATCCGAGCCGCTTGAGATACCGGCAAATGCTCTGAATTCAGCAGCTTCTACAGGTCTTCCCAAGCCCACAGCCAGCTGCAAATCATTCTCACCCTGGAGTTGGTAGTGCTTCCATGAATAAGCCATATCAGCAGGCCCCTGAGGTTCTTCGGGGGATCCGACCCGAGATACTACCTTCCTCATTTCGATAGCGAAGATGACATCCTCGGTTGGCGTCTCTGAAACGAGGCGGGATTGAAACTGTCGGAGACTAGATGTGCTCTTGAAACTTGGGTTCATAAGTTTCTTGAGACCAGTGACGAAGTAGAGTGGTTGGCGGCGTAACGCCATTTTATGGAGGTAGGACTGGCTTGTTGCGCGTCGACTAATGTAGCGGAACGCGGCTAGCGAGTCTCTAAGGGTAATGTATGACATCTCGTCAGCCTCCACGAGGACCGTGTTCTCGCGTGATGAGTATGTTGAGCTGAGTGTGTTCGGAGTGAACCGGCCGTTATCATCCTGCGATACCGACTCCTTATAGTGGGACTGTACTGAGGGTGCTCGGAGTGGAAGAGAATCATTTGGGTTGATGAAGGAATCGAAGTCGGGATTTAGTGGGTCCAGGAGCAACTGCCCCACAGTTATCGAGCTTGAAGCAACAGGCGTAGGGAGAATTATGGTGGTAGACATGATGAGAAGACAAAATTTGATAGTTAAAGAATAATTGAAAGGAAAGGAAAACGATGGGAGTGAGTCAAGATATAAAAGCGGTGTGAAGGATCAAGCGAAGTATTATGTCCCCACAATCGATAGGCTGAGCTATTCGGTTTTCGGAGGAATATCATAATGGTGCAATCGGCTCAGCATGCAGTGAGGTGGAGCTCTGCTGCTATAGGCTCGTACCATGCTATCCTCAGATCATTCGACGAGAGTTGGCGCGGACTTCGGACGCACAAGATTTATGCAAGATCGAATGGTGGAATTATTACACGCAAATGCGGTTACGTTTCCGGTCATAGAGTGTGTAGACAGCAGAGCTCTACGAAGGTCTGAGTCATCTGATGCTGTGCCTGGTTTGCTTTTGGTAGACCTGGGGGGCTGTATTTAATAGTAAAAAAGCGGAGGTGAACAAGTGGGGCTCTACAGTATACCAGCTCTTCATGCGGTGGTTGCTAGAGATGGGTAGCTACTCTCGGACAATACGAACTTGGAGGGTGCGCTGCGATGTCAGAAGTATGACTGCTAGCTAGTTCAAGTAGCACCAAAGGCGTTCCCGAAGACCATGGCTGGAAATGGTGTTCACGCCAATATCAATACGCTTGCTGACTGGGTGCCGAGAGTACACAGTCAGGCCAATCGGAGTACGATGATGGGCGCGCGTGGGCAGTGTCTGTGTTTGGTCAGTGTGCGGGGGGTGTCAGGGCCCAGGCGGAGTTGGTGCAGGCCACGGCGCATGCAGGGGGCCAGGCTGTTTTCCAGCTTTCGAATTGCTTCATCTGCAGAAGAGACATGTGTTGCGAGCAGTGGTGGCTGCTGCTGTTGCGATGGAGTGTCTCGGTCAAGAGAGATCAAGAGTCGTGGCCAAGACGGCGTCTGTACGATCCATCTTAGCGCGTGGCGCGGGTGCAACTGCCACAACATCATCGACGCTTTCCGCGCACACCCAGAGCCTGACGGCATCGCGGAAGACGCCGCTTCCGAGGACGTCGCTACCAACAAGCTCGGTCGATCTCGCCCGCCTGCCCGCTATGCTCCTATGTCTCCCCTTCACCACCAGCCGCATGGCCTGGAGCGTCTTCGCTGCCATTGCAGCCACTGACGGGAGTGTGCGGAGAACTAAACAAACACTGCCCCCCCAGGAACCCTGATCCTACGCCCTCCTTCGCCGGTGTCACCCTGCCATTAATACACACCTCCTCACGCAATGGCGGTCGATACACGAGACATACCAACAACTCCCAATGCCCTCACCGAGATCCGATTTGGGTCCCTCGTGGACCCCGACCTGACTCCCTCCGAAGACGAGACTCCGGAAGAACGGGCCCTACAGCTGGAAACGGTACAGTCGGCCATTGGTGTCAGTATCGGACACCAGCAGACGCGCCTAACCTCGCCCAATACTCCAGCTGCCGAGAAAGCAGCTGCTCTTGAGGACAGTGACGGGGGTGTGCTCTTCGACGGCTGGGAGCAGTCGTCGGAGGCAAATCGCAGCCCACAAGAGCCGCAGGAGCTACAAGAGTCGCAAGAAATACAAAACACCGAAGAGAAGCCCCTCGATCGGCTGCCCTCGCCATGGCGAGCCACGCCCAAGATCTTCCAGGAGACGGCCGACCACCGCGCCGCCTTACGTGATACACTCAATACCAAGTCGCGTCGGCGCACTTTGTCAGGAGGAGCTAGTGACTACTTGAAAAAATACATATCCTTCAATCTCCCTTCTATGCCAAAGACATCCAGCCTACTTAACTTTTCTTTGCCCAGCTTCTCTGTCTCATCCTTTGACCAAGTTGGTCGGAATCCGCATCCGGTTGAACACCGCAAACGGGTTGTCCCACAGCAATGCCGTAGTGTGTCTCCCGGTATCGCACAGCACGATGGCGCGTCCCCCTCCAGGACAGAGCAACAAGGACACGGAAGCCCCTCTCGTCGGCAAGAAGCCTTATCCGAGCCTGTGACCTCTGATCTAAATACTGGCCGAAGCGCCACCCCAGAAGCACCAACTCAAGCCATCCACAGTCGCCCGCCGCCATCCATCCGCAGATCCAATTCAGAGGGCTCACTGTTACTCTACCGCAGCCGATCGATCGCATCATCATTGGGCGACGATTCTCGGTTTGAGCATATATCAGAGCAGGTTAATAGCCGCCTCAAGGCGATCAAAGATAGCTGGCAAGATGCAAACTTCAAGCTCCCTGTTCCTTCCTTGCCTAACTTTGGTTTCTCATCTAGGGACGATTTGTTCCGTACAAGAAACGCCAACGCGACCCCGCGTACCACTGACAGAGAAAGTCCCGCCAATGTAAGAGTCAGTTTTCTCACCGGCAATTCGGACCCTATAAGAAGACCGTCGGCACGCTCATCAAAATCGAAAACGTTCTCGATGGATGCAGGTAGTATGAATTCTGCCAGTGCCGCAGTCCATCCCTACTTTACACGGGCCCTCAATCGCTTAGAAGGGGACTTGGTCATTCTTGGCGGCTATCGGGGATCTACCTTACGTTCTGCAGAGCCTCCACACCGCCAGCTTTGGGTTCCTATTAAAGTCGGTTTAAATCTACGAAAGGTCGACCTCGAGGTCGGCTTGGAACCTGAAGATGAAGAGATAATGGAGCAACGAATCATCCCGGCTGGAATGCTTACACATATCGGGCCTGTCGACATCTCCAAACGCCTCCTTAAGCGAATAAGAGCGTCTGAGAATGCGAAAAATGGCCTCTTGAGAGTACACAATTACGGCTACGATTGGCGACTTTCCCCCCATCTGCTCAGCCGCCGCTTGATCAAGTACCTTGAGCAATTGCCATGTAATCAACCAGGCGTGCAGCCGGAGAAACGCGGCGCAATCGTCATTGCCCACTCTCTTGGCGGCTTGATCACACGCCATGCTATCAACCAGCGTCCCGACCTCGTGGCGGGCGTTGTTTATGCAGGCGTGCCCCAGACTTGCGTCAATATACTAGGTCCACTGCGCAATGGAGACGATGTGCTCCTGTCATCTCGCGTGTTGACTGCTCAAGTAAACTTCACGATTCGTACATCCTTTGCTCTACTGCCACTAGACGGAAAGTGTTTTATCAACAAGTACACCAAGGAGGAATACCCCGTAGACTTTTTCGACCCTAAGACCTGGGAAGAGTACCGTCTATCGCCATGCATCGCCCCAGCTCTACCCTCATCAACCCCTAACACGAACCAAAATCTTAGTGTGAGCGGTTTGTTAAGCGCCATGTCGCAGGCCCTCCCTATGCTACCTAGCCGCAGAAACACAATCCCAAAGGGCATCGAATCGCAGCAGTCTGACCGCTGTCCCAGCCCCTCCACCTCTCCACTACGAGATACAGCCCGGAACGTCGCAGACAAAGTCGCAGAAGGTGGTGCCCAAGCCACAGGCGTAGAACCCAAAATGCACTCCGACCAGCCCAACAATTCTCCCTCCACAACCGTCACCATCCCCCACGACAAGGCCGTCGCCTACCTCGCCCGCACGCTCGCCGAGATCAAACAATTCAAGCTCGAACTCGCTCACCGCCCTGAGCATACAGTCGCTAACAAATACCCACCCATTGCGCTCATCTACGGAAAATCCACACCCACAGTCTACGGCGCGAAAGTTGAGAGCCGCGAGGCTATCAAGCGTGGTGACGCATATGATGAGCTAGCTTTCGCGAGTGGAGATGGCGTAGTGCTTGCAAAGGCGGCGATGGTTCCCGAGGGATATAGCGTTGTGCGGGGAGGCGTAGTGGCGAGCGAGAGAGGGCATGTCACGCTCCTTGGGGATCTGGAGGCCGTGGGGAGGTGTCTTTATCATGTTATTGCGGCGAGGAAGGGTGGAGTGGGGTTGGAGGAGAAGGTGCAGAGGGCGCAGGTGGTTAGTGGAATGGTGGAGGTTTAGGGGGAAGTTGGTAGGGTGTATCCTTGTATCCTATCGTCCTCTTTCTTTTCGTTTTAGCTTCTTTGTGTACCTTTTGATTCGTCTTGGAAAGGGTGAATTGTGTAAAGACGGGGATAATCAGTAAAGGTGATTAGATATACTAGAAGGTTGGTGGGTGTGGGTGCCTCCTTTCTGTAGCATTGCCTCAATGTACGATATTTTTACATGCATGATACGCTGAATTGTGAGCTTGATCCTTCGTCTCTACTCCTTTCTCTCAATCCACCCGCTCTCCTCTAACTAACAACGCAAAACAACTCCCCTCACTCACTCTAAACTCCGGCAACCCCACCGCCCTCAAAATCGCAGAAATAGCATAAGAATGCACCGTCAGCCCCACAAACATATTCTCATCCTCCCCGAATATGTCTTCCAACACAACTTGTTTCCTCGCCACATGCTCCTCCACCGTCTCCCACCTCCCTCCCGTCCACAACTCATCTTCTTCCGTAAATCCCTCTTCGAACACATACTCCGGAAAATTAGCGGCGATCCACGCGCGCGAACTGCGGCGGTCGCAGGTATGATCCGTCAGGCGCTCACGCAGGCGCTCTTTGATGACCGGGTGGAAAGGTGTGCTGTGAGAGGAGAAGAGCGGGGAGTAGACTAGGGAAGTTGTTTGCAGGCAGCGGGCTAGGGGGCTGGTATATAGGGATGCGGGGAGGGGGATGTGGTCGTTTTGCACGGCGTGCGTGAAGAACATGGATAGGGAGGAGGCTTGTTGCGTGCCGGCTTCGTTCAGGTGGGAGTCGGCCCATATTATCTGGCCGTCGCCGTCGAGGTGGGACCAGTGAGACTGTTGGGGGATTGGGTATTTTAGTGTTTGTTTACTTAGGGTGGATTAAGAGAAGGGAGACGGGGAAGGAAGGTGGGCCTCACGTTCCACGCTTCGCGCCCGACTTTCGCTTCGTACGCGTTATGGTAGCCGTATCCGTGGCGGGTTATGTAGAGAACTTTGTATGTAGTTCCTTCTGGGCTCTGGGTGTTTAAATGCTCGACGTATTTCTTGAAACGGTCCCACGGCTTTGCGCCGTGTCCTGCGCCATCGAAAAGTCTATCCGTTTCGTATTCTCTTTCGGTCAGACCCAGTCGGGGGAGTGTTGTCACGCGGAACGAAGGATCGCGCTGGGCTTCTGTGACGTAGTCAACGAAGAAGCCCGACAGGGCTTGGAATTTGAAGTGGCATGTTGCTGGGTTCCTGGTGGCCATCGCAGCGAGGAGTATGGGGCAGCTTTGGTGTTTTAGGAGCATGCCGGGATGGACGTTAGGGCAGCTTGGGAGAGTGTGATGATGATAGTTCTGGAACTTTTCATTTATGCGGGGGACTGAGATACGACTGGGATGCGGCTGAGGTGCAGGCAGGCAGCAGTTCCAGCGACTGGGATCAACGAACGACCCCGCATTGCAGCATTTGCGAGTAAAAGAATCCCCGCGCATCAGCTGATAACAAATTAAAAAGGTATAATACTTGAAATCCCGTATCAATTTCAGCCTACAAGAACTTTGTTCTATATTTTTGACAACGTGCTGGTGGCGCAGAAGCAAACGAGCCCTCCAATAACGAAGATCGGATCAAAGGACAGAAAAAGACATCCTTTACGATATTCATCAGATTATTCACTATTCTAATCCGCCGTATTTACTACCCTCGTGGGAGTCAAAAGGTGGAAATAAGATACTAAGCACTGCTGTCAGAATACTCTCATAGGCTCTTTTTTTTCATCATTCGATTCAACACATTCTCGTAAGGGTCTTTGTAGGTCGTTAATTTCCTCTGTTGTTCTATTTCAGACACCTGAATGGGATTCTTGAGGGAGTGATATCCGGCCTTCTCATTTCCATAAAAGTCTGGGTACATGATGAACGACGCACATTCCCCGCGTTCTAGCGACACGGCTAGTCTTTACAGCGTACTAAAGCTCGCGCCCGAAGACGAGATCAGGCTCGTCAGAATCCTTCCACGTGGACTCCAAGGCAATGCGACATCGGGTGTCTCGAACTATGGGCGTCATGGTAGACATCTTAATGAAATGGACGAGAATGAGGACTTTCACGAGGAAATTTCTCCACGCAACCCAATCGAAGAAATCGAATGTGAAGTACAAGTAGTACAGCTCCGCAACAAACCGAAGTATATTGCTCTGTCATATACATGGGGCTCGCCCGTCCTACTTGAAACTGAAGTGGGGGCAGAAGACATATCTAGCAAGCCTAGCCGTCCGATTCTCTGCACGGTGATATCGAACACTCCAGGTGGACCCCAACGGCTATCGTACAAGATTCTTGTCTCTGAGAACCTCTATTCTTACCTTCTTAGAGTACGTGATGATAACGACGAATCACATGCGATGGATATGTACTGGATTGATGCAATTTGTATTAATCAGAACGATCCTGAGGAGCAATCTCAGCAGGTGAATATGATGGCCGCAATCTACCAATCTGCGGACATAGTCTACGCCTGGCTAGGCGAAGCAGACGCCGACACGGACACAGCCTTCCAGCTAATCAACGCGCTGGCATGTCGCTGTGTAGGCAACAAACGGCACGCACGTATCGAGCCCCTCAAAGATATTACCCCTAAGGCGCTAGAATCGGGAGAATTGACAGCTAAAATTGGGCCCTGTGCCACTCTTTCCACCTGGAAAGCCATGGCGCGCCACTTCAACAGGCGATACTTTACCCGCGTATGGACCATCCAGGAAATCACGCTTGCGAAGAAGATGATCGCTATCTGCGGGAAGTACACAATAGACTGGGAAAATATCGTCAAGGTGTCGGAGTTTCTGACTGTCACTTCGTGGACAAGATGGATATCCGAAGTGATGGGCTATACTGGCACTCACGCTATTCCCAACCTTCTAGACGCCAACAAAACGTCGAAAAACATGCTATATTCTCTTATCAGATCCCGTCGTTTTACGTCAAAAGATCCTAGAGATAAAGTGTACGCTCTGCTCGGCGTTGCGGGCGAGGCTGTGAGAGGAAAGGCTCGCTTCACTCCTGTTTATGGCGAGAGATCAATAATGGAGACGTACACGCTGGCTGCGATACAGATTCTCGAAGACTCGAATGACTTGCTTCTCTTAACCTGTGCTGAAGGCGATACATTTCACAATATTCCTCTTCTTCCTTCATGGGTCCCTGACTGGACTTGTATTCGATCTCTCGGCCTGGGTGTCACTGGCTATCACCGATATTCCGCCGCAGGCACTCTCCCCCGGAGCCTGGTGATCAATGAGCAAGACCGCAGCTTGGCTGTGAAAGGGTTTCGTTTAGATGATATCGTGTACATCGGTGAGACGAAACAGGATGTTCTTGGTGGGAAACCTTTCCCTAATTGGATCCGCATTATCAACAAAATGCCTAGTGTATATGAGACGGGTGCATGTCGAGCTGAGGTATTCTGGCGGACGCTGATAACGGATACAGCAGGGGCGCCTCCCAGTCATCCAGCGCCTTATACGTTCCGCTCTGCGTACGTCTCGTGGATCAAGTCCAAATACTCTATGTGTGTAAAGGAGCCCTCTTATTCCCAGGATATCTTAGCAGCAACCCACTTTCCCGGATCTTTCTCATCTTCCAGTGATCTACTCGAGTCAGAGGACAGTGAGGCTTCGAATACTTCAGTAGATGCAGTTGAGTACGAGACGATGTTCGCGCACGCTCGCCATCTACGGCCGTTTCTAACAGGCAGGCGGTATGTGGGTGTAGGCTCCGAGTCATTGCGTGAACACGATTCGGTGTGGATCATTCCTGGATCCCGAGTTCCTTTGATCTTAAGAGAGGTCGAGTCCGGTGTTCTTCGTGTTGTTGGAGGGGCTTATGTATATGGGTTTATGCAGGGAGAAGCCTTGATACCGGAACCCTTGTTCAGAAATATCACACTAGTATAAGAGGGTCCTTATAGCCTTTTATTTTACTCTTCCAGCCTACCTAAAAACTTGGGCTAAAGGTCCTTACTTAAAATTACCATACCCAACTTTTTTATTTCCGCGAGAGCCGTGCCATGAACGAACCGTGATCAATAGCAGATACATTACTCAGCGAGCATCACTATTATGTCTTGAAATTTACAAGATGTATGAGAGTATCTTTTCCTCCCGTACTATTCGCAAGCTCATGGTTCGTAAGCTTCATGAGTTGAAGAACGGTGTTTTTTAGGCTAGCTAAGAAGGCAATTTTAATATATTGGCAGAGCTTCGGAGTGATATCAGGAAACTCCACAAACCACTCATAACAGAGATTGCTCTCACTGCTGCTCGGCATACTCCGTCCACTCTTTCTTGCCCCAGAACTTCTGTCCACCCCGGAAGGAATGCTCGATCTTATCCTTTGACCTATCCGCCATTCTAGCCTCAAAATCCGCGATACTCTTAGCTGTAACACCGTCTGCGATTGTTTGTACTAAATCTACAGCATTCCTAATTGCAGTATCACCACCAGACGCGCCCATTGGGCTCATCGCATGTGCTGCATCTCCTACGAGCGTAACGGGCTCTGTATGACTTCTCAAACCTAATTCTATGTCTGGTTTACTCGACAAGATTGGAGCACAAGCCGATACTTCATGCGAGGCCTCAGCAAGCATCCGCTTCAACAAAGGATGCCAGTTTTCTATCATCCTCTCTAGATACGCTTTCCTTTGCTCCGCCGTGTTCGGCAAGGCCTCAGCGTATTGAAAAGACGCCGTGCAAGTACCCCAGTATATGTAGTCTTGAAAATCCGGTAATCTGCCCTCAGGGTCTTTTTGAATGCTCGTAGGCCACATTACTGGCTCCACGACCATCTGAACATTTGCCTCGTCATCTAGATACATGCACCACGTCAGCATATCGGGCGGCAGGTCCTTCTTCAGCGAGTCCGTTAATGGCGTCCGACCCCACATGACCCAGTGCTCCAGGTCCAACAGCTTACGCGTAGGTTGGAGCTGTGTGCGCACTCTGCTCTTGATGCCGTCAGCACCCACAAGCAGCATCCCGCAGGCTGTTGAGCCATCTAAGAACTTCACACGCACACGATCGTCCTGGCATTCATACGACTCGAATTCTTTCTCATATTCAATAGCATCGTCAATGTCCAGCGTAGCCAATAATCGGATCCACCTCCTGTCGATGGGGAAGGAATCCGTATTTGGGGGTGTTGACTGCGAGAACTCGAGTTTTCTGGCATCCACGTATTGCAGCTGTGAGGTGGAATTGGCTGGAGCTGTTCGTATAAGAAGATGTTGAAGATCAAGAGGGAGAACACTTTTGAGAGCTCCATGGGCCTCCTTGGTGATCCGGAAACGGTGACCTTGAGCGCGGTAGGATCGAGGGTGGCGTTCGAATAGGCGAAATGGAATGGAGTGGAGACGCAGGCCTTGTGCCAGTACGAGACCAGCGATACCAGCTCCGATGATGAGGATGTGGTCCGGAGTATTTTGAGCCATAATTCGTCCACTCAGCCGTTCTAACTATAGGCTAACGAGGCTCAGTAATGATCAAATTTATGTCAGTTATAGTAGGTCTACCAATGTCGTGGTTTGCGCTATTTTGTGGTTCTTCTGGGCGGGAAGGAAATGTGAGGTGAGTGGCACATATGCAGCTTCCGGGGTCCAGGTGCTGCCACGTGATCTCTCTTGCATCCTACGATCAGGATCATTAAAATTACCGCCCATGATTGGGTTGAGTATATGTGAGCGTTTTAATAGTGAAGTGATGCTGTTCAACACCAGAAACCAAAGCATTCAGGAATAAGCCTGTATCAAGCCAACCTCTCAGGGTATCTTAAACTGTTAAAACAATCATAGGAGAAGAGAACCAGAAAATTGGTCGACACATTTTAAAGAACATTCCAAGGGGAAGAGGTCTTTTACCGCCATCCACGACCCCGTCCTCGTCCATTCCGGTCACCTCGCCAGTACCCGCCAGGCTCGCGCTCAGGCGGTGCTTCGCCTCGCCGCCATTCGCCCGATGGCAGCCCACCTCCTCTCCTCTCATCGTATCGGCCTCCTCGCCCACCACCTCGTCCAAATGCATAGTCTCCCCTCCCGCCCATGTATCCGTTTGAATAGTCACGGCCCCCTCCCCTTCCATAGCTATCCCGCAAAGGCAGCGCGTTCCTCGAAGGCCCAGTTGGTGGAGGCGCCGGAGGGGCCTGCACGCTCCCGTCCGGCAGTGGTGGAAAGATGGCGCACGAGACATAGTCTCCAATGACGAAGCGCGCATCTCCAAGAGTCCTGTCAGGTTCGCCATCCAGCTGTTTCAACGCATCGGTGACGGCCGCAGCGCCTCCCTCTTCTTGTTCGTATTTCGTATCTTCCTCAGGCTCTCCACCAGTGTGTGCGCCCACGATCACACTACCCAGCTCCTTCGTCAGGAAGCGTGCAGACACGCCCGGTCGGTTCGGCACCGATGAGTCGCTATAGACAAGGCGGAAGGCTATACGGGTGCCGGAATATGGCTTGGGGAGAAGGTTCGGAAGTGTGGTCAAGAGTAGGGACGAGAGCTCGCGCAAGGTGCACGAGGTCCAGGTGTAGATTTGGAGATTGGCAGGGAGTCGGTGGTTAGGATTGAACTCGTCGGTGTGATGGAATGAATTTTGCTTGTAGAAGAGGCGAAGGAGGAAGGGCGTTGTGGTCTGCCTATCGACCTTGGCTGGAGGCGCCGCCATGGTGTAGGTAGTTTAGATCTTTGGTTGTTTTGGTCTAGGTGTCGGTGGGAGAGCGGTGTGTGCTGAGGATTTGGAGGTATTACTTTAGGAAATGTAATTATCAAAGCGTGGAGTCGAGCTGCTGACGTCGTTTTTGTACCAGGAATGCAGATTGTTTGTTGTGGTAACAAAGCAGCGATGGAGGGGGCCTCTTTGGCACAATGAAGCTTGAGGGAGGAAGCTCTAGTTAAGTTTAGCGCGTCGGCATCGGCGAAACAGATCTTCCAATGACGGCATGACGGTGGCCTTTGGTGACGAGGTCAGGCCAAACACGTTCACCCTAAGACTTTATCTTAAATTCTTTTCATCTGTCTCCACATACTGCCCATGCATTTCGTGCTCTATAATTGTACTGCCCCATTATATATACCTACGAAGTTTATATGGAACATTGGACCCACACATCTATCCACACCCCTGCAAGGCCTCAGCTGTGGCTATGACCTTGAATGCATGCGAAAATGCCGGGCCTGTCAGATGACAAGCCATTTTGGGGAGGAAGCTGTCGCTTAGCACCCCGCAACTCATCGCCTTGACCTTGGCCTTGTTAACTAAATCACTTACCTATCCAAGAGCGCCAGTCCCAAGCACGATATTCTACCACATTACCAAATCTATTCTACGGTTGGGGTCTTGAAACCCCTTAATATCGATACCTTGAGTCTGCCTTAAAGGGCATAGCAAGCACATCACTCCATATGAAGATTTAGTTGACGCTATTGATACTGTCTGCACACACATAAACTGATGAGAACTTCTCATACCCTAGGTACGCGGAGTCATTCTTTGTTAAAAGCTATCAGAGCCAGAGGTCAGCTGTCAAGATCCGTGGACGTGGTCCAGCTTATACGCTTCAATGAGAGTACGATGAAATAGAGCGCCCACTATTCTCTTTCAATGATCAACTCCGCAATGACCCATGGACACTTAGCTGACAATATAGTTTCACTAGTTGACCTCGCTGTCTGAAAATATATTCTTAAACCTGTAGCACGGTCATCTCAAGTAGTGACCTGCACTGGCGATGTCCACTTCGCATAGTAATCCCTATGTGTCTTCCAGACTAAGTGAAACGGGCCAGATCAGGTTGCTCAAAGTTCACCCTGGAGCGGATGAAAATGAGGAAGTTCAATGTGAGCTTGAGGCGGCTTACCTTGAAGACAATCCCAGCTATGTTGCCCTCTCATATACATGGGGGCCTTCGACAATTGAGGCAGCCGAGGCAGGGGTCACTGATATCCCAGTTCATACTATTAAGTGCAACGGCCATATTATTCTGACCACCAAGAATTTGCATGATTTTCTTCGCCGGGCTCGCCATGACCATGAGCTTAGTTCACAAAGATTCTGGATTGACGCAGTTTGTATCAATCAGCAGGACCCCACAGAAAGGAGTAGTCAGGTTGCTTTTATGGCCTCCATCTACCGCTCAGCCTCCATGGTTATTTCTTGGCTAGGCGAGGAGGATGTCCACACTGAAGAGGCATTTGCACTAATCAGGGCGCTGACAAGCCTCTCCAGAGCCTCTCGCAAACCAATCACACCCGAGAATATTGGCTCCGAAGCTCTCCGGAACATTCTAGGGGAACTTGCTAGTGATCACGTCTGGAATTCTTTACGGCAGTTTTGGCGGCGCAGGTACTTCGGACGAGCTTGGATCATACAAGAGGTGGTACTGGCGAAGAAGGTGCTGGTCCAGTGCGGCCGTCATACCATTAACTGGGCCCAACTTGCTGAAGCGTCCTGGTTCTTCACCATCACTTCTTGGGCACGGTTCATGAAATCAGGAACTCCTGAAGCCATCGCCCAGACGCACTCAAACCACGATCTACCGCTGTACATTAACGCTAATACCAGATTGAAGCAGTTAGATGGATGCCATACATTACTCATCTCTCTCATTAGGGCACGGCGGTTCGAGTGCTCTGACCCTAGAGACAAGGTGTATGCCGTACTTGGCCTAGCCGAAGATTATACCAAGACAAAGCCACGTTTACAGCCTATCTATGAAAATAACTCAGTGCTTAACACCTACATTCGTACAGCAGTTCAAATATTGGAAGATGCAGAAGATTTGTTGCTCCTTGCCCACGCGGAGGGGCAAAACTTCCGAAGCACCGAAGACCTCCCATCCTGGGTTCCGGACTGGTCTGTTGGAAAGGGCTTGGGTCTTGGACTAATTGGGTATAAAAGGTTCGCAGCTGCAGCGGACTTGCCAAGGAAATTAACAATCAACGAATCAAATAATTCGTTAGCCTTACACGGGGTGCTACTCGATGAGGTGGTTCAAATCGGCGAGTCCAAAGATGAAGCACTTTTTGGCAGCAAACATACTTGTTTTCTTGGGTGGATTTCTATCCTGGCTGTTCTCCCGTCAACATACCACAATGGACAATCAAAGATTGAGGCCTTCTGGAGAACCCTAATCACCGACACAGCTTCCCGTATGCCTGACGGCGTACAGCACCCAGCTCCCGAGGAATTCCAATTCGGGTTCTTAGACTGGCTAACGCGCATTGCCATGAGCTGGATGTCCGGGCCGCCATCTATGAGAATGGAAGGCTTCTTGGAAGGGCTTTCCGACCTCACTGCCTCAGACAGGACCGGGCTTTTAGCGCCTCTTGCGGATAAACTGAACAAGGGCCCAGCAAGCAATCACCTCCCTCAGTCTACAGCTAAACATGAGGGTGCAGAAGATGGTGGTGATCTCCCCAATGCGGACAATTACGAGACGATCCTCAATTTCTCGTCCCAGACAAGGCTCCTGCGGACGAGTGCCGACTACCTTGGCCTCGCGACGACATCTGTGAGGGTTGGCGATTCTATTTGGGTTATTCCCGGCTCTCGGGTGCCGCTTGTCTTAAGAGAAACCGGTGAGCCGGATGAGTATCGTCTCGTAGGTGGGGCCTATATCCATGGCTTCATGCACGGAGAGGCATTAGGATCTAATGCAATTTTTAAGGATGTTAAAATTATATAGCATTTACTTATTCCTTTCGATTTCATACTTATGAATTCCAACGGTGTTCGAAGATAGAATCTGAAATGCGAAATTGCATCATGTAACTCCAAGAAGATGAATTCAAAATCAACTCTCGAAATCGGAACATGCTCAACCAATTTATCTGTGAATATTATACGTCATGTTCTATTGGCCCAGTTTGGATGGTGCCTGACAGATTCGGCAAGTGGCAAAACTAATATTCCGGCGCAAAGTGGACTGAGGGCGCCACAGCCACGGGCAAACACTGGCCTCTACCTACCCATACTCACACTACCGCTCCCGCACGCCTTCCCATACCTCCACCATGGACTTCGCAAAGCTCATGTCGGCCCACATACAGAAGGCCAAGGACTCAGCACCCAAAACCGAGACTGGCGACAAGAAGTACCTCAAGCGCGGCGAGCTCGAGGCGCAGCGACAAGCCGCCTACCGCGCCGAACAAGAAGAAGCGGAGAAGAAGCGGCAGGAGAAATTGGCGCTGAAGCGAAAGGCAGAAGAAGACGAGGCCGCGCGGGAGGAGGAGCGCCGGGAGAAGCGCCGTAAGCTGGAAGAGGAGACGAGGCGCCGACGCGAAGAGGAAGCAGAAGAAGAGGAGCGCCGGCGAAGGAAGCGTTTAGGGCTGCCGGACCTGCCGCCCAAGAAGGCTGAGGGCGATGACGAGGGCACACCCGTTCCAGAGGAAGACGACTTGCCGGAAGAGGAGCTGGTGGCGAAGCTACGGGCGCTCGACGAGCCAGCGACACTTTTCGGGGAGACGCATAAGCAGCGGCTTAGACGGTATAAGAAGCGGGTCGGGGCGGTTAGTCTGAAGGCTATCATGACAGATGGGCCGATACCCACGACGCTGCAGCTCGTGCCGGAGAAGGACATGAAGGTGGAACTGAAGGTACCCAAGGACAAGGGGGGCCGCGAGTTTTTGTTCAGGCAGCTGGCGAGCTATTTCACCATGGTGCTGCAGGAGTGGGATGATACGCTGGCGCGGCGCTCGGCGGATGTTAAGAATAGCTACAAGGGCAAGCAGGTGTATTACGCCATGGTGCAGGCACGCGAGAACCTGCGGCCGCTATTTAAAAAGATGGAGAACTACGACCTGGAAGATGGCATCCTGGAGCCTGTAGTAGAGATTGTGCATGCGGCGCAGGAGCGGAGATATGTGGATGCGAACGACGGGTACTTGAGACTGAGCATTGGCAAGGCGGCCTGGCCCATTGGTGTTACCATGGTGGGTATTCACGAGCGTAGTGCGCGAGAAAAGCTGCACGAGAGTGACAAGAACGCGGCCCACATTATGAGCGATGAGATTACACGCAAGTACCTGCAGAGCATCAAGCGGTGTCTAAGCTTTGCGCAGACGAGGTGGCCGCCAACAGATCAGCTGCAGTTGATGGGCTGAGACAGCGGAATGGCCGGTTCGAGACTGAGGATCAGCGTGTGTGTATTTGTAGAAGCTTTTCGGCGTGTATGTTACTCAAAGGAAGCCCACCTAGGGATGAGGCTCCTGTTCAATAAACCCATTCCAGGGCCCATCCCCAAGCAAGAATCCAAGCTCTCCGTCCTCGTGAAGTTCTCCCAGCCCTCCCAGCTCTCCCAGTGCCTTTTCACCAGCTTCGAGCGCAAGTGACGCGCGTTCACGTGCGGGGTAACTGCCCCTCTTGGCCGAATTTACCTTATCCAATCGCCACCATTTCACGACGACTACTCCGTGCAGCACCAATCCAAGAGCAACTCTACCGGAAGACGGTTTCTTGTGCAGCCCTTTTTCGTCATCCTTGCGGGGCGCAGGTGCTGACATGCATGAAATCGTAACACTTCAGTTCGGCCAACAGAGCAACTATCTTGGGACGCATTTTTGGAATACTCAGGTAGGTCCTTCGTTTATCTTACAAGGTCTTATGCATCTTGTCTATTAATCCTTTATCTCTTGTTTTCTTTTTCTCTAAAACCCTACGTACGGGTCTTGGTTTCCGCCAGTAACATTCTTACCATGATTTGCTGGTGCACTATCCGAGTTGGGCATCGTACCACCAGTCCTTGAGAGCCTCCCACCTCTTCTGTTCTTGGGCTCCATGAACAGCCGGTGCATATCCTCAGTATCTAACCTTCCTTCCAGGAGTCCTACTTCACCTATCCGCCTGAACCGGAATCAGCTGTGAACCATGATATCCTGTTCCGACCAGGGATTGCCCCAGATGGGTCCGACACATTTACCCCACGAACGCTCATCTACGACCTGAAAGGAGCCTTTGGGAGCATGAAGAAGGTCAATGCCCTGTACGAGCTAGAAGAAGATGCCAACGTCGACCGTTCTGGCGTGTGGTCGTCGAAGCCGCTGGTCCAGCGCTCAACACCGATCCCCCCATCCCCGTACCAGACACACCTCGATGCAGGCCTGGATCCTCCACCTCTCACGACTTCGACGGTCCGCTTCTGGTCCGACTACTCACGCATATACTACCATCCAAAGTCGCTGGTGCAGCTGCCCGAGTACCAGGTCTCTGACGGTCTGATGCCTTTTGAGAAGTGGCAAGTGGGCATGGAGTTGTTTGAGAAGCTGGAAAGAGATGCCGAGCTGGTGGACAGGGACCTGAGGCCCTTTGTCGAAGAGTGTGATGGGATGCAGGGCCTTCAGATCATCACGGGAGTGGACGATGCTTGGGGAGGATGGGCTAGCGGATGGCTTGAAAGGTTACGAGATGAATACGGCAAGCTGAGCATCTGGACGTGGGGCCTTGGTGACCAAGGTGGGAACATGACTCTTGCGAGGGTACGGCATGCAGTCTTGGGTTCGGAGTGCCAATCGTACTGACGACAACAGGAAAAGAGGTTGCTGCAGATCGAGAACTCTGCGCGGTCTCTCTACGAGCTTGCTGAACAATCGTCGGTCTATGTCCCCGTCTCGAATAGCCCAGTCAAGACCCCTCCGTACTTGTCTTTCGACACCGGCTCGCCGTGGCACATTGGCGCGCTTCAGGCGGTAGCGCTGGAAAGCATGACCATGCCTTCGCGGCTCAAATCTACAGTCGGCCACCGGGGGACCCTCCAAGACCTCGAAGAGGCAGTTAACAGTACTGGTAAGCGAAGAATCGCAAAGCTTGAACTGAGCATCGCCAACCCGGACGTACTATTGGAGAAAGCGTCGAAGGAAATTGGTCACGCTGATAAAGTGGGCTCCACGACGTCGCGTGGAGCAAGCGAAGGGGACGAAGCACCACTGACCGAGTTCGATATTGATGTGTTCAGCAAGGACTACAGATTGGGATGGTCACGGCCAAAGAAGCGAGACCACGTCTTCGGCAGGGCGGAGGCGTCTCGGGGCGCTTGGAATCTCGCTGAGGAGGG
>Ga0247757_10000345_pt1 | contig 39405 bp, 44 predicted proteins | sample UWRJL126311R4_FD_180929 | JGI IMG/M metagenome (GOLD analysis project Ga0247757, IMG submission 180929) | Plant litter microbial communities from Arlington Agricultural Research Station in Wisconsin, United States - UWRJ-L126-311R-4 | ecosystem: Environmental > Terrestrial > Plant litter >... | reverse complement strand
CTCGGGGACCTTGACGGGGATCTTAGGATTGTTCATGTCATCCCTATCACCGGACATGTTGTCGTTGGGTGGGCCGCCGGTGCAGCCATGAATCTGGCTGTGGAGAACCTTCCACTGCGAATCTTTGTTGGGCTTCAAGCCCTCAGTGATTGAAAACTGGCAGGAACCACCACCATGGGTGGCACCACCCTTGAGTTGAACAGTGAGGGAGTCCCCAGCTTTGACCGTGTTCATGGAAGTAATGGCATAAGTGTTTCCGAGCTGCTTGCATGGGAAGTCGGCTGGCTCAAGCGGGGACTGTTGTGTGGCGGAGTTCTCCCATTGGTAAACAGTTGGCGTCTGCATGATCAAGTGCGCACAGGCACCACTGGCAAGCGCCATGAGAGCAGATGCGTGGAAGAGCATGGTTTAGAATGAGTGTGGTTGGTGTGTTTCTTTGCTGAGAAATCGCTAGACCGGCTGAGCGATGAGTCGACTGTCGAAGATCGAAGCTAGAGTCTGTGGTGGAGTCTAGGTTGGAGCTTCTGGAGTTTTCTTGTCAGGGTTGGGTTTTTCAATTTTCGGCAGGTGGGTTTGGGGGGCAGGAGGGCAGTCGCGACACGGCTTAAATAGGCAAGAGGGGGAGGACATGGTGAAGCGTGAACAATAAGCACGCGGGGAGGGCAAGTCAATGAGCCACAATAGAACAAAGACAATGCTCAGGGTGTGGTGAAGAAAGACATTGTTACTCACAGGTGTGAATGGGACAAGCCGACACTCTTCGAGTGATTCAAAGTTCAGCAAAGGAATGTAGTCTCAAGGAGGGAGTGGATGCTCTGCCGCAGGCGTGAGCTCGAAAGCAAAAAACAAAAGAATTGAACAACGAAAAGTGAAACGGAACAAGCCTGTGGAAGCCTTGGGTGGTGAATGAACACGAAGCGCCGGCCATGAGACCTTTATACAGCAGCGGCCTGGGGGAAGCAAACGGCCACAGTGGAGCAGGTACCGGGGTGTAAGGGCCCCAGGAGAATTGGCACAGCGGATCATGGTGCACAAGCATAGGCTATAGGCCGGTAACACGCCCTTCATGCGACCGTGTCTAGGGGGGCAGACGGGCGTGGGGCCCAAGGGGGTTTAGGCAGTTGGGGAGTTGAGCAGGATGGGTGGTGTAGCAGCAAGCGAACCATGCGTCCATGTCAGGCTCGGCAGGTACAGATACGGCATGATTGGCTGGCGCGGGCTGGAGATTGGACGAGGTTTTGAAACATTGATGTGCAAGTGGATGCATGGGCCGGCCCCAGGGGCAGTTTGACGTCTGGCGTAGGAGGCCGGCCGACGAGGCTACGGGCAGGCGAGGAGTCAGGCACACCCGGCAGCGCGCAGGGTCGTCGGCGGCGATTTGCAATCGATAACCTTAAATCGACGAGGGATGAAACGCTGGCGCTGGCCGCCGCACGCTGGCCGCCGTCGCCCGCCGTCGATTCGCACGCCCAGCGCGCCGGCCTGGCGACGTGACGACCATCTTCTCCTTTGTGCGCGACTCGGTTCTTGTTGCCAACTCGTCGTGCGAGGCGCCGCCCGCCTGTGGCCGCGTGCTGCCGCCTCCAGCTCAGCGGCCGGGAAAAAGCTTGTGTCGCAGTTTGATTACATGACCATCAGGAGGGTCGTGTTCATGCAAGTCTCCGGTTGGCTCCCAGATCTCTACCGAATGCACTCGCTCCTCCGCGGTATAATTAGCGAAGCGAGCGAGCAGCGCACCCATTCACCTGTTGTAAGTACAATGCTGCCGTCGTGCTGTGCTGGGACCCTCTCTCAACGCGCCGAACCGTCTCGATCAGCGTTTGCACAAAGCTAGAGAATGGCGGTGTAGCAGAGATTGGCCGTGCCGGCACGTCGCACCAAGGTCCAAGGCGGTTCTACTGTGCGCATACCGCCGGCGGCTACGCTGCTGTGGCGCAGGTTGTCGGCCGTCCAGCCTTCATCCTCGCAGATGGTCCCAAGCAAAATCGCCCAGACCGCCCTCGCGTTGCCGCTGACTAGCGCGGCGTCTACACCACCTGCCCTCTCCGCCTTTCCATTGGCTGTCATCTTGCCGCCGCCAGCCCATCCGTTTCACCTCGCTCACCCAAAGTCCATTCAGAAGACCAGATCCTCTTGGAAACAAAGAAATGACAGCAAACGCCGACACTCTCCGTCCAAAGAGAGCAGTCATTGTGGTTTCCACGCGGGCCCCGCCATGACCGCCGTTGTTGAAACAGGATCCCTGTGAAATATTTGCTTCTGTGATGCCCACGTTGCCACTTGTTTCTGTTCATGCGCACCTGCTTTGGGCTGCGGTATTCTCGACACGCACCGTCCTATACCTCGCATCACTCATCTACCGCCCTGCTGAACACTATAGCAACCTACTGACTCGATTCTTCGAACGCGAGTGCAGCTCACAGTCCTGCTCGGCGCGCCTGACATATAGCTTGAATCATTTTTACTGGCGGAGTCCGAGAAACTTTATTACTTATACTCCGTGAAGAAGCACCATCTCCAATTCTCCGCTCCGCCCTGCCCTGAGCAAAAATTCTCCCCTACAAGGCAAGCAACAGACCCCTACCAAAAACAATGCCAGATCCGGCTGCCTACTGTATGCACTGTGCTTTGCCAGCTCATGTCAACAACCACCCACCTGTCCGGGCAGCTCATCCGAGCAACCTTCACGCCCCCAACTCGACGAGTCTCTTTAAGGCGAACGACCACTCCTCTGGTCGAAACAATGCTACACAGCATAGACTGCAAGTACGATGATAGCTCGTCTCCGCCAACTTCAAGATGCTCCACCCGGCCCACAATTTAGGTTTTTTGGAACGCATCGTAGCAAACAAAAGTCCTCGCTCACAGTACTGTGTACGTGACTATCTGGGCTTTGTGCAGAAGCCTGTTCATCCCGCGCAGACAGAATTCTTGAGGCCGGCCTTCGCTTCGCTACGGGGCTGCATTCTGTCTGGACTCTGCTTGCCGTGTGACAGAGTTGCCTTCCCAGGGGGGCCACATGAAAAGTCGTCGGACAACACTTTTCGGGCCATCCCACCTGTGACCTCCGTCGAAACTTGTTAACTACAGACGCGCAGCATGCATATAGCACACGGAGATTCACTCGCGGATCCCTCATTGTAGTACAACATCGCTGAGGTATTGAGTAGACCAGTCCAAGCAATGCGACAGTGAGCCTCGCCCCTTCAATAGCACTCGATGCGATAAGGCATGGTCATGGATGAGAAATAACCGGTTATGTCTATTTCTGGTCGTATCCAGAAGGGGCTCCGTTATATTGGTATGCTTTCCCGGTGGTCTTGAACATGGTCCCCGTTTAGGAAACCTTGTCTTTTAGTTCAGACGATCAATAGAATGCCCTGCACAGTAGATGCAGTTGGAAATGCATCATATCACAGAATCGTCATGTTTTCGCTGCGCTCTCATTTATCTGTAAAATCGATTTGTATCATGTAGACTTTCGTAATGAGAGGTGGGATGCCATTCAGTTTTTGCCTCGGTCGTGGGTCAAATCGCACTGCCACTGCTCTCAACGCTCCACCCAAATTTTATTTTAATTTTTTTTCCCTCCGGTCCAAATGAGATTGCGATATACAAGAAAAACAATACTCCAATCTAGCATGCTGTAGAAATCCCCAGCTTGCGGAATCTCCTCAAAATTGCGGGTATATCTAACGTGCATTTTGGGGTCGGTCACAGATCAACCCAGCAATTGGTTCTATAGTGTAGCGGTCATCACTCCGGATTCTGAAGCTTCTTCAGGAGTTTTCCGGCAACCCCGGTTCGATTCCGGGTAGGACCTCGAGGTCATTTCATTTTTGCTCTGCTGGCAATATTGACGATCATTTCTGTTTGAGACATTGAGGTACCCTTTTAAGGCGGTTTTTTTAGCATGCAGTTCTCCGTGCAATATGCTGTAGCCATGGATATTTCTCGGTGTTTGTCGTCTGCTCCTTTTCATTTCGTTTGTGCATTTGATGAGAGAGAACTGTCGTGCCACATTGGGAATCAATAACGAGCATGAAATCCGCCTTGTTGTGTCTAAGAGCCGATTTGAGTCTGCCGAGCCCACATTTCTGAGTAGCAGATAGTCTATGGCTTCCTGTAAATATGGGGTTTCATTCAACGGTAGATAAAAGTTGGTATTCAGGTTTATAACGCTTGAATAGCTACAAGACTGAGCTATCGTCAACAGAATGAAATGCTAGTTTCTATATATCGGCAGTATGTCGAATGACAAGCTACATTTTCAAACGAATCACCAGTATCCTGCTATCGAAAAGCACCCACTTCTTTGCGCCTACATTTTCATTAGCATTACATCCTTAATCTCAAAGCATGAGACTCACCACCAGAACTGAAAGTTCACAGTTCCCACATCAATACCCAGCTCCTTCAAAGCTCCTGTGTCAAGATGGCAGTCATACGGCCTTTTAATACCATCCTTGTCTTTCTCCTCTGGTACAAAGGGCTCCAAACCGTCCATTGGCAGCCCCATAATCTCCGCAAACGTGCTCACGATATCCCACTTCGTCATCTGATCCTCTGAGCTGAACTGAAGTAGGCTAGGTAGCTCACGCTCAGCATTCACGGGATCTAGGTAGAGTGTCGCCAGATCGCGACACACACGCCCCACGTCCGATGTATTAGTCGGGAAGCGCAGAGCCCAGTTGTCGACTTTGATCTTTGGCTCTCCGTCCTCGATTTTCTGAGACTCCCACAGCTGCGACATGAGAATATTCACGGCGCTTTCTTTGGGATCGTCGGCTTTTCCGTAAAGAACAGGGACGCGTAGGACAATGACTTTGTTCTTAGAACCTGTCGAATTAGCGACTCCGAGAACGGCATGCTCGCCGTCAAACTTGGTTTGTCCATATACGTTTGGTGGGTTTGGCGTGGAATTGGGTTTGTAGGGTGCTTCGCCTTTGTGGCCTGAGAAGACATAGTCGGTGGATATATAGATTAGGAGGATAGAACGTGCTGTTGTGGCTTCTGCTAGGGATTTGCTTGCGTCCACATTCAGGGCACGGGCAGCAGAAGGGTCTGCGGAACAGGAGTCCGGGAAGCGGTTCGCGGCGCCTGCAGATTAGTCGTAGCTGATACACGGCTATGGTCTCGGCTTACAATGAATAACCACGCTTGGTCTGGGTGGTGATTAGCGCATCTTTGTGTTTATCTCTGGCTCGAACTATATTTATTGGCTTACTTGACTTGGTCCAGGACCCGCTCAATCTCTCGTGAATCGAGAATGTCAAGCTTGATGACTTCAGGTGGACTGATCCGCGTAAGACCTGTGCCGACCGTTTTCCAGCCATCTATATTGAAGACATTTTGTACTTGAGCTCCTAGAAGCCCACTTGCTGTACCATCTTATTGTTACTATCTGCTTTCGGACAAATACTACAGCTACTTGCCTCCAGTAATCAGGACCCTTTTACTCATCATCAATATTAGTGAAGGATTTGTGAAGTAGTGAAGGTTTCTCGAAGCAAGTCTTTTTCGTATGGTTTACTATAGCGACGGGAGGGGTGGCAGATAGCCAATCATAATGAGCGTCATTGAACCGTGCGCTCACGTGGGAGCCGTAAGCCCAGCATAGCTCTAAGATCCCTGTCACATATCGCGACTGCTCTTAAGCACAACGTTTGGCGGTCGAAGGCACAGCTCGAGAACTCACCACACCGCAAACATGTCTACTATCACACAGCAAGCCTCACAGAGCTCCTACCCGTATGAGGTTCCTTTCTCTATAAATACACAATGACTCTAACTTGTATCGCAGGCCCACACTCCCCAAGGATTTCAACGGCAACCAGCCAAAGACGATACGCCTCTACCCGCTCAGCAACTATACATTCGGTACCAAGGACAGTCAACCAGAAGAGGATCCTTCTGTGCTTGCGCGCCTGAAGCGCCTCGAGGAACACTACCAGGAGCATGGCATGCGCAGGACGTGTGAGGGAGTTCTGGTCTGTCACGAGCACAACCACCCGCACATCTTGATGTTGCAGATAGCAAACGCCTTCTTTAAGCTGTAAGGCTTCAAAAGCATACCGGCCCCGGAGTCTAATCGTGTCTAGCCCAGGTGACTATCTTCGCGCCGAGGACGATGAAGTCGAGGGCTTCAAAGCAAGGCTGAACGAGCGACTTGCGCCAGTCGGCACGCAATTCACGGGTGAGGGTGTTAACGATGAATGGCAAATCGGAGACACACTTGCGCAGTGGTGGCGCCCGAACTTCGAGACGTTTATGTATCCCTTCATCCCCGCACACGTTACACGGCCGAAGGAGTGTAAGAAGCTCTACTTCATACAACTTCCCCGCAGCAGTGCGTATACTCCTTGGAAATACACTCGCTGAAGCTCAAGCTAATTGGTATACAGAAGTACTGAGCGTTCCAAAGAACATGAAGCTCCTTGCCGTTCCGCTGTTCGAATTATACGATAACACGGCGCGTTATGGCCCGCAGCTCTCAGCTATCCCCCATCTACTTTCGCGTTACAATTTCGAATTCATTGACGAGAATGGACAGGTCGCGGCAATGACCCCAGGCATGGGATTATCAGATGGCAGTGTATTGCAGACAAAGGTTCTCGCTGGTGGTGGCGACGATGTCAAGATGGAACAGAATGGCGATGCGGCTAGTGATCACACATTGTCGTGATACCAGTCTTGCTTGGGGATAAGGCGCTTTCGGGGCGTTTGGGAGCAATCAAAACTGGGGACATTACTTTATTTTACATCAGCGCCCGGGATATGAATACGGGCATAGTCAGGTGGCGTTGATGGCCATACTCTGAATGTAGAACTTTTCTGAGTTATATACTCTGAATATACAAAACATTTCCATGGCTGTTAGGGGGATACTATTTCCCAAAAAAATTCGTCATCAAGCCGGGTCGCAGCTTGCATCCCCGCTAGGCCCAAGCTCCGAGGTTGTGGAGCTCCATTTCCGCTCCGCAATGTCCAACCATCAACTTCGCTTCCTCCACGATGTGAGCATCCCGAGAACGTCACGTCCGGGACACCCCAACCTCAAATTCGTTCTCATTCGCCCATCATGTTGCTCCTCGGTCTCACAGGGTCAATCGCAACGGGTAAATCCACCGTCTCCTCGCTGCTCTCCCGCCCTCCCTACAACCTCCCCGTAGTCGACGCCGACCTCATCGCTCGGCAGGTCGTCGAGCCCGGCACCGCAGGCTACCATGCCATTCTCAAGCACTTCCTACCCACGACGCCCGACCTGCTCCTCCCCGACGCGACGCCCAAGGGCCGCCCGCTGAACCGGCCCGCGCTCGGCCGCCGGGTGTTCGGCGCCGGCGAGGAGCGCGAGCGCGACCGCAAGGTGCTCAATGGCATCGTGCACCCGGCGGTGCGCCGCGAAATGTACAGGCAGATGCTATGGGCGTATCTGCGGGGCCAGTGGGCGGTCGTGCTGGACGTGCCGCTGCTGTTTGAGAGCGGGTGGGAGCGGTACTGCGGGACTATACTCGTGGTGGGGGTCACGGATCCGAAGATACAGATGGAAAGACTAAGGGCACGGGACGCACATCTTAGCGAGGAGGATGCGAGAAATAGGGTGATTAGTCAGGGGGATGTGAGGGAAAAGGCGGAGAGGTGTTTGAGGAGGGGACCTGGGAGGGGGGTTGTGGTGTGGAATGATAGCGGGAAGGAGGTGCTCGAGAGGGAGGTGCAGAGAATTATGCAAGAGGTGAGGAGGGCGAGTCCTAGATGGTGGAGTTTTCTGCTGTGGATCTGTCCTCCGTTGGCGGCGGGGGTTGCGACATTGAGTTGGTGGAGGATGAGGAGAGTGCAATTGGCGTGGCAGGCTGAGAAAAATAGGAAGAAGGCGAAGCTGTGAGAGTGCAGAACGGTCAATAAGGTATCCTGAATGCTTTCCGATAAGACGAGATATCCATTCTGTTTTGTTTGTTTATTTGTTTGTTTGGTGCTCACTTTCTTTCCTACCTACCTATTCACTTTCGCCTTCTTATCGCCTCGTTATCATAGCTCTATCTGTTGCATAGCGATCTCGTGCCTCTTTAGTTCTCTGTCTAAAAAACTCCCCGCATACACTGCTCCACACCTCAAGTCTCCCCTACAGCTACTTGTCGCGTTCAAAATGCCTCGCTCGCGTTTCCATCTTTCTGAAACATTTACCTCCATCACTCCGCCTTCTTTCATAGATGATGGCCACAGCATCGTACGGCGCATGCCTCGCACCTCTCGAGCCACTGACAAACCACCGGAGCCCACAGCCATCAGCGAACTGGACTGTCGTACTCACACCTTAGCATCAAGCTCCACATACACCGGTAGCTTCATAGACGATGGCGCTGATATGCTTGTGCCGTCAAAGAGTGGACCCGGCTTCGGCGCTGTCGACCGACGCTTCTACCGCAAGGGCAAGAAGAGTCGCGAGGAGGGCGAGTGGACGGCAGAGATGGAGAATGCAGTCAGCGGGGACATCCGCAAGAGTCTGGCGAAGATCCGGCGTCATGCTGTGGTGGATGTAGACGCTGAGGAAAAACAGCGGAGGGAGGAACAAAAGAAGCATGATGCAGAGACAAAGTATGTGAAGATCCCGAAGGTGCCTAAGTGGCCGACATTCGTGATCCAGTGCGAGAACGGGCGTGTTATTGTGGTGGATAGTGATGGAGAGTATGATTCTGGACCGCCAGAGCAGAAGGTAGAATGGGAGAAGGCACAGAGGCGGGATCAGGAGCGAGCGGAGAGGAAAGAAGAAGAAAGGAAGAGGCAGGCTGAAGAACGTGCAAGAAAAGAGAAGTCCGTGAAGCCAGGCGTAGAGGAAGCTGTGGGGAACAAGAGACGATCGAGGGCCAGCAGGACATCGAAACACAGACACCAAGACCATACAGTTCGTTCTTCGCGTTCGTCGAAGAATACTACGTCCATGAGCGATGCTATCTCAGAACTGACTATCACAGGTGTCTCACCAACAACCAACTTCTTCGCGACAGGTACGCACGCTGGGTGGTCTCCCGTACCGTCGTTCAAAACACCCATATATAACCCGTCGACTTCGCCAGTGCAACATCTTCCAGGTGCGTTTCCATCTCCCGAGTTGTCTCCAATGCAGCGGGCACCATCTGCAATGAAATCCCTGCCAGCATTGACATCTGCTACTCGATCCAAAGGCTCCTGGGGCGGAGAACGGGCTTGGGGAAAAACAGCAGCTGCGCTGGAATTGCCGCGCTCGGGCTATTCTTCTGGATACCCAAACGCGACATCGTCTGCGCCATCAGCTGCTAGGACGGAAGATTCACGAGAAAAAGTTAAGAGATGGCAGATGGACATGGACATCAAATCGTCGCGTGCGTCATCGAAGAGAGGTTCTGTTCGTTCCCATTCTAGGGCTGGCTCGAATACCTCCTGGAAGCGAGATGTAGATGCATTCAATGCAAACATCCTGAGCAGGCCACCACCACCCATGTCTCAGTCATCTACAGAATCGGTTGTAGGATGGAAGATGGACGCTGAGGAACAGAGGGCCCAGCGGGACGAGTCCCCACACAGGGCTTCAGCCTGGGGAGCTTCCAAGCCTGATGCCATGCTATACTCGTGGAGGCGTGGAGTCGAGGAGCTGTCGACTTACTCTACTAATGGCACTGATATGTCGACATCTCGAGCGCCTCCAGAAGAAGGAACAAAAGATTCGTGGAAAGAGGATCAGAAGGCGTGGCATTACGACGAAGATAATCGCTCGGTGAAGAGCCAGTCTACGTATAGAGCACCTGGGGTGGAAGACGCCACCAGTACGCCAGAGGAGATGCGAGAAGAGCTTATTGGATGGGGCATAGAAAGCAATGGAAACGAAAGTGAAAAGACCAGGGAGGAAGAGAATCAGGCTGACGGGGAGGGTGCCAGGGGTAGTAAAGCAGGAAGCGTCAAGTGGAACGAACAAGAATCGAAGGTGGGGTGGAATAAGAATGGGTTCGACGAGGATGATGATGCATGGTTCAATGCAGAGGTAGGCGGGATCAGGTATCGGGAGGCGGAATGGCGACGGACGGGTTCGTGGAGAGATGTATAAGAGTATGAAACAGTGCTGCAGTTGGCACTTACCGGTATAGTAGATGGCCTCGAAACTGCCACAGCCTAGCTTGCTCATTGCATCTAACTGGAGCTATAGATCTTGAGAGAGGTTGGAGGTTACAATCAAGGAGCATCAAGCTCGAGTGCATACTGCCTCGACGCGCATCTCACACGCGACGGTACGACGGAAATAGCTTGGTTGATGCAACGAATGCGGCTCCCGGTGGAGGGCCATGGTGCGCAATGGCAGCAGCCAGCCACAGGCGGCGCGGTGCTGTACGCATCTGCACGGCGTGAAGCGCTGGCTGGGGAAGCAGTTCTACTTTCGCACCGTGAACGCGTTCGGAGGCGCAGGGCATCGGAGCAACGGCAGCCAATGGGTCGCGCAGCATTGATTGCTCGGACTGCAGAAACCGGCACGCATCCTGGGGGAAGTGGGACCTGGACGCGAAGACGGCCCCAGCCATGGCAGCGAGGGAGACACGCCACCCCAAACGGGAACGCGTACATGGAACCTATAGACTCAGCCCGCCCTGCCCAGCTCTCTCTCCGTCGTCGTCTTCTTCTCTCCTGCCAGGCGTCTTGGGTTGCAAGCTGTCGTCGTCGTCGTCTTCTTCTCTTACGCACTCTTTGCATCGTCCGCGTGTGTGTCGGTGTTGAGAAGGAAGAAAACACCGACTGCTACGTCTTGGTTGCTGCGACGACTGGCCCATCACGTCCGCTTCCACGTCACGCCCCGCTCTTCTGTCCTCCACTCCCATCCTTCCACCGCCCACGTCCGCCACACGCTGTATACCGACATCACCGTCCGCCGGAGCCACGTATTCACGACATTTTGATCATTTCCCCCCAGGCCCTCTTCCAGTTCCTCCGACATGGCCCTCTTTACGCGCCAGCCCTTCGCCGAACTTGGTACTCCGCGACTGCAAGCCCTGCAGAGCGCGAAGAACAGGCAGAACGGTAAGCGCCCTACCTTTAAGGTCCCGAGTACCGCTAAGCGCGTCATTTGCAGCCATTTCGTCCCATTCCGCCTTTGCCTCTCCTTTGAAACCAACCCAAACACAATCTACTGGCAAACGACGCGCCCCGGCCATCTTCGATGAGGACGATTCCGAGAACGTTGATCCTTCTATCTTCAATTCCCCAACCAAAAAGTCCAAAACCACCGATGGATTTTCCAAGCCCTCAAGCTTTTCACTCATCACCTCGCCGTCCAAGATGAGTGCGCCCCTCACCGTCTCGCCTTCCATCCCACCCGTTCGCAAGGCCCTTTCATCCCCAAACACGGTCAATTCCACCCCCATTGGTCACAGCCGTGGCTCGCCCAAGCACAAGCGCATTGGTGTCCTCTCCAAACGCCGCGCTTCCAGCTCACCATTCCGACGTGTTGATCCGCCTGCATTCTCGCACAGCAGCCCTTCTCTGCCCTTCTCCATCGATGCAGCCTTAAGCGGCACCATTCCCAACTACACACCCAAGCCCTCAGTGGTCACTCCCGCCGCTACCCCTAGCCACGTCCCCATAGATGAGTCTATGCCCAAGTCCTGGTTCTTTGAGATCCACGAAGATACCCCCGAGCAGGAGGCAGCTAACCTAATGGAGCACTCTGCTGCCGTACTGGACATCAGCTCGGATGACGACGTTGAGACCAAGAAGCGCAACGAGGAGCTTGAGCGCGGCAAGGAGAACGTACCTCCGCCAGACTTCCACCTTGCTCAGCCTCGTGCCAAACAGCAGGCTGCCGGTAGTGCTGAGACCAGCGAAAAGATACCTGTGGAACAGCACGTAAAACTTCCTAGGCTAAGGAACATTGCCCAAGATGCCATGGATGAGGATCGTAAGCCTTTGGGTGACCTGCCTGCCGCAGACTTCTACGGTGACGGCTGTGATGCCAACACGTACGTCACTGTGGATGCCGGCATCGAGAAACCATCTGGCCTATCAAAGCAATTCAAGTTGGACTGCCCAACCCCTGAAAAGGAGAGAGTAGACGAGCCACTTCCCGTGACTGAAGCAGCACTCGAGATCGACCTGGTGAGGACAGAAGAACCTATCCAAATCTACTCGGATGAGCCTGCTATTGTCGCCGTCGCTCAAGAGGAATCCACACTTGTGGTCGAGCCCTTGTGCGAACCTCAGCCGGCATCAACCGAAGTTGTGTGAGAATATACCGTTTCGTACTCTCTCACCTACTTAACGCTACGTACCATACAGACGCTAGCTCTTCTCTAACAACCCAACGGTGTGTCAAATGCCGAGTCGAGTGGATCGACACTGGTTTGCCACCAAGGCACAATCTACCTTGATACAGTTTCAAGCAGCGACCTCACGTCTTGTGAACCTGTCGCGTTTGCTTCGTCTTCAAGCCTAATACCTTTACTCTTTTTTCTTTCTCAGATGATTGATTACGTATGTTCACGATTTAGGAAAGGGCGTTACAAGGGTTACTACGCTTAGGCTTCTGCTTAGGCACGCTTCACGTCTTGGGCTATGGGTATGTTTTGATGGTACACGAAAGATTTCTGGCGTTGTGGTTTCCCTGTTCTTACGATACCTCTGTTTATATTTAGCTGGCTTTTTGTGACTTGTGTTAAATGCTACATTTGAAGGATTTCTTCTTCCTTTCCGACATAATTGAAATATGCTCATTTTGTGATCCATGGTGCTGCTTAACTCAATGTTGTGTGGATGTGGGTAGGGGATAGTCGCGTGTGGAAGTGTGGAGTGTTTGTGTGGGGAATTGGCATGCACGCGTTGGGAGCGCGTGATGAGACAACTTCGCATGCAGGATATATGAGGGTCTGGAGGTCGCATGAATGGATAACCTTAACCGTAATCTTAGCCGTACAGTGAAGGTCGGTAGATGAACTCTACAGGAAACACTAACGATGGCACGGCCTTGACAGCTGTTTGGCCCGTTTCTATTGCATTGCCGAGAGATAATCCCTCTACTGTGCTGGAGGACTGGAAAAGGGTTATCGATACGGCAATGGGAAAGATGGAACGCAGAGGAGGGATAAGGAGGCGCGGTAGATGAAATCGATGCATGTTTGAGAAGGATGGGAAAAGACCACAATGGCTGATGCAAGTCGGATGCTATAGGTTTGTCTATTGCAGAGCATGTCCACACTGACCATGGAGCAACATGGACGCTCGTACAGTTCAATTTCCATCGCAGGGTTGGCGAAAGAATCGCAAAGATAGTGGTAGTTTTCTTATTTTTCTCTATCATACATGAAGTCCGTTCAGTTACCATGGTGTGATTTAGAATGTAGGGATAGTAATACGGTGAATGATCAAGAAATGTTGTTCTTGTCAGAATTCATCAGTCTGCATTGGGGAATATAGCCGCTGATGTGTGAGTGAGCAGGGAGCAGATTGGTTCATCAAAATCATGCACAATTCTCAGGAGGGTTGTAATAAGATGACAACATTGCTGTCAGCCATGATATTCACCCAACCACATGCGTGAGCTGAGTGATAAGCCTGCGTCATTCACACGACTTTGAAGGCAAAAACCACGCCCAGCGTCCCGGTGAGCATCCGGTGAGCATCCGGTCAAGCCCCCAGGCGACAGAAAAAGAAAAGTTATCTGCCCACCTTTTCAATACCCCTCTATTCGCCAAGCCATGGCGTTCAAACCCCGCAGTGGTGTTGGTTGGCCTTTATGAGAACGATTGGCTGAAGAACACAGCCACCGCGTTACACAGGCGTGAAGACAGTCTGCATATCCAATGCCTTGGCCATGAATGTTGCCTTTGCTTATCAGGCTGATTTCTTATTCCGAAAAATCCTTCGTGCGACCTAGCGCTACCGTTTGACATCCTACCGGTATATCACGTTTTATGTCTGGGTAAGGATCCTATGTTTAACATGAATAGCTGTTGACGGTTATCGGCAGCCGCAATCCTCTCCATCATTGGGAGTCTCCCGACGCTCTGGTTGAATATGCAGCCAATTTCCATCGCGAGAAAGAACTTGGTCGCATCGTCCTGCTTGAAGATTTCCTCAAGGGTGTGCTGTATTTTCGCGATCCGGGCGTCCTGGATGCGGCGGTGTCAACCAATGCTTCATACACAGCTTCATACACAGTTACTCTAAGTACAACTGAAGAAAACATAGTCACGGCTGCCGGCCTTGACACAGGTCTCCATATTGACCGCTTGAAGCTGACACCGATCGACATCGAATCCATAAAGAAGCATAGACAGGCTGGACGACTAAGAAAATGGAGGTCATTGTCAAGAGGCCTGGCACTGATTCAAGCTGCATGTTAGTTCCTCCATTCAAGGTAACGGCAGATCACTAACCAACACTGCATGCGCATTCGCCGCTGTGACCCAAGGATGGGATCAAAGTTCAATGAATGCAGCAAATCTTGGCTGGACGGCAGCCAATGAACTGAACCTTCCTATTAATGACATCCTGGTTCGACCATCTACTAAAAACATATGGCTTTTTGGACTTATCAACGGGGCTCCGTTTCTTTCAGGCTCGATAGTCGGTTTCTTCTTCACAGATCCATTCAGTAACAAGAAGGTTTTCGGTCGTCGACTCGTCTTGTACATTGCCGGAATATTCAGCTTCGCATCGGTACTTGGCTCCGCAGGCGCAAGAACATGGCAGGAATTGCTTGCCACAAGGATCCTATTGGGGGTTGGCATGGGGACAAAGGCATGCATCGTACGTACGAGGTTGTCCTATAATGACCCCTGTCCATCAACAGCCCCATCCATCCAATGCCTATTTCTGACTTGCAGCTTAGGTTCCCATCCTCCTTAGCGAAGTCGCGCCCATCGAAATCAGAGGAATGATGGTCACGACCTGGCAAATGTTTGTGTCCTTGGGTATTTTTTTAGGTTTCTTCGCCAACATGATCTGCTTTCGGCTTGGCAATGATAAATACTGGAAGTGGATGCTCGCCGCTGCAGGCTTGCCCGCTTTGTTGATGTTCTTTGTGATTCCATTCTGTCCAGAGAGCCCACGATGGCTATTGAGGCAAAATCGAGTCGGCGATGCGCTCGAGGCCCTTTTTGCGATTCACCCCTTCCAAAGTAAGATCATTGCTAGCGGAGATCTTCTCTATATTTACGAGTCACTGCATGGAGAGACGAACTGGATTCTTGAAAAAGAAGGCGCCGGATCGGAATCTCAGGAGATGTGTGTGGTATCTACGGATCGAACAAAAGCTGAAGATGATGTGTCTGTCGTATCAGATATTCATGAGATCAAGAAAGCGGGATGGGCTTTGCGTTGGCGAATGATGCGCAAGTCTCAAAGGATGAGATCGTAAGTTTAGAGGACAGGACCTGGGCCCCCTTGGACTGACTATATGCTGCAGTGCCAACTATGCTAGTGCAACGGTTATGATATCACAGCAACTCTGTGGTGTGGGTACAGCCCTGTCTAGAACATGGAGAGACTGACACGCTAAAGATCAACCTACTTGCTTTCCTGTCTTCAACATTCTACTATATTCTGATAAAGCAAGCGGACGAACCGAACGGACTCCTTTCTGATACAGACATCATGAGGATTCTCGGGCTGGGTGCAGGATTTGGGGCAGTCAACTTTGTGTAAGAATGCACTCACTGTCCCTGCTGTAATGTTTTAACGAAGTCCAGGTTTTCTTCGATTGCATTTTTATGCATTGACTGGACATCATCTTCATTCCGAAACAACGAAGCCTCATCTACCTGGCGTCCTAAACAGATAGTGGGTCTCCCATAATAGATAACGTAGTTACACTCTATGCTGACAAGGACAGACTCGACAAACACTTCTCAATCTCTCTTTCCCTCTTATGGCAGTTTTTCTTCTTCTTGCGGGCCTCGTACTACTAGCACCTGCCTCATCTGGAAGGTCTGGAGCGCATTATGCAATGCTATATTTGTTTACAGCTGTAGGTCTACCAGTTCCACAAACCGATATATACTGAAATCACAGGCATATTCCATCGGAGAAGGCCCAATGGCTTTCCTAATATCAGCCGAAGTGTATCCCCTGGTAAACAGGGAAATTGGAATGAGTTTTGCTGTACGTTTTGATAAACAAAGCGCCCCTATCTGTCTAAAATGCACCCAGGTGTTCTGCAATTTTATAGGCGCAGGGTTCATCTCCGTAATCGCTCCTGTGCTCACTCATGCCACACGACATTGGGGCTTATTCATAATCTTTTTGTGAGTAGTCATATAGTCACTCTGGGTCTTGCAACTGACGCCTTAATAGTGGTCTCAATTTATTATGCTGGTTGGCCTGCTATTTCATCGTACCGGAAACACAGGGCCGCAGTATTGATGACATTTTTGAACAGCGTAGGTTTCTCGTCTCAGCGAACATCATAAGATATATATTAATATTAACTAGAGGAGCAATCGTTTTTGCAATTTACGACTGGAAGACGAGAAGAGCTTCAGCGTCGATTTGGATTCGGCCGTACTGGGGACGATTAAGTGGAAAAGCCCCTTAAGATCATTCTTAAACTCATTCGTAACGTTTTGATCGTGAAAACGAAAGTTCTTCATAAGCTCGCTTGCATTTCTATTGCTTCCTGTAATCGCCTTTGAATCTTGCGTCGCTGTCGATGTGGCCGAGCTTTCCATCGCCAGAAACTCATCGTAATGAAAGTCAGAGGAACAGTGATTGCAACGTAAATCCAGAACTGCTTGCCAATTTCCAGGCGCTTGGTTTGAGTATTAAAGTTGAAGAGGTCCATACCCAGAACGGTCTAATGATGAACTTAGAAAAACCTCCCGAAACCCAATGAACACACTTACTGCAATGTATGAGGAGGGCAGATAGACAAGCGTCACCAAAGTTATGACTCGGATATCCTTCGAGTCTTCCATACTCGAATGTGCCATTACTTGCGTTGTTCGTTGATTTTGCAGATTCAGAAGGTCTACTATTGTCTGGCTTGTCGTGCGAGATCTTTCAAGAAGGTAGAGTACATTCTGGCGATAGGACTGCGCTTGTCTCTCGATATTAGCTTTGTGCCGGCGCATAGCCTGTTGCATGTGGTCGGTCAATTGATAACAAGATCCCACCTCACGCGCCCAATGACTGAGCCCATCCATTATCGACTCGCAATGTGATAGTATAGGCAGTGTAGGATGCATCTGGCTTTCAAGGAAGCGAACCATTGATAAATTCTTTTGCGTTACTGTCAAAGGTTCGTCTATCATCGAAGTTATGGCATCGTTCCACTGAACAAGTAAGCACCAGCTTTTGTTTGAGATGGTAGCCTTACAATTTTTTGCAAGTCTTTCTCGATGTACTCGAGGTAGTTCCGCATACCTTTCAGATGGATGCGGATCAGCATATTGTGTGCAAGTAATGGGTTACTAAGGAGTTGGCTCTGTCCTTCACTGTCACTTAATGCTCCTCTTAAGGTAATCTCGAAGGCAGAAAGCGGCAATGGGCTCATCACAACCAACAAAGAATGAGAAGTCGCAGGATCCACACGATGATAAATTCCAGTCTGGCGGATTCTCCAAGGATTACCTGCATCGCAAGTTTTCATCTCTACATACTTGTACGCATAGCACAATTCTAGTCAATTTAGCAATAAATTCATAAGGTATAAGCGAACAACTTACCATGAGCGAATTGGGTATCCATGGTTTGCAGCTGATAGCAATCTCCAAGCTGTATATCGTCCATTCGATCACAAAAACTGCTTGCAAGCTCGAGGAATTCTGGCATCATGCCATAGTGAGTGATTAATGTGTGAAGGACAGGTTTTGTAACCTGCAGCGCCGTCCAAGAGTGCGATTGGTTTAAGAAACTGTAAGTATTAGTATCATTTCCTTTTTTGCATTCAGAATTGACTTGCATGACACGCAGTTTCGGCTCGGGGTTAGCTGGTGAAAGGAGTTTGTTCAAGTCATCTGGACCCGAAATTTTACTGTTTACAGCCATGTAACCTAGTTCCTATAAGTTTTGGAATATCTCAAGTACCATGATATAATACTTACGTCCGGATGGTGCGGAACAGACATCCACGATACCGAAATTGGTTAGCTGGCCATCTGAGATGCATGCCTTTGATAATTGCAGGTTCCAGTCATCATCTGACAACCGTTTCGCTACGGCGATCGCAGAGTCATCAACAAATTCTAAATCCATGGTCTTTGGATAAGATTTTAGTGAGACGGATGGCAATCTTATCTCTATGGTCTAATTCAGCCTAACTACGAGCATAACATGTGGGCTGCCTTACCTGTATCTGCCCCCCCGGCAGACCGGCTGGTTGAGTCCCTTGTCGCTCACCTTGTTATGATTGACCTTTGAATATATTCAGCAAGGATATATAAACATGTGGAGAGACCAATGTACCTCAGGTCTGCCTACTGTAATGTTAGCCTTGTCGGTTATGTGTACTAAAGACGAGGGCTTGGACCTCAGATAGTGGATAGGGGGCTTCGTAGGACCAGATATTATTACGTTGCTATGATTGTGAATCATATTACTTAACAAAAGATGCTGCTGTAATACCTGTAGGTTAAAACCTGGCTGAGAGGGAAATTTCGCTCGAAGAAGGCTGTATAGGCTTTCGTATGGTATGTATCGTACAGGGCAGGTGTGCCTCTGCATATTTAGATACAACCCAACGGTACGACGATTCAGCTCTCAAAGCCAGCGTTCCGATCTAAAGCCTTTTCTGGGAAATTTCTTGACGCATGAGTTTTCGTATGACCAGCATTGGCTAGCCAAGGCACCCCGCACGAGGCGTGATAAGGTTGCGTTCGCGGAGCCGCAATAAAAGATCAGCTGCATTAATATACGTGGTCGATTGCAACAGGTGGACCGTAGGTGCTAGGACCAGGCTAAATACGGCGGTTATTAGAGAGGTTCTCTCAGCCTTGTGTATGCCTCGCTGTAACCTATTTGACTATTGCCCAGTTGTAAGCAGCTCTCTCAACAAGGAGCGGGTGGGTGACGTATTTTATGATGGCCACACCCTCTTCGTTGCACCCCTCTGCAATTTCTGGGGCTCCACAATCGCAGATGTCCATATTTGTCCCACGATTGGTGAAACTCTGCTACCCCACCTCGGCCGCACTTGATTGATTGATTGCTACCGTTATCTCGAGGGGGCGCACGAACACGGACAAGGCTGTGAGCCGGGTGAGCGTTCCACGAATCGTTCGGCAGTCCGAGCAAGTCCTTGAAGATGGCTAGGAATTCTCCACAATCCCGGTTAACATTGGCGCTTGAAGAGAAACTCGAGGAAAAGACCAGATTGTCTTTTCTCCCGAACGTTGAGTTAAAGAAAATTTTGAATCGGGGAGCTATTGAAGAGCTATTTGACGGAAAACTTCCCCGTCTGCACCGAGAAAGACGAAGGACGATCATTAATGAAATATTCAATTCGAGATTGAGAACACTTGCAGCCATCCTGTTTATGCACGAGAGCGAAGCACTTGGGGCATTCTTTAAATGGTGCAAGTCAGGTCAATCAGAACTGAGAGATGATGGCCTTCCATACGCTGAGTCTACTGTGAGGCAATATCTTTCTGACTTCGCGCCTCGCTTCTGTAGAGAGCAACTAAAAGTATGTGCCGCTGTTTACAAAGAGAAGGAGAATCACGAAGAGTCTGAGCAGTATTATATTGATCATCGCGAGCCAATAATCTGCATGAAAGAGCTTGGCCGTGGGTACTCTGGTACTGTATTTGACGTCCAGATTGCGCCTGGACATTTGAAAGATGAGAATGGGAGAATTAACTCACAGGCAGTACGCCTAGCTCGAAAGGTGTTTGGGAGTGATTATCGCCGGGCTTCCGCTACCGCTGAAGATCATGGGAGGGAGAATAAGATTTGCCAACGACTCTCCGATGCTCCTTGGATGCACAAGGGTCTTCTGTACAAGAGATTTTCTGTTGTCACGAGGAATACGGAAAACCGGATTGTGTCTTGTAGTCTTTTCTACGACCTTGCGACCTGTAATCTCAAAGAAGCCTTCGAAGGGCAACAGACAGATACTGCTCCTCCTCCATGGCGAACTTTGAATGATAGGTATCGAATCATCGACCAGCTCTGCAACATTGCTCAAGCTATGGGGTTTGTTCACCATGCAAATATCATCCACCAGGACTTGAAACCAGAAAACATACTTGTATTCAGAGAGGGCACAAGCTATGAGCTTAAAATAGCGGACTATGGGCTGGCGACTGAAGTCCGTGATTTGGGTGAGAACATGTCAGTAACTGGGTCCGCCGAGATAGGTGAATTTCAAGCTCCAGAAGTCAGAAGCAGAAGGAATAGGGTAGGATGGTGGTCAGATGATTGGTCATTAGCGTGTATCATCCTTTGGGTTCTTGCATACATGGATGAGGGCACGAAAGGAGTTAAAGCATTGAAAGACGCCAAGGAAACGAACCGCAAAGATCGCACTTACGACACTTTTTTCGAATCCAAGACTGCTCAGAACGGATCGGTGGAGCTTGTTGCTGGAGTGAAGGAGTATTGTCGAAAACTGGTGGATAGTTTCAGAACGAGGGACCAAAAGGAGGGAGACACCATCGAAAAATTGATAAAGTCTCTCAAAGACGAAGTACTCCAATCCTCTGAAAAGAGACGTAAACTCCCACACGATTATCTCTTCCAAAAGCTGAACAATGCCAAGGCAACATACGCCAGCCTTGTGGAGGCACAAGTAGAAAACGAAAAAAGACAACAGACAGAGCATTTTCATCCCCCTCCAGATACTAGTCAACCTCTAGTCACTACCTGCACACCACTATGCAAAGCTGCAAGGGTTTGGACTAAGAGCGGGGCACAAGGGTCAAAAAATCTTACCGAGGAAATTGAAAAGTTGCTGCAAAGAGGAGATTCGCCAACCGATATATGCCATTTCCAATCACATCAAACATCACCAATATACCATGCAATATGGAAGACCGATGAAGTGTTGTTGCGGTTATTGCTCGATAAGGGGAAAAACATCGATCTATTGAAGCCGAGTCCGGTGCATCAAAGACCACCATTAGCTGTTGCAGGCAGTTCGGGAAAGGTCAGGCTCTGCAAGATCCTTGTAGAATACATGAAGAATAACGGTATGCCGATAAGGCAAACGGATTTCTTGCCCAGAGATCGCCACACGGATAACTATCAACAGATCGCAGCTCTAATCCAGAAATATGAGAAATTATAAGTCTAAGAGGAGTAGACTGCATAGCAAAGGAGGCACAGCAACCAGTTCCATCTACCTTGAGGGAAAAGAGCAAAAGAGGGCCGTCACCTGTAAGCTACGCCGTATGTGCCTGGATCAACATATACGTACAGGAAAAAAGAACCTTTCACCAAGGTCTCACCATGCATGTTGGTCTGTAAGCTCATGCACAGACTATTCGGGCGCTAGCCAGGAGCGGGATTGCACGTGGAGTTCGGACTTGCCGACGCAAGCCAGCCTTGGCTAAGCCGACATCAAGGTTTTCCGTTAGGCGGGTGGTGTGAGGGAAGAGGCGGTGAGAAGAAGTGGTTGGGAGCTGCAGAATACGAGGAAAGTTTGAGAAGCGATGGCGATGGCGAAGATAGGCGATGGGGTAATCTCTGATGTACTTTTTCGCTGGACTTGCGACTGCTGGTGTAGCATTCGGAGGATTTCACGGACGTGCATTATGCGAGATGGAGCGGTACGATGAATGTCTAGCTGGATATATCAAGACCGAACCCGCACCGATATAGGGATTGATACGTGTTGGGAAAAAATCTCAAAGTCCGTAGAAGATCATTTGACAGGCACACGGACACAGGATCTGAAGTCGCTGATAACCACGTGCACGATGAGATGTTCCATTAAGGTAAACTTGGGCTTCGTGACTGCCCAGCATCAACACACGGCGATGAGTTCGATTTGACCACGTGATTTCAGTGCTCAGAATGCAGGACGATGCGGAGCGTCAGGTGTGGCTGGGCGTTAGAATGTGCCTACCGCTCCGCCTCGGCGGCCCCGCATTATCGAGCCAGCCTCAGCTCACCAACAACAGCCTCGCAAAGCAGTACAACCATCGCAAAATAGTTCCGGGTCCGATGGGAGCATGCAATAGCGCGGTGTGCGACAGCAACATGAGTTCTGAGGCGAGCGCAGGCATCCTTAGGCAGATTCCAAGGTCACGACTGTCCTTGTGGGCTGCTTGTAAGACGCCCAGCTGCACGATAAGCATCGAGCAAAAGGGCCAAGGTACCTTCGGCGTCAATACGGCGCCTGGGGTGACCGGACCATTCGTCGAACGCTTGGGATGGTTGCTCGTTGCGACGTCGGTATCCAGTACTATGTACAGCTGCGATACATGTTTGGCGTCGTGGGCGTCGTGGGCGTCGTTGATGGATGTATGCCTGAGCACGCGAATGGTGGACCACACACATACACGCACACCAAAGGTCACTGCTGCAGCTCTCCCGCGAGCCGAATGCCGGTGAGAGCGGGGGTCAGTCTTAACCGATCGTATCCCAAACAGATATGTCGTCGCACCATCCCAGCCTTCAGTCCAGACGGCACGCGCCAATCATGGGCAGGTCCAACAGTCATCACCATCTTCCATGCACATACAGAGGCGTGGCTGTCGAATGCAGTTTCCATAGTCGTCAAGTTTTGGCTTCTGCTCAGCCATGGGCTTCGCGCGGTAGCTGTGCAGCTTTCGCGCAAAGCCCAACACGCGTGGCGCTTTAGCCGACTTGGGGAGGTGGAGAGGCAAGCATCGGTGGCCTAGGGTTCCCGTAATGCGGAGATGGCGTCCTTGATCACCGTTGAAAAAATCGATCGTCTAGCCCTGTTGTTCGCATCATCTGCAAGCTTTGGGCGGTGAATCATCAATCTCTCCCGCACGTTTGACCTGCAGTGACATTGTTCGCTTTGTCCCAGAAACGTGATGGCCCCTCCCGAGTCACACATTGCTGCCTTGTTCCTGCAGCTGAGAATGCCCTGTCGCAGCACTCGACTTACACAGGCCCAGTGTTCACCTCGGCGCTCCATTGCCCGGGTGGCTGCTGAAAATCCTTCGCCTTTGTGAAATGAGCCTGCTGATCCTGCCCGAATCCGTTTCCCCGCAGGTCACGCCTTCAGCCAAGCCATATTCAAGAGGCCCAAGCGCGGGGTAAGCCTCTGGGGTGAAAGGACGCGAGCAGCCACCGATGCGACCCCAGGCCTATTCAACGAATAGCGTGTCGAGCTGAGAGTGATTGGTTGTGCCACTGACGAACTCCGACCATGCCTTTGAGAGCTTCCTGCATTCGCTCAGCCCGAGCTTCAACTCGAGGGTTTCGTTGGCAGGGCGTCGCGTGATTTGGAAAGCTGCAGATGAGCAGTGAGGCAATTCGGCTGCCCAGAGGCATTCCCCGCCCTTGTGTGACCCAAGCGTGCAACCGAGACCCATGCGCGCTGTTATAAACTCCTAGCTCCCCTCGTCAGATAGCTCCTTACCTTCCATCAGCCATAGCTATAGTGCTCAAGTATGGCGGACGAGAAGATAGCTGGTTCTAGGTAAGTTCTTAGCCTTAACTGTTTGAACACTCTGATGCTTACCAAGATATCCAGTTCCCCCGAGCGTCGCACCTCCGTCCTCGATAACGAAGAGAAGCGTCGGCAGAGTATTGCAGAGCTGACAGCCAACACGGAAGGAGAGTACGTTATGCTAAGGTCTGGAATTGTGACTAGTCGCTTACATCACAACTCTAGGATTCGGAACCCCCTTGTCGGTCTTTCCAAGGAACAGCTGATTGCAGATGTCGAGGCTTTCGCCAGCGAACATCGGCTGGAGGACGCCACCCCTCTTCTTATCAAGGGTGCGCTCGCTGCCCAATCTCCTGCCCTAATCGATGAAATTGAGGAGCTGGATGAGAATGACCGGATCGTCCTTCGGGAAGAGATCACTCATCGCTGGAAACTTCCTCGTATTCTCTACATCACTATTATCTTGAACTCGATTGCTGCGGCTATCCAGGGTTGGGACCAGACCGGGTCAAACGGCGCCAACCTAACCTTCGCACAGCAGTTTGGGATTCCTGATGGCGGAGACTACTGCGACATTCCTGCCAATGCAGCTGTCTGCGACAAGAACACTTGGATTGTTGGTTTCGTCAATGCGTGTCCCTATATCGCCATTGCTCTCCTTACAGCTTGGATCTCGGACCCTATCAATGATTTAATCGGTCGACGAGGCACTATCTTTATTGCTGCCATCTTCTCGGTCCTTGCGCCCATTGGCTCTGGTCTAACTCAACACTGGGGGCAACTTGCGGCTTGCCGTGTGCTTCTCGGCATCGGGATGGGTCTGAAAGAAGTCACGGTACCTGTGTTCTCTGCAGAAAATGTCCCCGCCAACGTTCGTGGTGGTTTAGTCATGTCGTGGCAAATCTGGACCGCTTTTGGCATCTTCTTGGGAACTGTAGCTAACATTGTGGTTATGGTACGTTGGATTGGTACGCATGTTCATGAAATGATACTAACAGCGCCACAGGATGTGGGAAAGATTGCCTGGCGACTGCAATTGGGGTCTGCATTCATCCCTGCCGTTCCCCTCGTGCTGGGCATCTGGTTCGTTCCGGAGTCACCTCGCTGGTTGATGAAGAAGCGTCGGTATGCCCAGGCATACGGCTCCTTTTTGCGACTCCGCAACACGCCGCTCCAAGCGGCGCGCGACCTCTACTACACGCATGCCCTTCTTGCCCAAGAAGAAGTCTTAGTGCGCGAAGCAGGACTGTCACCTACCAGCACCTTCTTTACACGCTTCATCGAACTGTTTACTATTCCTCGTATCCGCCGCGCCACTCAAGCGTCTGGTATTGTTATGATCGGTCAACAGATGTGCGGAAGTATGTATATGCAACCCTGTTGAAAAGCTTGGCACTAACTAATACAGTCAACATCATCGCGTTCTACTCAAGCACTATCTTCAGGAATTCAGGTTTCAATGATCGAACAGCCCTCATCGCGTCCTTTGGTTTTGGTTTAGTCAACTTCGCCTTTGCCTGGCCCGCTGTGTGGACGATTGACACTTTCGGTCGCCGCGGTCTGTTGCTCTTCACATTCCCAAATATGTTTTGGACTCTTTTGGCGGCTGGTATGTGCTACTTCATTCCCGAGTCTAGTACTGCGCACTTGGGATTGGTAGCCTTCTTTGTCTATCTTTTTGGAGCCTTCTACTCCCCTGGAGAAGGCCCGGTCCCATTCACCTACTCCGCAGAGGTGTTCCCACTGTCACATCGCGAAATGGGCATGTCTTGGGCTGTCGCGACAAACAACTTTTGGGCCGCGGTTCTCTCACTCACGCTCCCGGCTATGCTGAGGCGGTTAAAGCCACAGGGTGTATTCGGCTTCTATGCGGGCCTGAACATAGTGGCTCTGATCATGATGTAAGTCTATCGATCCAAACTGGAAAATGTTTCACTGACCTTTGCAGTTTCTTATGGATGCCTGAGACAAAGCAGCGCACTCTTGAAGAGCTCGACTACATCTTTGCTGTTCCTACTCGAACTCACATGAATTACCAGCTGTATCAGAATCTACCTTGGTGGTTCAAGACCTATATTCTTCGCAAGAAGGGACTCAAAAAACCTGTACTCTACAAGTTCGATGACATCCAACAGAGTTCTAGCTCGGACGTCACGGGTACGAAGGTTTAAGACCGGAAAGTGATTGATGTTTCACCCAGGAAACGAGTCGGTAATCTCGTGCTGTGGGGCATGCATCCGTATCATGAAGACATGATCATCGCCAGATATATCGATAGTTGATAGCCGACAAGATTCTAGGACAGTCGCATGACCAAGTGCTTCGGTTTCTCTTCGGTAGTAGAACGTCAATCGTATGTTAAAGCTAAAGTAAACTCAGTACAATCCTGTACTTGATAATTCTAATCCATGCACTTAACCATGCTTAGTTGTTTTGGTCAGATAAGATATTGGCAGTGCTGAACGTCCCTAAGTTTACTTTGCCTCTTCCCTTGGAGCAAGATAGTCATCTAAAAGTCAAGAAGGCGATGCCTGGGTCCGAACTCGCCACCGTTGTGCTTTAGAGGGGTATTAAGTCCAAGGGTAGTAGTCGAATTAAGCAAGTCCGCCTTCTCCACAAACTGACGTCAAGCTTGAGCCACTTGAAAGATCATCCAGGCTAGCCATCTATTGTGGGTCCTCGCACATGTCAAACGGCAGGTGCGGCCCACCCGCTGTCTTACGCGTCTTTAAGCCTCGGTAACTTCCTGGCCCTGCATCCTCACTTGTTGCAACTGCGTCGCATCTAACACTCCCTCTGTTTTCTCTCTTTATGTACACGTATTACCAGGTAGCTGTGAAGTGAGCCGATCTGGTCTGACCTGCTGTCTTTCAGAGCATTTTAGTCGCCTGCACCTTGGTACTTGTCTTTTAAAAACCGCGGAACTGTTCGGATATCCTCGCGTGACCTCGATAGCAGACCCGTTCGCAAGCATGGTCTTTGATTTGAAGAAACAACTTGTCTTCGTATGTGATATGATCTGGAGAGAGTATGTCCTCACTAATATTCCATGTAGTATGGCGCATACCATAATGAGCCCGTCCGTTGCCAGCTTGTCTCCAGTTTGCTTTCTTGATGTATTGACCATCGCTAGACAAACATCAAAATCCATATGGCATGCGTGCCCGTTCTACTAGCTACTGGATTCCTCTTTGTAAGTTGATGTTTCACCACATCGCGCAACACAACGGTCGATCGTATTGATCTCTTCGAACACAACGATAAGCACATTGTGATAGTGGAATCTCTATGTCCAGTCCTTTCGACGTCAAAGCCGCTGAATCCTATCTACTGTTTCATGGAACATGCTTCCCAAACGATAAGTTCGTTCCAGAAGGCTTGCTAACCCAACTTAACAGGGCACAAACACTCCATCTCTCCGCACTCCCCCCATTCTCTCTCGCCTTAACCTTCCCCTCAACCTCGGCACTCTTGCATCGGTCACATATTCTACCCTCTACCTAGTTCTCTCCCCCAACCTTGCTGGTGCAACTTTGGCACCCTTAGTGCTCGGCAGCGCTTCTCTAGCTAATCGTCTTATGTCCACCTATGATGTCACCAAGGTATGTGATGTTTTCACCTTAGATGCGCTTTAGGAGAAGTATATTAAGGCTCCCGTCATAGGTCAACGCCATCGCCGTTGGTGTCCACGTTGTCTCGTGGATCCTGCAATTTATCGGCCACGGCAAGTTTGAAGGTCGCAAACCCGCGCTCCTAGACAATCTTGTACAAGCCCTCTTCCTGGCGCCCATGTTCGTATGGTACGAAGTCCTCTTCAAGCTTGGCTTCTACAAGAACTTAAAAAAGGAAATCGAGCGGGGCGTGGAAGAAGAGTTGCAGAAGTTGCGAGCAGGGAAGAAGGGGCAGTAAAATGTGACTCGTAGCTCCAGAGTCGTTGAAACTTGATGAGAATTATTGCAGTAGACAGAGAACATTGTATAGCTCAAGGATGATCGTAATATACCCGTCGATTTCAGCGCCTTCTTGATCGGTGTCATTGGTGCAGCTGTCCCGAGCAGATCGATTATGTGCTCTGATCTAGGACCGCATTGCGTATGCATCCAGGTTCATGAATACATAGATACTGATATTTTTTCTCTCGTGCCCCTAGTATGCATTTATTGCCGTTTTTTACTATTCATTTTCCAAGGGTGTCTACCTCCCAAGCGCAATGTTAACATAACCGCGAGGCGATTGTTCCATGTCTACATGTGTTCTCGATCCGCAGGTGTTCTAAATTGTCACGACGCTTCGGAGCAGTATTGTAGCTGAGCAGGTGAATGAAAGACCCATGGGTACAGGTGCAAGGAAGCTCTGACAGAGACAGATGAGCAATGGAGGCATCCGGAATGATCAAATCATTGGCCTCGTAGCCGAGAGTGTAGGAAGATATGAATTCACATGGCTTTTAGAGAAACTAGAATTTCACAGTCATAGGTGTTTTGACTTCCGTAGAACACGATTTCTATCGAATAAATTATATGTGGCGGCTCTTCATAGGTTTGGGCAACGTACATTCGTCTGACGGTTTCGAATCGTTGGTATGTGGCCTTGATTGCACTACCCCACCAGGCGCCTGCAGTCACCATCAGAAAACAGACTTTTTAGCGAGACCTTATCAAAGGCAAAGGTCGAAAGCCAGAATGAGATGTAGCATAAGCAGGAGATTAAACCTTCAAGCGAGGCGACGTGGGTGAAAGGCATCTTGCCTGCAGCTCGCGCTGGTGGTGGTAGAAATCTTGTTTCGTATCCCATAGATGCGATAGCAAACACGTCTGGCATTTTGCTATTCATCTACCTTTCAACAACATCAAAAGCTACTGGTAAATCTCACTGCTGGACCTCTTCCCTGCCTCTACGCGATTATTAAAATCATCTTCACGTCAGGCCAATCATCCCTTAGAGGTGTTCTTTCTGTCCTTGTCATTATCATCACACACCCTACTCTATTTTGGATCCCTCAGAAATCTGTCAAGATACAGACACGGGAAATTTAATCAGATAGTTTCCTCCACATTTATGGCTTATGAACGCACCAAAAGTCTATTACATGAGCCGAGAAAGGGTACGATAAAGCCAGGGGGGCCTGAGGAAACAAGCTTTGGTTTCATCAACTCTGGACACGTAGCAACCAAGACTGATGGTGGCTAGCTTCTCATATGATGGCGTGAAGGGCAATTGGACCCGGTATCTAGAGCCGGGAAACCCATTCTTGGGGCCCTGACAGGCGCATCAGTTGATTGCCCGAACCTACCAGTATGCCAAATGATGTTCCTCGATTAAGTGACGCATGTCAAACAGCTGATGCAGCTACCCATGCTGATCTAAGTACAAGAAACTTCAACATGGCTACATCGCTCTTAGTCATGAGCGGTTATGGCATCAAATAGAATCACGGCGTCCCTTGAGTTAGTCTTCCTCTGACCATTTACCGGCCTCCATAGATCGTATGCTGAGGTGCCTGGCGTGGTGTTTCTCGGCTGTAAACGGGAAAGTGAAGGACAAAGAGGCTGCAGACGTAATATAAGCAATGACAACAGCGTGGAATAGCGCTGTATGAGGTAGAACTAGTTCGGTATAGCCAAGGATCGCTATGTGTAGAATGGGAAACGCCTGACTAGGGTGTTTGGAAACGTTCCATGCAGGGAGATCAATATCGACGTTAGTAGCTCGTATACTGTCAGCGCATGGGTGATTGTCAGAGGATTGGGTACCACGGACAGCTTTGGTGGGAATGACAAGGTGGTACAAAGTGTGCCCCAACCGTGAGTTCAAAGTATTGAATGTTCAAAAGAGCCAAAAAGGCTATGAAGCGTCAATGCGAGAAGAGCCGGGCATGAGGAAGCAATGACGGAGATAGGAGCTGCATGTGAATCGCTCTGCTAATTTTCCCCACCTGCATGCTGTGATCTACGATAATTCGTATCGCCCGAAAGCAGAGGTTGGCTGTGATAGCCGGAAAAAAAGGTACCATGGTGGCCCGACTCGGTCGAGGAGGCGGTGGGAGGTACCTGCAAACCCTCGACCGGTCATGCAATGGGTAGGACTAGGTCTGTTTGAGGATTCGAAAGAGGGTTCGGCTTCGAATCGGGAATATACAGGGCACAATGCGCAATATAGAGCGATATTAGATCTGTGGCGATCCTGCATGTATACTGATCGCACCCAACCATATGTGCATTTTTCGTGGTAGCGAGCTGTGGTCCCTGCAATATTGATTCAAGGCTTTAGCTCGGCCAAATTGTTGAGCGAGCAAAACCGAGAAAGAAAGGGACGTGCCGAGACGGCGATATGAACAATGGCAGGGATGTGATCTTACCCGTTTAGCGCGCTCGTCTTGCAACGATTAGAGCGGCTTGGGAGTGGAACCGGGTCTGTGGATAGGTGTGGCAGGGTGGGTTGGTGGATAAGAGGTTGGAGCTTTGTGGCTGCATTGCAGAAGCTAACTGCTACTGTACAGCTGCTGTATAAGGCGCGATGCAGCGAGGATGCGGGAATGGTCTAGAGTGGTGGTCGAGGGCGCTGCTCTTCTGGTCAAAGGTGATTTGCTTGGTGCCCAGGTGGGCTCGACGCTGCACCTGCAGCCAGGGTTGGAGATGAAGTCATGCAGATCGCAGGCAAGTCCAAGCTCGCTAAGGACACAGTATTGCCGACGTACAGTGGGTACATTGAGGTAGCGGAAGGAGAAGAGGCCCAGACGCGAGACAGGCTGTAGCGGGGCATAGCAAGTGTTGAGTACCAATACACCAAAGCATGGCGGTTGGCGAAGTTCTAGTCTCCAACTGACGTATGCAAGAACCGCTATATTGCAGGTGACTAAGGAAGGTACCTATAGTGCCGGCGGTAGTATGCAGCAATGTGGCTAGGGGGTGTGACAAGGTGAGGTATTAGAATACGGCGTCGCAAATGACATGGGAAGCTTGCCATGTACACGCAAACGCGTCGCACGGCATGTGCAACGCGCAAGACTGGGCAGCAGAGGATAGGCCAGGAGGCCACGAGACACGGCGAGACGAGATGACTGCAGATGTAATGCGATGCGCGGCGGGCGCGCGTGTGCGTGTGCGTGTGCGTGGATGGTGGATGGCATTCTCACTGACGCCGACGGCCGCTAGCTGAGTTGCCTCTAGCGTCCATTGGCGGGCAGCGCAGCCCAACCAGCTTCCCCGCCCCCACTAGAAATTTCTCGAGCCCTGGAGCAGCTTTCGCACAGGCAGCGCCATCAGTCCGTACCCAGCCCCAACCGCAACAATGTCGTCGCCCGCCCTGGACGACGATGCCATCGATGACATTCTCTACCTCGCCCGCACCAACGAGGCCGCCGAGCTGGCCGCCCTCCTCGCCCAACTCTCTACGCCGCACCAACGCTCCAAGGCCGAGCTGGTCGCCGTCGCAGTCGATCCCCACTCCAGGAACACGGCGCTGCACTATGCCGCTGCGAATGGACACGTCGGTACGAGCTCCTCTACCAGGTGTATATTGCGTGTTGGATGGACTGGCTGCTGACTGCAGACGGCAGACACCATCAGGTTCCTCTTTTCCCTGGAAGCGGACAAGGCGTCGGCTCCTGCGTCGGGGCTTATCAATGCAGTGAACGATGCCGGCAACACGGCGCTGCACTGGGCCGCCCTCAATGGACGCCTCGACTGTGTGAAGCTGCTCGTCGAGTCTGGTGCCGACGTGACCATCATAAACAAGGCCGGCCACGATGCCGTATTCGAGGCCGAGATCAACGACAAGGGTGATATCGTCGAGTGGCTGCTTGGCGCGGTCGAAGAGCTGGAAAAGGGCATTGGCCAACCTGGGGCCTCGTCCACAACCGCCGGTGAGCTGGGGGCCGACTTGGAGGGCGAACTAGACGACGCTGCTGGTGGGGTAGACGACCCAAGTGCAGCCGCGGTCGACCAGGTGAGAAGGCAGATGGGCCGGCTCGAAACGAGGGACGCCTCAAAAGACGGGTGAAGTGTGCCATCGGTGAATGCACCCAAAGATACACCGCTCACCATCCTTGCCTCTACAGAGAATCACAAAGTCCGAAACGTTAGGGATCTAAGTTATGGCTCCGGGAGGCTGGGGCCCGCCACGTGGACAGTGGACCCGAACGTAGGGCGGGGCAAGTTGATGTGCCGTGGGCGAGTAGAAACGACACGATGGCGTGCGTATGGATCGGCTGAGATCTTTCTAGAAGCTTTGGTGCTACACCACAAGTCGATGATTTCGCTGTATATAGCTCCTTAATCATTAGGAATACAAAGTCCTGGGCAAATTTACTGGCGGTTGCAGGAGGCAACTGCTGCCGCTTGATATGACGGTTTCTAGCGAACCATTTTGAGATTTACCCCCTAGAAATACAGTACATGGATGATAACTAGATAAGGTTTGTTTGCACATAGACAGACCCAGCATGCCATGACTATCGATACCACACGCATTTTGATCGGAAAAGAAAACCGCCATTCCAGTCCTATAGTTTGCTAATACTAATAGAGGCGTACCTCCACTAAGGATTGCATTAGTCGTCGTATGGTTATTTATCCATTACTAAAAGTCCTTACCACTGGACGTAAGATTATCGGGTATCACTGAGACATGTAGGAACTTTGGCAACCGTACCGGCTCGGGTACAGTTGGACCGTGACCCGGCTTAGTCTCTGAGCCAGGCACGCCTCTTCTCCTCTTTCTTGGCCTTGCGCTTCTCCTTGTAGGCTTTTAACTCCTTCTTGCTGAGTGCCTTACCTCGGCGCTCAGCCTTGAGACTGCGGCCGTCATGGCTATTCGCAGCAGCATCAACATCGAAGAAGGCATTCATCTGGCGCTTGCTTTTGTTCTCGTCATTGTGGTACTCGGCGTTCTGGCCGGCATGTTGGAAGCGACCAGTGAATCGGTTGAATTGGGCAGTGGTTGAATAATCTTGGGCAGGGCCTGAATAACCCGCAGCAGCCGCAGCCGCAGCCGCAGCCGCAGACGCAGCATCAGCGGCTGCTGCTGCCTCGGCCTCCTCCTCCTCTCTCTGGGCCTCGCGGGCATAGTCTGCGTTCGGATCATAGTCACCATGGATGGCTGGGTTGTATCCACCATACTTGCGCTTGGGCGCAGCCTCGGTTCCGGGAGCGCCATGGTAAACCGCGGGCACATCAGTTGAGCTGTTCACGATGATTAGGATTAGAAGGAAACAACCATCGAGAAAAAAATATCAAACCTGTCGTACGATCCATGAGCTCCTGTGGCGGTCTCCCCAGGGCGCCTGGGGTTCTCCCACTGACTGACGCCGGTGAAGCGGTTCAAGAAGTAATAGCGGTTGGTGTTCTGATCCAGGTAGAACTCCCAGCCATCATCCTCACCCTGCTGTGGGGGAGCCTCGTCGGGGAGGGGAGGCGCGTCATCGTATGGCAAAGGCGCATCATCTGTGGCGAGCACTGCTTTCTCCCTCTCGCTCATGGTAGGTTTGGCGTGGTTGGGGGGTGACGTGCTCCCCTCATGACCGATGGCGACGGACGGGTTGTCTGCCAGATGGTTCTTTGTCTGCTGCGCATGGCGCATTGGGGTTTTGTCGGTGGCCATGCGATATCTGTAGGATATACAGTGGTTAGAATGGTTAATTAAAAGGGACCGGCCAAGCGGAGACGAAAGGGGCAAAGACGAAGGATGGGGGAAGGCGGGCGGGCAAAGTGGTGATGGTCGCGGGCGCCTCGACAATGGAGCCTGAGCGCTTCGCTGTGGGTTGAGGCCGCACCGAGAGCTGCTTATATAATGGCGCTAGTGCAGCTTGGCGCAACTTGGCGCGGCCCGTCCGCCGCTGGCTCACGTGATGTGGATCGGACACCAGGGCCATCCCTGGGCGACGTCATGAAGCGGGCAGGCACATGTACTTTTGTACCTCTGGAGGTAGCGGGACGTCGACAAGCACGAAACATCAAAAGAAACACCACAACCGCCACTGGCCACGCAGCCATTGTACCGAGCCGAGGGCACCGCAGCTGCCGTGTCCGTGTTTCTGTGCCGGCTGGCGCTCGGTCTCGTGTCGACGACGTCTAGGCCTCAGAGTCGAGCATGCATCCTCTGCACCCTCCCAGCTTCGCCGTGGCGTTGGCCAGGACACACCATCAGGAATGTGACAGCCGGTACTGAGTAGCCGGCCGCGCTACCTGCCGCTTCGACAGGCCGGCATCAGACTCGCGTAGGCAGCTTCATTTGGCGCGCTCGGGCTGGGACGGTACGCTATGTCGAAGACAGCATCGAAGGACCCGACGCCGCAGGCTGATGTACGCTGCATCCCTAGCAGGCCTATTACCCGCTGGCGTGCGCATAAAGTGGTAAGCCTACATGTCTGGGAAACCGACGGGCAGGGGCATGGTGCCCTCGACATGCACGCAACACTGGGCGCAGGCCTCTGGAAGACGCAACCGTGGGCTGCGCACTGCTCAACGGCTGCGAGCCATTCGACGCCGCCGCCGCAGGGCGCTCGACGCTGGCTTCTCTGGCTTCTCTGGCACGCCACCGCCGTGGGCCACGGTATGGCCATCGACACGACCGACCACTACCGCACGACCACGACCACACCCACACACCCACCCACACACCCACCCCACATCCACCACCTACACCCACCCGCTGCCCACACGGCCACGCCGGGTCCGACGTGCTCGACGTTCTGGCAGCAGTGGCGGCAGTACGGTAGACGGCAGCAGCAGCAGCACCACAGGTGGCACCCCCGGGCGGGCGAGGCGTGCCATGGCCCATGGGCCCTGCTCAGCACGAGTCGGCTGGCGGCGCCTCTGCCCCCAGCGAGGGGAAGGGGGAGGGAGGGCCGACAAGCGCAAGGCATGCGTTCAGGCCGCGCCGCAGTCAGGGAGCGGGTGCATCGGGGCCACTTTGAAACTCAATCTATGTGAAGCCGATTGGCTGGGCGCGGGCGGTGCTGGCAGCAATTCTCACGGGATTTTGCCGCAATAACATGGACATGTTCGCTGCATCCCGCCGCTCCCACGCTGCATGATCGGCACCGCTGCTCAGCTGCGGGAGGGCTCGCGGTTGGCCAGCTCGTCGCCCGCTGTTGGTCGCCGCGAGATCTGGGGGCCTGCCCGCGCTGCTCCCACCGCAATGCACACGAGCTCCCACGACCACCGGCCATGACGCTCTGCTCTGCCCCTCTGCCCAACCGCCAGGCCCCGACAAGCCCGTATTGTTGCCTGCACCTCGCGCAGCGGGTGGCCCGCGTGCAGATGCTGCCTCTGCCCGTCACGGCGCGCTGTTGTCGCCAATATTGCCCGCCCGGGCCATTCACCCCCCCGGCACTCCTCGGCTCTCAGACACCAGAAGCTCCACGACCATGTCCCTGGCAGTAGTTCATCGACTGGAGCCCTGAGCACACGGCGTCCCCTGCCCACGCCAGCTGTCGACGCTGCCGCAGCACGCATTCCCGCCGCCTTCCTCCTTGCTCGACGCTCCCCGGTATTAGCACATTGATTGCTCTGGTCCCCTGCCGCTCCCGTGCCAGCTGGGAGGCCGTCTGCGCCGCCCTGCAACTGTGCCTGTACGTCGTCCCGAGCTCGCCTCTGGGCCCTCACCCACCGTCCTCCTTCGTCCCGTACGTGCCCTGCTCTTCGGCTGTGATCCATGGGCAGCCGGAGGGGTCGACGGTCAGACGTCAGCCCTGCACGGACTGGCCACTTCCGTTGGCTCCTCCTCTGAACCTTGCCATCTGCAAGACCTCAGTGCGGGCCTTCGTTACAATACAGACGCACGCAATCGTGCTTCTGCAGTCCTCTGCCTCTGCCTCTGCCTCTGGCCACCTTCCCATCCTCCTCCTGCCTGCCTCCATGTGCCCGATGATCTGACGAGCTGCTGCTGCTGCCACTGCCGCCGTGCCTGCATCCTGCATCAGATTCTTGGATGGGCCGTGCCTGGATCTTAACGTGCTCCAGTTTATATCTCGTGCTGTTCCGTATCCCTTCCATGTGGGCTACTACTAGCCAATGTCTCGTGGAAGCCATCCCACCTCCGTCGCCGATCGTTCGACTTCACCTCCCCGCGCTGCTATGCTGGTCGACATGAACCATCTGCCTTCCATGCCCTCTCGTCCAGGGCCAGCCCAGTCATATGCCTCCTACCCTTCTTACCAGAGACCTAATGTTGCACCGTCACACCCCGAGATCGTGCCCCCAACCCAACATCACCGGCCCCGGGATCCCCAGGGCACCCACAGTCATGCGCAACAGTTACCAAGCCTGCGAACCCTTCTGGAACCGGAACTCCTGGACAACAAGCCGCTCGAGCAACCTTCACGATCTAGTGGCCCACGCCCTCTCCCCGCGAGTACACCGCGTTACACCTCTTCCAGCCCGACGTTGAAAAGACGGCATGATTTCGATAGCTACAGCCACGAGTATGCGGGAAGTAATGCTTCCGTCTCTCGAGCACCACACCCATCCCGCCATACCCCTTCCGACGCAAGGTCGCTCGACTTTTCACATCATGCCCAACTTCCAGGAGCATCAGGAGGCCCCAACGATTCCACCAGTAACATCTTTCGGTCATCGTCGACTGCCTCGGCCCCGAGTGCCTCTTCAGACCCAACAGGAACGATGGTCGGCCAGCACGCATTCCACGAGGAGCCGATGGACCTTGTCAAGCCAGCAAGAAGGCGCATGGATGGCTCCTCTCGTGCTCCAATACGCTCGACTCGATGTATAGGCCAGCGTGACATACAAGGCGAAGGTTTATGCTACGTTTACGAGGACGGAACGTTTTGTCGTGCCGTTATCGACGGGGAACCCGTCAATCCGTCCTGGGGCATTACCAAAGCTGGCAAACCAAGAAAGAGGCTTGCCCAGGCCTGCCTCACATGTCGCGAGAAGAAAATTAAGTGTGAGCCTGGATACCCCAAGTGCCATCAATGCGCCAAATCGCAGAGAGCGTGTAGAGGGTGAGTGGCCATTCTGTACAACACATCTTTTCGACCATCCTCCAACTGATACGCATTAACCAATCTGTTTGGAATGGCCTCAAATGCATTCACCGTTCTTCACATGACAAATACTAACCCAAAAGCAGCGGCCTCCATCAACCCAGCTTGAGTAATGCCTCGGGAGAAACGTCGCCGTCTTCGTCGTCGATTTTATTTAAGAACCAGTCCACGGAACTGATAAGCCCAGTAGCTGGTCCTGAAAAAACTAGAGCTCCCGAAGAGCAATTCTCCCGCAACATTGAAAATTGGAACGCTGGTTCGCCTTTCAAAGCTCGCAATCTTCGACCTCATTCCGTCGCTACATCAAGAGACATGTCGGAACATTCACTGGATTCGGACTGGAGCGGCTCTGCAAACAACCGGGAACTGGACGACCTGAGGAACGGATCACACCAGGACGTGCTCGCTCTCCAGTGGGAACAAGATCCGTACGAAACGGACCCCAGGCTTACGATGCATTTGCTGGACCTTTACTTCCTCCACGCAGGACGTGCAACCTATGGAATGTTCCCTCGCAGGCCATTTTTGACGTGGGTAGAAACCCGAGAGAAGAACCAGGATCATCTTATGCTCCTCTATTCCGTCCTCGCCATGGGCTCTATCTTCTCCTCGGACCCCGAAAAGCGCAACGCTGGGAAGCGTTATGCAGCCATCGCTGCATACGCTACAGAGAAGCGTTTTGGTAGGTTTACCTTGCAGCTGTGTCAGAGTAGGTTGGTGCTTGCTCTGTACAACTTTGCTCGCGGAAAGTCCCAGGAAGCATGGGATTTCTGTGGAGCTGGACTTCGAGCCCTCAGTGCCCTCAAACTTAATACAGAGGACGGCATAAAGGAGCTTCCAGAGACCGCCACGGACATGCCTTATGGATTCGAGCGCTCCACCTTGGAGGAATGTTGTCGACGCACCTTCTGGTCCGGATTCTTGATGGATGTAAGTTCCACTGCGTTTACGGCAACCGCCTCCCTTGCCCTAATTCTCCAACAGCGCTACAACGGGTTTTGTGGTGGCACGCTCTGCATCATTAACATGGAAGATACTTTTCTCCGACTTCCTTGCCCAGAAGACGCCTACGAAGCATCCATTCCCAGCGAGAATCCTTTCTTCGACTTCGACATCTTGAATCCACAGGCATCTACTGGTGTTCCTCCTCTCGGATACATGGCCCATCTGACCCTTATTTCGGCAATCTGGGGTGAAGTGTTGACCTTTACTAGTCGTGCTGTCCACCGTCCTGGGGATGGGTATGAACGATTATACAATGAATTCTACGACAAAACCTACAAACGTTTAGAAGTATGGCTAGCTATGCTGCCCGCTCACCTTCGAGTAAGCACCATTGGAGTTCCTGTCAATGTTGAACTTAGGCTCACTTTGCATTCTTGTGTAGTATACTCCACAGAATCTTGACAATAGCATCATCGACGGCTTTGCAGGCACTTTCATCTCACTTCATGCCCTATATCACACCACGGTTATTCGGATTAACCGTCATGTCCGCGTACATGCACTTTCTGTCGAGAAACTTGCTCGAAACATGGAGCAGGCAATCCTCAATGCGTCGAGCTTCGTATCCATGATGCGCTCTCTTGCGGCTCCGAATCGGCACCATCGTTTGCCCCCGAACGTTGCGATCGATTACCTTTTCTCCACGCCATTCTCTGGTTACGCGCTTATGCTTTCGATCGATGTGCTTACCGCCGCCGGCACGGTATCCAACCTTCCGGACCTAATCGAGGCGCTGACCTCAACAGCTTCATGCCTTGAAGAGCTGGCAAGCTTCTGGGCCTCCGCACGCACTCAACACAAAGTGGTATTGCATCGAATCAAGCGAGTGACTGAGATTGCTATGCAGGAGGAACAGGGGGTCAGGAACGGTGCTTTCGGTCGATTTTGGAAGATTCCCGAGAGCCTGGAGGCCGCCTTCGGCAACGAAGACGCCATGTACAAGGCAGATGAGCACTTACTGTTTGAGGTTGTTGGTGGGCTTGCAGGACAATGAGCTATGGTTCTCGTCTTGGCAATATCAGCATTGTGCTATGGGCCAATTAAGACTCTTACCATGCAACCACTACGTACGGTCTACTGCGACACAGCAGCTCATGCACTACGCACCAGACCACTGGATGGATGTAGCGCCTCCACACTTGCTGCAGCATCACATTTGGCCCATCGTAGGACCCTTTTGCTAGGTTTTGCACGTGGGCTTGAAGCCTCAGGTGCACGGCATGAGATCATCGCCATCATCACCATTTGCTCATCCATGGTACCACGACTGTAACGGAAAACCATGTTGTCATGCCCGCTTGTATCGTTGAATACCTTATTTGGTACATCTAAAACGTATCTCTTACCGGTGGCTTTGTGTAATGTTAGACTTGTACTTGTAAGTTTTCCTTTGTGCTCGGATTCAGTCTATTTGAAGGGCGGTAGTGACTGGGGCCATGATGATCGCTTTTGCTTTGCTATGACCCCGAAAAACTTTCTTCGTGGTTGCTAGTTCGTTGGCCATCGGTTTCATTTTCCTGTTGTTGCACACTGGGCCCAAAAAAGCTGAGGGTATATTCTTGTATGATACGAACTCTAAAAATAGGGCAAGAGGGGAAAAAAAATTTAAAAAGAGCTGGGAAGACTGAGGTTTTTAATGGTGAGCTTACAAACAGTGCCCTTTTTGGCACTTATGACCTGCTACAGTCGCATTCAACAGATACACTTTTAGAAAGCGGGCAGTCCCCTGTTCCTGTTCTTTTTTTTTTTTCTCCTGCTTATCCAGAACCTTCGAAAAAAGAAATGAAAAGGATGTTTTGTTCCAGGATTTGTAAGCACTTGCTATGCTGTGCCATGGACGTGGTCCCTCTTCCCCTCCCCC
>Ga0247757_10000344_pt1 | contig 39544 bp, 42 predicted proteins | sample UWRJL126311R4_FD_180929 | JGI IMG/M metagenome (GOLD analysis project Ga0247757, IMG submission 180929) | Plant litter microbial communities from Arlington Agricultural Research Station in Wisconsin, United States - UWRJ-L126-311R-4 | ecosystem: Environmental > Terrestrial > Plant litter >... | reverse complement strand
AAAAAAAAAAAAAAAAGTAATTTTCTATAGATGAAAGGAGGTCCTACTCATCCAACACACCAAACTCCATCCCCACCATATCGACTAGCCCGACCAACGCTTCGAATACTTCCCCGTCGTTTCTAGCCACCCTCATCGCCTTTACGAGCAACGGGTACACGCGGTGCAGATGCTTCTTGAACTTGCTCTCCACACCCGGCGCGTCGGGGATAGCGGCGGGCTCACTGTCCAAACTCCCTAGTTCCTTCAACACGTATAGTAGTTCTCTGCGTTGGCTCTCGGGCTGCGGCATGCGGCCTCTCAACGGATGATCTGCAATGTACGCCCGCAGAGGCAGCGCCACGCGTAGGATCAGGTAAGGGGCGGCGGCTTGAGCGAGCTTGACGCGTGCGGGGGAGCTGTCGCTGTGTGCAACGAGGGCGAATAGTTCGGAGAGGCATGCGTAGGAGATGTGTGAGCGGAGAGTGGAGACTGGGTCGGAGGTGCGGCCTAATCGTACTTTATAGAGGTCCTCTAGAGGACTTGTAGTGAGTGAAGGGATCTCGCCGGGCGCTGGGGTGTGCAAGATGGAGGTTTCAAAGATGTTGCAGGTATAGGTACGGCGGAGGGGATCAGGGAGGGAGGAAGAGCCCAGGGAGAGGGTGATGAGGGAGCGGAGCTTGGTAGAGGTTTCGGTGTCGAAGCTTTCGTCTTTGCTTAGTGTGGGCGGAATATTGGTGGTCGAGAAGCGTGCACGGGTGATACCGTTGGCGATGGCGACGATTAGGGTCCATATTTGCTTCAAGAGCTCATTACTGAGCTTGTTGATGTATGAGAGACTAAACTGAAGAACTGCAAGCGCGGTTGTGGAGGCCTTTTGCCACATTGGGGGAGCCTTGCCTTCTCGGTGCCAGATATATTTCTCTCTGATCGGCTTTTCCAGGCTAGCCAGCGCCGAATGGAAGGCACCACTAGTGTAAAGAGCCTCTTCAGCAACATTCTTAATGATGATGGTCTGCAGCAAGGCCATGGACGCCTTAGAAAGTGCCACGAATGTGGGACGGCGCTTCTCTGCATTTGATCCCGACGATGAATATGGTAATATGATGAACCTGCTGAGTGATTGGACAAGGAAATTAGGTACAGCAGTCTCTTCAGTTCGGACCATTGAGAAGCACTCAATGACGCGAGTTTGAAGTGTGGTCATATGATCAATGTCTGATGAGTAGGGGGCCTCGGCGGAATCTATGACGCTTGATTCGAGATTGCCCAGCATTTCAGTGAGATCTTTAGAATCCAGAGATTGATCGACTAATCGATAGATCGCCTTGAATGCTTCCGCATAAGCAACAAAGGCATCCTGATTATCTTCCAAGCTTTCGCCCCAGGCTTCTCGAAAATCGAAGTAGCTCTGCCAGATGGTAGCTGTTTTGAGAAGTGAATCTTTACCAAGCGGGCCTCCATCACCTAATCGGTTAAGAACCCCGCTAATTACGCTGAAAACAGAAGCTCCTAGGGCGTGGGAACCACATCCAAAATAACGTTGGAGGTAATCCAGAATGTTGGACCAGGCCTCTCCCATTGTGTTGGTATCCTTGACTTTATCCATGTATGTCGAGACAAGTGTACTCACAGCCTCCAACACCACCTTCGTTGTTTCATTCCAACCAATGCGATCCTCGTTAGAGTATGTAGATGAAGCGCGGATTCTGTTTTGTACGGCTATATTAGATTCGACCATCCTGAAGAGCACGCTACGAAGGCACAGCATCCATGCTTCAGAAGACAATTGGTCTACATAATTCCCAAATATCCGTTGGATGGTTTGGATGGCTGAGTGTCGTAGTTCTGCCCGTTTGTCGGTAGTTATTGCCGACAAGTTCAAAAGCACCTGGAGCCATAACGCAGGCACATTGCCATCTTTTGATTGTTTAAAAACAGACTCCTGGGTTTCATCGTGATTTTCAGTGCTGCTAAGTATATATGGCAACTGTGAGATGTCGCTGTGGGCATGCAAGAAATCCGAGACATTCCAGAAGAAAGTAACGGCCTTCACATCGTTAGGAAATAAAGTTTATGACCAGAAAATACTTACTGTAAGCGACGTGTTTAAATCCTCTTGTTGGCAAGAAAACTTGAGCAAAAGTTCAAGCAACGTTGACAAACAAGTGTCTGGTACTACAGCCAGGAAGTCGGAGCATATGAGCTGAACGGTTCCAAATGCCGTTCTTGCTAAAGCTTTGGAAATGAGATCCGTACGTTCAGGGATATGTTCAACTGCATTGGTTCCAACAGAGACTTGTTCATCACCATCTGACAGCGAGGAAGCGGGGAATACACTTAGTAAACACTCAAAAACCGAGACCCACCCAGCAACCAGTGTATCGCCACACTGCTCGATGACGTTCTTGAGTGCTTCCAGAGCTATCTGGTGAGTCCGGATGTCTGTTTCGCTGTAAAAACCGTGATCATCTGTGTCTTGATGCAGCGCTGAGATTTGTGTTCGTAACGCCTCAAGAATGCGAGCTTGAATTACGTTACGGTCCTCATCGGGAATTGACAGATCGGCAATTGCTTTAACTGTTCGGCAAAGAATATCCGCAGCGAGAAACCTAGTGGAAGAGCCTTTGCTACTATCTGCAGAATATCGGACAAGTTCTGCAATAAGAACATTCCACCCACTCTCGTTAGGTGGGTAGCTTGCAAGTCTCTCTTCATTGAGCATGGCGAGCTCCCCAACTTTATTGAGGGCGAAAGCCGAGTCTCTTGAGCTAGACCCAGTATTAAGTGATATGCTAGAAACACTTCCTAGTCGACGCTGGTGCAACACCTTCGGACGACCAGTCTTAGATGGAGTTTGATCACCACTTTGCATGTTGGCGTTTGTTTGAATCAAGGCGCATAGGGCCTGGAGAACCTCCACAAAAGATTCATTTGGGAAGTCAACGGTACTCTCGAAAAGTCTACGAGCAGCTGCCTGTACAGCCGAAGTTTCGGCCTCGACCTTTTCGGTCGAAGATTCTGTATCGGTACGAGCCCCAAGTACCCCTGCGGTGCGCACAGAGCCATGATTTGAGAAAGACATCACTAAATCAGCAACTTGAAGTGCTTCAAATATTATAGACCACGCTGATTGGAGTGTAGGTCCAAGAGCAATAGCTAGATTTAGTAATGCTCTTAAGCAAAGAAGATTCCGAGGGCCCAGTGTCGGAACATCGACTTCATGAGACGAGCGTCTGCTCTTATCCAGTGCCGATGATGCTTGACTCACAAGGTTGTCAACACTCAATAAGGCTCTTGAGTTCGATAGACCACTGGATTGCTCAGGCGGCGGGGACCTTGGAGAAGCAACATTAGCTAGTAACATGCTTGAAGGGACCGCTGCTTTTGCAAGGGTAGTCAGGAATGCATCGCGTGGTGTTGGTAGGACAAGCAAGCCAGCAACCTGTGTGACCTTTTGTATTGCTCGTATCAAGGCTCGGTAGTAGTCGGCGTCCAGCGAGGCATTAAGAAATGTTGAGCAGGTAGCGAGTATTGCGGGCCAGCATTCGTTAACTAAAGTAGCTGATGTTTGTATATATGAATACGCAGGATGTTCTTTCAGAGTTAATGGATTGACTGGTATGGTCTTCTTCCGGAAGGATTGAGTCCGCGATAATTTACCAGCCGCTGGACTTGTCGGTGTTGCCTCTGCCTCTGATCTTGAATTCTCATCTATTTTGTTCTTCCGCCTGCTCTTCCCATCTTGATGAACAGTAAGTGGTAAGATGAATTTCGCCAAGCTTTCTGACACATTTGTAATGCAAGTAAGAACTAAACTGTAGGTGTATGTATCCGGCAAAATTGGTGGTTCCATTTTATCGAGATGTTCAATGCATGCAGTTTTTAGGTTACTCCACTGTGTGCTAATTCCGGCCGGATGCCCGCCTGTGTGTGGGTCTGCCATAGGACCTCCAATTACGCCAGCTAGAGCACCAGCCTCGGCAACTGCTTGATCTGATGAACTGTCATCTCCCCATTTCGACCACTTGGGAGAGATGATTGCTGGCCTAGTCCAATTATTGATGGCCTCTCTGTTGCCAATCGAACGAAGGACGCAAGATTGTCACCGAAGATGTTCTTCTTTCCCTCTAGTTCATCAAAGTGTGAGTATATCTGTAACAGTAGTCTGGAATCAGAATAGATTCCTCGGAAGATTTCCAAGCAAAGAGCACGTTTCCAGGCACTCGATGCTTCTGGATCGAGCATGTGGTTGAGTAGCCCAAGAGCAATTTCGCATTCCGAAGGCATTAAATCAAGATGATTTCGGATAACAAGGTTTAAGATTCGAATAATGCGTAGTGTGATAGGAAATGATAGCCGGTCCGATAGAGAGCGAATAATGGCTGGCATGAGCAGAGAACGAAGGATGTGGACCTGTTCTGCATGAGTTGCCATGGCTTTTGCATGATTGGATAGCACAGCTTCAATAACTTCGAGAATAGACGTAGAGGGAATTGTAGAGAAACGTATGTAAGCGGGCCTTTCGCCTGTCATGATGAGATTTAGATCATTGAAAACCTGTGATTGACTAAGTGTCTGACGATAGGCAAAAGCTGGGTACTTACCTTAAAAGCATCAAGTGCAGCTGGTCTAACCGAAACGGATCCATCGTCGGCCGGGACATCAGTGACCGTTGGTATTTCAAGCGATCTCTCTAGTCTAGGGTCAGCATGGCCATCAGTTGGTAGTAAAAAAGGAAAATCTACCATCTTCAGCTGCTAATCGATCGAATACTGCAATCACCAATTGTTGCAAAGTTGCTGCTGCGGTGTTACTAACGGCAACGTTTTTTATCATTTGAAGCGCTGAACATATTTGCAGCACGATGAACAAGAGATCACCACGGATTTCAATAGGATAGTTCTGAACTAATGAAGGCAATGCCTGTAAGACTTTTAGTTGTACATCGTGGCCTAAGATCTGTTAGCGCAGAGTAGATGTGAGCATTGTGGCAGCCTTACTCGATGATATCGAGTCCTTGAATGCATCAAGGACTTCTGTCAATCGTTCTCTAGGTAAAGCTCGGGACACCCCAAGTCTCTGAAGACAAGAAACACCTGTAGATGCAAACCGTGCATTGTGGGTGTTGCATGCAATCAAAAATGGAGAGATGAAATGAGGTCGTCTGGATAAATCTATAAAAAGTTAGACGTACGATGCATTGTCACCGACACACACTTACCCGCTGAAAGCTGTGCCTCTGAAGTCACTGAAAGAGCCTTCAAATCCGCGAGGGCTTTCTCTGCGGCATTCCTAAGTTCTGAGTTCTTCCGCTTGGAGTCTTGAATGAGATTTCCTAGCTCAGTCGCCAAAATCTGTGCTGTCATTCTCGAGACAGCAATCGACGCATCTGGGAACACGAAATATAAAGAGAGAGAGTTTAGAAAAGTGCCTGCAAGCTTATGGAGCCATGTTTATGAGAGCATGAAAGGCTACTTGTCAGGTGCGTCTGTCGCTCGGAATTAAGTTTAACCGAGCGGTAGATCCCCCCGCGGTGCAAGCGCAGGTCGGGTTGATAGCAAGCTCATGTCATGCCAAGGCGATTGCTAAGTAGGCACCCAACGCAATCGTATCCCAGATAGAGCGGTGTTTGCCTTTTGCCACCCGCTGCAAAGCTCAACCATCTGCACAGAAATATACATAGAGCCTGCTCTTTGTACTTCACTGAACCACCGATTATCTCCACCTGGATCTCTGGATAGCGGGGTAGAGCCTACCTATTCTAGCCTCACTCTAAACACTCATCTACCCCGCAACTGTAAACATGGGTGCAAAAGTGCCGCGAAACTTTCGACTGCTCGAAGAGCTGGAGAAAGGCGAGAAGGGACTTGGTGCGGGTATGGATCAGCCGTGTGTTATTTCTGACTTGGATACTGAGTATACATACAGAGGCATGCTCGTATGGTCTCGATAATGGAGACGATCTGTTGATGTCAGATTGGAATGGAACCATCCTGGGCCCTCCTCACGTAGGTTTCGAGTTCCCTCATCTTGCCCTTACATATCTAATTGATGTCAGAGCGTCCACGAGAACCGCATCTACACGCTCAAGATTCATTGCGGCCCAGACTATCCCGATGTACCTCCCGAGATATCTTTTACTTCCAAGATAAATCTACCCTGCGTTGACCAGCGGAATGGAAAAGTGAACCCCGCTAGAACCTCATAGCGACATACAGGCTAACAGGGATTAGGTCGACCCTGCAAAGGTTCCCTGCCTTGCCCAGTGGAAACGGGAGTTCACCATGGAAACTATCCTAATAGACCTACGAAGGTAAGTCTATGGTCAAAGCTTGGGGGGCAACAGTACTAAGGGCACCAGGTACATGGCATTGCCACAGCACAAGAAGCTGCCCCAGCCTCCGGAGGGTACTACGTACTAAGAATCAAACGTATGCTCCTCGGAAATATATCCTTAGGTCATTTGGAACATCCGAAAGATATGGGTAAACGGCCTTTGAGCGTAGTTATGGTTGCATTGGTATGGAGTTCCGGCCTCTACTGGTATGGTTCTAGGTCTAGACCGTAGAATCAAATCATGCACATGAAAAATAGTCTTGACTCTGACTATTTGACCATCGGATTAATAATGAGCAATGATCGTGAGCATGTATTACACGTCCGGCCCGCTGAGGCCTTTATAGCAGCGTAACTTCTTGCGATGAGTCGCTGGGATCGTAATGTTATCTCTGCCCTGACAAAACCCATGTTGGCTAGCTGCAAGTATTCAACATTCGTTGACCCATGCAGTATCATATCAACCTCATGCAGCATATACCAATGTTAGGCCTCTTAGGGTAATGATCCTACATAACTTAAGTGTTATAACATGGTCATGTGACTTCGTGATACTCAGACCGTGCAGCACATGATGGGCCGTGCTCAAGACCCAAGACCCTTTAGTTCAACGTCGCACCACGAGGGTCCGCATCCTCATATCATCCTATGCATGCCCCGATTTCTCGTACCTAAAATCTCGCAACAGCATCGTACTGCAGGTAAAACACATGTAGAGTTTGCACTTATGTCCACTAATTCAGCTAGCGATTGCTCTTTACAGGGCGCTGCTGTCACGATGCTCCACCGTACCCATTCACGATGAAGTCCGCGCGCAATTGTGCAACGCAATTCGCAATAAGTTTCGCAAAAACAAGAGGTTAGAGAGCCCTCGTCAGCTGGGAATCGTTTTCCGCGCTGGATACGAGGTTTGTTTGATCACAGCACAAACGTTTAGTCAGCTAACCATTGAAGACACTCGATCATATCGATGCCGCAGCTGCAGGAGAAACCAAGGCCATAGAATTTCTCAACTCGCTTATCTCCTCTATTCCTCGTGGCCTTGTACGTTATCGCCACACGCTTCCATCTCCACTCAAACAGGCTTCGGAGCCGCCTCCTACTAGTCCATCATCTATAGAAGCTTTCCTCGACGCCCGCCCTTATCCCAATCTAACTGGTCCACGACACGTTCCCATTCTTGCCTCAGCTAATGGTATTCCATTCCTCCGCATAAAAAAACCGCAGCCGCAAAGTTTAAGCACAGCTCTTCGTCACAAGCTGGCCAAGCGCAAGCAAAGATTCGGGATGAAGATCACCCTGTCGAATTACTGGATTCCGATTGGGCAGTATGAGGATGGCTGGGATAGGATGCTAGAGAAGAATCTTGGTTTCACGGACAAAGACGACAAAGAAACGTCGTGGGTGCATGAGATGAAGCAGGCATTAATGACGAACGAAAAGGAAAGTCAAGATGAAACGAGGCGCGAGAGACACATCGCAAGCAAGATGATAGCACTTATAGACCAGGAGACGAAGCTCGCAATTGAGGAGGGGCAGACTGTAATTAGAGGGAGAAAGAACAAACCGATACGCTCACGGTTCCTGAAATAAACTACATCATCACGACATTGACTACCTGTTGTATATCTAACATGGGTATATTTACTTTGGCTAATGCACCTACTATGAAGTCGCTTTAATTTTCAACTTCTCCATTCCCGCCAAAGCATCTTCACCCTCATCTTCTTCCACTTTGCCGACCAGTCCTTGCACCCACAGCTCCTTACCTGTTAGCTTCTTCTCCTCCTTCTTGCCCTTTTTCTTCTCCTCTGCCTCTGCCTCCTCCCTTTTTCTCTGTTCTTCCTCCGCCAACTCTCTGCGGAAATCATCCCTCCACTTCAGGAAGCTTTCTCTGGTGACAGCCTCTCCCTGGAATTTCCTGTTTTCTTCCTCCTCTGCTTTTTGCGCTTCAATTTCTGCGAGCGCTTGTTTAGCATTCTGCCTCTCGGAGATGAGAAGTTCTGCGCTATCTTTGAGTGCGGTAACCAGAGTGAAGATCATTTGCATGCCAAGATTGTCGGTTATAGTCTCGGACAGTGAGGAAAGAAGCACGCTCTTATCTTCCTGTATATCGAGATATGCGTGCTTGGGGGCATTCGGTGGTTGCGTTATGTCTAAATCGGGGGCTTCATCTGGGTAGTTGGGCGTATAACGGACATTGAGAATAATAATAGCTGTGTGAGTTTTAGCAACATGGCTCCGAAAGCGGATACAATAGGATCAGTGTACTTACGAGATTCAGGGTCATCTTCCTTCTCATTAGTAGTTTCAAGCTGTATAGATATTCGAAATTCTGTCTCCGAAATATCTGTGACTACGTTAGCTTGGCGGTATGGCTGCTTCTCTTCCTGGCATCCAACCTATTATTTCTTCCGGAAAGATAGAATCGAGAACCTCCCGCTCTTCTTTCTGGTCTTCGACGCCCATTGTTTTGTTTGGAGTCTGATGTTCTTGTCTGGCGGTGGGATTCAAGCCTAAGCTCTTTGGCGGGGCGCGACTTCCCCCACACCGAAGCACAGACCATTAAACTTTTGTGGAATTTTTTGGAACTGTCCTACTTTATTCCACAGCAATCTCACACACCTTCCTTCAGCGCCTGGCTTGCACAAAAGTTGGGGCTCTATCTCTAGTCTGCCATGGCGAAAACAAAACCGCAAGATCGTGCACGAAAAGCGAAAAAGAACGCAAAGAATGCAAAGAACGGAACTTCCGATGGGTCCTCAAAAAAGCCCAAGGTCTCGCCCGAGCAACTTCTTATTGAAGCCGCCACATTACTACAAACGTCCCAGCCGGAGGAAGCCCTTGTGTCAGCTAGAAGGGCATTGAACGCGCTTCAACCAACAAATGAGCCGACGTTGGCGGCGCTCCCTGCACTCAACTTACTCGGCGAAATCAATGTTGAACTTGGAGACCCAGAGGCAGCAAGAGAAGCCTTTCTTGCAGCTATCGCACTGGATCAAGAGGGGGAACACGACGGGGCTGAGAAGTTTCTGTGGCTAGCACAACTCAACGAGGAAGGTGGAGCAGAAAGTGTGCAATGGTTTGAGAAGGGTGTTGAGGTGCTGAAACGCGAAATTAGCGAGTTAGAAGGCAAATTGGTCAAGAAGTCAGAGGTCATTAATACGCTGGCTGAGAAAAGGCAGAAGGCAGCGAATGCGCTATGCGGAGTCGCCGAAGTTTACATGACTGATCTCTCTTGGGAAGAAGATGCAGAAGCTCGATGCGAAGCCGCAGTCACTGAAGCACTCCTGATCGCACCGGAAAGTCCCGAGCCACTTCAAACACTTGCCTCAATACGGATATCCCAATTGCGTGTCGACGATGCTAAAGCAGCTTTGATGAGAAGCATAGCACTATGGAAAGATCTAGAGCCTGATGACCCCAGGATCCCGGATTACTCGACGCGAATAAGCTTATCTCGTTTGCTGATGGAGGCTGAGATGGAAAACGAAGCTCTCGAGGTCCTAGAGCGACTTATTGGCGAGAACGATGAAAGCGTTGAAGCTTGGTATTTGGGGGGTTGGTGCCTGCATCTTTTAGCTGAGAAGCAAAAAGCAAACAACGACACGAGCAAGAGGATGCCTCTGCTGAGGGCCAGCCGAGATTGGCTCGAAAATTGCCTCAAGCTGTATGGTGCATTCCAGTACGAAGACGAACGACTCCACGACCACGCCGAAGAAATCTTGAAGGAGCTGAACGACACATTGGGCCCGTCTACCGGTAAGGAGGAAGATGATGACGACTGGGAGGATGCGGATGAGGCAGGTGATGACGACGATGACGATGCAGAGATGGAGGGAACATGACAGCAGGATTCATGGCGCGAACAAAGTTTCCACACGGGAAACAAGCCGCACGATGGTTGCACAACAGTAGTGCGAATGAATGGTGCGTGAACTGCCCTCAGCTGAGTCCAGCAGTGGTCGCCCGGAATCTAGGCTACACTAGGAGGTTCGGAGATTCCGATACCAGCGGAGTTGCACCTGCGCAGCGATGTCGTGGCGGACGCCAACCCTGGACCTGGTAAGAATGCTGGGTGGGCATCACCCATTATGTTTGACAGGTGTCCAGCATCATGGTTAGGCGTAGTACGGTCCCTGCGCCTCCATGCGACACATTGGCAGAGCTCCCGAAGTTCGTATGCTCAGAATGTAGCCTCGTAGTGTGCTGGACTTGATTCATTCGCGTCCACTCTTTTCGTGCGCCGCTGTCTTGATGATTGGTTCCGCTGCCCACACCTTGCTTTGAACGCGCCACATCTGGCGCCTGGCATAGCCGCCACCCTTGGTTGCCGCTTGTGGGGACTAGCAGGCGGGTAGGACGTGAAACCATGGTGAAGGCACTCCAAGACTTGTCGATATGAACGAAGAGTAAAACTCCGAGGTCGAAGGGCCCTCGATGGTTATGTCTGATTTGCCCGCTCCCACCAGAGGGCGGACGGTAGATCCCCCAGCTTCCGCGTCTCACGCCCCGTCCTCGATAGTCCCGCTCGCGGTTACGACAGCCAAGCTTACGGCAAAGGGTTAGCATCGCGTGCGGCCTGCACCAGTGCCATTGTGCGTATCGTTTACCTTGGCGAACTCCAGGTGGGCAGGGACGGCTTGGGCAGACAGCCACAACCGCAACAGACAATGCTGCATGTCGCTCTCCGCTGCCTCTGCCACCGTCATCCCGATATACCTGCGCGTCCTCCTCTGCCTCTATCCCCAGCTGCTGCTGCTCCTTTACATTATCGTCCTCTGCGCTTCCGATGCCTCGCCTCGACCGATGAATGACCCGTCGCAGGCCCGCTCCTCTGCGTGCGCGTTCCGAATTCACAGCTACCGCTGATTCTTCCCGCATCCTTAGCCTGGGCATGCCCTGGACGAGGGCAGGCAGCGCCGAATGATCTGGTACCTCCTCTACCCGCTGCGTGGGTGAGTGCGCGCCTCCGACTTTTGGTATCCTGTTTGCTGAACCCGTCGCAGCACGACCGAGCCCCCTCACTTATCGCCGACGCACCCGATCCGCCGCGCATTCCAAGCTCATGGCACTGCGACCGCCCGCCATTGGCTTCTCTCCATAATCCTCACTATCGTGGTCTCTGTGCTACTCTGTTATCCGGCCGTCTTTCAAACCGATAGCCCCGCTGCCACCGGCCTGCGCAATGTCCCCAAGCATGTGTGGACATCGACAACCGAGGTCGAGGATGAACGGCCCGCTGACGTAGAGGTGCGCCAAGTGTGGGTTCATGGCGATTACATGAATGCGATTGACCGGCGTGTGTTACGTGAAGCCCTGTATATACAGCAGTCCCTCATAGGCAGCGGCTTCGACGATTTGGATCAGAAAGGCGACGAAGAAGAATGCATTGCGACCAGGCCTGGTCAGAAATGGGGTTTCCATTCTCCACTGATGTACTGGAACTGTTCTAAGGAGGCCCTGGATCAAGACAACGACTTGCTTGCAACGATCAATTCCCATGTTGACGCTCAGTCTGCGCTCAATCTTACGTTGCGACCAAGTACCGTCTTTGCGGGCAAATCATTCGCAAAAACCAAGCTACGCTCGGCGGATGCGCTGGTCATTACCATGTTCGACAAGACCAGCTTCGGGCTTGGTGAAGCCTGGAACAGCAGATCCCAGCGACTTGCTCAGACCCTCTCCCCAGAATGGTCCTTGTTTCCAGACGATGGCCAACCAGCGAAGAGCCATCTTTACGAGTTCCGCTTCAAACCGATGACTCTTAGTGACGATCTGTTCCTGGCTGCATCCTACCTGGTGACGGCTGGCTACGTTATCATGCGGATGATGCAACTTCGAGCTATGAAGAGTTGGTTTGGTCTGCTCGTCACTATAGGCGCGAAGGTGGGAGAAGTTTTTTCATAGGTGTAGTCAACCACTAACATCGACGTAGATGACGGTCTGTGTCATTGGCAGTCTTACCATTTGTTCTTTCCTTGGTATCAATTTGACTCACATCCCTCGACCATGGTTTCCAGGTGTCGTCTTTTGTTTCGGTCTTGGGAACATGTAAGTATGTTAGAGCCCTTCGGTAATACAGTGGTTGATCACCCATTAGTTTCCGCCTCATCAATATTGTGCTCGAAACACCGCCAGAGATGCCCTCTCCGCAACGCATTGGTCATGCAATTGGTCAAGTTGGGCATCTGTCCATTGCTGTCGCTGGGCAAAACCTTGCTCTTATTTATTTCTGCTCTCGAATCGTCACTCCTTGGGTTGCCGATTTTTGCATCTTTGCGGCCGTTACCCTTATCCTCGATCTGGTGTTTCACTTGACATTTTTCCTTGCCGTATTGAGCGTGGACGTGCAGAGAATGGAACTCTCAGACTCCCTTGAGCGGGTTGACATGAATCAAGCAGCTTCTAAGTCCAAGCGATCAGACCGCCAATCCTGGCTTTCGGCATTACGAGATGGTACACTTCCTGTCAGCACCCGATTCGCTGGCTCTGTTGCCATTTTTTCAATCATATTGGCTATAAATTGGCATTTTTTTGACAGCAATGACCGGAAGTTGTCCGTTCAATCAGTAAAGGAGAGCTTGCTTAGAAGACAATCTAAGATTGTTGAGCCTTCCATGTGGAGCACACCACCCATTAATCAGGCACGTACGCCTGCCGATTGGCTGCGAATACAAGACCACAATACAGCAAGAGAGCTTTTTGGGTTCATCAAACCGCAAGCACATAGCTTCATCGCCAGGATTTACGACCCGTTGCTAGTTGTCCTAAAAGATGCGAAAGGAAGAAATATTGCTCGAGAGCCCACTTCATTGACCAAAGCTCTCCATCATTTCGCGCAAGGGCATGCATATTCGGCTGCGCTGATAGTTGCATTCATGATTGCTGGCATCACATTATTCATGAATTATCTCCTGTGGACTGGCCTCCCAGAAGGTGCACAGGAAGAGGAGAACGAGGACACAATGTTTACGGTAGATACACTCCCAGTTCCTCAAACGCTAGACATAGTCCGTCTCACGTCTTCCCCCCAAGGGCATATCACTGGCATATCACTGGATCGAACCACATCGGTATGGACTCGTTATCAAAATGGATTCCGACAGACGGCATTGCAGACAGCAACTATGAAACCAAAACTCTGGCCCATTATGGCCAGCACGATGGATGATGGTGGTAACATTCTTGCATTATGCAGCGAAGATGGGCTAGTCGGTCTGTGGGGCCTCGCTGCTTCTCGTTTCTCATGTGTGCAGACTGTGGACCTACGAGGCCAGGTACCAATCTTGTTTACCTTCGCCAACATCCAAAGGTCGGATTATGAAGTTCTCACACTTCTAATTGTTACTCCGGATGGGTGCCTGATTGAGTTCGAGGCTCGTGGCGGCACTCACCACATCAGAAGGATATGCACATGGTCCATTTTATGTGCAGCTTTGCATGCATCTGTCAAGGGTAACCTAGGCCTAGTTTTCGTTAGCAAAACTGGAGAGGTACACATTTTACCTCTTAACGGAGAACGAGATAAACCTTCGGAAGTTGTTGCCGGTCTTGATCCAGGCCCGCCTCCTGATAGCAATCCTTCCAAGATCCGATGCATCGAAGCAGTGCCCACTTTGGATCTCATATTCGCGCTACGGGACGAAGAAGCTGAAATGTTTGATTTTAATAGCCGTGCACTGATACATGCATTTCAAATCGGTCATATCAAACCCCACACTTTCCGTGTTATGCATTCAGCTCCTTGGCCATGTTCGTGCGGAGCGCCAGCGGTCCATTCTCTTTCGGTTGCGTATACTGAAGAAAAAACCGATCACTTGGTCATGCACATCTTTTCAAACGACGAATCCCCTACCTCCTTGATATGTTTGGGGAAACATTTCGAAACCGATCTTCACAGGTGCCAGGGCCTTCCTCGGGCAAAGACTGCAGTACATGTTGTTGACCCAGCTGGTGCATGGGAGGCAGCCCCCGCTCTTGGCGTGATAGGCATTCGCAAGTGTAACGTTTCGCCTACACCCTCATCTGTCACCTCAAGTACTGAATATGAACCTCCTGATCCTTCAGCGCTGGTGTCTGCATTACATCAACGTGCCATGAGGTATGAAGGTACTCCTAGAAATTCCATCGAGTCATCCTCAACGTCGCGGACACACCATTCCTTGCCAGCTCACTCAGATTCAGAGAGTTGGGAGGCATGGACGCTATCGCTAATGGGCGAGTTCCGCTCCCGCCCGCTCATCTCAGATTTCCCAGATGATGGAGATGCACTATTAGGAGACGATCAGTTGTTCGTTGCTGCACCAGGGCCTATCACAAGGTTAGGGAAGCGCAGTATAGCAGTTGGATTCGGCAACACCGTCAAGATCATTACAGTGGGGAAAGAAACATTCGATGGTCTCTCAGGTAACACTTTCGATTTAGGGTTAGGAAATCCCAAATCCAGGACAAGGAGAGCTCCTGTGAGGAAACTGCAGTGACTGGAATTCATTAGCCAATGAAACGGGAACTTGCAAGGTACGAAAACATGGGCCTGGCGTTCATTGTGGAGAAATGGGGTTCGGGAACGTGATGTGATTATATGCATACATACCCCCCTTTTGGGCGATGGGTGGAGTAGAAATCGGTTCCTGGCGGTCGGTGTGTCGGGAGTACTAGGTGATTTTTTTTGGTTGCTTGTAGGGTTCAAGCATGGCTAACATTTGTTATTGTATATTCTATCCATGACATGCGGTAATGTGAGCATGAGCCATAGTTCAGATCGTAGCACATGAATTGAAACGTCTACTCATTGATTAAATTTCATGGCTCTAGAGCCCCAAAAGAGACATGCTTGCAATGTAAATGCGGAGAGAAGCACACGGCCTACCAAGCAGAACAAAAACAAATTTATTGCATCATGTTTGCTGTTTTCATGTACAAAACACGATGTGGACAACAGGCATTCATAAGTTATACCCCAAGTAATACATGGCCAACTTCACACCAGTGGTATCCGATTACATGACGGTCTCCTTGTATCATTAAGAACATCATGACAAGCTCAGGTGCAGACACAGATGTAGATGAGCTCGTAGTCCTCAAACATATTATTCTTAACGCTATCATACATGGCATCTCCCTGATCTTCTTCGAAATAGAAGGTACTGAAGACCTGCCACCCGAAATTCAGCAGACCAAAGCCAAGCTTAAACCCGTCGACCAAGCCCTTAGTATAGTTAGATGTGTGGCTCCTAACTATAGAAATGAGGCTGAACTCAAAAATCTTTCGTGTCATGCTATGGGCGCTCGTGAGCTTCGATGAATATATATCGACGGAATTTTGCGAAAGATCGATTTCTGGCTGCTAGCACAGTTGAGTTATTTGGTACCGAGCTCATCACGTACGAGGGTGCGTTGTTGTTAACCGTGCAGACGGTTAAATTGCACGTATCTGCACATGTGACTTGATTTCCTGTATTGCTTTCAGCCTATGCATACCATAGCTTCGTGTGGGACGCAAATATTATAACAACCAACGAGTCTCCATGTGAAGGACACATGGCTCTGCTTAAGCAAGAAGATGATGATGTCCATAAGAGAGGTAAACTCCTCTTGAAACCCGTCACTGAAGCATTGGACGAGCTGTATCATTCTTCGCTCTACGGTGCTGAATATTTCGGCTCTGTGAGTATCAAATGCCAAACAAGGAAGTCGAGAGAGTGACAAAGTTTGTTTAAGATATAGGGAACTTCTCGCAGCTGTTCAGGTTATATACAAATGCCTACGCAAAAGTTATAACATCTATGGGGAACCAAGCCTCCGGCTTCGATGATACAACTGGCGATTCTTTTCCGTATCTTGTCGTAAGTTAGCATCAAATATGATTCTTCTCTGCTCTTTTATAGTAAAAGCTGACACTTTTGCGGGGAATCTATACTAACAAACTTTTACAATGCTTCCTCGGCTCCCTTATCAATCACTGAAGCCCAGGCTCTGAAGAAGTGGAAAGCGAAACTCGCAGGAGAGTCGACCAGTTCCAGACGCACGCACCAGGTCTACGAAGCGTGACAGAAAATGTAAGTGCTTTGCTGGATTGTGGACCACGGTTGTCCTAGGCTGGTCATCGGTGTGCTTTGTGCCACAGGTGATGTAGTGTGGTTTACTATAGAAGCATTGCCGAACTTGGACGGTCCTCCTAGGACAGGACTAGCACTTACAAGACTTTTAAGTCTTATATAATGCACATATGTTTGGCTGCAGGTATCGGTTGTGCATCCGATGAGTTCATGACGACAGGATATCGCACGAATCAATGACTATCGTTAGCCCTGCGAGCGCCAAACAGTCAAATTGGATAGAGCCGAACGAGGGGGGCCGATCAACGGAATGTTGGACAAATGGTGTAGGGAAAGAAATAGATTGCACTTAAGATAGGTAGTAGTGAAGCTGGAGAGTTTTTGGACCATATCCCATTCGTCATGTCGTAAAATTCCTTGGATGGTATGTCTATCAGTTGAGTGTAAATTCCTGGAGAGCACGATAAAGGTTACACCCATCTTTGATATAGTTTGTAACAAGCCGCAGTCGCCAAACCCATTATGCTGCCACTACAATCAACTTCTTCGCCATGAAGGCGAGCGCAATGAATTCAACGGAGGGCTTCAGCTAGACCCTGACGAGGGCGACATTTTGGAATCCATAACAAAAGCTTTTAAGTAGCTAAATACTGCAAGTTATATATCAGCCACTGCTTTGTATTTCATTACCAGGCATAGTAGGGTTTCTTATCAGTTGCATTATTATTGATGCCGCTATTACACACATAAAGCATGCACATGTATTTTTAGACCAGACATCAGGAGAAATCCACGCATCGAATTTAAATAAAGCATGGCTACATGTTCACGACAGATTAGTCATCCTTTTCTCTCCACTTCGCACTTATGCCCAAAACATCATCGAGTTTGTCGCTAGGAACTACAGCAGGTTCCTGTCTCAGTCTCTCAAACTCCCTAAAGCCCTCAAAATACTTTCTTCTAAAATCATTCAGCTCATCTGCCGTGACCCCTCTCTCGTATTCCTTGTTTGCCATTTCTAATGCACCTTGGGGTATCTCAGACTCCATCAATCTTCGGTAAGTAAGAAGTCTCCTTGACCATTTGTTGAATGGCTGTACACACACTGAAACGATTTCAAGGCATGGATGCGTGGGAATAACCAGCTCGACGTCTTCATCGTTCGCAGTTGGCATCCACATGCTTAGTCTACCGTTCTCGACGAGAGTAGCGACAGCAAAGGCTAGGATATCATCGAGAATAGCCGAAAAAGAATACGGCCGCTTTGGTGGGATGTATGTTGATTCTTTGTACCGATCTTGGTGGGTTGCTCGCTCCTGTATGCTGAGCTTGTCGCGATTTCCAAGGACCTTGAGGCCCTCTCGAATGCCGTATGGTGGATCACAGACAATGCCATCGAGGTATCCTCCTTTGGCGGTTCTATTACCGTGTTCTAATACCCTTAAAGGGGTATTTGTAAGATCAGATATAAAAGCTCCGAGATACCTCGACTCTAGTCCATATTGCTTGAAGTTGCCTTGAACGTCCATTTTACCGGTTTGACCTTTTCTTGCACTCCCACCTGTTCCACGAATACTTCGCCCATCGATATCGCTGCCGCAAACAACCGCGCCAAAATGAGCGCATGCAAGAGGGAACCCCCCAGTGCCCATGAAGGGATCATAAAACATCTTGCCCGGGGCCGCAAGCGCGATGTTCGCTGTGACAAGTGCGAGTTCGGCATCCATCGACGTAGTACTAATGTAATGCCTTTTCTTGAGGTCATAGGCAGTTTTCGCATCCCGTCCAGATGCCGCAACGAACCGCCCAAAATACGTATACTTCGGAGTGGACGCCTTGTCCTCGTAGTCTTCAAACACACGAAACGAAACATCAGCATCCCGCATCCTAATGGGTCCGTTGAATCCCAGATACGAGAATGATTCAATTATTTCGCGTTGTTGGCTCTGATCTCTTGTTCCTTGGAAGCAATCCATGGTGAACCGGAAAGGAACAGACTCGTATTGCTCCCATTTCGTGGTTGGTAACTCCTTTACAGACGCATGGAGAGTCTCATAAGTAGTACCTTGACCCAAAAGCTCATAAACTCCCTGTGAAAGAAGACTTCGTGAAACAACAGCTTTCGCTGCGGCATCTGAAGGAAGACGAATGATACAAAAGGGAGACTACTGCTATTAGAACAAGCATCTACGTCCATGAATACTGCATCATAGCGTGATAAAACTTACGTTTTTTTCATACTTTATGAAATAAATAGGCACCCCAGCCACATCAGCAAGTGCTTGCAGCTCCGCTTTGCGAAAGCTCTCGTGCATTTGCACAAGTCTGACTAAGTATTCAGTCATTCTGTTCGGGGTATCCAAGAGCGTCAAAGGAGATGATTTTGGAAAGACGAGTGATAAAAGCAAGGAATCAGTCTGGAACAGGCATAGTTGGGAATAACAAGGCGGGAGGGTAAACTGAGTGAAAAAGTCATGGCTAGGAGAGGTGCAAATTTGTGGATCTGGCGGGCGCACTTGATTCGCCGCTAGTGATAGTGACTTTGATTGGCTGAAACTGATACAAATTATTCAATTCGACAGAACGCGTTACCCTATCAAAATATTAACACGACGACAGATCATCAAGTATATTTATACAGAATGGGTTTGTCTGAAACATTTATCATTAGCTTTTTATTTTCCAGAAAAAAGGAAGCTAAGACTTGGTGCCGAAAACAGTTACGTAAGGAAAGAATCCACCTAGCATTACGGACCCATCCCAAACTCAGCCCAGGATTCCTAATGCACAGTTACAGTGTTCAATATCATGATAACTCCCAGCAATAGGCTATAGCTCCTAAATTAAGGCCCATCGATCCGTCTTTGGTACAACATTAACGAAAATCCATCACGCGCTTGAACTGGTCTCCTTCACCGATAACACCGTTGTCGGCCTTGCTATACCTCCAAAAGAAAGGAAAGTGTTGCTTATTTCATCAATCAACAGAGATGTTTCGGGCCTACTTGTAGTTAGATTGGTAAGTTTCTCCACGACTTCATGCCACAACAACAGCCCTCCATGCAGCTTCTCGTTCGGGTCGGCTCCAATTTCGAGCAGCATCTGGATTACTTGAACTCGATCGTGCTGGTTCTGAAAAGGTAGATGTTGCCACTCCTCAGGCAATGATCCAAGAAATTTTCTCCATATCAAGGGTAGTTCACAACAGGTCCAGCCATGGTCCCGCTCCATTTTAGATAGGTCAAGGAGAATCTTCAGCGTCGGGATATGAAGCATAACCGGACCCCTAATTAATTCATCAGAGCGGTTTCCATCTACATAATAATTCAAAAGCACTTCGATAGGATTTACAGAATAATCCAAAAGCACTTCGATAGGAGGAAGCGAAGATCGACGGTATTTGAATCTGTGGTATATATATCCAGAGAGACCATAGTAAATCACTAGCCTCACACAATATGGTATATTAATACCTAGCTGAAGATTCGGGAGCGTGAAGCTTAATGTAAACAGAGTGCGCTCAAGTTCATCAAGAACCGTGATCTCCGGCGTTAAGTAACGGGATTCCGATTCTCGTAAATGAAGCATTAGAGTCTCACACAAGTCCCCTAATATAAACTGGAAATAGGATTTACGAGAGCTTGTTACTGGGAAAGTTTTTATCTGTGCAAGCAGCGCTTGAGCAATAGCTGTTGTGGGACGGAATCCATCCGGAAGTCGAGCCTGGAGCATGCTCTGGGTGTCTTTCAGTTGTAGGAAATCCCGAACAGTTCGGTGTAAGAAGCCAACTCTGAAGGTGAAAAAGAACTCAATCCTTTCATCTTCGGCTCTCGGGGTAACGTCCCAAAAATCATCGATGGCGTTATTTAACAGTATTCGTCGTTTGCATACGAAAGGGTTCGTGGCTTCGAGGAGGCCATTACAACGAGCACTCAGACGTCGCTTCATAGTCCTCAGCCGATGAAGAATATCTCTACGAGCCAATGGCTTAATTGGTGCTTGGATAGCATTGCTCTCGTCCACTTCGTCGAGGAATGAGAATGTCATGAGAGAGAGAGGCTGGGCCGCATGAAGAGCCAGCTGAAATGTTTCTGCAGCCCTCTCGTGGTAAGCTTCGTCAGTCGTAACTAACATGTGTAGAAAATACTCTTCTAGTTTTGATGGCAAAAGTTTCACCCTGTGCTCCAGTTCGGATATGCGGTCACAATTTAGTAGACCTTGCAGGATTGACCGCACGATCAGGAAAACCCACAAAAACACTCCATCGGCTTTTTTCGTTATCTCAAAAACGAGCCCTTCGTAGCGTGTATCTATTTCCCGAAGAGACAAGAAATGCGCACTTCCTTGAAGTGTCTCCCGGACGTAGAGATCTATATCTGGCTTTGTGAGATCTTCAAGAGATATTTTCTGCTCGTATTCATGACCGAGGGCTTCCTGGAAAACGTTCCACGGTCTACTCGATACACAAAGCTTGATTTGTGTTGTTGAGACCAGTCGCCGTAAAATATTGATAAGTTCTGCATGATTTCCATCATACTCGTCAAGTCCATCTATGAAGAAGCAGAATTTCACTGAAGCGGATTGATCCTGACAGTTTGATATCCTGTTAATGACTTCCCTTAATTCCTTTTCAGTCCAAGGCATCTGTTTCGCATGGTAATCGACACATTCTTCCCAGCGTGAAGGAACAACGAGTGGCATGAGGGCGGGGTATTTCCGAAGCACTTCGTGTAGGAGTGACTGCAGCAGCCCTTCAACAGACTTTTGCATCTCAGTACCAGAATTCCAAAAGAAGAACCCTGCGGTGACGAGATCAGTATCCTTACTCCATTGCTTCAGTTCGCTGATCGTCCTTGGATTATCGTAAAGAAATTTAATCAATGTCGATTTGCCAGAGCCGGCTTTCCCAGATACCCAAAACATACCCGAGCCGGACCTCAACCATTCAGCGAATCAAAAGCTCATTCCATTTGTTTCGGACGAGGGAGATTTATCATATGCCCACTCAAAGGTTCGTTTGTAAGCCTCCGAAATCTGAGCGTGCCGAATCTCCATCGATCTGAATCGCAGACTTTTCAAGATCCTTGATTCCGTTGCAATTTTGTTGCCCGTGGAAGCGCATTTTGATAAAGAATGGGAGACATTCCCAAGTGCTGCACATGTGTCGTATTTCGGGTCAGTTTTTCTCTGCTCCTGAGCATTCTCTAATTTCGCAACGCTCGAGCTGATCAGACTCTCCAGCGCTTTGCTTTCCCGGGTGCTTTCGCTCAGAAGTTCACGAAGCAGTTTCATAATTTGGGAATGATTGTTCCTGTCGAAGTCAGCTAGCGATACACTTGGCCTTTGTATATTCGCTTACTTTATGATATTGGTCAAACAGAACGTCAACCTGATCTGTAGTCGTTCGAGTTGGATCTTAATCGCATCAATATTGCTTTCGCTCCACACAAAGCGAATAGCCTGCAGGATGCTCGCTCGCCTTGTGTTAGCATTGCCTCTCTTTATTTTTCCTAACAAGGTGCGAAGCTCATTAGCTACCGAGCGACACTCCTTTGCGAGTGAATCTAACTCCATCTCTGTTTCGGACACGTTTTCCAATTCTGATAGTGACGCCGATGATGTGGCCAATTCCTGTAACACTCTCTGCAGGCCATCTGCGAGAGACTGGAGGTTCTCATGTTCTTTTGAGGCGCCTGTTGCAGACTTGCTCACCTGACGGCTTTCGTTCAGAAGCTTGCTGCCAAACTCGACGAACTGTACGATGCTTGCAGACAAAGACAAGGCTGCAAATGCCTCGAGGACCATCTTGGCCTTTCCCAGCACTCTTCAACCTAATTTCGTGCAAAGCAATGGCCACTACGACAGGAAGTCTGTTGCAGGTCTTTTGAAAGTCCTATCAGAGTTCAGCATGTGATTGAAACGCTACCTCCGGATTGATGGTGTGATTTTTGGTGTCCGCCTAAACACAGATGGGCTGGCGAAACCCCCGTACAAGGCTCGAAGGTGTTCACAACCAGCACTAATAAATCGGAAAAATACGATCGTCAATATGTCCTAGAGAATTCTTCAAGTGAGTTCTTAAATGGAATAATAGAGGGAGAGAATAATGGACTTAGAAGAGCTCTTAAATGGTGGTTTAATTGTCGCCTCTGACGATTCCGCCAGGGAGCTAGGCACAGCCACGCGTTATGAGCCAGGGTAGCTAAGGTTTACCTGTACCTTTATGTTACATGCGCACAGGCAACCTCAAGACGTGCTCTTCATTCGACTTCTGAGCCGCATTGTTTCTCATAAAGCTTTTGATATGAGATATACCCTTTGAGAGCTAAAAGAATCACTGAACCACATCTCACTTGCGGCATGCTGGTCCAGAAAGCGCTTTCTTTGCAGCTGTTCTCAGTTGGTTCCTCTTTTCAGTTTCCTACCCTGAAGATCGGATTTTCGATTAGTTAATGACTCGGTACGACAAGTAGCGCCGTCCCATTCGACACAGAAAGGCATAACGCAAATGCAATCTCATTCTTGACTTTATAGCTTCGTTACTTCCTTGCTCAGACTGATACACGTCAGTTGACCACTGCACCCTTGCAATCCCCACTTCGTGCCACGGAAGCCTACATTTTGAAGAAATATGAATATTAAAAGATGTACCAACATACGAAAAAAAAAAGCATATTAATGCGGCGCCAAATCCCAAAAATATGGTATCACGAAGAAACAAAACGTTTATTTCGACAATCTCCTCCCCCTTCCATCTTTCTTATCAACAGCCCAATCCAAACTTCCGTGCCCGAGGGCTCGATCGTTCAAATCTTTCTCATCAACAAACCACATGAAAAAAAATAATTAAAAATTCTCATACTCAACACGCACATAAGTTTATTCTTTCTAGTCCTGAGCAGGCTTAAACGTTGGCGCGAAAGCGCTCTTCGCCCGAATCTTCGCGCCCCGCAGGTAGAACCAAATGGGCACGGGCACCAACGCGGCAGCGACGCACCCGAGCAGCGTGGACGCCCACTCGATGCCCATGCCGCGGAACATTTGCTGTGCAAAGAGCGGGAACACGGCTCCGAAGATGCTACGCAGGAAGGTGTTGGCTGCGATGGCCGAGGCGGCAAACTGTTTCAAGTCAGAATGTGCACAAATTTGGAGATGAATAATTAAAAAAGGAGGAGGGGGAGGGATGAGAACTCACCATGAGATATGCATCGACGAGGTAGTTCAGAGCCTGCAAGAAGATGCTGAGCAGACCGAAGCCGATAAGAAGACCGGAGAGAGTGGGCACGATCCAGTGGATCGACTCCTTGTATCCGGTCCAGCCGAACCAGAAGATACCAGCGGCGAAGCAAACGCCTCCGACAATGATTTCCGGTAGACGCCATTCGGGAATTGGCATGTTGTTGTTGGCAGCCAACTTCTTCTGGTATCCTGGCTGGCGGATGAAGATAAAGGTTCCAGCAAGGAGCTGTCCAGTGATCATTCCGAAGAAGGGTAGGCCGCCGACTCCAAGGTTCATATGGTGAACACCTTGGAAAACGAGAGGATAGGCTGTCAAGAAAAGATAGAGGAGGCCATAGATGAAAGCCATGTAGATGGATAGGAGCAAGACGATGGGTTCGGTGACGAGCATTCTGATTGGACGACTGAAGTTCTTTTGCATGAGTTCCCGAAAGTCAATCTCAATTTCCTCTTGTTTGGCATGGATACCCCAGTTCTTGGTCCGGCGGCGGAGCTCTGATGCCTTAGCAACGAGGATCTCTGGAGGATACGACTCTTCGAGGAACAGGAGGTTTAGAGCAAATGCGGTAAAGCCCATGATGGCGACAATGTACTCAGTCCAGCGCCAGCCGAGGTGCGACATGACGATAAAACCGCCGATGAACGGTGCCAGTAGAGGTCCAGTGAAGACTGTCATGGAGAAGATAGTAATAGCCATTCCTCGGGTACGGTTGTCGAACATATCAGAAAAGACAGCAGCGACACACTATACAAAGTCAGTTATCGAGTAAACCATAAAGAGGGCATGCACTCACAGTCAAGGGGCAAGCACCGAAGAACCCTGCAAAGAAACGGCAAATCAGGACGGTTTGAAGATCCTTTCCAGTAGCAACTCCAATATTAAAGATTGAAAAGCCGAACGAAGCAATAACAAGCGGCAGCCGCCGTCCCTTCAACTCTGAGAACGGGGCCCATAGAATCGGTCCAGTAGCGAAACCCAGCACATAAAGGGAAGTACCCAAGACTCCCACCGTCGTTCCAACGCCATACACCTCAGCGACAACCCTCGTTGCCGAACTGAAGATGGAGCTGCCAAAGGCTGCCGTGAGTGTAGTGAATCCTAGCATGGCACCGGTGAAAAGCTTCTTCCTCAAAGGCCAATTCTGGGCATGCAGTGGATCGTCGGGGCCGTCGAATTCGACCACATACTCTTCTCTCTCTGGTAGCGGGGGTGGATAGGGCTTGCCTGCACCGAACGCTGGGAGGGGTTTCCTAGACTGCCGGCTCTTTATGCTGGCTCCTACTGTGGCACTGTGCTGACTCCGTTGTGTTTGGATGCGACTCAGTGCCGTGGCATGGCGATCGAGATTGGATAGATCTTCGCGCTGCGTGGGCGCGCGTGACATTGCCGCATCGCGCTCTGCTCCGGATGCATCTGAGGAAGATGTACTGCCTGATGAGGATGTGTATGTTCGCGCAATGGGCTCATGCGCTTCGGTCTTCTCGGCGAGGGGAGGAAAGCGCTCGGGACTGGCGTCCTGTTCTGCGCGCGAAACGAACTTGTCGACCTCGTCCATAGTCACGGCGAGTGGGCAGCAATGCTAAGGGCGAAGAAAAGAAGAAAGCAAGGAAAATATATGTTTAAAAATCTGCCGGGGCGACTATACGTTGGACCGCGCTCTCAGTCAGCAAGCAAAGGAGGTCCGGGACCTGCGCTATCAGAGTGGGGGGTCGGCGAAAAATAGGCTTTGGACGACTGAGGGGTAGGCGCGATACTGCAGGATGTGAAGCAAGCAGCTGTTGGTTGGACAATATGCATTGGACCCTGCGATTGGGTCTTGTAGGTAAGCAGCTTCTCGAATAATCATGATGTCTCTCAAATAATGCCGCCGTCGTGACGTAGCGGGCAAGACCCGAGGCTAAACAAGCATCGCCAAGATTTCGGATGGGCGAAAAACTAGGTGGATGCTTTGGTCATCCTGCGGGTCAGCGTTACAAAGAACGGGACTATCGGCAACGTCCAATTATACCAAACGTAGAATACAGTGTCTGTTGCAACAGCTTCCTGGAGGAGCGTCGAAATGCAAGCGAGCCATGATAGGATATACACATGTTGGACTGTGGACCCTGCGGCGTTCACGAGATTAATAGGAGGAAGAGACATCTGCAGAACTCTTTATGTCCTCGGGTAACAGGTCGCAGGTCTTTTTAGATGATACCAAGTTGGTCAGTCACAAATGCCTCAAAGTGCAAGACAGCACGGAAAGGCGGAACAGGTCCGCGCGGAGTGCCTCGATCGTACGGTTGCATGCATGGCGCCGATCGCATGTGGGTCGCTGTTCGTTAAGTCTCTCGTCGCTCGCAGCGACTTCCGTCAACATCACTTCATCACGTCCACAAGACCAGGCAGCATCGAAGACGGACCGCTGGCGCAATGGCAGAAATTAGCTACATTACAGCAAAGATTAATCCACAAAAGCCGAAGCTTTTCCTGATCCCCCCACCTTCCTCATTCAACAGACATTAATTGGGTATTCTTCAAACAGATAAACTAAACAGCAAAGGTATCTCGCCCTAGACCGGTCCCCAGAGAATGACAACGTTTCATCATAACGAACGTCGAAGCCGATTGCGCCACCTTTGAAACCCCCACGCTTTTCCCGATCCACCACGAGCGAGCTGTACGCGCTGCGCTTACAAGAAGAGCATGGCGACAAGGCCCAGCGCACCAGCACTGAAGAAGGCTGATGGGGATGAGGCGCCACCAGTGGCCGGGGGCGACGGTGAGCTGGAACCGCTGGAACCGCTGGAACTTGCGGAGGCGGAGAGGGAAGGTGTATTCACAGTAGAGATGGCAGTTGAGTTGAGGCCAACGGACGATGCACCGGTGCCCGAAGGAATGACGGGCGCGGGCGTCTCGTAGGCGGAGGATGCGTATGAGGGAGACTCGGAAGAGGTAATCGACGGAGTAGCAACCGAGTAGGCGGCGACCGAAGGAGCAGGCGTGCTAGCGGGGTAGAGCTGGGCCAGCATCGACTTGATATCGGTAGGAAGGGCCTGGTACCAGGCAGGAGTCTCGCCGGCGCTAATCGAGGCCTTGATCTTGGAAGCGAAGGCGTCGCGGTCCTTGATAGCGTCGGCGACAACAGAGGAGGGGAGCGCGGTCGCAAGCACTTGAATGACAGACGCCTGGACACTGCTTTTGCTGTTAGCGATGCGATATGTTGCGCAACACTGGGGCAGTGTCGCGTGCAGGCGCACTTACGCGGGATCCACAGAGGTTTGAGCGGACACAGCCGCGGCCATGCCAGCCATGAGCCAAACCTTGAACTGCATCGCGATCGACGGAAGATGGTTGGAAATGAAAAGGAAAGTAAATGAGTGTGGAGCAGCGAGTGCGCTGTGGATGAGAACGGGCGTACAACGAGCGTGAGAGGAAGATGAAGGAGGGCAGAGGCTCCTTTTGCGCACGCGGATCCCGGCCGCTTTTGAAACGAGGCGGCTCGCGAAATGTCACGATCGGCTTTCGGCTGGTGAAGGCCAACACTGGCTAGGTGTCTGCTGGGCGGCTAACTAATCCTCGGTCTTTTAAATTAAATATCGAGAGCAAACGGCAAATGAGCACCACAAATGCACGCGAGATTCCAGCGCGCTCTTGCATGCAGGCCCAATGCGGACGCGCTGTTCACTCAGGTTGCGCAAATCCCGGGCGCGCATGTGTCTCTCGTCGCTGTGGGTTGATGTCGACCACAGCGCGCGCAATTCAGACACCACAGGAGAAACCGAACTTGACCGCGTGACGGCTCGCTCGCTTTCTTGGACCCTTTTCGCGGAGAAAGCGTGTTTAGCAGGCGAATCAGCATCCAGCCTCATTTCCACCCTGCAAAGGCCCGCACCGAACTTCAATGGCCCCTTAGCCAGCCTCCGATCTCAAGTGCGGACGTCCTTGCGGGGTCTATGCGAATATGCAATGCGAGAATTGGACGGGCTGGGACGTGGTCACAAGACATTGCGATGAGCACGCGGGTATTTGGACTTCATTGTTCCGCCCCGGTTGCCTGGCAACACGACATAGCGCATTGTCGCAATTTCGCCCCACGATGGCAAGATGCCAGGCGCCTCTCAAGACGGAGTCCGGCGCCGGCTGGCTTACGCTGCGAAGCGCTGCCAGTCGTTCGACGGAGTCGCAGCACCGCCGAGATGTCTTCTTCACTGTGTTACTCAGCCCGTCCTCTCGTCTTGGGCCATCCCCGTCGGGTATATTCAATCTGAATGCGGATACCCTGACAACAACTACCGTCCAAATGGAGCATGCCCCAATCTTACGTCGGGCCCCTTTGTAGACTCGACTCTGCCTATCCAATATTACCCATTCCCTATAGGCAAGTAAAGCATCGTTCATTGGCCCGTGCAAACGGGACAATTACAAGACATATCAGGAAGGAGGGACTGCAATGGACGTAACAACCGGCCCAGATGCCCTTCAAGCATGGCAGGTAAACCACCGTGAATCTATGACCAGTATTATATTCACGACGTCAATTCCATTTCTGCGAACCCAAAAAAATGACGGGCGATACACGTCTGTTTTATGTCTTGCATGCACCCGTCGGCTAGATCCGAGACGCATCCAATCTCGCCCAATCAAGACTGATTACCGTTATTATCCAACGCCCAGAGCGTCAGCTCGCACCCACCCCTCTACTTCTCCCGGCCCACCTCTTGCTCCACTGTTGCCCGCAAACAACAGCCAGCCAGCCGCTCAGCGTGTTAGATGACATGGTGATACCGACGCTTGCCGACGACCCTCCTTCCACCACGTCCGCCAACCTCGCCCCGTCGGCGTCGTTTGATTTCGCGCCGACGAGGCCGCCTGCATCGCCGACCGCGTCGAGTGAGAATCTCTGGGGCTGGGCGAGCACGTCTAATTCACGCGCTTGCCTCTTTCAATCGGCTAGCTGCACCGTCGATGGTGTTTCTACATCAACGCCCACAGATGCATCGAGCGCGACGACATCGAGCTCAGGCAGCTTGTCAACGGGTACCGCGTCTGCGGCAGGGACGAGCGGGCCGGTGTCGACAACGAGCACGGTGAACACAGGGGCAGGTGTGCGGCCTTTTGGTTGGGATGGGGAATTCTTGGGGGTTTGGCTCCTCGGGTGGGTCTTGTTGTGGAGACTGTGGGGAAGGCAAACGTGAGGAGACAAGGGTGGAGCGCAGGGCACAACCTGAATGCCAGGTTACACACTCAAGTCTTGCAAGCGGTCTATTGATAGGGGGAATGGGCTTTTAAAGAAGACAAACCGAAAGTTAACATTCTTGGTAGTCGAAAAATAAACGAGAGACGAAGCCACTGCCCTGATCCAGAATAATAGAAACGCGCGCTAGGAGAGGAAAATCGAAACAGTATTACCTTGCGTAGCAATCAAAATACTCATTGATGAAAACGTTAGAGTATCCTCCCAGGAAAAACATGCTTGAATCATGGAAACATGCCGTCTCGTCTATCGTCGCTTGGAATGAGGCCACCGGTAACATTCTACGATAACGTGATGACTTCCGGCCTCCCAGAAAATATCCCTAGATGTTTGTGAAAGTGCGAATACAATTTGATTTGGAAATAGTCAAGATTCATCGGATACGTCGCGAAGCTCTCCGTGAGCTGTTCAGGTGCGGGGGCATCCTTTGGGCCCATGGTGAGGAGTTGACCCTAGTAGCAGCCTGAAGACCATTGCATATCCGACACTGCCTTTTGGTGACATAAGGGTTTATGCTGTGGAAGGCTCGTGTTCCATAGAGTTCCACAGCCAATGCTTCCACGTCCATGCGGAGGATCCATTCAAGCCTGGGACCACTACAGCGAACGTTGCGATCAATGAGGGTTTGGGCCTCGATATGGTATTGTTCTTGTATTTCAGCTAGATCCAGCATCTGGGCATAGAAGCAGTCCTCGCAGGTAAGCAGAAGCCCTGCGACGCGACGGTGTGGGTAACGACTCAGCTCATGCACTCCGCAGAAGACGCAGCTTCGAGGCGCAGTTTGCAGCCATAGTCGTCGGTAAACTATGTTACTCAGGTCTGGGTAGATAGATCTAATACCGTGTTTTTCAACAAGATCGAAAGGAAGGTTGAATCTGTTATTGACCTTCACAAGATGGGCACAGAAGCTCTCTACAAGTGCACGGCAGCGTCTAGAGGTGGCCGCGAGAGTATTAAAAGGATGACGAAGTTTGACCCAATCGAAGAGGTTGGCTCCAAAACGCTCAGAGTCGGGCGGAGCTGTTAGGTCCTCGGTCGCCTTGATTGCAATCTTCGCAGCCCGTGGCAGACCGCTTTGGTGTTCAGTCAGCCCTGGAAGTCGAGACCGTGGGTATTCGAGACGTGCGAGAATGTTGTTGAAGACCTCCGCAGGGAGCGTATCCAAATAAATTGTCGAAGATGAGTGAGTGATGTGGGTTTCCGTTGGAACGGCGACGGACACACAGACAGCATGGGCGTTTCCGACCTCTTGCTTTAGAGGGGCACCAGTCAGCCGTGACCTTTTACCTTTCGGCTTTGGAGGGGCCATCCAAACTGTGCCGAGGTACCGAAAAAAGATAAATGCGTCAGGGTCTAAACAAAACCGAAACAAGGAGAGACACAAAGAGAGCGCACAAGAGGGATATCAAACAGAGCGGACATAAATAGCTACCGTCCCGAGTGTCACCTCCCCGTTGCTCGGCATCCTGAGGGGCTACCTGTATAGGTCAGCCATGGAGCGTTGCTTTTTCGTGGCGCCATGCAGATGCATGTATAAAATCTTGCAGCATCGATCTGGCATGGATAATTCCGATTCAACTGTAGCGCAACGACAAGTCATCTTGCGTCTTGGTGCTGCAAAGTGTGGGTGAAGGAGAAGGACCCTCCTTTCCAAGTTGGTATTAGTGCCTACTATAAGTGCCACGCCTGACACCACCCTATCCCGCCTACGCTGCTGCTGAGACGTTGGAATCACACCAATCTTTCGCCAGATTGCCACGGCACACCGCCCGAGTCGATATGGCTCATGCGAAAGCTGGGCCCGTCATGATTCAAGAAGCCGTGCCCGCGCCTGCGCCCTCCTCCACTGCCGTGGACGCGCCGAGCGACGCGGGAGCGCAACCGTACTCCAAGTCTGCAACAGCAGGCGCGTCCACGCACGACGACGATGACGACGATCGATGGGAGTCTGGCTCATTATACGAGGATATCTTAGATCATGCCGAAGAGATTGAATACTCAGCCGACGGTCAGTAGAGGCGCAGCGCAACCTGCTTCCTCGAACTTGCAACTAACGTATGTGCAGATACGGATATTTTCACGCCGGATGAGGGTCGTCATATTCGCCAGCAGTTGCATGAACTTGGGCCAGACCAATTCGTCATGGAGTACATCACCAGTGGGCGATTCACAGCGCGGAAACTCTGCTCTGCGTTCAACATCAAGTTGCCCGTCTTCATGGAAGATATGCCCGACGATGGGCTATACCCCCTGCTGGGTCGCGCCCTGCTCCGCGAGTTGAACAAGCGAATGCGCCTGCTGCAGTACAAATCGATCGACGACGCGGCCAAGCTGCTGCGAGAGCGGCAGAATATCATGGTCATCACAGGCGCTGGCATTTCCACGAGCCTCGGTATACCCGACTTCCGCTCCAAAAACACTGGCTTCTACTCCAAGTTGCTTGACATGGGCTATACGGAGCCTGAGCAGGTCTTTGACATCCACAACTTTGACGAAGATCCAAGTACTTTCTACAAGCTGGCTGGAGACATCATACCAGATTTGGAGAAGTGGACACCTACCCACGAGTTCATTCGGTTGTTGCAGGATAAAGAGAAGCTGCTCACAAACTACACCCAGAACATAGATAATGTGGAATCCCATGCGGGCATCAAGAAAGAAAATCTTATTCAATGCCATGGATCGTGGGCTACAGCAACATGTAGGAAGTGCGGCTGGAGGGTTCCCGGCGAGGACATTTTTGGCGCAGTGCGTGCTCACAAACCCGCGGAATGCCAACAATGTATACGTAGTATCGCCGCAGCCAAGTCGGGTATGAAGCGAAAGCGGAGCTCAAACGGCGCCAAAAAGCGACGCGGCCCTGGCGACGACGATTCAGATTCGGATGGCGCGTATGACATCCCGCAGCCTGGCATCATGAAACCAGACATCACCTTCTTTGGTGAAGCACTACCAAACAACTTCTTTATCCGTCTTAAAGAACACGACCGGGAAAAAGTTGACTTGGTCATTGTGATCGGAACAAGCATGAAGGTGGCTCCGGTGTCAGAAATTCCCAACTTTCTGCCACCAGATGTGCCGCAAATATACATTTCACGAGATGTATGTATTGTCAAATTGCAAACCAGGGATATCAGCTAATTGGTCTTCCAGCCCATTTTCCATATCAATTTCGACATCAATCTTCTCGGCGACTGCGATGTCGTTGTTGCCGAGCTCGCTCGTCGCGCAGGCTGGGATCTCAAACATAAAATGATACCTGCAGATCAAAAGATTGCCGTCTCGCCTGTCGAGGAACTTGATCATACCTATAAGGTCAAGTCGCATAGGCCCGCTGTGAAATCGGAATCACCTTCGGAGGATTAGTAAGAGATACCATGACGTCTCAGGCGGCATTTAAACGGAGCAACATGGTGTTTAAGGCTTTGTTATGATTACGATCGATACGAGAGGAATTCTTCATGAAAGGCACGCCGAAATATGGTATGGGTAGCTGAGTTCAAATTAGCATGGCGCGTATGAGGTGCATAAGACGTTTCAATGATGCATATTCGAGGGCGAAGGCTAGGAGCTGTGGGCTAAGCTGGCGGCATGGTTTTTCGTGTTTACATAGATTTGGTTTTGCATGCATGAACCGAGCGACTTCGCTCTGTATAAACGATCTAAATGTTCCCTCTCCACCAATGCGAAACCATTATGCGCTGATAAGAATACCATTCAGTCGACGTCCTCTAGAAAAGTTACATACGCGGGCTGCGAACACCTACTAAGCTTTTTAGGGCTGAAGTGGGCCTTCGAGCTTCCGCCTCGCTTAAACTTATGGTTGATTGCACACCACGTGAAGCTTTCATCGCCATCACAACCAGCCATGCTCGACATCCATCATAATGACGGCCCAACTTCTAAAGTCCGCTTCTCACATAATATATTACCGAGATACATTGACCAGCACAATCCTTCAACAAAGAAGAAACCGTTCACGACCTTTAATGCGCAACCTTTTTCACACACGGTATGCACGCGCACCAGATGGACAGAAGAGAAGATGTTTCTCGGTATTAATGTGACTGTAGTTAGACTTGGTTCTTCCGAAAGAGATATATGAGCTTGTGCGCGGGCGGCTAGAATCGGATGATGGAGCTGCGAGAGGCGTTTACGCAAAAGTGTACATGAAGCTGGGAGAAGTACTCGAAGGTGACTTCTTCAGCGGATACATAAAACAAGGTGTTACGCCCGCGAGGCCGCATTTTGGCAAATAGTTGACCCTAAGTCCAGGAAACATCATGATGCGGTCGGAAGGCCGCCCACTCGTCGACAATATGTTCTCGCTGTACGAAGGCGTACTGAGACTGGAGCTCGACCGACCGACCTACGAGAGGTGCGGACTACAAGGGACGCCGATTGAAGATGGTGGGAAAAAACACCAGAAAAACAGATGGGGTGGGATTCTCATGTCGTTGGAGCGGGTACAGTTTCTAACACGGTTCCAGTCGTCGAGTTCGATCTCCGCGCCTCAAACATGGTGCACGGCAAAAAGGGGTTTTCGCGCCTTGAATGGGCATGCAAGAATGTTTTAAATCACAGTCTAACCTGGCTTTTTTACAACTTCAATCCCTCCGCGGAAGAGTCACTTCGAGCCGGTACCGATCCCATTTCAATACACCAACCAAAAATTTTGGCTATTGGGCCAATGATTACAAGATTTCCTCATACTCTAGTCCCTAAGCTAACTACTTCGGATTTTTCGTTCCTCTATGATCCCGAAGATGCGCTTGCCCTCCAAGAATACCTCGCTCTGCTCAGTCTGGGCTCTCCGCGTGTCGCAGCCTCAGACTCCGTCGATCCGCATCTCTCACGCTATGAAGTCCCATCATTCAACGGTGTTGCTGAGATTACAACAAAGGATATTGTTCGAGTAAGATGGAGGGGGTTCATCCCACCTCAGTTTGTGAGGATGTTATTCCTGGCCGTGCGAGATGAACTTCTCAAATCGGAACGGGTCGCAGACCATAATGCTGAAGCCGCAAACACAGCTGAAGCTGGAGGAGGCAGGTGGTTGAGTTGGTCCGCAACAGGGTTTGGAGGGAACCAGGGCTGGACAATGATGCATTGGGCCGCAAAGGAGGCTCTGGTATGGGAATATGCGAGCTGATCAGAATGCACTAGGCGATGTTTTGGAGGCTTTAGGACCGGAGCATCCTGACTTCATTTATGCGAGTTATTATCGGTCTCATCTCCAGGATACCCGGGCGCTTCCTAGCCTGTCCATCACAACATATCAGTCCTTACTATACCGTATTAGAGAGGCTTGAAGCGTTACCGCGAAGACGATAGCTTGCGTGTAGCATTACACCCAGGGAGCCTGATATCCCTACAAAATTGACTAATTCGAAATGTATCCCTTCCATATCGTGAAAGCTCGCTGAAAGCCAGCAGCATCTTTGGTCGAGACCTTATAAATATAGCAAGCGAGACAATGTTATAATTGTAAGGCTCTACTACGAACCAATAGCCCGAGCGCATGCTGTGCAACTTGAATCATTGATCACTGCAATCCACGGTTCTTCGAAACATGCCTAAACAGGTAACTATGACTTCGTCGGCCCTCAATCTCCCGCTGGGCACTGGCTCCCCGCTTGTGACTTCGGAGCGAAGGAAAAGGACCTCGGATTCAGTACTCATCTATCGAACAAGACAGACAGTGATGGCTATCATCGGGTCAGCTGAGGGCTTGTACGTAAATTCTTCAGCTCAACATTCGAGCAGAAAGTTACAGCACAGCATGAGCTGGCACGTCGGCATGCCTTGGCGCATCCTCGGAGCCTGGGCGTCGTGTGCGCATGTTTAAATTTCGGCGGTGTGTATCGGATCTTTCCGAAGGAACCGGAGTGGCGTTTTGCCTGCGGACCTGCGCCTGATGTTGTTGGTGGTGGTGGTGGAGGTGCTGTGGTCCGGAAGTTCTGCGGGGAGCCGGATGAGTAGATGGTGTGAGCATTTGCGCGCCTCGGAGCGTGTGCGTTGTTCGCCTTGCGCATGAGTGCGAGATCTCTTGATCCCTGTGTCTTCCGGACGTTACAAGAGGTCTGGGAGGAACAAGGCTGGGTCTTTTATTATCATGTCAAGGCTTGTGTTACTCGAGATGCATATATATAGCAATCTAGCGTGCTGTAGAGAGCGAGGGACTAAGGCTGCCGGCATATAGATCAAGATGCAGATGCATCATAAGCTTGACCTGCCGGCAAACTAGACGCACTGCAGGGATTCCATCCTGCAGGAAATACTGATGATGTGAGAGGAAAATATATGCAAAATTGACTATCTCGGAAGAGGTAGTGTGCGTGTCAACGCATGTTGTCAGCTTTTAGGCCAACGTCTCGGTTTTATCATGACAAGCTGTCGAGCTGTAGCGTGGAAAAGAAAAGAAACAACCAACAGTACTCAAGAAATTTGCAAGTTATTTCTGATTTACTGAAGCAGAGAGTCAAGTTGATATGTGAATTGAAATGCAATCAATTGGTAGAACCAGACGCGTCCGCCATGCTATTAGTATCTAACATACAACTAAATAAAACGAGATGAGAAGTGATCTACACCACAGTAAGATCAGTGCCGAATGTTTCAGAAATGCCCCCCTAGCCTCCTGCATGCAGAAACAGATGCGGTTGGCGTAGTAATGACAGTCTTAGTCCATTTAGCTCGTATAGTCTTAGTAATTGTGTTGGTTGTGCGTGAAAACGATATGCGAGTCTTGGTTGGGGTTGGTAGTGTTTTCGTTGACGTGTAGATGCCAGAGTACACTGTGACTGGCGGCAGAGTGACTGTCGTAGTAGCCGAAAGAACGGTGGACTCTATGACTGTGCTGGGAGCAGCGGTATATGTGATGGTCGTGTTAACAGGCTCCAAGGCGGTTATGGTAATCGTCGGAGTATCGGGGGCTCGCTTGTCGTAAGGCATCGCCTTAGCCTTCTTATCGCGTCTTGCCTTGGCCGCATCAATGCGAGCGCGAGCGTAGGAGATAGGAACCACGCGATCTGACCTGCGCATCCCAAACCTGGAGTTGGGTCCTTTGCTAGATGGAGATCCAGTGGGGGTTTCGAGGGCGGCTGGATGGACCAGTGTTGGCGAATATCTGCAAATCTTGTCTTGTTTGTGGGAGTTCCAGGCCGGAGTTGTACATGATTCTGTGATGGTCTTTGTTATGATACTAAGCTCTTTAGTCCATGTGAATCGAGGAACAGTAATGGTGTGCGTGCGCGTAGTGAAGACTGCTGGTGGTATGACAGTCTTGGTTATTTTGGCAGTCTTTGAAGGAAGCGTGTGGGTGATGCTGGGGTCGAAGGTTGACGTCAAATCCAAAGTCGATGTTTCAGTAGAAGTTATCACCGGAGTTGAAGTGATACTGAACGATACGGTTGGTGTGAACGTCTCTGTTACTTGAATTCCAACATCAAGGTAAAGGTCTGTCATTTTCGTCAGAAATTGAGTTCTATAAGACGATCCAGACTTACCCCTCTCCCAAGCAAATGGGTTGCCATCATTGTTATTTCCAAAGACTAAAACTAAGTTTGTTCCAGATATCATTTGGTTTTTCATGAAAGGACATGTAGACAGTTGAGTAGTGTTGTCTGGCGTAGTCGGAACCTCCGAACAGAGATACTCCTCGCCATTTGGATTCACAAACAGGATCTCTGCAAAATCCTTACCAGATTTACATCCTCGAAATGTTGACACACAAGTAAATTGCTCAGACGATGCTGCATTGATGAAGTAGTGGCCTTCGTCGACGTAGTCAACGCCGTATGAATAACAGACGTCGTCCTCTCTGTCGGCGACAGCATATGAGACAAGGGCCACAGCTGCTATTAGCCGTGACAGAAAAGGTAGGGTCATTCTCAAAAGGTAATCGAAGAAAAATGAAAGACGTGGGGTGAACTAAAGCGAAAGGTACGCAATGGTAGTCAACAAGAACCAGAGGATGAGGGGTTTTTGTATACTATTGCCCAGTGGAGCTGGGGCGTACTCGATACAATGTATCTCATCATGCACTAGCCACTTCCGATGGACAGCTTTTGCTGCCGTAGGATGTTCGTCAAATCACCTCAAGTGAGCTGTCAGACGCCTGTAATTCCTGCTTCGGAACAGCCGCGATGAGCCGACAATAGTGGGCAAAACTGGCATTTCTCGGACATCTCGTATCGAAGCGCTTGTTAGTTCTGAGCTAATTGTGCCGTTACGGGACTGCTGTGCTATTTCCCAAGACACGCGGAACTGTCGTGTAGGTCGGAGGAAGTGCGGGATGAAGGTCGCATCTGTGTTCGCTTGTGGAACCAATAGACCCATGTAGGTCTGTGCTTCTGCCCTGCCGGTCATGATCCCGTCACTCTGCCTGTTTACCAACGCGGTACCCGTATGCTAACTGCAGACCTGCGTACAAGGATAGCATAGCCCCATCAGCAGTCAATGGCGCCAACTAGAAGCTGTAGCTTCTTCCGGTACTTGGAGACTCCGAAACCAACGTCATGGACTGTCACAGCATTTCAGCTATGCCCACAAGGATACCTCGTGCTAAGTGAGCCACGTTCCAGTATTTCCAAGACCAGCAAGCAGCTAATGTGCGAGCGCAGCCTCTTGGCTGTGTATCCTCAGCTTTGCCAGCGTCCTAGACAAGAACAGACTGCAGCAATCTTGAACTCTACACGTTGTGGGACACTGCCTCCACACATGCACTTATGTCTTGCGCCACACCCCTTTGACCCGACGCGGCAGATAGCGCCCAATCATGCAGTGTTATCTGCATAGGGCTTAACATCACAGCTAAATTTCCAAGGCATGCATCACCTTAGCGGTGCTTCTAACCAATCATTTAAGGCAGTGCCAAACATTCTAATGAGTGGCAGCAAGCTGTGTTGAAACGCTCGCAATCTGTTTCGTACGATGAATTCAATAAAAAAAAAGATACTTATGACCTCCTTCTTAGCCAATTTAGTCCCTATGACCACGTCTTCTTAATAATCATCACCGCGGGAGATGATCTCTTTACAATTTGGCCGCAGCAACACAGTCTGTGGAAACAATGTTAGCATTACGCTTGTCTGCCGTTCTACGAGTCACACTCACATGTTCGAATTGCGCGATATGGCATCCAGGAACATCGACCAGCGGAGCATACGATTCTACAATGCCTTGCTGGACAAGGGACCTCATACCAAGGTGATAGTTCTTTGTTCCAAGGCGTTCCAAATAGCGCCGAGCGAAGACGAGTGTGCCAAAATTTGTATCGATAGTTTTCAGTAGCGACTTGGCAGACGAATGGTGGAGACCGGAGGCGTTGACATGCTCGTTGCGTCCATAGCCATAGATACCTAGGGACGGGTCGTCTCTCAAAGTAGCTCTCCCGGTGCTGCCAAAAGTTTCAATTGCGAAGATGTCGCCTTCTTCCATACGTTGGTTAGTCTTGGTCTTGACGAAAGGAACCTGCTTGTCGCCATGGATCTTGTAGCGCAAGATGTTGTGCCCTGTGATTGTGCGTACTGCTTTGACAGGCAGAGTCTTGCCATTAAGCGTGATTTCATAACTCTCCATAACTTCCTGAATAGCTCCACTGATATGGTCCATGCGTGCATCAATGCCAGCTTCCTGTATCTACAGTAAGCTTCACATGTACACGCGATACCGATAGCAGTCGTCTTACCTTCAGCCCTGTGTTGGTCGCCGCCCGGACAGCTTCAAGCAAAGGGTCGAAGGCCGGGTTGAAGGCTACTGTAAAAGCGCTATCGACAATCCTGCCATTGACATGGACTCCGAAATCTACTTTGAGCACATCGTCATACTGTAAAATAACCTATAGAGCAGCTTAGTAAGCAAGGTCCTTGAAGCACTCAAAGCGGCCAATACCTCTTTGCTTCCAGCATTGGGGGTCCAGTGTGCGGCTATGTGATTCAAACAGAGCCCAGTAGGAAACCCCAATCCAGCGTTGAGAGCGTCTCCAGGCTCAAGCCCTGGATGTCCAGTCAGTGCGCGGACGCCCTCATCTATCTCATGAGCAAGCTCCGTCATGGAAACGCCTGGCTTTGCAATGGTCTGCGCATACTGGCGAACTTGGCGATGCACTTCAGCGGCTTTTCGATAATCGTTGAGGAAATCATCATTCATCTCGCTCAGCGTAGTCAGGTGGCGGAGTTCTTCAGCTGTCGTGCGCTGCAGATTGTCGTCCGCTGTAGCGTACTGGACAATCTCGCCTTCGGGATAACGCTGGCCGTGAAAAAGCCTGTCAAGCACGACCCGTGGGGGAGTTGACTGCTGGGCAGATGTCTTTGCTTTCTTCTTGTTTCGCTTTCGCTTCTTCTTTTGCCCATCAGCACTACCTGCTTTTAGGTTGGCTGGAAGCTCTTCGTGATCATCGTCATCTCCATCTTCATCCTCTCCTTCGAGTGCGCCTTGAAGAAGGCCGCTTGCTGCGGCTGTCTTTGGGGGATTGGCAATGGCAATTGCAGCGGATGCTGATGAACCTATTTGACGTCAGGACTACTGGCTTACGACCCAAAGAATCGTCATCCCTACCATGTGGTTCGTGGCGATGGCCATCAGGTGATTTAGAGCCCATGTTCCGTTGCTATCCACAGTCATATGTTTACTGTGATTGATGACAGCACAACCCCACAAGCTCGATGAGGTTAAATATCTTAATGT
>Ga0247757_10000343_pt1 | contig 39570 bp, 32 predicted proteins | sample UWRJL126311R4_FD_180929 | JGI IMG/M metagenome (GOLD analysis project Ga0247757, IMG submission 180929) | Plant litter microbial communities from Arlington Agricultural Research Station in Wisconsin, United States - UWRJ-L126-311R-4 | ecosystem: Environmental > Terrestrial > Plant litter >... | reverse complement strand
GCAGATCGAAAACCTCCGACCCATCCGGAATATGACCCTCGGACACTTTACATTCCCCCAGAGGCTTGGAAAAAATTCTCTGCTTTCGAGACGCAGTATTGGGAAATAAAATCCAAACTATGGGACTCGGTCGTATTCTTCAAGAAGGGAAAATTTTATGAGTTATATGAAAAGGATGCAACTCTGGGTCATCAGTTGTTCGACTTGAAACTGACTGACCGTGTCAATATGTCCATGGTCGGTGTACCCGAGGCATCCCTGGATCAGTGGGCGAATCAGTTCGTGGCCAAAGGCTATAAAGTTGCCCGCGTTGATCAGATGGAATCAGCTCTCGGAAAAGAGATGCGAGAAAGGGAGGGTATGAAGCCCTCCAAGAAAAAGGAGGATAAAATTATTCGACGTGAACTAGCAGCCGTGTTCACTTCTGGGACACTTGTAGATCCCGGCATGCTTTCCGACGACATGGCAACATACTGCATGGCCATCAAGGAAGTTGACCGAGATAACCTTCCTGCTTTTGGGGTGGTTTTCGTCGACACAGCCACGGCGCAGTTTCAATTGTGCGAGTTTACCGACGATGTCGACATGACCAAGTTTGAAACCCTTATCGCTCAAATACGACCCAGAGAGCTTTTGATCGAGAAATCGTGCATCTCTGCAAAGGCGTTGCGCATACTGAAGAACAATACATCACCAGCAACCCTGTGGAACTATCTCAAACCGGGCAAGGAATTTTGGTCGGCTGATTCAACCATTCGAGAAATTGAAAGCTCACAGTACTTCGGATCTCCAACGGACGATATCAATGCATGGCCAGCTGCTCTTCGCGAGGCGCGTGAACAGGAGCTGGCAATGTCAGCATTTGGCGCACTTCTGCAATACCTGCGGACATTGAAGATAGAACAGGATCTGATCACTCTTCGCAATTTCGCATGGTATGATCCGATTCGCAAAGCTACAAGCCTGGTTCTGGATGGTCAAAGCCTAATCAACCTGGAAATTTTTGCGAATACTTTTGATGGATCTGCACAAGGCACATTATTTGCCATGCTAAATAGGTGCATCACGCCATTTGGAAAACGACTGCTGAGGCAGTGGGTCTGCCATCCGCTGGCGGACGCTGCGAAGATCAATGCTCGTCTTGATGCAGTTGATGCTCTGAACGCGGACCCCAGCGTTACAGACAGCTTTACATCATCGTTGAGCAAGCTACCCGACTTGGAGCGTCTAATCTCCCGAGTACATGCGAAACGGTGCCGAGCACAAGATTTTCTCAAGGTTCTCGAAGGCTTTGAGCAAATCGAGTACACTATTTCATTACTAAAACAATTTGGCGAAGGTGAAGGACTCATAGGGCAGCTCATTTCTTCCATGCCGGATCTTGCGTCTGCCTTGGAGCCTTGGAAAACCGCATTTGATCATGAAATTGCCAGATCCGATGGGATTTTGGTTCCTGCTCCGGGGGTTGAAGAAGACTTTGACGACAGCCAGGAAGAAATTAACAGCTGCGAGGAAAATCTGAACGCGCTATTAAAACGAGTGCGAAAAGACTTGAACTCAACGGCCATCTGCTATAACGATATCGGAAAGGAGATATACCAACTGGAAGTGCCCAAGAAAATCAAGGTTCCCAAGCAATGGGATCAATTGTCAGCGACGGCGAAAGTGACACGGTACTATTCACCCGAACTGAGAAAGCTCGTTCGGGAGCTGCAAGAGGCACGGGAAACACACGGACAGGTTGTCAAAGACGTCGCGATCCGCCTGCAATCTCGTTTCGACGAAGATTACAATACCTGGCTGGCTGCGGTCAAGATCATCGCTCAACTGGACTGTCTGATAAGCCTGGCCAAGGCATCTGCATCCCTCGGCGAACCAAGCTGCCGACCTACCTTTTCGGAGACCAAACGCACTGTCATTGAATTCGAAGAACTCAGGCACCCCTGTATGGCACACACGGTGGATGACTTCATTCCCAACGACATCAAACTGGGCGGTGACTCCCCCAGTATTGATCTTCTCACGGGAGCCAACGCTGCCGGGAAATCAACGATTCTTCGTATGACCTGTATCGCAGTCATCATGGCTCAGATTGGCTGTTATTTGCCTTGCCAATCCGCGGTCCTTACTCCTGTCGACCGTATCATGTCACGTCTGGGTGCCAATGACAATATATTTGCCTCGCAATCCACCTTTTTCGTCGAGCTGTCGGAGACGCAAAAGATTCTTTCCGAAGCCACGCCTCGTTCCCTGGTCATCCTGGACGAACTAGGTCGTGGAACATCGTCTTATGACGGTGTAGCCGTTGCACAGGCTGTCCTGCACGACATCAGCACCCGTATCGGCTGTGTGGGCTTCTTTGCTACCCACTACCGCTCTCTTGCCAAAGAATTCGAATTTCATCCCGAAGTCGCGAACAAGAGAATGCGTATCCATGTGGACGACGGTTCCAAGTCGATTACCTTCTTGTACAAATTGGAAGACGGTATTGCCGACGGAAGCTTCGGGATGCACTGCGCAGCCATGTGCGGGATCCCCAGTAAGGTAATCGAGAAGGCCGAAGTTGCGGCGCGCGACTGGGAACACACCTCGCGACTGGGAGAACGCATGGAAATCAAGCGAGAGGAAGGCGGCGTGTATATTTCGTTGGGCATGCAGAGCGACCTCGCTTGGGCTTTACGGGACGGGTTGGAAGGCATCGGAGAAAGGGCGCTGGACGTTCTACGGGAGGCTATCGCTGCGCTCTGAAAGACTCACCATGGCGTTTGAAGCTGCTACCTTGATATCGTAGAAGGTTGTATTTAGTTAGATACTCGGTAGCCGAGAGATATTTTTAGGATGATGGTTCTGGGGGGCAATGGCGTCTGGGAAGGGTAATTTGTGGGGGGATACTACCTATGTAATTACCAAATAAAGTTTTTTATGTTGAAATCTTTTGTTGTTTGGGGGCCTTCACTTTCAACATTCCATAGTACATAGGGAGCAAGTCATTCTGTGCAGCAGCATAACGCTAGGGTTTCTTTGGACGGAAATATCCGCCTGTGATACACTACCTTTGCTACTATGATTACGATTACTACTACCTAGTTTATATAGATGCGTTTTGGTTTGCGAATCAAGTGCTAGTAGTTGTCCTCTTCGCGCCTTCTTTTGTTGGTCGGCAAAGGGTGCTTTGCATGCTTCCTACTTCTGATTTTGTGATAACCCCCCATGAGTTGACCCAGAAAACACCATAGATGCGTGTATCCCCCCTTTTTTTTACGTGCAGCAAGAGCAGTCGTTGCACGAAGAATCACGAATACTAGGCGGCGTCGCACACGTCTTCTGGGGCGCGAAAGGCAGTGTCGTCGTCGCCGTCGGCGGCTCGGCTCCCCTGAGCGTAGTCACCTTGACCAGCACGGGGATGGCCGCCCCGGTCTCCAGCCTGAACACACGGTGCCCGAGCACTGCGCACCTCACCCGTCAGCTTTCATGCCATCGTCCACGGGGGACGCGTATCCAAAAAGAAAAAGAAAAAAAAGCTTGTGCAGAAAGGGGGGGGGGGCGATGGGATCCCTCTTACCTCGCAGCAAACTAGCTATCTCGCCCGAGTGCGACGTCACGGAAATGTACGTGCTCTCGTCGCTGGCAAACACGTCGTCGAGCACCGCCTTGGACCGCACGTCCTGCGCCGCGCTCGTCTCGGCGAACAGCGGCGTCCAGAGCGGATCGCGCTCTGCGAAGCCCCGCTCGAAGCGGATGTACGACCTCGTGCTGCGACGGTCGCACGTGTGCGCGCTGACGCCCTCGCGGAAGCGCTCCTTGACGGTGGGCGCAAAGGGGGACCCGCGCGGCAGGGCGAGCCCCGCGAAGGTCAGGCGCGCGGTGGCCAGGCAGCGGCTCAGCGGGCTGGTGTAGTACGTCTGGGGCGGGGTGATCTTCTCGTCCGCGAGCAGGTGCTGCCAGAAGCGGTGGGCTGCGTGTGCCTGCTGGACGCCCGTGGGCGTGAGCTGCGCGTCGGCCCAGGTGGTCGTGTCGTTGCCGTCGCGCTCGCTCCAGTAGCAGTTCCACGCGGGCGTGCCGAAGAAGGATTCCGCGGCATTGTGGTAGCCTTCGCCGTGGCGGCCGAGGAAGAGCAGCGTGTAGCGCTCTGTCTTCGGGGCGAGATGGTTCAGGCGCGAGATGTAGTGGGCGAGACGCTGCCAGCCGGTTGCGTGCTTGCTGTCGGGGCAGGTGCTGTCGCTGGGGTAGGTCTGGTTGATGAGGCCGAAGTTGGAGGCCGTGAAGTTGAAGGTCGAGGCGTCGGTCGCGGGGTCGTCTTGCAGGAAGATGCCGGTTACGACGGTGTAGTTGGTGCGCGACTTCACCGTGTGGGCCGTCGACGTCGCGGCGGCGAGAGCACCGAGGAGGAGGGTGGAGCACCGCATCGTTCCACCTCTTGAGTATTGCGGATTCGAGGGATCAGGGGCCCGGTGCAAGGCGAAGCGCGGTGGGAGAGCAGGACGACTTCTGCCATCCTGGATCTCTTATATGTACCTGCATTTTGCGATGTGGTTTCTCCGCATGGATATGAAGGTGCTCGAGAGGGTGTGGTTGGAGGCCAATCACTAGAGAACGTGATTCGGGTAATTTGCCGGCTTAGGGAGGTGGTCCCGTAGACTGGGTGTAAAGACCTCGGAGCGATTGAGCATCTTTGATAGGATGGTAGGATGGTAGGATGGTAGGGTGGTGGGGTGGTAGGAATGGTGTGGGCTATTCGCGCTGGAAAAGATTGTTGTCGGCTCGCTGCTGTCCCGTACGAATAGTTGTGATTTTAAGGTCTTTGGGACAGGGATTCTGATCTACTCGGTCGAAATCGTCTATTTCGCGAACGAGAGAAGTTAACCGAGCAGCTAAACCTTCAAAGCGACATGCATAAGCTCTCAGACCAGATCCACGTTGAGATGGTCAGTTCACGATGCTGGCAGCGATACTCTATGTACCAAAGAGAAGAAAGCTGGACCATGGCCAATTGCCAACTCCCTGATCCTGCTGTGTATCCTCTAAATCATGTTTCGAATCTACGCATCACACCACCAAACTCTACGCCTCTGGCGGAAGATCTGGCACCGGCTCCACCGTCTTGACGACCCTCGCCGGCGTCCCCATAACCACAGACCAGTCCGGCACGTCCTTGGTGACCACGCTCCCCGCTGCCACCGTACAACCCTTACCAATCGTCACCCCGGGCAAGATGACTACATGTCCTCCAATCCAGCAGTCGTTCCCGACGACCACCGGGCGCCCATACTCGACGTTGTCCCTGCGGCTCTGCACCTCCGTCTCGTGGGTCGCGGCAAAGATACTCACATTTGGCCTGACCATGACGCGGTCGCCGATGGTGACCAGGCTGCAGTCGAGGATGGTGAGGTTGAAGTTAGCGTAGAAGCGGGCGCCGAGGGAGATGTTGCAGCCGTAGTCGATTGCGAAGGGCGGCTCGATGAAGGCGTCGGGGCCGACGTGGCCGAGGAGGGAGCGCAGGCGCGCGAGGCGCTCGTCGGCGAGGGAGTCGAAGGACGGCGACGTCGACGCGTGCGGGAAGTACGTGTTGTATTCGTGCGCCCAGGCACGCGCCTTGAAGCGGGCGGCCGCCAGGCCCGGCTCCATCGAGTCGTAGCTGGCGGTCGGGTCAGCTTTGCTTGCTTGCTTGCTTGGGCGGGCGGGCGGGCTGCGCGGAGGCGAGGTGAGGTGAGGTGAGGTTCACAGCATGCCAGATATCATCTTCTCGTACTCCTCGCTCCATGACACGTGGTTGAGCTTCTTCGCCTTCTCGATCTCTTGGACATCCTTCTCTTTCGCGGCCATGCTCTCAACCCACGAGCATGTATGGTGGTGTTCTCACGCTGGCAGTAGGCTCGAGCAAGCAGGCACGCACGCAATGGAGAGTGTAATCTGTAAATGTGTTCTCACTAGGTAGCCATCTACAATACAACTAGAAAACCGAACCCAGCATCTATTATACCACAGCCAAGGTGGGTACATGTGGGGTGAAGACGCATGTCGGACCGACCTGCCGCCAATCACAAGGCCCCCCTCCTTGACTCACTGCTCCTTTTGGTTCTTACCACGAACCTCCCATGTACCCTCCTCCTTCGCTGCACGCTGCACCGCCGTGGCTACTCGCTGATGCATGACCGAGGCGAGAGTTGTTGGAATGTTTCGGTAAATCTGAACGGCCTTCGCAGTGTTAGTAAAAGTGGCTTCCCCCGACCGCACCACGCTCCGACAGGCCGAGGCCGTCTTGACAAATACATAGTCCTGCGGCTTGGGAATGAATTCGAATCCCGGCGGGAGGTCTTTGTTGCGCGCCAGGGTCGTGTCCACGTCGCAGCCGACGGCGATCTCGCGACTCTGCTCTCTCAGGCCCTCCGTCCTCTCCAGAACGAAGCTGGGCAGGCCTAGGTCGTCGAGACAGTGGGCTTGGGCCGCCAGATAGTGCTTTGAAATCTGCAGCTCGGCGTGCACGGTGCCGTGCTTCTTCTTGACATCTGCATCCATCACATGGGTTAGCACGTCTACCATCCTGCGGGCCATGGCTCCCATCGGCCGCTTGTTGGTCGAGCGCACGTCAAGAGCGCTGGGATTCCAGACGATGCGGATGTCGTAGTCCGTAACCATGTGCATGCGGGGGTGCCTCTTGACGCGGTTTTTGACGATGGTGGTGACTTTCTTGACCCAGTGCTCCATGATAAAAGCGTGCGGCTGGGTCTTGGTGATGACTTCGACATGGAGCTGGATCGCGTTCTTGAGGAGCCAGTCGTGGTACTCTGCGCCTTCAGTGTACTGGTACCGTAAATCTACGAGGCCCTGGTTTCCATGGTGAACGGGCGTGATGGTCACAGTCCCGCGACTATCACGATACTGCGTGGGACGCGGAAGACCGTCACTGACCGGGGCATCTGTATTCTGAGTCAGTGTCCAGTTGCCCACGATACGTTACAGGACATACTGCTGTCCTTGTCTATGGTGTACTCATATATCATGTTCCGAAGCTCGGCAGGGAGCTTTGGGAACAGGTGTTGAAGCATGTTGAGATTGCGCGTGTGCGCAGGCTTGTGGTTTGGTTGCACGCCTGAGTATTGTTTTGGCGCAGGAGGAGGAGTGGACTATGTAGTGTTTGAATAAGCTCTGGCTGTGCTATCTTTCCAAAATCAAGGTGGGTGACCCGACGCGAGCTGCTTGCTTGGGCCTCAGCAGTGAAAGAACGCTCACGTGATTACTACTCTTGAGCACTTTACACCACCCCGTCCCGTTCGTCAAGAGCAGAGGCAATATCACAGTCGGATTCCGTCGATCCTGGGCACTCGCCTTGCAACAGTAAAGCTTGCGCACTCTATGTATACCTGCTGGATACGTTAGCTTCGTGAAGATATTTTTTGGCAGAAGACATGTGGTTGTGTGGCAACCTGGGCAACTGAACTCTGCACCAGCTCCAGTCGTGGCACGGAAACACAGTGGTGGTATATCAATTTTTTTTAATTTTTTTCGTAGACTAGGCTAGTATTTTTCATCTGAAGCTGGCGGTCGCACTTACCAAGGTAGTTGAAGGTACCCACCAGTTTGATGGCCGGTTTGCAAAGGCTTAGCGCGTCCAACAGTTTCCTCCCATCTTCTTTTCTGGTTCGGCAGCATTCATTTCTGCATCGCAGAGGTTTCCCAAGCCTTAGGGCATGGTGGAGGAGGCAATATAACGAGTACAAAGCTCCGGCAAGTGTTTTGGTGGCACTCGGGCCTGCTGTCCGCGCCCGATCTTTACAAGGCCATGGTTGGGTCTTTCTGCAGAAATTTTCGGCTATGCGAGAACGGGAAGGTGCGAGCTTTTTTTCAGTCGTGAACAAGTAAATGTGGGATGAAAAATCGATCGATGCTGCTAGGAATGAGGGGATATATGCTTTATGGCCCTGGTGGAGGGCCTTGTCAAACGTTGAGTCATGCACGTACTTCGGACCAGACCCTGCGCCACGATTACGGCCCAGACGCCCTTTTCGCAAGGGCCAAAGCTCGTAAAAGGACATTTGGAGGATGTTTACGCCGCAACCATCAGGCTAGTAATCGCGAGCACCTGTTAAAATTGGGTATGGTTATGGTCACGGCTAGGGTGACGGATAGCGGCTTCACATGTGGCAGCTTTCATGGGTAGTCCGTGCGCTATAATGTACGAGCAGCCTTGCTCATCTTCGCATGTGCTCGCAATCCGCAACGGGGTACTACATAGAAATACCCAAGACATGAGGAAACGCCTCGCGCCCTCACGCCTTTCAATGCAAAATGAACAATACCGAAACGCCTTCAAGTACTTTTCTTCATATCGCTTCCGCTGCGGCTTTGGCCTTTTCCAGCCTTCGCTTCTTCCTCCGCAAATTCTCTGCCTCCGCATCCCTTTTGTTTGCCCCGTATTCGATTCGCTTAAGGAGTTTTCGCTTCTTGCTGGAGAGCATCATCTTTTGTCGTTCTCTTTCCTCTTCCTCCTCCCTACGCTTTTTCTCGGCCTTTTTACGTATCGCCGCATTCTTGGCCCTCTTGGAATCATCTGCAGGCTCAAGCGGTTTTCCGGTGGCTTCAGCTTCCAGTTCGCGCTGGCGCTGCAGGCGACCAGCTTCACCCTCTGAGATGTCAGATTCAGCATCAGAACCGAACCCTTCCCAGTCTTCCGTAGCAGGCTTTGCTTGCTCGTCTTCGTCTTCGTCTTCGTCTTCTTCATCCTCAGAACTAGCAACGTCCATTCCCTCTCCAGCTTCGACAGAGGACTCCCGGTCCATCATGTGCTCATTCTCATCTCCGTCCCCGACCACGTCGATGTCTGCATCTTCTTGTTCGTCTTCGTCTTCGTCTTCGTCTTCGAATGCTTCTGCCTCACCCTCAAGCTCTTGTGCCTGCAACGGCAGGCTCGGATCATACTCTCCCTTCTTAGGCTTAACCCATGGACTCAAATGAGGTGGCAATTCAGCTCCAGGGGCATAAAGATCGGGACGGAGAAGCTTTCCCTGATTGATACAGTCCCAAACCCACTGCGGCTGTACATATGTCCGACCTGGCATGGTGGAGCGGGGCCATTGCACCTTGGTGGTACCTTCGGCCGTGTTGGCCGACCCCGGAGCGTCCTGGTTATCTCCAGCAGAGAGACTAGGCCTGTCTACAATCTGGTGAGTAATGGTTGGATCAGACTCATTCGACGTGAATGCGCCATCCCCCAGAGTACTGTCCCAACCAACGCGCTTGCATCCGAAAGCCTTGAGTATAAACTCGAGAGGGGCACGAGGTGTTTCCCTAGCGAGATAGAAGGTGAATGGAGCGAATAACGATGCTACTTCGGCACTACTGGCTTCCGGCTGGGGCAGAATGTCTCCGTCCGGGGCAGTAGTCTCGAATTTATCAATGCCTTCGGTGTTACCATCCTCGTCAACAGGTGCCAGCGCTGTCTGCTTTTCCTGCTCCTCTTCGGTGTCTGGCATCGCTGCAATCTTATCTGCAATCGCTTGCGCCTCTGGGTTAGCCTCGGCAGGTGCATCGCCATTGGTCACGGCTTGGTGTGTGGCCAGACTCTTTCCTTCGAGCTGGAATGCGCTCAACTCGCCGCCCTGCTCGTCAATTTTCGCGTTGTATTTTGGAGGATATACCAGGCCAATGGAGGTGTACAAGCGGTAGTTCACGAAGCCGAGCAGCGTCGTGTAAAATTCGACGAAGGTGCCCATGATCCTAAAATCAATGTCGCCTCCGGTTCGCTGCACAAAGCGATACGGCACTAGCCAAAGCACATCTTGCCCTTGTATGGTCGCCTGATAGTAAATACCCTTGATGGATAGAAATGACCTGCGGAGAGAATGTGAAACAATCACATAGTGTTCAAATTCATGGCAGAGTTTCTGGCAGAGGCTGATGGTCTTTGCAGGGACATGTTCGCTGGAGGGCAAATTTGCGAACAGGAAGAGCATGGAGAGAGCATCGTCGAGGTCACGCAAGGCGTCGATAAAGGTAGGGTATCGCTCCTTGATGATGTGGTCGAGCTTGAGCTTGGGAGCAAGATTCTTCTCGAGGCGCGCAGCATCGCCGGCTTCTCCGCGACCGAGGGCGCGTGCAATCTTCTTCGCAACGGCCTTGTGCTCACGGAACTTCGCTAAGAGGGGCTCGTGAAGGAGATACTGGATATCCTTGGTGTAGTAGAATGTAGTGGCAGCGGTGGAGCCCCTTGAAACCTTCTTCTTCTTGCGCGGTTCGCGGGGATATATGCCCTTGAAGATGCAGAGGCGGCGGAAGTCTGGGAGCGAAATCTGCAGTTTCTTGACAGCGCGCGTTCGCGTGATGTAGTTTTTGGCGGCGCCAGCTTTTCCTGGTGAAAGTTAGTATAAATCAGGCGCAGGCACAAGCAATGGCGTACCCTTCTTCTGTATTCTCGCCATGCTGCTGACTTTGCTCCCGCACGAGCCAAGATTTCGGCGAGGTCACAAAAAAAGTTGCGGAGAGAAGGCGGCGCCGCTTAGGTTTCTCCGGGCGCCGGCTTGGCAGGCCCGCAGCGCGTCTGCCGTCTACATAGCTGCTAGCGACATTCACTACATGGTGAGCTTGCGACGCTTTGCGCTGCCTCTGTCCTACTGACCATGCTTTGATCTTTCTCACAGCTCATAATGGCCGTCAATCACCAATCGGCGCTCCTTTTCGGCGCTGCAGCCGCGGTGCGACTGCTTCTGTTTACGGCTTTTCCGTCCTTACCGATTCGTCTCGCAGGCCGTGTCGAAGTGTCCACTCCAGTGACCAGCTTCAAGAGGCGTATGTGCTTTCCAGTCCGTCTAGGGTTGACATGCTGAACAGTCTGGCAGTGCAGGAGGGCCTCTTTCTCTACACGCATAATGTCTCCCCGTACGACGGTGGTGTATACCACCAGGCCCCGCTGCTGCTCCCGCTCTTCTCGTTACTTCCGGATCCGTCATACCACCCTTTTGCGACAAATGTGCTATTCACCGTGGTGGATTTGCTGAGTGCTTATGTCTTAGCACAGATTGTCGAGACAAATCAGGCAACCGTAACGCGCTTCTTCAAATCTTCGCGGGGTCATTTGCGATGGAGTAGTACCGCCATTGCCGCAGGGTATGTGGACCCCAGACTTTATATAGGTCATGCACTTAGTATGAATAGCTTCCTCTTCAATCCATTCGCCCTTGCAACTTGTCTCGCCCGCTCGACTTCGGCACTCACCAATCTTTTCGTTTTAACCGCCATAGCCAAAGCCTCCCAGGGAGCCAGTAGTACTTTCATACTGGCTCTTTCTTTCGCGTCATACCTCGCTATGCACCCACTCTTACTCTTTCCGCCTTTGCTAGTGCTGCTGTACGACGCTCGTGCCTTGAAAAAGAAAACAGCTTCGGCCCCTGCTGTGTTTATCACCGTGCATACGCTAGGTTTCGCTGTTGTCACTGGAGCCTTGTTGCTCACTTCGGCCATTCTCACTGGATCTTGGGATTTCCTGGCTGCAACCTATGGTGTGCGGCTTCTGCTTCCCGACTTGACACCTAACGTTGGCTTGTGGTGGTACTTCTTCACTGAAATGTTTGATTCGTTCCGGGAATTTTTTCTTGGTGTCTTTTGGTTACACGTTGCCTCATACATGCCCGGACTGACAATCCGACTTCGAAAGCAACCTTTGTTTGTTGCAACTACTCTGACTGGCATCTTCGCCATCTTCACCCCGTATCCCAGCATTGCGGATGCTGCACTGTATCTGTCGCTGGTTCCTCTATTCCGGCATCTATTCCCCTGTAAGTGCTCTGGTCGTCTATTAGGGTCAGCTGTATACTGATAAGAAGTAGTGATGCGCTATACTTTCCTTGCATCTGCCAGCATATTATATTCATCATTTTTAGGGCCAGCCTTCTATCATCTCTGGATCTACGCTGGCTCAGGCAATGCAAATTTCTTCTATGCCATCACTCTAGTATGGAGTTTAGGACTGTCAATCATTGTTGGAGACTCTTTGTATGCTGCCTTGAGGGATGAGCTCGATGTCGAAAGACCTGAACTACGTGATAAGGAGGTTAAACGAATATAAAGGAATTGGCAACTGTACTATAAAACACCTGTAGCCTATGAAAATATGCCGTTGCCATGCACCTGATCCGGCAGATCGAACTGATGGAATTGTACTCTCAATGCATCGTGGAGTAGGCTTGCGAACTACTTTTCGTCTTCTCTTCAAACTTTGATGCTGAACAAATGCCATGCCGAATATTTTGACAACACTACATCCCCTCTACTATTCACAAATGTGGTTTCTCAGTCATTTTTCGTGCATTTATCATCCATTGAACGGACATAGGATAACTGTAGGAAGGGCAAAATACTGAACAGAGCACTGAACAGAGCTCACTCTCTCGGCTAGGCTATGTACATAGTCGAATTAGTAAATACTAAGTCTTCACTTAAATTCCAATCAGTGTCATTGAGCACGTAAATTTCACTCTATCGCCTACGGTAACTATGGTGAGCAGATGACGCGCTGGCAACTCACCTTCACTTTCAATTTTGCCCGACTTAGCGTCTCCTAGTCAACAAACGGCGACTTCTCGCATACTTTCTCCGACTTCCTCTACACCCTACTTTCGCCGCTCGCCTCTTCAGTCGAACCACACTTTTGCATACCGCTTACTCCACTTTTAATCATGGTAAAATCAAATGAAGACCTCACCCTGTCCCCTCGAGAGGTCGAGGTCCTGGCACTAGCATGGCAGTGCTTTGAGACTGAGCCGAAGGTACGTTGCTCCCGTGGCGGCCAAAGCCGAAGCAAAGCTCTGACAACCCGCAGGTTGACATGGAGAAGCTCGCCGTCCTTGCGGGATATACCAAGCAATCGGCCACTGTGACTTTGGGAAAAATCAAGAAGAAGATGCGAAACGCTGCGAGTGCGAGCTGCGCCATCCCTGTTACTCCCAAGAAGTCCGCCGCGTCCACCCCTAAGTCCAAGTCTGGTGGCAAGCGCGTCATCTCTGCTCTCCCCACCGACGATGACGACGATCATATCGGCGTGGGTGAGACACCTTCCAAGAAGGCCAAAAAGGAGCGCAAGATCAAGGATGATGATGACGAGTTCGCTTCTGTCAAGGTGAAAAAAGAAGAGTGCAACGATCTTCTCGCCAGCGCCAACGACTTTTTCAATGCCAACATGACACGCGACTATGACTATGGTGGTATCTAGATGCGTGGCACGTGTGCATGCACAGTTGATGAACGCAAGACTTGACATGGAGAATTGGATGCATGATGAGCACGGCTGAGGTGGTATCCGGAATGATCAAATGAGTGTTCAGGCAAGTAGTTGAGTAGTATACCAGAATATGATGCTTGCCGCCTTCAGCACTTTCTTCCAGTATATGAAATGCATCTCTCGAAAACAAAAGATACAAGGAACTGTTGCAAAACGAAGAGCTCTGAAACACCGACATATTCCAGGATTCGGTAAAAGAATCTTGAACAGAATGGAAGAAAAAACGTGAAGGGCTATGAGGGCACTCTCATGGCATTTCTAGGCTTTCATTTAAACCCTTGCTTTCCCTGTCAAAAGAGGCACGGTTGAAGAGCGGTGGAACTTTTCAAATGAGAAAAACTCTATTATATACTACTAACTTTACTCTTGAGTCACTTCAACTCAGATTCAATACCTTCTTAGGAAGCCAAGCCTACTTAGTCCTCTTCTCTAGGGCTTTCCTGAAGCTTTTTTTGCCGAATATTCCTTTTCACACTTTCACGGCCTGTCTTTTCAACCACGTTCATGACTACCAAAGCCTCTACCTCAGACATCCTTTTTCGTCTCCGAACCGTAGTCTTCTTCCTTACCGCACTACTTTGAACCACCTTCTGAGTTTCCTTTGCGGAAGACGCACGTCTCTCTGTTGTAACGCCATCCTCCAGCACCGGATGCTTTTTCTCCTTCTCTTTAGTGGCCTTGCTAACAGCCCTTCCTCGAGCCTTACCTTTTGCAAGCATGCTCTCCTTCACACCAATGGGCAACTCGCGAGCCAGTCCGCCTCTCGTTGTCTTAACCCTGCCAATCTTATCACTTAGCTGCCCAACATCCAACAATTCCACGGTCTCACTGTCGGATTTGTCCTCGACATCACGACTCTTATCCAGAAGACCGACGGCAGGAGTGTTCGGTGGTACCATAGGTCTGTGTTCCGAAAAGGGAACGTCGTAACTTGTCTTTCGTGCTCCGAACGTTTTGTTGGTGGATTTCCTTGTGCTGTTTGATGTGCGTCGGATCGGCGCTGCGTTGCTAGCAAGCGAAGGTGATGGTGTCGGGGCTGAGGAACGGCGACCACGGCTGTCCGTAACATGTGCTTTCTGAACACCCGTTGCTTCGGATTCGGAAGCTGGAGACTTTGACTCTGACTTGCTTGCACTAGACTTGGAGAAGCGTCTGGCAGGGGCAATGATGAGCGGTGGAATGAGGGGGCGACCGAGGATGGTTGTCTTTTTCGCTACTTGGTTAGCGTGACGGCCTTCTAAAGCAGCAGCCTTTTTCGTGTCTTTGACTTTGGCACCTCGTTTTCCTCTCTTGGACCGTTTGGATTTCTTGGTTGAACCCGCCTTAGACTCCACCTTTCGCTTTTTCCCAGGAGGCGGCGCAAACGGATTGCCAGTTAACACGTCTTCGTTGTGATCTTCAAAGAGAGTGTTGCCATTCGTAAACGGGATGAAATCCTCGTTCCACGCATCGGAATCACGACGATTTAGAGCAACGGGAGCTGCTTTCCTTTTTCTTGCTTGTGAATTAGAAGAGCCTTGTACGTTTGAAGATACTAGAGAAGCCCTCCTCTTACTACGTGCACTCCGAGGTATAGGTATCACATCCAGGTCTGGGTGTTGCACTGCACTACTCCTTCTGCTGTCACTTGCCGAACTTACATTCGAGACGGTCGAAATGTTGCGGGGAGCTCTTTCTTTCGGAGACTTGGGTAGCCACTGTGGTTGTAGCGGAACTTTCTTTTCTTTACGAGATTTCGTTTTGCGTCTCTTCGCGGGGTGCACAGCAATAGGAGTTGGAGATGTTACTTCCACATGCTCATAATATGTGGGGTCTTTTGTTTTTCTACGTCTCGTAATAATAGGAGGACGCTCTGAATAAGTGGCAGGAGAAGGGGTAACATCCTTGTAAGCTGGATCTTTATCCTTTCCTCTTCTTTTAGGAGTATTCATGATCTCATCTAAAGTGGGCCTCCAGGAGATCTCCTCAGGATCATGCTTGTCATTGTCATCATCGTTCCGCTTCCGTTTGCCTTTGCTGTCAGCCTGAGCAGTGTTTCTAGGCTCTACCTTTTTTGTCTTGAATGTTTTTCGTCCATTTGGCCCTGTGTAATACTCTAGACTCTCAAAGCTGCTGCGACTTGCTTTGCGTGGATCCCATGCCGCTTTGGGATGACCTTGTGGATACCGCTTAACGAGCCGTAAGGGGGGGCTTAACAAATGTTCCGAACCACTTGAGGGTGATCTTCGAGGGTCCCATGCCGCATCAGGATGACCTTTTGGAATCCTGTTTTTTTTGGCTCCACGCGGCGGTTCAATTTCAGGATTGTTAGATAACTCGGAAACACTTAGCCTTCCGGCGATCTTGCGTTTACTGTTGCTTGTAATTATGCTGGGTACCCGAGATTGTCTGGTATGCTGGGTTTTAGTGCCCTTGGTAAGTCTATTAGGCGTGTCAATTCTGAGAGTAGATTTGTACGTTTTTCGAGAACCGTTACGACTTGGACTCGTGGTCGCCAATGAGCTCACATCTACATCAATAGCCTCTTCGTTGTTGACATCGTTGTACGCAACTCGTCTCTCGACCGTAACAGGCGAAAATTTCACCTTCGAAGTCCTCCTACCTTGAATTGAAATTTGCCCGACATCGTTCATTTCATGGTCGAAAATATGTGTCGCCTTCATCTCACTGTTTAGAGCTGCCCAGTGCATGTTGCAGAAAGGGCAGAACTGATTGATGTGAGCTGTGTGTGTTTCCATATGAGCATCAAGTGTGTCGTCATCCATGTTATCGAGAACCATGAAACATACAGAACAGCGCTTGGTGACAGTGCCTATTGCTTCTAGGCGCTCCTTCTTCAATGCGTAAAGCTTCTGTTGTAACTCAAAAACGGACATCTGCTCAATTTCGGAGATAAGAGCCAACTCTGCTTGTGCATCTTTTAGGAAGAGTCTCTCCCACTCATCTCGTTTTGTTGTGCCTCGTAGATGCTGCTGGAGGCGACACGAGTTCGTCCATCCAGGCAAGCACCTCACTGGACCGACGTTCTAAATGCTGAGATGCGTCTGCCGTTGCGCCTGATGGCTCATCTGTCTTATCCTCTTCTGGCTCTTGATCTCTTTCTACGACTTTCCAATACGAATCATCATCCCTTGTCCAATCTTCATCGCCTAGAATCGGTTCTACAAGCCGGTTTTCGTCAAATACTTCAACGCGCGCAAACTTTTCCGCAAGGCACAGTCCGACAGGCTCATGCTTCAATCCAGAAGGGGGTGCATTGGGAAGTATTCCACTTGGATATACCCATGGCAGTTGCCTTGTGAGAATGTCCCATTGCTTCTTTTTGCCCTCTTCTAACCATTTCTCACGTAGCCTCACCATGGTAATCTTCCATCCATTGCGATAAAGGTCCCTTTCAAACCTCCATATGGCGATTTCGTACGCCGAAGCTTTCGGTGCCTTGGCCGAATCTAGGAATTTTCCCGGTACAGGCAGTTTCTCCCGAACTTCGATGTACTCGTTAGGCTTAGCTACAAGAATGACTGGCCGATAATGCCCACGTCGAAGCTCACGACGGATGTACAACAGGTAGCTGTCTGGCCTCAACGCTTCTGATGCAGATGGGGCTGACCATTCTGGATTCGGAGTCGTGGGATCAGCCCATTCTTCAGGATCAGCCCAAAAGAAATAGTGCGGCAAGTCGACGTGAGGGAAGCGAATGTAGAATAAATTATCCATGCTTTTTTCTCGCTCGATTCCGTCAAATTTTGGGTAGTCTAGATAAGAAGGGCGATACCCGACCAAAGGCCGATACTCGGAAGCAGCATAAACATCCAGCATCTTCTGACGTTGGTCCTTTTGCCTTTGGATTGAACTTATCTTAGGATCCTCCGGTTTGGTTTTCCCAGTCCGCTCTTTCTTTTTCTTCCACTTTGTGTATACATCCGTAAGCTTAACCTCAGGTTTTCGAGCCGGAAGGTTGAAGTACATGTGGCCGTTCCACCATTGAACAAGTGTACGACCGGCCCATTGCGTGGCACTCTCTATTACTGCATCCGATAGCTGATTAATGAGTACACCGTTGCGAGCACAATCTTTTGTATGTTCTGAGAGAATAGGTACAAAGTCTGGGTCAACGTCGTCTCTGTAATTATCCCCGGGAAGCCGGAGTGTTTCCTGAGATAGGGTGGTGACGACGCTCATAGCCGCGTAGGGAAGCCTTCGTGGCAGTGGGAAGAATCGCTCATTTCCAGACTCTGTAGAATACGGAGTATCCGGTAATTTTGGGCTCCGGGCTGGAGAATTTGAGGCCGGCCATTCAAAAATTCTGAGAGTTTGCGTCGGGTGGATCGGGGAGAAGATAGCCTCAGAAGTGGCGGTGGTGGTAGTTGTGGGGCTTTCGCTATCATCCTGTATAATTCGACCATGCCCTAACCCGTGTTGGCGTTCAGATTCTTCTTCTTCCTCGTCGTCCCAATCCCACTCGTCTCCATCTATGGGCTCTCCTTCGGCTTCCCTCTGTCGCCTCTCCTCGATCTTTCTAGCCTTCTCTTTCTTGGCTCGCTCCCTCTCTGCGAGTTCGTTTCTTTTCCGTTCATCCTCTTCTTCTTTCTTTTTAGCAGCCTCTTTTTCCCTTCTTTTGTTCGCCACACGATCAGCTCGCATCTTGTCTGCAAGCGCTCTCGCCATATCGCGCTTCTTCATGTTTTTCTCGAATAATCCAGCTTCTTTGGTTCGGGCATAGAGCTCAGCATGGTTCATATGGTCATAGCGGGTGTTCGTCAGATGTTCGTCTTTGACCCGGTGTGTACCACCACGATTGTGAGCTACAGCCTGAGATGCCAATCGCTGCTGTGCTCTCCAAACTTCCTCATCATAATCATGTCGATATATCTCCGGATTCTTGGCCTTTGATTTGCCTTTGGGCATGTTGGGTGAACTCTTTGTCGCGCAAGTTACGTGAGCCGTTAAACTTGGATTAATTGGCTTCGGTGTTTTGATAATGATTGAATAAATTCACAAACGAGACTTTCATCTCAAGTATGCTAAAAAGATCTCAAAGACAGCAGCGTTTTCCCTGCTGTGCAATAACTCGAAGATCATACAAAGAAAAAAGCTCGAAGGTTTTAGGACAAAATCTGGCGGGACTGGAGCCCGGAGTTACTTTGTACCTTATAAGAGCTGAAAAGTCCTGACACAATGAAGTTCTGACACAATGTTTTGATATAATCGGAGTGGAAGCATCCAGATTAGGTTTAGTTGATCGTAATTGCCGATTTAAGGTCTTCTTTATTCTGCCGCATTCGGAAGTTGGATGAGCAGGAAGAACAAAGAGAGTCTTGGTGGCATTCATAGCTCATATCATATAGAAAGGAAATACAGGAGCATCAAATCAGAAGACGATATAATGGACTTGCTCAAAGCCTAACGCTGGGCCAGCCAGCCTTTGCACATGACCTTAGTTTAGGCAACTACCTATATGGATATAGCAATGATGTATTAGATTACTTACCCATAATTCTTCTAAATACCTTCGATACATCGCTATACATTCTAGTGTACAGCAAAACACATTGGGCCCACAGCATCTCTGAAGTTGGTTTGTGCAGTCTCTTTCCCTCCGCCATCGCCCCCCTTTCTACACAATGGGTAATGATTTAATGGTGTAGAGTGCATAGTGCAGCGACTTGTAACAACGGTGGTGTTCCTCACATAATTACCTCCACGTAGGGTAGATGGAGCTTTGACCTAATATTGTGGGGTCACTGTGTAATGGTGAGCGTCTCGAATGTATGACGATGCATTGAAGGTATTCAGCGGGGTTGTGTGTTGGAGAACAGGTCGTACTCTATCCACTGCATAACACCGGCCGTGAAGCAGCATATAATAAGCGGTACGGCATTGTCCGAGGACGGCGCGGGTCAGGTAGAAGAAACGAATTCAGGGTCTAGAATTCATTGCTGTGCGATATTAAGCAGGGACCTAATGTTGGAGGCGAGATGACAAAAGACGTACTTACAATTCCGATTTCGGACTGGCCTTTTCCGGCGCCCTAACATCAAAGAAACCTTCCAGATCCATCCACTCGGCGGCAAATGCAGTGACCAGAGTAGTCCAGTCTTCGACGGTATCCATATCCAGATGCTCTCCATCATCTGTTATATCGTGCCACACATGCGGAAATGGTGAGGGTATGACGTGCAGTATTTCGACTCCACGAGCTAAAAAGGGCAGATGGTCATCTTCAATGTAACCACCAAAGAAGCCCCCGTCGGTCTTCTCAGCCTCAGGGAAGAAAAGAGGCTCAGCCCGTTTCTTTTTGTTCTTCCGCTTTGCCATGTTCAAAGGATGGTTAGGCGACGATTTGAACAAGCCGAGCTCGCGCAACCTATGCTCGATAGCCGCCATGTGTTTGTAGGCCCAGTGGGTTGTCTTGTAAAAAGATGGGATTTTGGGAGATTTTGAACCCAGAAGATCAAGCAGGACGAAGAGGTCTATTGAATCGAGGGGTGTTTTGTATACGGAGGCAGCGGGGTGAAAGGTGGCCTCCCAATCTTGGGCCAAGGCTCTGAGGTAACGCAGTCAGTATATGTCTATTCATGTATAGTAGGCAGGGTTTCACATACCGTGAGCCATACAGACTGTCCGTATGTGTCCATGTCTTGAATGCCTCCTCGCCGTCCAGCAGCAGTATCTGCACGCCTTTCTGGTCCTCCAGGTCGTCCAGGTCATCGGCAGAAGCGGCAGTCCATTTACTAGTAAGGGCCTTGTCGATGGTTCGTGCAGCATACATTAGCATGGCACACGGGGCAGCGCTGTCGATTGCGCCAATAAATCCAGCGGGTTCCAGCTTGCTATCATAATGTGCGACAAGGGCAAGTCGGCCTACGTCACCCGCACCAGCATTGGGAGGATCTCGTGTAGCGATGAGGTTCACGAAAGGTACCTGCTTGCCGTGGCTGACGGGCGTAGTGGAAGACGAGTTGTGAAGTTCGAGGCGCCATTCAGGTAGCTGCGTCTTGAAGAAGTTGACAAAGTGCTGCAGGACTGCCGTGTTGTTCTCGGTACCAGAGACACGGGGTCGAAGGATGGGCGAGAGGATTGCGCCGGTCTTGATATCGAATTCGTCGCGAGGGCTAGGGAAGCTTTTGAGCGTATCGTCGCTCACGGCGCTGTAAGCCGCTCCGGATGAAAGCAGCGAGAGCAGGCCGAAAAGGACGACGAGCAACTCCATGGCAGAGTTCTAGGGCGGAAGGCTTGTAGCTGAATTCAAGGCATTGCGCAAGAGGCTTGAATCAGAGGCCCATGTATCACCAGTAGCATTCGAGGCAGTGGAGCTTGAGTTCGCCCGGCGTGGATTCGTGGACACGTTCCTCTTGGAGCCAGACGGCCACATGCATACTTCCGCCGGCCCGCTCGCACGTGACTACGTACCTCAACGCGTCCACGAATAAGCACGTCCAGGTCCTGACCGGCCTTTAGCCACGAACAGACAAAGATACAAAGACACCGGCGGCCACGTCGGCTAGACCAGCAACCCCGCCTGCCCTGCAGCACAAGACCGCTGTGCCAAGGCCTCAGGGGTGGAAACTTTAGCCGAGCATCACTCTCTTCACACCCTTACATCGACCATCAATTGCTCATCAATTAGCATGCATTCGCCATTGCACGCCTTCTCTCGGGCTTTCCAAGCCTCGAGGCAGGGCCTTCCGTTTTCTCAAGTCCGTCGGCGGCCCCACATCGCCCAGTTCATATGTCGAAGCTGCCAGCACAAATACTCTACCACTTCCTTTCTACGCAAAATCATTCAGACTTCTCGTCGCACATTAACCACAGCTGCAAAGAACGTCAAAGAAAAGAGTATGATTCGAATTACCTTGGATGCAAGAATAGGTACTGAACAAGCACAGAGTACCCCGAAAACCTGGTCATCTACGATGCAGGGCCTTCGCGCACCACTTTCGTGAGCACTTGGAAAGCCATTGCTTTTCTCCAATTTGGAACTTGCTGCGTTTTCATCACCCCAACGCTGTACAACAATGAAAACCAGCCCAACAAGAGTATCCGAGTGCTCCAAGCTGCGGGAGGTATGTCACGTGACTATTACCATCATCGCGGATCCCATGTCTTCCATTATCCTCTCAAAGATGACTTCAAATGCTAATACCGTGCAGTGACTCTCCTGGCGACCGTTCCCTCTGCTATCCTCTCCTTTGTGACTGCACCCTATGTCAAGCAAATCATGCTCCATCCCATCCCCCCAGCAGCGAGACACTCTCTTACTGCTCTCCGTGCCTTCGCACGCAACCTCCCCTCTACCACAAAAATCACTTTCCAAACACTACGCATATTCCCCATCCCCAAGCACACGACCGCCTATGTGAACGAACTGTGTGCCCTTCCGCCCCGCAAGTTCCGCTTCGCAAACATCGAGCTCCCCAAATCGGACGCGTGGAGGCAGCGTCAGAAGGAGAAGGGCTTCAGAACGAGATTCTGGGAATTCATCTCGGAGCCGCGTTTCAAGTTCTACGCCAAGGAGAGCAGGGTGTTCACCATGAGGCCCGGTGTGCCGGGTGTGTGGGAGGAAGTCGCCAGGAGGATCCAGCAGCAGACGGAAGAGTCCGTGATCAAGGAAACCAAGGCCGACCAGAAGCGGATTGCGAAATCGGGCGTGAAGGCTTTCAGTAAGGCCAGTAGTGGCTCAGCACCAGTCGCTGGAAAAGTTCAGGGCTTGGGCACTGGCCAGCCACCTGCTGTTAAGGTGCCCAGCATTAGGAGGCAGACGTCGAGGAGGCCACCACCCTCGAGGTAGACGTCATAATTGTAAGATGTTCGGTTTTTTTCAGCTCATACACGGAACATGGACTTGCGCTCTACATGCAAGGAGAAGAATTTTAAGGTGTCAGCTCTTCCTGTTACAAAAATCCAATAGCATAATTAAAATTAATCTCAAAGAGAGCGGGCGCGCTACCGTGGTATATTTTAGCTACCATCGATCTATAATGGAGTAGATAGTAAGATTTATACGCAATGAAGACACCCAATGTTATCCACTTAAACCGCGCTACAGATACCCTGTAAGCAGCTAAGGCCATGTCACATGATGGGTTCTCGCTATATAAGAGTGTCAAACATGTCTTCTGCACATAGACTTCTACACAGAACTATACACTGAATCAATACATTCAATTCTTCACACTTGCCACTTCCTTACAGTTAGTAAGAAGTGAATAAGGCATATTGAAAGGGAGCAGGGGGAATTGATACAAAATATTTCTATACGAAACCGTATATTAATTACTGTATTTAACTCAGGTGGCGCTGGCAAAGGTTTCGGTCGGATACTGGAGGAGATTGGGACTCGAGACACATTGCACGGTATGGGAAAGCGAGCTCTGATAGCGTGCCATGCAACCCTTGTAGTAAGGGTATCCATTAGGCGACTTATCGATTTTATATTGGAATGGCGCTCCAGGGGCACTACGTGGAAATATATGATTGGACGAGTCGTACTAAAGCTGAAAACATGCAGGTGTGCAGATGATAACTTATGGGAACCCGCCCACCTGACGCTAGCTACCTTGGCAGCGCGGCCTTGTAGTTTATTAGACAGTGGCTTTCCCAATAATGGATTGGTTCCTTTCCACGTATGACCATCTGGTCGCTGTAGAGAAATGGCTAGCATGACAGAAACTAATGGATCTCTAAACTACGGTAACGATTATTTTGAGGTGAGTTTGGCGAAGGTCTCGGGTAATAATCTTGTTCCTAATCATTTTGTTATTTTAGGAAGTAAGTTTATTGAGATAGAACGAAGCGACAGTTACTGATGCGGATCTCTTTCGTCGCTATTAGGATGTAAGTCGAGCCATGCATTCGAGACAGCGATAGTTACTGATGCGGTTCTCTTTCGTCGCTATTAGCAAGTAAGTCGAGCCATGCGCTCAAGACAGCGATAGTTACTAATATGGTTCTCTTTCGTCGCTATTAGCTTGTAAGTCGAGCCATGCATTCGAGACAGCGACAGTTACTGATGCGGATCTCTTTCGTCACTATTAGGATGTAAGTCGAGCCATGCGTTCGAGACAGCGACAGTTACTAATGCGGTTCTCTTTCGTCGCTATTAGCATGTAAGTCGAGCCATGCATTCGAGACAGCGATAGTTACTGATACGGTTCTCTTTCATCGCTATTAGCGAGTAAGTCGAGCCATGCATTCGAGACAGCGACAGTTACTAATGCGGTTCTCTTTCGTCGCTATTAGCATGTAAGTCGAGCCATGCGTTCGAGACAGCGACAGTTACTGATGCGGTTATCTTTCGTCGCTATTAGCTTGTAAGTCGAGCCATACATTCGAGACAGCGATAGTTACTAATGCGGTTCTCTTTCATCGCTATTAGTTTGTAAGTCGAGCTATGCATTCGAGGCAGCGACAGTTACTGATGCGGTCCTCTTTCATCGCTATTAGCGAGTAAGTCGAGCCATGTGTTCGAGACAGCGACAGTTACTAATATGGTTCTCTTTCGTCGCTATTAGGAAGTAAGTCGAGCTATGCATTCGAGACAGTGATAGTTACTGATGCGGTTCTCTTTCGTCGCTATTAGCTTGTAAGTCGAGCCATGCGTTCGAGCCATGCGTTCGAGACAGCGATAGTTACTAATATGGTTCTCTTTCGTCGCTATTAGGATGTAAGTCGAGCCATGCATTCGAGACAGCGATAGTTACTGATACGGTTCTCTTTCATCGCTATTAGGAAGTAAGGTCGAGCCATGCATTCGAGACAGCGACAGTTACTGATGCGGTTCTCTTTCGTCGCTATTAGCATGTAAGTCGAGCCATGCGTTCGAGACAGCGACAGTTACTGATACGGTTCTCTCTCATCGCTATTAGGAAGTAAGTCGAACCATGCATTCGAGACAGCGACAGTTACTGATACGGTTCTCTCTCATCGCTATTAGGAAGTAAGTCGAACCATGCATTCGAGACAGCGATAGTTACTAATATGGTTCTCTTTCGTCGCTATTAGCTTGTAAGTCGAGCCATGCATTCGAGACAGCGATAGTTACTGATACGGTTCTCTTTCGTCGCTATTAGCGAGTAAGTCGAGCCATGCGTTCGAGACAGCGACAGTTACTGATGCGGATCTCTTTCGTCGCTATTAGCATGTAAGTCGAGCCATGCATTCGAGACAGCGACAGTTACTGATGCGGTTCTCTTTCGTCGCTATTTAGCTGGTAGGTCGAGCCATGCATTCGAGACAGCGACAGTAACTGATACGGTTCTCTTTCGTCGCTATTTAGGCGGTAAGTCGAGCCATGCATTCGAGACAGCGATAGTTACTAATGCGGTTCTCTTTCGTCGCTATTAGGAAGTAAGTCGAGTCATGCATTCGAGACAGCGACAGTTACTAATGCGGTTCTCTTTCGTCGCTATTAGCGAGTAAGTCGAGCCATGCATTCGAGACAGCGACAGTTACTGATGCGGTTCTCTTTCGTCGCTATTAGGCTGTAAGTCGAGCCATGCGTTCGAGACAGCGACAGTTACTGATGCGGTTCTCTTTCGTCGCTATTAGTTTGTAAGTTGAGCCATGTGTTCGAGACAGCGATAGTTACTAATGCGGTTCTCTTTCGTCGCTATTAGCATGTAAGTCGAGCCATGTGTTCGAGACAGCGACAGTTACTAATACGGTTCTCTTTCATCGCTACTAGCATGTAAGTCGAGCCATGCATTCGAGACAGCGATAGTTACTGATGCGGTTCTCTTTCGTCGCTATTAGGCTGTAAGTCGAGCCATGCATTCGAGACAGCGACAGTTACTGATGCGGTTCTCTTTCGTCGCTATTTAGCTGGTAGGTCGACCCATGTAGCCGACACGGAACGATATAGTTGCTGACCTTGTTTTCCTAATCGTCGTAGCTGGTGAGTCAAACCATGCAAAAGTTTACTTGATTGGCGTTGATCTGAACAAAACAAGGACGCAAATGATGACTGGGAGTTTTCTAAGAACGATGAGTTCGCCATTCGCTTTTGCGAAAAAATTAGAATGTCCGGCATGCTCCCTGAGTATGGACAATCTCAAAATTTGTGCGAACGCTGCAGCAAAATTAATCTGAGTGACCCGATTAGTCTGTCTAATTTGCAGGTCGGAGCGGACCGTTGTGATCTATGCAACATGCTGTCTCGCTGCCTCAGGCGGGACAGCAAAAGCGGGCAGCAAGAAATTCAGCTCCTCAAGAGCCGGCATATTGTGAGAATTTGTACTGCTCAAAGTCGGTTGACATCGTGTTACTTTTTCGTATGTATCAGATAGACTGATCACTCCATAGTAACCAAGCCAGGGCAGCCGGGTATCCAATTCGGGGTTCCAGTACTACCAGAGGCAAGTGGTCCGATTTATTTCGAATTGTTCCGTGAGTGGCTGCAATCCTGCGATCATAATAAACGCCATAAGCGCTTGGGATGCGGCCACAATTCCAATGCTGTGCTGCCGACCCGAGTCGTTGATGTGTCAAATAATAAGGGTCCCGATTTCCTGAGTCTTTATTGCTCAGAAAAGCGCGAAGAGGGAGAATATATTGCCTTGTCCCATTGCTGGGGCAAGAAGCAGGAAGTGGGAGAGGAATTCCGCACACTTCGTGGGAATTTCGACGAGCGGCGTCGAGAGTTTCGCATGGATGTCTTGCCGCAGACATTTCGAGATGCGGTTACAGTAACTCGAGAACTCGGCAAACGGTACCTCTGGATTGACTCGCTCTGCATCATTCAGGACGACCCAAATGACTGGGCCGTCGAGTCCAAGCGGATGGAGGATGTCTTTACTAATGCCTATTGCACGATTGCCGCAAGTTCGGCGGCAGATTCTACCGTAGGATTCCTCAAAGATCGGCAGCTGCCACAGTATGTTGAAGTCCCAAACTCTGCGCATGGTCGAATCTACATTTGCGAAGCGATTGATGATTTCCATCACGACGTGGATGAAGGGGTCCTGGCTCAGCGAGCGTGGGTGCTACAAGAAAGAGCCTTGTCACGACGAACGATTCATTTCACTGCAAACCAATTATATTGGGAATGCGGTGACGGGGTGCGCTGCGAAACTCTTACCCATATGCGCAAGTAGGTCCTCGATTATTTTAGCTCCATTTGCTAGAACCATCCGCTTTAATTTAAGGGTTTGATCGTCTCTAATCTCTAATTTCAGTTCGAAATCCCTCTTTTTAAGTGATCCGAAATTCCCCAAGACTCTCAACGACCGTTCTAAGCCTGCTAAAATCGGACTTTTTCAGAGTCTCTTTGAGAGATACTCACGGCTAGGCCTTACAGTGAGTACCGATAGGTCCGTTGCGATTTCTGGAATGGAAAAGCGGCTAGCAAACGCCTTTCGAACAAAGGGCAGCTACGGCGTCTTCGAAAGCTATCTCCACAGAAGCCTCCTATGGGAGCGGTCCGAGGATACCAGGATAAAGCGGATACCGTACCCAAAAGACCGGAGGATACCATCTTGGTCTTGGATGGCATACGAAGGACCGATCAAATATATACCCATTCCGTTCGGTAGCGTAGAATGGCATAAAACCGTCCAACTTAGGGACGACGTCTTAGAGGCTCGGGTGAGAGAGTTCCGGAGTTTCCAGCAAGAATATAAGGATGGGAAATATATTATAGGTGATAGTACAGTTAGTCCTGAAAAGTGGTGGCTAAAATACGACGAGGAAGATAGCGCAGATTTACAGACGCTCCGAGTTGCTATTATTGGAAGGGAGAATGGTCAATTGGGCGATGAACGAAGATACTATATACTAGTTATTACGCCACGATGCTTAGAAGGATACCAAACATTCGAGAGGGTTGCTATTGGCTGTATTCCGGAGAAGTGTATATCGTTCGAGAGCCAAGAGGTTTGTGGTAAGATATTTTAGGATCTTGTAGGGGTTTAATCCTGTTAAAAAGCTCTATATATCGGAGTATAAGTTATACTTTAAAGCGATTTATATTATAGATTATATACTTATATATGTGCGAAATATAGCATAGACGAAATAGGTTCGTAAGTAGAGCTAGTAATAGCCCTATTAATCTATTTCCCTCCCTTAAAGCAGCAGCACTAAAGGTTGTGCGAATGCGGAGCGGCCTTGCTCCATAAGCATGCTTAAAAGCAATAACTAGTTCTAAACGGTGATTTTGATTGAATTTGTCAGATTGGCACCACTTCTAGGAATGCTGGCGGAAAGCTGACGGCAAGCTGGCAGTATTCCCTAGGAATGCCGAAGGAAAGCCACCAGCAAACCGGCCGCTTTCACTAGCCAGAAAGCTGGTAGTATTCCCTAGGAATGCCGACGGAAAGCCGCCAGAAAGCTGGCAGCAAGCTCGCAGCTTACCTTCGGTTCCACGCTAGAAAAAACGCACTAAGATAAGGAATATAAGGCCTGGGAGAGCGAATGAATAGAGAGAACAGAACCTTCTTTAACACCTTTGTAGAAATATATTCAATCAATCAATTCAATCAAAATCACTTTCCAGAACGATAAAATCCCATATAATTAATTAATTGATTGTCTCTCTCTGAAAAGTCGTTTTTTTTTCTCGTCTCTATTTTCTATACTCTACTAGGTTCTATACTCTACTAGGCCTTATATTTCTTGCCTTAGTGCCCTATGCTTTTCTCGGGCGGGGACCCGAAGGTAAGCTGCTAGCTTACCGCCGGCATTCCTAGGGATGCTACGAGCTTACTGGCGGCTTTCCGATGGCATTCTTAGGGAAAGCTGTAAGCTTTCTGGCTAGTGAATACTGCGAGCTTGCTGCCAGCTTTGCTGCCAGCTTTCTATCGGCATTCGCAGGGAAAGCTATATAAGCTTTCTAGCTAGTAAATACTGTGAGCTTGTTGGTAGCTTTTGTTGAGTGATGGTTGGTCGAATAAGAAATAAATGAAGGGTGTAGAAGTATCGACAGTTGATCGGGTGGGAAGATTGGGTTGGATTGGTTTTCGTAGGTTGTGTGTCCGCGACCCGCAATCGGAAGATATTCTAAAGTAGAAAGAGAAACAAGTATTCGATAAACCGTCGTAGATTCCAATTTCAAATAAAAGTCAATGATCAAAAGCTACCTCTATTCCATAAGACAAATAACTAGGATAACTAAGGACGATGCTTCGACGAAGGTCGAAGCTAGAATATATACACTTCCTCGGAGAATCCCTCGGTCCGTTCCTAGGTCGAATAGTTTTCCGCCAAAAAACCTAAGGAATACTGCCAGCTTTCTGGCTAGCTAATGCGGCCGGTTTGCTGGCGGCTTCCTGCCGGCATTCTCAGGTAATGCTGCCAGCTTGCCGCCAGCATTCCACCAGAGTTCCTAGAAGTGGTGCCAATCTGACAAATATATTAGTTAACCTTTATATACTTTTCTTCTATTTAAAATAGGCTTATTTTGATGGGTTTATAGTAGTTGCGAGATTTTTTTACACCAAGTTCGTTTTTACGTTGAGTATGTAGGGTCGTGCTACGCACTGCCTTTTCGCTAGGAAACTGAGCCAACAGCTCAACCAGTGGAGCCGAGTAGGGACCCATTTGCGTCTCAGCGAATAACGTTTTGGTCCCCGCAATAATGGACCAGGTTCCAGCCAGGTTTCAGATTTCAACTCCCCAGACCTAATTAGATCGTAGCTTGAGCTTTGATCCTCTTGGCGACCGCTACTTCGCCTGTCTTCTGCATCAGAAATACCGGGCCCACCGCAATATCTCTCTTTATCCACACCAAAACAACTTCAACGCCTCCGGCGCAACCCTCTGGCTGGTGCGGGTCGGCTGTCCTCCCTGCTAGCGGTGGCGAATTCGGGAGCCCTCTAGACTCAGCCATGTACCTGTACTTATATCTGTCTCTTAATTGCGCCAAGGAGGCAAATCCTTATCCTCTTATCCAGTCAGCTGATGGCTTATTAATTATTAGATAACACTGTATTTACGCCAGACCAAGAGGCTTTAAACGGCATAGTTGTTGGAGCGAGGAGTAGTGATTGAGGCACTCTTGGGTAGTGGGATAGGCTGCGCCAAGGTTCTCTTGATAACCAACCCAAGCTCTGTAGTAGAGTGACAATGCCTCTCCGTACTGCTCTCGCTGGTGCAGCGTGTATGCAAGCCAGTAGACGCTCATCAGCGTATGTGGATGCTCCTTTCCCAGCACCTTCTCAACCAATACCAGCACTTCTCGATGCATTTTCTCCGCCTCCACGTACTTCCCCTGGTCGTTCAGTGCTACCGCCATATTGCTCATGCTTATCAGCGTGTCTGGGTGTTCCTTTCCTAACACCTTCTCGCGCAGGGCTAGCGTCTCTCGATGCATCTTCTCCGCCTCCGCGTACTTCCCCTGGCCGCGTAGTACCACTGCCGTATTGCTCATGCTTATCAGCGTATGTGGGTGCTCCTTTCCCAGTACCTTCTCGTCCAATGCCAGCACTTCTCGATGCATTTTCTCCGCCTCCTCGTACTTCCCCTGGTCGTTCAGTGCTACTGCCATACTGCTCATGCTTATCAGCGTGTCTGGGTGCTCCTTTCCTAACACCTTCTCGCGTAGGGCTAGCGTCTCTCGATTCATCTTCTCCGCCTCCACGTACTTCCCCTGGTCGCTTAGTACCTCTGCCACATTGTTCATACTTTTCAGCGTGTCTGGGTGCTCCTTTCCTAACACCTTGTCGCGCAGGGCTAGCGTCTCTCGATGCATCTTCTCCGCCTCCGCGTACTTCCCCTGCTCGCTTAGTGCCTCTGCCACATTACTCATGCTTGTCAGCGTGTATGGGTGCTCCTTTCCCCGCAACCCTTCTCTTTGTTCAAGCACCTTTCGATGAGCCGCCTCCGCAGACTTATACCGTCCCAAGCTCTGCTCACAGTGCCCTATCCGAAATAGCAGCGACACCCGGCCTTCCGTCTCGTGCACCTCAGGCAGCTCCACGACATACATAGCGTGAGGCAGATACGCTATCCATACCTCTCTTCTTTCATGGCCGCCGTAAGGAACCACCTCGACCAGCCGCGTCAGTGTCTTGTTCACCCAAGCATCCCACTGCTGGTGCTCTCTCAGCCAGTTGCGCATTGCCAGGCGTACTAGTCGATGCATGTCAAACATTCTTTCCTGGTGCTGCCCACTTCCTCCTAGCGGCTGTCGGCGTTCGGTAATAAAGGCGTATGCATTTAATGTACCAACGGCCTCCGTCGCCGCCAATCTGCTACTGCTAGGCAACAGTAGCGACCTAGGAATATTCTCGCCAGTTGTGCATGCCATGAAAGATAGATAATTTGCAGCTAACGGGTCCTGCTTTTGGATCTGCCTGAACGAGATGTACCACGTCGTTGCAACAGGGTTCTTTGTGTCTCGATATCTACAATGATCCTCAAAGTCTTTGCTCAGGAGTTCAATCGCGTCTTCCTCGCTATCTCTATATACTGACATATAGTCAGCGAGCGTGGTTTTATTCTTGTTAATAAAGGCGACTGCTTGGACAATAGCAAGCGCGAGAAATGCGAGCATATCAAGAAATGCGTGAACGACCTGGTCATCCTCTAGTAAATACTGATTGTCCGACAGTAGGCGCGTACTCAATACCTTCTCTGCTTCTTTCTCAGTCAGCTCGCCCAGCTCTACGACAATACTCCCAGCCAAGTCGACCGCGGCCTTTCGAGTCCGGGTAGTGAAGACAATAGAGCCACTGCGGCTGTCCGGGAGATAGTCGACCAGCCGATTTATACCACTTTCCTCCTCGGCAAGTAGATTAAACAGGACGCTGACGTCGTCGGCATTATCGACGATCATTAACCACGGCCCGAAGCCTTCATCACTCAGCCACGCCCTAACAAGCCGCTTAACGTTTGCATTATCATCTGCAATTCCGGGTATGCGTAGAACCGTCCCTATGTCGCGGTAGGCCTGCTCGAAGCTCTCTTGACTGACTGCCGGTACCCAGAAGATAGCGCGGTCAGGCTGCTGCTCCCTCGTGCGATACGCCAACTCGAGAGCAAGGGCCGTCTTTCCGCACCCGCCGAGGCCGTGTATCGCGAGCCGTTGACCACCTGCTAAAGAGATGTGTGCGTCGAGCTGAGCGAGCTGCGTCTCCCGGCCGACGAAGGATGGGGGTCTCGCGAAAGGGACGACCCAGGCCGCTGCCCCTATCAGCACAGTGTACACGACCGTGAATATAAGCAGAAGCGCCATTGATGTATTGCTGAGCTCTGCATACAACGCAGCTCACTGCAAAGTAAACCTGTCACGAACCTTCAATCACCCCCTTCATATCCCTAACTGCAGCTGGCTGGATCCTGCAGAGCAGCTCTCTGGTAAATGCCGCCGCGTTTCCCGCCGCACGAGACCTCCATAAGTCGTTTTTATGCGAGTCAGCATAGTCGGAGATGCCACGGATGACCAGACATCGCCTGTTGACGTCGACGCCCGCTGCTTCCATTTCCACGCAAAGCGCCCCGTCACACCTTGTACTGATCCTATCTCGCAGCTCGCCGTCCCGAATGACCGAACTGCCGGTAGCGATCCTCCCTCGATGAAAGACCAAATTGTGCTTGCCGTTTTCGGTTCGTGGGGGTCGCTGAACGAGCTCGTTTTGATCGCACGCCCCGCAGTCAGATTCTCCGACGTGGCGATACGTCGCCTTATAAAGCCTATCGCGTTCAAGCCCCGGATGGCCGAATTCGCTGAAGTCTCGCAGCCGGGCTAGCTGATCTTGAAACTTGGTACGGCGTAATTTATGGTCTGAAACGAGGATGCTGAGTGCGTTTGTGAGTCTCCAGTCTGGGTTCTGCATCGTGCCGACCATCTCGAACTCCCCGTCGACCTTCGATCTGCCCCGGTCGTGATAGACGCACGCCGGCTTCCCGTCTCCGGGCCACCCAACCACGACGTCGCCGAGATGGACGTCGTCAAGCGGATCCTTGGATAGCGTTGAACGAGGGATCCCGCCTCCGATACCGACGAGGACGGCCATTCGGATGTTGGGGAACGTCTTGAACATCGATCCTGTCAGCCGCCCAGCGTTGACGTTGCCCGTCTCGCCCGGCGGACAGGTCGCGATAATAACGGCATGGCCGTTAATCGCGCCGCAGATATACGTATTCTCGTCGTAGTGCGTGTCGTACGGCGGGGTGTGGTGCTCTTCGTCCAGCATCAGCCGCGCGGGTAGCAGCTCGACGTCCGCGAGCGGGCAGACCCACGCGACGTGGTAGTCGGCGCAACTAAGCCGCTTGTGGCTTAACGCCATCCTCGAAAACAATTACAAGGGCTGTGGCGTTGTACCCGCAAGCTATTGTGCCATAGAAGGCACTTTTTCTGGAAGGACACATGCGTGTATGCCGTGTCGTCTCCTCAGCCTGGTCGTAGTCTCGTTGGCCTTCTCGCGGTGGTCGGCGCTCGGCCTCGTGAGCTGCCTTCATGGGCCTGCATGCGACGGCGGCGTGTGATTGGTACGCTAGACGCTAACTCTCCAGCCCTTTGTGCCCTCATCGCCCTCATCGCCAACGAGACTGTCTGGCTGCCGCGTCTTGAAATTTGCGCTCTGTTTTTGTTAACATGGCATTTCAGGCGACCCATGGCCCGTCTAAGTCTTCCAGGAAAGCTTCTACGAGCTTCGCATGAAGCACCAGTGATGTTGCTGTTGGCGGTGCCACGAACCCAGCTCATTCGCAGGCTCGACAATATCGATGTTGCCGCTAACCGTCGCCATCACACTCGCTTCTGAAGGAGCTGGCATTATGACGTGTCCCAAAGCCGCGGAACTCGGTTCCGTGGGGCTGGCCCGCCCTCGGTTGCAGAAGATACTGCCTGCAACTAGAGACTAGAGCACGGATTCAGTGTCTTGTACGTGCTAATTGACAGAAAGAATAAGTTTTGGGCGAAGTCCGGTTCTCGAACTCTGGAGAGGTTTCAGCTTGTCATTCTTCCACGTCGGTAACAGCTATATCTATGAGATGTAGGCAAACGACTTCAGCGGCGTCTAGCAAGATTAGTAGCGGGATGAGGTGCTCAAGCGATTGCTTCGGGGCGGACCGAGCCATTGCAACCTCGCATGAGGCATCCCAGCAAGCTCATGGAGGTTGCATGTGGACTGTTCTAGACCTTAGCTAGGTATGCAGTCTCCGTACAAGTACAGATCGCTTACGCACAAGAAGCTAAAGCTCGCGTGAATTCATACCTGTCGATGACTCCTAAAACGGAAGTTCTTGGCAATGTGTGTTCCAATGCGGACCGTTTAGCCGCAGCTGAACTGCAGCCCTAGCAACTTCGCGTTAGCAGATGAAGTGGATTCGAGAAAGGATTTGTCTCTGCACACGCTTTTGACGTGGGCGCGTCCCTCCAGACTGAGATTGGTCAAGATCGCTGCGCTTGTCGAGCAACATTCACATCATTAGTCTCAATGGATTGTTAACGATGCATGATCTGAGGTCTTCTAGACCCTGTTATCACACACATTAGAGTCATTTGATGCTCTAGTGTCGTAGTTCATTGGTACGAAAGATGCTCAGCTGCTGAGCTGCAACGTTTCGCCTACAAATACACCAGCATCGCAAGTTCTCGATTCCGTCGACAATAGAAGAGCAATAGTCCCACGGGAATCGATCCGAACCTTGCGAGGCAAGTTGGTGTCGTTAGCTTGCATCCTACGTGCGAAAATTTCACTGTCTCGGAGCGGGCGAACCCCAACAAGTGTAGCAATCCGCCAAACTCTATAAGCATTTATCAAAGGACTCATTGGCCGCGGCAGAGACATGTCACTGTTCAATTGTAGGTTTCACAGTCATCATGATTACATCTTACTGACCATTTCTACCATTATCCAGCGGGCACGACTCGCCTTGACCCCAATGACTTTCAGTTCGGAATAAAGGAGAAGATAGACGCTACTCTGACCACATACAAAGGAAATGTGGGCATGAATATTGAATTGCCAGCCTTTCAAGGTATGTATCGAGGATCTTTATGCTCTCCGAAAGATCTGACACCGCTGTTCAGGTGGCTTCGCTGTGAATGAAGACAAGGAGACCTTCAAGCCCACCACTCCTAAGGAAGGCATGGTGCTCCAGGGATCGGTAAGTTCGCTCCCCGCCTACTTCCAATCTCGAATATGTTTACTAAACTCTATAGAACCTTGAGTGCAGCATATATACCTTTCGTCCTGCTGCTGCCACTGATGATTCGACCTTGTCCGACAAACTCTATATCCACACGGGAGACAGCAACAGCGGATTGCCGGTCAACGCTTATGTGTTTTTACCTCTCTCCGAGTTGCAACTCCGCCTGACAGGTGATCCACAAAGTCGAAAAGAGGCTTATATCAAAGACTGGTTGACATTTTGTGCTAATCGCAAAAGCAGCATTGTGCCAATACCTGATTCAAAAAACTATATCCCAACGGACTCGATCGCTAAATGGAAGGATGATAAAGGGACTTTCGATGGTTCACATCTTGAGACGCGGAACAACCTTGGTGAATATACCAAAGGAGGTGCCGCCAAGTTTCTTGCAGACTTGCTCAATCCGACGCCAAACCTCGACACAGTGAAGGATATTCCGCTGCTCATCTTCAGGAAGTGGTGCCGTGAGTATCACGACTCCAGAATTTGTCGTGTTACTAACAGCTCCCCGAGTTGTCGCACAAGCCGCGGGCTTGATCGGCAAGCCTTTGTGGTCCGTCAAAGCACGGTTTTGGAATCTGCCGCCACATTTGGCTGTTCAGCAGCAGAACTCTCCTGATACTCTGACATACATCTGCGATATGCCTGCAGGTCTCTACGAGAAAGGGTTGCTGGTAACACCCGCGCCGAATAGCAAAACTCTGGTTGCGCTCACGCCGAATCGCCATGCCGACAAAATCGGCCTGCAAACGCAGTGGCAGAAGTTGATGTCTCAGGTCTACGACGATGCAGCAGGGGTCATGAAGGCGGGTATACCGACAGGCGGTACTCAGGATTCGAAATTGAAACTCGCCGTTCCTGGATTTCGGTTTATAGAACACAAGGACGCCAAAGCTAGTGCTGAGAATAGACCTTTGAAGGAAGTTGGCGTGCATCCACAGGGATTTTACAAGCTTTTGGTCTCTCACGAAGACTACGGTCGCCTGAAGGTGTCCAGACCTCACATGGAAACACACAGAACAGCGAAAGCTGAATGGTCGGGCAAGCAGGGGTTCACTTCCTACCCACCCAATCGCAAAATCCCTTCCGACACTCCCATGACATATGTGACTGTGACAAAAGTCAGCAAAGCTGGTGTAGAGACAGCTACAAATTCGGCTCGGAAGGTTACGCAGGGCGCAGTTATGAACAATGTCAGCGCCACCGAGGTATGTATCTACTGTCAGGGTAAATAAGAACACGGATAATGACCTCGGGAGGTTGCAGATAGAGCGTGGGGTGTGAATGCAAAGCACGTGGCAGAGGTAGGGTTCCCGGAATTCTGGCTAAAAGTACTGACACCCCCTAGTGGCTGCACCGTTCTGCGTATTCATTTGGTGGCCTTGAGGATGGCATGCCAAAGCCAGATAATTCTCAGCAAGCGAAGAACCTAGTCATGGGCACCTACGAGGCAAACACTTCAATGATCCGGTAAGCCCCCCCCCCAATGCTGATAGTCATTTCGTTGCTGATCGTTCTAGATTCGAAGATCACATCAAACGTACAGCAATTAGAGGAGAAAAAGTAACAGTGACGACCACTTTACTGCCTGAGCGCACCTGGAATAATCTGATCAGCAGTACGGTGCCTTGGTTCGTTCGCGGCTTGAATTACTCTTGGGAGTTTACATTCCAAGCAAAATTCGGCGCAACGGAAGTTAATAAGACTGTGAAAAGGGATGCGTCATTCGACTTGTTCGCACGGTCGTATCCATCACGCTTCGAAATTGAGCTTGACGCAGCGCTTGATAAACTGCTCGAGCCGCAGAACATCAGCGAACAGGCGATCATGGCAAAAGCACTCTACAATCTCTTTTTGCTGACACAGGCTCCTCCCTGATGCTGGTATGGACATGTTATGGGCTAGCTTGCAATGGAATTTTGTTTCCCTATATTGTGTGTATGATCACTACTATCAATCATACACATCGTTTAAATTCAAGAAATTGTATGACGTGAGGCGAGCCGTGGAGAATCACTGGATGTGTTCTTTTCGAAGAGTTGGAAGGTGCTGGTGATCTGGAAGCAGGCGGGGATGTGGCTGGTTCGCCTAGAAAGTAGGCATTTAAACTATGGGTTTTTTTACCTGTCCAGGTAGGCTTTTTGAATTACTCTAGTAGTACCGCACAAACTACGAAGGGATAAGGCAACGGTGATTTGGGGCATGCGGATAGGAAAGTACCCAGAGTTTTGACCAAAACGAGTCTAAATCTCGGCACACATACCTGACCCGGATATCAGGTTGAGACACGATGGAGTCATAATCATAGGTGCTAGTGATGGAGTAGGATCAAGTTGATCCCGCTGAAATCTCGTTCTATTTAACCATCTAGGACAAAATGGACATTTAACCCTTCAACCATCAATTGCAGGAATAACGGCAGCCGACTTTACAAAGGAGAATTTACTCCCTGCATTTCCACGAACCTCCTGAGTTAAAAGTCTCACCAAGCTACAAGATATACCCGAAATTCAGTGCCTTGTCACCCTCCAGGCCATTGGTGGTGGCTCTTTCGCCGATTATCTTGTCCTTCTTGTTGTTCCTGTGGCGCAGGAGTAACCAAGTCATCCCAATGATGATAACCGAAATGATCTCCAAACCAGCAGATATGCCATTGCCCATGACGTAGCGAGGATCTTGTGATTTCGGGTAGAGCTGACCGGAGACGAGGCCACTACAGTTGCCTAGCGAACAGAAGACAAGGAGACTAACGCTTGTGCTCCGGGACAAGGCTGGTGGCCATTCAAGTGATCATGCGGCAAAAGACGCTGTAAACACCACAGACAAGGATGAACATGGCGACATATCCTGCAGTCTTGTTAGGCGGGGCGACGTAGATGACATAGGCGATGGTTACTCGAATGGCTGGACCGACGAGGAAGAGAGCGCGCTTCTTGAGACGATCAATCCAGTATGCCTGGGTGGCAAGGGAAATGGCACCGAGAGCGTAGACTGGAATAGTGAGGTAGTTCGCTTGATAGGTGTTGTATCTCTGACCTTTAAGGAGAGTTGGGAGAAAGGTACCGAAACCGAAGATGGCGACACTGCTGGTGAAGAAACCGATGGAAGCGTGGTAGATGTAGGGATCAGTGAGAGCTTCTTTAGCCCACTTCCAGTCAGACTTGTCACCACCTTTATAGATGATGTCGCGTTGCTTACGGAGTCTCATCAGTGCCTTCTCGTCATCATTGAAAACCCATGCTGTCTCAGGGGTATTGGGAAAGCTGAAGAGTAGACCACCGTAGATGGCGAAAGGTCCGGCCCCTTCGATGATGAATAACCAGCGCCAAGCCTCCAAACCGCGACGAGTGCCCATGGACTGAATGGCGTAAGAGAACAGTCCGCCAAAATATCTCGAAGTGACGTTGGCAAGATTGATGAGGGCGATTCGCTTCGCTGTAGACTCGCGGGCATGCATCCCGAACTGGCCCGTCAGTTCGAAAGCCTTATCTATTAAATCAGCGCTCCTCCCCCGAGCTAAGGTGATGATGTCCTTTTGAAGGAAACCCAACGCCTTCGCGACACCGTAGCCGCACTCAGATCCTACATCCACGAAATCCGCAATATTTCTGGTTACGAAAGGTTCGGCTAGACACTAAATGGGATGCGAGCCTGGACTATCGCCTCAAGCTTCGCCATGGCAATCACACCATTCAACATGTTCTCACAGAAGCTAAGAGCCTCTAGCCAGTAAAGATGTTTCTTTCGCAGAAACATATCAACAGCATCACCGTCATCGAGACTGATTGTGTAGGTTGCCGAAGAGGTAGCATCCGAGTCGCAGAGGTGATCGATCTAGTAGATGCACGACCGAGACGCTGCTAGTGGGTCTGTATCTGGCTGTTTAACTTTTTCAATAGTATATCTCAACACATTCAAGCTATCTATGTCCCGTCGTAGCGTCCGTGACAAGACGTTCAGAGATCTTAAGAAGATGCTATAGTGAGCGCCTTCGGTTCCAGCTGGAAAGACTGCTTCAAAAGCGCTTGCGGAGAGAAATTGTTTTGCTGAATGATGCACGAAATAGACGGCGTCCTCTCTGAGGGTCAGATATGAACCACAGAGACCAATAACCTCCCGTGTTGCCTTGAGGTCACTAGCCATGTCTTCGAGTTGCTCAATAAGAGCAACGAGTTCTATAAGCGTGATAGCTTAGTATATAATTGCGACTATAGCTAGTATCTGCTTGTAGATATTTGCATCGTCCGAGTTGATTATCTGCTGCATTATTCGCTCGTATAGAGAGTTAAGGCCAGACGGATATATATTCAGCTTCTTCTTAACGTTCTATCGCCGGGTCTTGTTATTCGAATTTAAGGGCAAACAATCCGTCCTTCCGTTTCATTCTGGCTTCACAACTCTATCTGAGAACCAGCTCAGAAAAATTTCCTCTGCCCACCTACACAAAAGCTTCAGCGCCGCTAAAATCTTATAGCAACCAATGATGTCCCCGGTATCCCCAAATCCTACTGCATCAATGATCTCAACCGAGTGTTCCAAATCCCGGGCAAACATAAGCTTCCAATGCTCGTCGGAAACCAGGACAAGTGGCAGCGTGATAGACACAGGATCTTGGGTGAGCGTGCGTAGGCGATTGAAGTATGCCATGGCCCAGACGGACAGCTGCACCTCGCCGTTCTCCTTGCTACCGTCTGGCGACTTAGTCTCGATGCTGATGGCGACAGGGTTGTAGCAGAGAGGCGAATAGTCGGATGGATCGATGGTCCGCTAGAGTGGCGGAAGAGAAGTAGCCAGCCGAGTAATAACCTGGTCTTTAGAGAGGAGCGGTGGCCCGAGACTAATGGCGTAATCGATCATCTTGTTCTTCAAAAGCTCGCCATATTTGTTCCCGGGGACCAGCTCCTTGATGACATGTGTAGTCGTGACATTATGGTATTCGAAGCCAGGGCGGTTACGGACCGCTTGTTCCAGCATCCGACTATGCACACGTTCGTTCCAGGTGGGCTCGTGGACGCATTTGGTTTTGCAAAACGCAGTCGAGTTCAGAAGCGAGGTTCCAGATTTCAACTCCAGATCAGATTAGATCAGATCGCAGCCCATGCTCAATATATCTTGGCGCTCGCACCTTCGCTCATATCTTACACTTCGTGGTAGCAACAACACCCAGCCTGAACATTCCTCTGCTCCACGCCAAAAAAAAAAAA